>FWPV01001166.1_pt1 | contig 75416 bp, 70 predicted proteins | sample 2228371 | NCBI WGS metagenome assembly FWPV01 (sample SAMEA103939776, study PRJEB20133) | metagenome
GAGGACCTGGCCGCCATCTACCGCCGCATCGCCTACGTCATCCCCTGCCTGCCCGAGTCGTTCTGGGCTCGGCGGTAGGGGGAGCGTGCCGCTCCCAACGCAAGTCCAGAGCGGCGGCACCCGGCTCATGGCGGCGGTGGTCCACTGCTCGCAGCAGGAGCCTGAGGCGGCGGGCTCCGGCTCAGGCGCACGGTGGTCCACTGCTCCCAACGCAACCGCAGAGCCGCGGCACCCGGCTTCTGGCGCAGACAGACGACAACGAGCCGGGCTTGCGCACACTGGTACCCGAAGCCCACCTGCTGGGCCTGACGGCCACGCCAACTCACATGGACCCGGCCATCCGTGGCTGGCTGGGCCGCATCTTCGAACAAGGTGTCACATACGAGGCCGACAAGAAAAGACTGACGGTGCAAGGCATACTCGCCCGTCCATCGTATATTCCTCGCCCAACAGGCAAGGAACTGGTCGTGGACGACGGCCTCTTCAATCGTCTGGTCCGTGACCACAAGGACTTGCCCGAAGACATAATCGAGGTCCTGGCCAGCGATTCCCGTCGGAACGACGCCATCGTGGCCGAGTACGTCGCCCATCGCGCAGAGTACGGCAAGACCATCATTTTTGCCGACCGGTGGTTCCAGTGCGTCTATCTCAAGACCAAGCCGCGGGAGCACGGCGTTCGCGCTGACGCCGTCTACTACCACGTTGAAGCCGACCCCGGTTCTACTGCCGCCCGAAACTCGCGCGCCGTCGATGAGAACGACCGCATCCTTCGCGAGTTCAAGCACGGAGACGGGCTCGACGTCTTGGTCAATGTGCGCATGCTGACGGAGGGCACCGACGTGCCGAGCGTGAGGACGGTCTTCCTCACCAGGCAGACCACGAGCCGCATCCTGCTAACCCAGATGGTCGGGCGCGCCCTGCGTGGGCCGCTGGCCGGCGGTGGCCCGGTGGCCAACATCGTCATGTTCATGGACGACTGGAAAAGGGCCATTGACTGGGCGACGCCCATGGAACTCACCGGAGGAACAGAAGAGGCTCGCCTGGTGCGCGGCTATTACCCGCTGGAGTGGGTCGCCATTCACCTGGTAGAGAAGCTCTCGGAGCACATCAACAACCCGGACGTTTCACTGCCCCCATTCTCTCGGCTGCTGCCGGTCGGCTGGTATCAGACCGAACTGGTGGTCGCCGAAGCTGAAGGTGAGGACATGCAGTCCTTCACTGAATTCGTCATGGTCTATGAGCATACGCAGGCCAAGTACAGGCGGTTTGTGGCCGACCTCTTGAAAAACCCGCCTTCAGGATGGGACCGCGAGGTCATCGACTCGGACTGGATGGGCCCTCAGGTGGATGAATGGATCACCCAGTACTTTGATCCCGAGACCGATGATGCGGGCGGTTGCCTGCGGACTGACATCGTTCGCCTGGCGCGCCACATCGGGCAGCAAATGACGCCTCCGGCCTACTTCAGTTTCGAAGAGCGCGACGCACACAACCTGGACAGGCTGGCGGAGAGCGTGCTGGCAAAGACGCGCATTGAGGGTGACGAGTATCTGCGGGCTGAGTATGATCGCGCTGACCGGCTGTGGTCCACTTTTTTCGCCACGTACGAGCGCTTCGCCATGGCGGTCGATGCGGCGGCTCAGCGGCAGTTGTACGAGCGCCGCTTCGGCGCCCGACCAGCCTTGCAGGGGCTCAGGATCCGACTCCGACGCCATCGCGAGCTCAGCGAGGCCGAGAAGGAGCAGGTCCGGGTGCGAGACGGGCGGGCCTGCTTGTGTTGTGGGGCCAAAGGTCGCGGCGTCAGGCTCCAAATCGACCACATCGTGCCATACAACATGGGCGGCGAGACAACGGTAGAGAATTCTCAGACCCTCTGCAGCGTCTGCAACCGGGAGAAAAGAATCAACGAGATTAACTTCCGTCGCACTTCTTCGCCGCTCAAGGCTCCTAAGGAAGATCTGTCGCCAGAACTGTGCCAGGGCAATCCCGTCTGGTCACTAACACGCATGATCAACTTCTTCTACCACTGTCGCGCAGTATGCTCGATACGCTCAAACACGCGTAGCAGCGGCCGGTTCTACAGCGTATGGGAGATCGAACTTTACGCTGGCAACGATCCGAGATGGCTCGAGAAAAAGAAGGACGTGCTCCTGAAGTACATTCACGAGCAGCTCGATTGCCCCCACGTTAAGGGGCTGCGCATCGTCGGCGGATCCCGGCTCTAGGCGGTGCTTAGCTTCCCACTTCACCCCGCTCGGCCAGCCTGGCCCACTCGTAGCTGGACATTGGTCGCCGCCCGCTCCGGCTCGTGCCTCTGCGTGTCGGCTTCGCGGACGGCGTAGGCCTGCGCCCATGGGGCCACAGTCAAACCTTCCGCCGGCGGGCCAGACCGCCGAGCTCCGCCCACAAGCCGTGCCGGGGCCGGCGCACCGGCGCGGTGCGCCTCGCGCCACGGCCTCCGGAAGCCCAGCGCCGCCGCACCCGGCCGTTGTCGAGGGCCACTGGACGGTGCTATCGTTTTGTGGTTATGCAACCGTCGGTTGGGCAAGGCACCATGGAGCAGCTGGTCCGGAGCGACCGGCTCGCTTTCAGTGTCCACGGGCTGGTGTACTGCCTCGGTGAGCACCCGGCATTCGCTGAGCTGCTGGCCGCCGTGCGCGACGCTGCTTGCGGCCCAGCGCGGAGCGCACTGAACCTGCCCGAACCAGCTCGCCCGTTGGTGCTGGCAGCGCTGGCTCAGCATCTGGACCAGCCGATCCTGTGGATCACCGCCGAGGCTGACGAGGCGCGAGCGGCTGCCGATGCGCTGCGCGCGTACATGCGGGACAGGGAACGGGTCTACCTCTTCCCCGCGCCTGACGTGCTGCCCTATGAGCGCGCCCCCTGGGACCCAACGAGCCGCGAGCTGCGGCTGGCCGCCCTGATGGCGCTTCACAACTGGCCGTCTGGAGGAGGAGCACCGCCCCTTATCGTCGCGCCACTGCGGGCCGTGCTACTGTACACCCTGTCCAAGGCTGAACTGGCGGCCAAAGTGCGAACCATCGCCGTCGGCCAGCGCGTCGACCTCTGGGCCTTCCTGCGTGAGATGGGGGCGATGGGCTACGCTCCGGTTCAACAGGTCAGCGAGATGGGCCAGGTGGCCCATCGCGGCGGGATCGTCGATCTATTTCCGCCGGGCCTGGCCATGCCGATCCGCATCGAGTGGTTTGGCGACGAGCTGTGCTCGCTGCGCTCCTTCGACCCCGTGAGTCAGCGCTCAGAACGAGAGATCGACCAGCTGCTGATTGGGCCAGCTTCCGAAGCGCTGCCCGACCGGGGGCCAGAGGTGGCGCAGCAGCTCGAGCGCCTGGATGTTCGACGGCTGCATCCTCTGGCCGATAGCGAACTCGAGCGACACCGCGCCCACCTGGCGGCCGCCCAGTCGTTCCCCGGCATCGAGTTCTACGGTCCGCTGTTGCATCCCGGTCGGTGCTGCCTGGTGGATCACCTCCCAGAAGCTAGTTGGGTAGTGGCAGACAACTTCGCCTGGCTGTCAAGAGCAGCCGAGGATCACACGGCCCAGGCGGAGAGCCTGCGCCAGGAACAGGTTGATCGCGGCGAGCTGCCCACCGATTGGCCGGCCCAGCCCTATTGCGACTGGGCCCTGATTGCCCAGAGCCTGGACCGCCACCGGCAACTGGCGCTCGGCTACGAAGGGCCACCAGTGACTGACGAGCGCCTGGGCGAGGCCTTCGCATCGCCGCCACGCTTCGGCGGGCGGATCGACGACGCTGTCCTGGAAGCTGCCCGGATCGCAGATGCTGGCAGTGCGGTGGTCTTGCTGACCCGCCAGTCCCAGCGCGTGGCCGAGCTACTGGGCGAGTTGGGCATACCGCTCGCGCCCACGAGTGAACTCGCCGAGTCGCCCTCCAGCGGCGGGATCGCGGTTGTGCACGGAGCGCTGGCCGCGGGCTGGACGCTGCGGGGAGGCCGGTGCGAGACAGTGCTCCTGACAGACGGCGAGCTATTCGGCTGGCGGATGCCACGTTCACGGCGTCCGCTGCGACGGCCCGAGTATGCCCGCTCCATCGACTACTTCTCGGAGTACACGCCGGGTGATTACGTCGTTCACATTGAGCACGGGATAGGGCTCTTCCGGGGGATTCAGCGCCTTCAGCTGAACGGCATTGAACGCGACTACCTGGCGGTTGAGTACGCCCAGGGCGACATGCTGTACGTGCCAACCAACCAGGCCGATCGTGTGGCGCGCTACGTCGGCGGGGGCGACAACCCGCCGGTCGTCAGCCGACTCGGATCGGCCGACTGGGACCGGGCCCGCAGCCGGGCCCAACGCGAGATCGAGAGCATCGCCCGCGAGCTGCTGCAGCTCTATGCGCAGCGCGAAGTAGCCCGGCGGGCGCCTTTCCTGCCTGACACTGCCTGGCAGCATGAACTGGAAGCGGCTTTCCCTTACCTGGAAACAGAAGACCAACTGCGGGCCATCGAGGAAGTCAAGCGCGACATGGAAGGTCAGCGGCCCATGGACCGGCTGGTGGTGGGCGATGTCGGCTTTGGCAAGACGGAAGTGGCCATCCGCGCCGCCTTCAAGTGTGTCATGGCCGGCCGGCAGGTGGCCGTACTGGCGCCGACCACGGTGCTCGCTCAGCAGCACTATGAGACGTTCAGCAGCCGCTTGGGTGCCTTCCCGATTCGGGTGGCCATGCTTTCCCGCTTCCTGAGGTCCCGCGAACAGCAGGAGGTTGTTGAGCGGGTTGCCGCCGGCGACGTGGACATTGTGATCGGCACTCACCGGCTGCTGTCGTCCGATGTCCACTTCCACCGCCTGGGCCTGCTGATCGTTGATGAGGAGCACCGATTCGGCGTTCGCGACAAGGAGCGTATCCGGGTGCTGCGCCAGGACGTGGACACGCTGACCCTCACCGCCACCCCGATCCCACGCACCATGCATCTGGCCCTTTCTGGATTGCGCGACCTGACCACGATCAGCACCCCGCCTGAGGAGCGGCTGCCCGTGGTGACACATGTCGGCCCGTACGACGATGTCCTGGTGGCCCAGGCCATCAGGCGCGAACTACAGCGCCGCGGTCAGGTCTTCTACGTCTACAACCGGGTGCAAGGCATAGAGGTCAAGGCGCAGCAGATCAGTCGCCAGGTTCCGGTGGCCCGCATCGGCATCGCCCACGGCCAGATGCACGAGGACGATCTGGCGCGGGCGATGCTCGAATTCGTCTCCGGACAGGTGGACGTGCTGGTCTGCACCAGCATCATCGAGAGTGGTCTGGACATCCCCAATGCCAACACATTGATCGTCGAGCGCGCAGACCGCTTCGGGCTGGCCCAGCTGCACCAGCTGCGGGGGCGCGTCGGCCGCGGTACACAGCGCGCCTACGCTTACTTGCTGCTACCGGTGGGCTACGATCTCACCGAAGAAGCGCGGCAGCGGATCGAGGCTCTCGCCAGCGCCACCGATCTGGGCTCCGGCCTGCGGCTGGCCATGCACGACCTGGAGATCCGCGGCGCCGGCGAGATACTGGGGACGCGCCAGCATGGCCAGGTGGCGGCCATAGGGCTCGACCTTTACACCAGGCTGCTGGCCTCAGCGATCAGCAGACTTAGAGCTGATGCTCAGGCCCCACTTGAAGACCTCGACCCTGAGCTCAGCCACATCGGCCGTGGCCTGCCTACGGTTGACTTGCCGCTGGACGCCTACCTGCCCGAGAGCTACGTCGCTGACACCGCCGAGCGCACCCGACTCTACCGGCGTATGGCGGGGGCGGCGACTGAGCAAGTGGTAGCCGAAATCGCCGCCGAACTCGCCGATCGCTTTGGCCAGCCGCCGGCCAGTGTGCAAAACCTGCTGGTCATCCTCCGGCTGCGCGCCCTGGCACACCGCGCTGGCGCAACTAGCATACAGCGCCAGGGAGATGCGGTCGCCATCGCCTGGCCCAGCAATCACGAGCTGGATCGGGTCGCACTAAAGGCAAAGCTGCCGCCCGAGGCCCGCATCGGGCGCCATCAGGTTTCCATGCCCCTGGACGGACCGCCGAGCGAGTGGCTTGCCAAGCTCGAGCGGTGGCTGATGGTGGCCATCGCCACTGAGGCACGGACGGCGGCGGGAAGCGAGGGAACGGACCAACGTTGAGACCGGCTGCCCGCCATTAGCCCGAGCAAACCCCAGGTGGGGCGCGCCCGGCAGCCTGCCTGAGCCGTGGGCGAGCTGACTGACTTCGGCGACTGGTCTGCCCACGCAGCCGCGGCTAGAATGCCGCATGCCGCTAACAGCCTGCTGGCGCGTTTCCAGGTCCGGCAGGCGGCAGGAGCCACACGGCATGACCGCGCACATCATGATGATCACTGGGAGTTCACCTCCGGCCGGCCGGCATCCAGGCCGGTGAGTAATACCATGCACCGTCGCTCGCTGCGTGTCTTCGCGACGGCGCGGACGCGATACACCTTGCCTTTGTGCGGTCAACTGGTGAGGTGTCTCCTTTGTTCTGCCGGCCGCGATCGCAGCAGGCCGGTCCTTGCTCGCAAAGGAAGGACACGATGTCGCGCAAGCTATGGGGCCTGCTCGCATGTTCAGCGAATCTAGATGCTGCTGTATCCATGTATGAGACAATGCTTGAGTCAAAGGCACAGGACGAATGGGACGGCTGCAAGAGTATCAAGTTGGGCTGCACTAAGCTATATACTATGTGTGCGCCTGACGCTCCGCCGATCATTGTCATTCAAGTCGAAGGAATACATACCGAAGTTACCAGGTTAAGAAGCGAGGGCTTTGAAGTTACAGACCCATTTGAAGTGCGCGCGGGCCTTTTCGCCTTTCTACGGGATAAGAATGGTACATGCTATGCGCTCCTGCAACCTCACATTTCGCAAAGCACGGCATAAAGCGACCGCCTGGCCAGGACTGCCGGGGCAGTGCTGAGCGTCGCCTTCAACTCAATCGGAGGCTAGAGAGGTGGCAATTCCCGGTTTTCAGGACATCATGCTGCCTTTACTTCGCCGGCTGGGCGATGGCGAGATTCACTCCATGTCCGAGCTCACCGACGCTCTGGCCGCGGAGTTCCAGCTCACGGCCAAGGAGCGGAAAGAGCGGCTGCCCAGCGGAACGCAAGCCGTGTTCGCCAATCGGGTAGGCTGGGCCCGGACGTACTTGAAGAAGGCCGGCCTGGTTTCCGCGCCGGGCCGCGGATATGTCCAGATCCCCGGGCGAGGGCGGGACGTTCTCAAGTCGCCGCCGGAGAAGATCACGATCGCCTATCTCGATCGATTCCCCGAGTTCCGCGACTTTGTCGGCCGGGACCGCGCGCCCGGAGGCGGACCACCCGAGGACGGCGGGCCCGGAGGCAAACCACCCGAGGACGTCGACCCCAAAGAGGCGCTCGAGCGGGCCTACCAGCGTCTGCGGGCTGAGCTCGCCCACGACGTGTTGGAGGCGGTAAAAGCCTGCCCTCCGGCGTTCTTCGAGCGCCTGGTCGTGGACTTGCTGGTGCGGATGGGCTATGGGGGCACGCGCAAGGACGCCGGCGAAGCGGTAGGGGGTAGCGGCGATGGCGGCATAGACGGCATCATCAAGGAGGATCGCCTCGGGCTGGACGTGGTCTACGTGCAGGCTAAGCGCTGGGAGGGATCGGTCGGGCGGCCGGAGATCCAGAAGTTCGCTGGAGCGTTGCAGGGGCATCGCGCTCGCAAGGGCATCTTTATCACGACGTCTCAGTTCACGTCCGAGGCGCTTGACTATGCCTCGCGCATCGAGACCCGGCTGGTCCTGAGCGACAGCCCGACCCTGGCAGACCTGATGATTGACCACGGGGTTGGCGTGGCTCCCGTGGCAACGTACGAACTCAAGCGGCTAGATTCCGACTATTTCGAGCAACTCGACTAGGATAAGTAGAACATTTGTCGCGGCCGAACGAGCGTAGCGCTCTCAACATTTCGTCCCAGAATTACTTATCAGTGTCCTTTAGCCGAGGCTCAATTAGACACTTAGCGCTCTCGGTAGTGGGATACCAGCCATGAAGTTCAGCGCAATACAAAACAATGCTCTGGCCGGGACTCGCCCACACGGGACTGCGCGCGCCGCGAACAAGGCGCGCCGCTGGCCAACAGACCTGGCCAAAGGCCCCCGCCGGCTCACTCCGGCGCGCCTGAGGCTCATGTCATTGCCGGGCCGGTCTTATGCCTTGAATCAAGCCCAACACAGAGAGGGGTGCCGATGACACAGAATGCAAGATGATGCCACCATGTGCAGGTCGACTAAAATATCGTCGCCGAACCACGCTCATTAGCATCAGTCGATCGCGCAATTCGACGAAAGGAGATAAGGGAATGAAGCTCAACAAGAACATGGGGACACTGGATCGGATCGTACGTCTTTTGATTGCCATAGTGATAGCAGTTCTATACCTGACTGGCAAAGTTTCCGGAGTGGCTGCTGTCATACTTGCTGTCTTGGCCGTTGTTCTTGTCATCACAAGCGTTGTTGCGTTTTGTCCGCTCTACGTTCCATTGGGTTTTTCCACCAACAAGAAGTAGCGGCCCGAATCCAGGCTTGAAGAAGCCTGGGCGGCATAAGCCAGGCCGCCGATCGCGCGCACGCCTGCCGCCCGAAACACGCTCTGGGCTGGCAAGGGTCACTGCGCTAGCTTAGCCGGCGCCGATGCCAGGCCGCAGACCGGCAGGCCGCCAGTGCCAGCCGCTGCCCAACCCGGCGGCACTTACGGCCCGGCAGCGCTGCCCTGGGTCCGTTCCAGAGCCCGTTCGATCCGCTTGACGTAGACCTCCAGCGGCATGCCGCCCTCGATCAGGGTGTCGGCCACAAGAAGGGCCGGGGTGTAAGCCACCCCGAAAGCCACCGCTTCGTCGGAAATGGCACGGATGCGGCCGCGCATCTCCTCGGAGACCATACAGCTTTGGATCTGCGCCGGGTCCAGGCTCAGCTGCCGGGCCAGAATGCTGATCGCGTCCATGACGTTGCCTGCCGGGGACATCAGGTCCTCACCGTAGGCCGCCCGCTGAAACTCGAAGTACTTGCCCTGACGATAAGCGCACCAGGCCGCCGTCGTCAGGATCTCCGGCCGCCCGGCCCCGGCCAGCGGATGCGAGACCAGGCGTGCTTTGCCGGTGTCCACAAACCGGGCCTCGATCTCCGGCAGCGTGTCGACTATGAACTGCCGACAATGCTGGCAGCCAAAGTCGGTGAGCTCGATCAGCGTGATGGGCGCGTCTGGCTTACCGCGCCACGGACAGGGCTCACCGGCGCAGTTGACCAGCTTGCCCCGCTCCGCCGGGTTGCCGGCGATGTCCGCGGCTGCCACGGTCACCTTCTTGACGGCCACCGGGGTGATCACCTTGTCGCCCACCTTGAACAAGATGGTGGGTGTGGCCGCGACGGGTGGTGCCAGCGAGAGGCCGGCCGGAGTTTCGGCTGCGGGCGGTGGCGACGCGCCGGACGCAATTGGCGGCGGGGTCTGGGCGCCCGGCTCCATGGCAATCGTCGGAGGCGGGGTTAGCCCCGGCCCTACTGGCTGGCCGGACCTGCAGGCCGCAAGAGCCAGCAGAGCAAGGCCCGCCAATGGTGGGACAATGCATCTAGGGCTCGCCCAACGCCTGCGTCGTGGCGGGGCGTCCGGAGTGCCCAGATCCCTGCTCAAGGCCAAGGTCTGGCTTGCTCTCGGTTGGTGCATTTCTCTCTCCCACTTGAGTCTGGTCTTGGCCCGCGGCGCGCCCTGTCCCGCCTTCTGGCACTCAGTCGCCGGCAAGTTCAGCCGCTTCGACCAGACAACCACTGCCGCCGCGACCAAGGTCATCTAAGCCTGCCAGTCCGCCAACGGGGCAAGAGATCGGGCCAACACCCTACCAGCCACGCCCCGGGGCGCCTGGCAGACGCAGGTCGACTCCGAGACACAGACAGTCGTCCGGCATCGCACCTGGGCCTGGCGTTGGACCCGAGCCTAGCGCCCGTATACTGGCCCACTCACCACGCGGAACTTCCCTTCCCGTTCGACCACGGTGATCGGGAAGCGCCAGGTCAAGGGACCCGAAGTTTGACCGCAGCACGGGCCGACGTTGAAAAGTGTGCCGTCGCGCCGGACAAAGGCCACGATGAACTCGAACGTCCCATCGTCAAGAGCCCGGCCACCTAGCACACGCGACACCGGCAGGCAGGGCAGCTGCCTGGTGCAGACCGCTTCCCAGAGCCGGGCCCCATCGTCGGTTGGCACATCGGGATTCCATTCCTGATAAGCCGTGTATGAGCCACCGTAGAGGGCAGCCGCCTCGCGGTAGCGACCCTGGGACAGATGGTCAAAGAAGGCGACCATCGTCTCACGGGCCACATCCAATGCCGATGCCTCAGGTGGGGGCGTCAGCCAGGCCGGCGTTGCGACGGGGTGGGGCGGAGGTGGGGTACCGACATCCGCCTCCAGATCGCCCAGCCTGGCGGCGCTGTCTGGCGTCGGCGCACCCGCCTGGTCACCGCACGCGGCCACCAGGAACACGGCCAGCAGCAGCATGGCTAACTGGCCAGTGCCCCAGAGCTGCCTGGTGCCTGCACTCGCGGTGGCAAGAGATCGCATCATGGGCGCTGATGGCGGCCGCGTGCCCTATTATAGTCTTGACGGTTCGTTGCCGGCCGGATTGCCGGCGCTGTCCGGCGGATCCATAATGCCCTCTCGGACGCCGCAGGGAGGCACCAGGCGCGCAAGCGATTCACAGAGCTAGGCCATGAAAGTAGGTGACCGAAACTATCGCAGCGTCTGGTGGTCGGGTGGCCAGGTCCACTTGATCGACCAGAACCGATTGCCTTTCGAGTTCTCGATCCGCCGCTGCCGCGAGTACCGCCAGACTGCGGCCGCCATCGCCGACATGACCGTTCGCGGGGCCCCGGCCATTGGCGCCGCTGCCGGCTTTGCCCTGGCCCAGGCCTTCCAGGCGGCGCCGGAAAACGGCCTGTGGTCAGCCGTCGAGGCCGCCCGCCAGCACATCGAGAGTCAGCGGCCCACCGCGGTCAGTCTTTTCCGCGCCACAAAGCGAGTGCTGGACCAGGCTCGCCTTGCCGCCGAGCCGCGCCTGGCGGCGGTCCGCGCGGCGCAACAGCTGGCCGACGAGGACGCCGCTGCTTGCCGCGAGATTGGACGACACGGTCTGTCACTGATCAGCCCCGGCTGCCAGGTGGCCACCCACTGCAATGCCGGCTGGCTGGCTTGCGTGGACTACGGTACTGCTCTGGCACCCATCTTCGAGGCCCAGCGGGCCGGTCGGCAGCCCTTTGTCTTCGTTGCTGAGACCCGGCCACGGGGCCAGGGCGCCCGACTGACCGCTTGGGAATTGGGCCAGGCCGGCGTCGAGCACGCTATTGTGGTCGACAATGCTCTCGCCGCCCTCATGAGCCAGGGCGAAATAGACCTGGTGATTGTCGGGGCCGATCGCATTGCTGCCAACGGCGACACGATCAACAAGATTGGCACCCTGGAGAAGGCGCTCGCCGCCCGGGCTTTTGGAGTCCCCTTCTATGTGGCGGCGCCATTGTCCACCTTCGACCTGGCAGTCCCAAGCGGTGCCGAGGTGCCGATTGAGGAGCGAGACCCGGCTGAGGTGCTCACTGTCTCCGGCCAGACAGCCCTTGGCCAATGGCAGACGGTGCGGGTGTGTGCTCCAGGCTCCACCGCTCGCAACCCGGCTTTTGACTTGACGCCCGTGGCCTACGTCACCGGCTTCATCACCGAGGTCGGTATTCTGCCGCCGTCGGCTCATGCGATCGCCGCCGCTGTGGGCGCATCCTAGAGAGGACAGAATCATGTCCCAAGACAAGCACTCCCCAAAGGAGTCTGCAGCCCGGCGTCAATCGTCAGAGGCGGCGGGCACCACAAGCCAGAAGGAGCCCGGGTCTGGCCAGCTGCAGCCCTGGCCGCGCCTGGCCAGCGAGCGGGGCCCTGACTACCGGATCTTCCAGGTCCGACTCGACCAGGTGAGCAATCCACGGACGGGCCGGACAATGACGCGCGTCGTTCTGGAGGCGCCGGATTGGGTAAACGTCATCGCTCTCACCGCCGCACGTCGGGTGGTCCTGGTTCGCCAGTTTCGCTTCGGCTGCCGCGAGCTGACCGTCGAGATCCCAGGGGGCATCGTCGATGCCGGCGAGTCCTCGCGCCAGGCAGCGGCACGAGAGCTCCTCGAGGAGACAGGCTATGCCGCCGAACGGTGGACCTCACTAGGGGCGGTCCAGCCCAATCCCGCTTTCCTGGACAACCTTTGCCATCACTGGCTGGCCGAAGGCGCGCGCCGCATCCAGGACCCACGCCCGGAAGGCGGCGAGGACATCGAAGTCTTCGAAGCCGACCTCGAAGAGCTGCGGCGCATGATCGGCCGCGGAGAGATCCGTCACAGCCTGGTGATCTCGGCGGTCTGCCGGGTGCTGGACCTGCGCCTGGCTGAACGTTGACGCCAGACCAGCCACGGACGATCTGGGGACCATTGCGCCCTAGCGCCAGGGATCGCTGGGCGGCAGAGGCTCTCCGGCACGCTCCAGCCAGGCCAGGCGGACTTCGGCTGCCAGGAAAAGCGAGCCGGTGGCCACGATCACGTCGGTAGCCTGCGCCACTCGATGCGCTTCCGCTAACGCGACCACCGGTGAGTCGGCCACCATCGCTGAACGCCCGCACGCGGCAACCTGGGCCGCCAGCTCACCGACAGGCATGGCTCGCGGATGATGCGCCGCGGCCACCGTTATGCTTACTGCCTCCGGCAACAGAGCCGCCAGAATCCCGGCGATATCCTTGTCACGGCTGCAACCAAAGATGAGATGGCGGCCGGCACCATGGAAGATCTCGGCCAGCGCCTGGGATAGGTGCCGGGCCCCATGCGGATTGTGCGCCCCATCGACCACCAACGGTGGCCGATCGCCCAAGATCTCGAAGCGCGCCGGCCAGCGGGTGCCGGCCAGACCGACCCGCACCTGCCTGGGACCAATCCGCCAGCCCAGGCGTCGCAAGGCATCGAGGGTCGCCACTGCAGTAGCGGCATTGACCTGCTGATGGCTGCCCAAGAGGGGAGTCTTGACCGAGTAGTGGTGGAGAGGCCCGGCCAGCGATCGGGTGCTGATTTGCAGCTCCTGGCCGTCGCGGGCGACGGAGCTGGCGCGCCAACGTACTTCCCGGCCGACACGAATGCGCGGCGCCCCGATTTCGCGGCAGCGCGCTTCGATCACCGCCTCGGCTTCGCTTGTCTGTGGCGCGCTCACGACCGGCACACCGGCACGCAGGATACCGCACTTGTCGGCCGCAATGAGGCCGATAGTGTTCCCAAGCACGGCGGTGTGATCCAGATCGATGGGCGAAAGCACGCTAACGACCGGCTGGACCACCTGAGTGCTGTCCAGCCGGCCCCCAAGACCAACCTCGATGACGGCCACGTCCACCCTGGCCAGGGCAAACACATGGCAGGCCATCGCCGTAAGCGCCTCAAAGGTCGTGAGCCCGCGCTCGGCATCCAGCGCCACCCGGTGCTGGTTCAGCCAGTCGAGCACGTCCTGTTCCGAGACCGGCTGGCCATCGATCTGGATGCGCTCGCGGATGGTGTGCAGATGAGGTGAGGTGTAAAGGCCCGTCCGGTAGCCCGCCGCGCTCAGACCAGCGGCGATCATGGCCGCCGTTGAGCCCTTGCCGTTTGTCCCGGCAACGTGGACCGCCGGCCACCGCAATTGAGGCTGGCCAAGGCTCGCCAACAGGTGCCTGATCCGGTCCAGCTCAAAGGTGGGCAGGGTGCCTGGAGGTCGGGTCTCCCAGTTGGCCAAACCATAGAGGTAGTCCAGGGCGTCAGACCATGTCGCGAGCACGCTGAAGATTCTAAAGGCGCGTGGCGCCACGGCAACCTGGCCACAGCAAGTGCCATCAACTGGCAGGCACAAGGGACCCTAGGCGGCTGCTGGCCATGACCAGAGCGGGCTGGCGGTCCAGGCTATGCGTGGCCCCGCCTGGCGGCGGTGGGGCTCTCGTGCCCGGGGTGCGGCATTAGCCGAAGACCCGGCGAGGTCGGCTGCCACTTGGCAGCATCCTCGTAGCCGGGCTAGACTGGCGGGCGTGACTGTCTGCCGCAGACCAGTGCACCTTGGCGGTCAAGAACCGGGGAGCGTGGCCCCCCAGCCGCAGTCTCTGGGCAGTGGCCACGCGAGTCTGGCGGCCAGGGAGACCTGCCGCCGGCCAGGGCTCGTCGCCGCTCGCCGTCGCGCGGCATTGTTCGGCCGGTGGTCCCTGTGGTTAGCCCTGGCGGCCGTAGCCTGCTGCGGCTGCCGATCGCGGCCCCTGCTCAGTGAAGTCTCGGTCACGCCGGCTACTATCACCCCGAACGGCGATGGTGATAGCGACGTGGCAGTGATTCAGTACGCAGTGGGTCAGACGGCCACGGTCAGCATCCGACTCGTCGACAGCTCCGGCCGTTCGTACGTGCTGCGCGACGGCCGGGTGCGCGCTCCGGGTCGCTACGAGGCGGCCTTCGGTGGCGTCATCGCCGGTCAGATGGTCCCCGATGGCGCCTACGAGGTGGTGGTCACGGCCCAGGCGCCAGGAAGCCGGACTGCCGAAAGCCGTACCCGACTCGAGGTGGCCGAGGCCGACCACGAGCCGCCGACATTATTCGGCTTCACCGTTCGGCCGCAGCGCTTCACGCCCAATCAAGATGGCCTGGATGATCGGGTGCAGATCAGCTACCGGCTCGAAAAGCCGGCCGAAGTCCGTATCTGGCTGGCGAAGCAAGACGGCGAATACGTGACCGACATCCTGGCCGCCAAGAACCGGGCCGATGACCCGGGATCTCCCGGACCGCACAGTTTCGAATACGACGCCGGCGTAGATGCTGACGCGCCGCCCCCACCTGATGGTGACTACCTGGTGGTGGCCGAGGCTCGCGACCGCGTAGGAAACGTCGATCGGGCCCAGGCTCAGCTGGCCATCCGCGACGGCGGTCAGCCACGCGCCGCCCTGCTGGGCGACGTGCAGTGGAGCGCCCGGGTCATACCGTTGGGGGCGACGCTGTGGTTCACCGTTTCCGTGGCTAACATGGGTTCGACGCCGCTCCGTACCCGCGGACCAGAGCCGGGCACCATCTATGACAACAACACCTCGTTCAACCGCTCTGCTCCGCCCAGCGTGCTGCTTCTGGCTCGCCGAGGAGACCGGAGCGCTGTTCAATCCGTGCTCATCAGCCAGGGCCAGCCGGACGTGCGCCTCGAGCTCAAGCCGCCGGGCGAGAGCCAGGCGGCAACGACCTCCGGCCATCCACTCGCCGGCCCCCTGGGCCGACTGACCCCGGCTGAGGCCATGGTGTCCCTGACTGAGACGATCGATCTAGCCGGTTGGCGGGGCAGCCTGTGCGGCACCGTCTTCGAAGCTGGCCAGCCCGCAGTTGGAGCCGACGTTTACGCCTTCGAGTCCGATGGCGACAATGGGCGGCACCGTACTAGCGACAGCCAGGGACGCTTTTGCTTTGCCGACCTGCTGGTACCGCCGGCTGCAGAGCGGTCTTTTGCCCGCAGCCCTGGGGCCATCCGGCTGGGCCTGGAGTATGACGAGGCACGCACCGACCTGGAGTATCCCTACCGCTGGCAAGTAGGCCCCACCGCCGACCTGGGTGTCTGCCAGGCTGAAGATCGGCTCTACCTGTGTCTCAGGCCTGGCCAGACGGTAACGGTCAGCGGCGGGGTGCGCTTCCTCGAGCCGCCATATCGGCGTTCGACCGTCGTCTACCTGGCCTTGCTCCATGAGGACGTACGCCGCATGCATGGCCCCTATGGCCAACAGCGCATCACCATCGAGTACTAGCGACAAGCTGGGAGTGGTCGTTGTCAGCTACAACACGCGACCACTTCTGGATCGGTGCCTGCGGTCGGTGCAGGCCGAGCTGCGACGAGATGAGGGCCAGGCCGAGGTCTGGGTGGTGGACAACGCTTCACAGGACGGCAGTCCCGACATGGTGCGCCAGCGCTATCCAGATGTCAGGTTGCTCGCTCTGGACTCGAATCTCGGCTTCGCCGCGGCCAACAACCGGGTCCTTGAGCGCTGGCTGGCCAGGGCAGATGGTCCCCGTTGGTGGCTGCTGCTGAATCCCGATGCCGAGCTGCAGTCTGGCGCTCTGCACCAGCTGGTCGCAGCCCTCCGGGCCGACCCCCAGGCCGCCGTGGCCGGCCCGAGCCTGCGTTATGCGGATGGGCGCTTCCAGCACAGCGCCTTCCGCTTCCCAGGCCTGGTCCAGTGGTGGTTGGACCTCTTTCCGGTGCCTCGTTGGTACGACAGTCCGATCAACGGGCGCTACCGCCGCCAGGCATACGAAGCGGGCCGGCCCTTCGTCGTCGACTTCCCGCTGGGCGCCTGCCTGTTGGTCTCAGGCAGCGCGGCAGCTCAGCTTGGCCTCTTGGACCCGGAATACTTCATGTATTGTGAGGAAATCGACTGGTGCCTCCGCTTCCGCCGCGCCGGCTACCATTGCCTCTGCGTGCCACAGGCAATAGTCGTGCATCACGCCGGCGCCTCAACGCGCCAGGCTTGGGGCGCGATGTTCGTACAGCTGTGGCGCAGCCGACTGCTCCTGGTCGACAAGCACTGGCCCCTCTGGCAGCGCCCACTGGTCCGTGGAGCGCTGGCAGCAGGCTTTCGGCTGCGCCGCCTCGCCGATGCCCTGGCCTGCCGCCGGGGCTCACTTGGGGCGGCAGAATGCCAACGCCGCGCTCAAGCCTACCGCCAGATCTTTGCCCCGTGAACGCGCCCAAGCGTCTCACCGCGGTCGTGCTGACCAACAACGAGGAGCGACATTTGCCAGACTGCCTGGCGTCTCTGAGCTGGGCCGATGAGCTTTTTGTTCTCGACTCGGGCAGCACAGATGCCACGCGGCAAATCGCCGCGGCGGCGGGGGCCAGGGTGGAGATGCACCCCTTTGAGAACTTCTCGCGACAACGCGCTTACGCCCTCTCCCGCGTCAGCACGAGCTGGCTGCTATTCGTGGACGCCGACGAACGGGTGCCGCCCGCTCTGGCAGCGGAGATCCGCAGCACACTGGCCGCACCAAGGGCGTGCGGTTACTGGATACCGCGGCACAACATGTTCTGGGGCCATCGCCTGCGCGGCGGCGGGTGGTGGCCCGACTACCAGCTGCGGCTGCTCAGCGTACCACATGCCTCCTACGACCCCCAGCGTGCTGTGCACGAAGTAGCGCACGTCGACGGGCCGACCGAGCGTCTCCAGACACCGATCATCCACCTCAACTACGACAGCTTCGCCGAGTTCAGGTCCCGGCAGCAGGCCTACGCCAAAATGGAGGCCACCCGACGAGCGGCCACTGGCGCGCCGCCCCGGGCGCACCACTTCGTTCTGCAACCTCTCCGGGAATTCCGGCGGCGCTACTGGACGCTGGCAGGCTGGCGCGATGGCCTGCTCGGCCTGCAGCTGGCTATCTGGATGGCCTATGCGGAGTTCTGGACCCTGCGGCAGGTGCAGCGCCTGCTGGCCGACAGTCGGCCGTAGACGCGCGCCGCCAAGGCGGATCGGCCTGGCGAGGAGTAGCAGCTGGCGACCCCCACCGCGGCGGATCGGTACGGCGAGGACTGGCACCTGTCGACCCTCGCCACGGCAGATCGGTACGGCCAGGGCTGGCGGCCAGCCACCAGCAACCAGCGGCGCACTTCATTCTTCCCCAGCGATGACCGACCAGCCAGCGCGGATTAGGCGGCCCAGTTCGCGGGCCGTGGTCCGGTAGTCCTCAATGTCGCCGCCGAAAGGATCGGCAATGTCATACTGGGCTCCGGCCAGGGCGCTCATGAGCCGGACTTTGCCACGACAGGCGGGGAACTCTGCCTCCAGCGCTTCACGCTGCGAGCTGGTCATCACCAGCACCAGATCGCTCTCCTCGACCAGCTCCCGACTGACCTCGCGGGGCCGCACCTGGCTGATATCGATGCCCTGCTCGGCCATGACCTGGACCACCGCGATCGGCGGCTTGCGGGAAGCGTCCACCCACGTACCCGCCGACCGCACCACCAGGCGGTGCCCGAAGCCCTGCCGCTCCGCTTCGGAGCGGATCAGTCCTTCGGCCATCGGCGAGCGGCAAAGGTTGGCGGTACACACTACGAGCACTCGCCGAACCGGCGCCTCATCGGGCGGGGGCGGGCTCGAGCAAACCCAATTGTCCGTCACGCCTGCGATACAGGACATTTATGCTGCCGGTGTTGGCATTCAGGAACATGAAGAAGTCGTGGCCCAACAGCTCGAGTTGATCTGCGGCCTCGGCCTCAGTCATGGGGAATAGCTCAAATCGTTTTCGCTTGACGATGATCGGCGCGCCCTCCTCCTCGCCCGGTTCTTCGCCACTCTCGACCGCCGGAGCTTCAACCCGGCCGGTCCAGCGGCGCTGGCGCTTGCCCTTGTAACGCTCGATCTGGCGATGCATTTTCTCAGCCGAGAGATCGATTGCCGCAAAGAGGTCAGGGTTCACTTCTTCGGCCCGCAGCACGGCACGATCCACGAAGGCCGTTACCTGGGCAGCATAAACGTCACCCTTGCTCCGGATACTGACTCGTGAAAGCTCAACCCGCGCGGCTTTGATATCCGGCAGGTAGCGGTCCAGCTTGCCGATCTTGCGCTCGACATAGCGGCGCACAGCGTCAGTCAACTCAAAGCGCCTGCTCGAAAGCTCTACGTCCATTGTTGCTCTCCTCATTTCGACCTGGTGACGAGGCAGCCGGTAGCGGCCGCGGCCGGCCGCCAATGGCGCCCGCGTGGCGGCCTCTCTCGAGGCCCGTCTGGCTCCGTGACCTGAACGCAGGGCCAGCGCCCCGCGCGGCCAGTCGCCCGCGCCACCGTACACACCTGAACCAGGCTGGCCCCGGCAGCCAGCAGTGCCAGCGCGCAGCTCGAGACTGTTGCGCCGCTGGTCATCACATCGTCCACCAGCACGATCTTCGAACCATCAAGGGGCCCGGCCACGAATGCCGCCGCCACGTTCGCCCGCCGCTGGGCAGGCGACAGTGCCGTCTGCGGCCTGGTGTTGCGAATGCGGCGCAGCGCACCAGGTTCGCAGGGGCGAGCCCATGCCTCGGCTGCCGCCTGCGCGATCTCCAGTGCGTGATCGACGCCACGTTCTTGCAGCCGCTGGCCATGCGCCGGCACCGGCACAACCAGTGCGTCCGCCGGCGGGAGGCCAAAGGCGGCTGCCGCGAGGTAACCGAGCGGCCGGGCCACAGCAGTGCGCCCCCGATACTTCAAAGCGTGAATCGCCTCCCGGAGCACGCCATCGAACCTACCGGCCGCTCTGGCCCGCTCGAAGGGCGGTTCGTGCGCCGCACAGCGAATGCACCAGCCGCAGGCCATCACCGGCACCCCGCAACGTCCGCAGAGGGGCGCCGGGAGTGGAGCCACCAGCGACAGACATCGATCGCACAGCCAGTAACCCCGCGCTCCGCAGCCCGGCCCCAAGCAACGGGGCGGGAACAGGCTGTTGACCGCCGCGGCCCAGAGAGCTCGCCACACCGATCAGCCCTCCGCCGTCGGCGCAGAGGCCATATAACGATAGCCCGCTGGCAGCCTCAGGTCAAGGGCGGAGGCGCCAGCCGCCTGCCAGCGGGATTTCCAGGCTCAAAGCGGCCAGCGAGCGGGCAGCGCGCGGTCGACGGGCTACCACCGAGCCCACCTCGATCCTATGAGACAGGAGCCGGTTACCTCCGGCGCGTCTGCAGTCAAATGAAACTGTTACCTAAGGCGGGATCGAGCACGCGGCGTTGCCGCCTGACTCGGGGGCCGGTACAATCCCAGCTGTGCCGTGCTGTCCGGCTGCAGCGGTGAGGAACTGGCATGTCCCGAACCAGAAATCTTCTGCGTCTTCAACAGGTCGACCTAGAGCGGGATAAAGCGGCGCGGCGACACGAGGAAGTGACGGCTGCTCTGGCTGCCGGCAGCCCGGCCGAGGCTGCTCGGCAAGCGGCCGCCAAAGCTGAGGCGGTTCTGGGCGAGGTAGATCGGCAATTGCGGCTGCTGGAGTTGGAGCGCCAGGCCCTGAAAGGCCGCATTGCGGCCGAGGAAAAGGCGCTATACGACGGCACGGCCAGGGCGCCCAAGGAGTTGCAGAGCTTGCAGCGGGAGGTGGCCCAGCTGCGGCGACAGCTGTCCAACCTGGATGATCGGACGCTCGAGCAGCTATTGGCGCGCGACGAAGCACTGGCGGCCTGCCGGTCGCGACAGCAGGAGGCTGCCGAATTGGAGGCCCAGTGGCTGGAGAACGCCAGGACCTTGCTCAGCGAGCAGGAATCGCTGACGGCCGCGATGCAGCGACTCGAGGCCCAGCGCAAGCCGCTCGCGGCGCTGATTCCCGCGGCCGACCTGGCAGTCTACGAGAAACTCCGGCGGGGCAAGAAGGGGCGGGCGGTGGCTCTCATCGGACCCGATGGTTGTCAGGCGTGCGGCATCGAGCTACCCCGTCACACGCGCGACCAGGCGCTGGCGGGCGACCGGCTGGTTTTTTGTCCCGGCTGCGGGCGGATCCTCCATGGCTGAGGACCGTCATCCAGCGGCGCCGGGCGAGACGGCCGAAGTGCTCTGCTACGGGCCCTTCACCCTCGACCTGCAGCAGCGCCTTCTTCGCCGCGGTGAGAATGTTCATGTCTTGACGCCGAAGGAATGCCAGCTACTGACAACGTTCATTCGGCACGTCGGACATGTGCTCACCCGTAAGTACCTGATGAAGGTCGTGTGGGACACTGAAGAGGTGGATGATACCCGCACCCTCGAGGTGCATGTGCACTGGCTCCGCCGCAAGCTGGAAGCCGATGTCAGCCGACCGGCCCTTCTGCACACCGTTCGGGGCGTCGGCTACGTGCTGCGGCCACTGCCGGCGAACCAGGGCGACGGTTCGTCCCGTCAGGCCTCGGTGAGCAATAGCACCAGCTAAAAGGCTTCGGGGCGGGGTGGCGTCCCGTACTTACATAGCGGCGCTCAGGCGGGCACGCACCTCGTCGGGTCCCAGACCAGCGATGCTGACGAGCTTGCGGCGGGAGGTCTGACCGCGCGTCACAATCACGTCGCCCGGCGCAATGCCCAGGGTGGCGGCCAGAAAGCGGGTTAGCGTCAGATTGGCCTTGCCGTCGACAGGTGGTGCCGAAACACGCACCCGGAGCACGCCCTCCCGCCAGCCAACCAGCCCGTCGCGTGCCGCCCCCGGTTGCAGCCAGACCGCCAGGATAGTCTGCTCCGTCGACCCGGCGGCGAGAGGCGACTCGCGCCTAGCCAACGGCGGCTCGATACAAGAGCTCGCGCATCAGGTTCAGGACCACGATGGCGATCCAGGGCGAGAGATCAAGCGCACCGCCCAGGGGCGGCACCAGGCGGCGGATCGGTTCCAAGAGCGGCTCGGTCAGTTGCCAGAGAATCCGCTTCAGGGGATGGTACGAGAACGGGTTGCGATCGACCCAGGACCAGATCACCCGTACCAGAATCAGGAGCTGTACGGCCCGCAGCAGGGCGTCAGCCATAACGAGTGGACTCACGGCTGCTCCTCAGTCAGGGCCGGATCGGCCGCATCAACCAGGCGCAGCCGCTCCGAACCAGCGACGTAGGTGCCCAAGGCCCCGTTCACCATGCGCCGCGCCCCCTCTCCGCTAAACGCCCGCGCCAGCTCAACGGCCTCGTTGATGGCCACTTTCTCGGGTGCCGAGCCGGTGGCCATTTCCCAAAGAGCGATCCTCAGCACGTTACGGTCGATGGGCGCCATCTGCGCTACTGGCCACTCCGGCGCTATCCGGGCGATCACCCCGTCGATGGAGCTCCTGTGCCTCAGCACCCCAAGGACAATCGCCTCCACGTAGGCGACCTGCTCACGCAGACGAGCCGCCAGCCCAACAAGCAGCCGCGCTCGATCCAGAGGCAGCCCGAATTCCTGGGCCAGGCGCACGCTGTCTGGTACTTCGTCGCTTTGGGTGGCTGAGCACGGGCCGACAGACTGGAACGCTGCCCGCTCGGCCGCCGATCGGGTGTAGGCGGCGAGAGCCATCTGGCAGAGGTTCTCCACCCGGGCCGCCAGAACCTGGGCCCCCGAGTGGCGCGTCAGGTCCAGCTCGTAGAGCGCCTGTAAGGCCACTCGCCGCGCCTGCCGTCGCCCTTTCATTCGGCTAGAAGATCATGCCGCCGTCGACGCGCAAGGCCTGACCGGTCACAAACGAGGCATCGTCTGAAGCCAGGAAGGCCACGACAGCGGCGATGTCATCCACCGTGCCCAATCTCCCCAGAGGCGTCAGTTCGGTGGCCTTAGCAATTAGCGATTCCGGCAAATCGCGCGTCAGCTCGGTGCGCACAAAGCCGGGCGCCACGGCATTGACCGTTATGCCGCGCGGACCCAACTCCTTGGCCAAAGCCTTGGTGAAGCCAACGAGACCGGCCTTGGAAGCGGCATAGTTGGCCTGGCCAGCATTGCCGCACAAACCAGCGACACTGGAGATATTAACGATGCGGCCATAGCGTTGCTTCATCATGGACCGCACCACCGCCCTGGTCACCAGGTAGGCGCTCTTCAAGTTGACGTTCATCACCAGGTCCCAGTCCGCCTCGGGCATCATCATGAACAGACCGTCGCGCGTGGTACCCGCGTTGTTCACCAGGATGTCAATCCGACCAAAGTGATCTAGCGTCGTCTGGGCCAGGGCGGCCACCTGTTCGGCATCCGTCACATTGCTGGTCACAAAGAGCGCCCGACCCCCGGCGGCCTCGATATCGGCGACGGCCTGACCGCCCAGGTCGGCCTTCACGTCCGCGATGACCACCGCGGCCCCCTCTCGGGCGAGTCGTCCGGCGATTGCCCGGCCGATGCCTTGCGCTCCCCCGGTGACAATCGCGCTGCGGCCCTCAAAGCGCATCATCCTGTGGTCTCCTTCCTAAGCCCTCGGCCAGTCAGTCCCCGCAGCTAGTCCGGCCCTGGGGAAGGCTCAGCCATCGACCGGACCGTCGCTGCTGGGAGGCCGTCGGCCTTGAGCGTGCGGCGAATGAGGTCGCAGAGCACGCTCTTAGGGCCAATTTCGTAGTAGGCATCGACTCCGGCCGACGCCAGCCAGCGAACGGTGGCCGTCCAGCGCACCGGGGCCGTCATCTGGGCGGTAAGCTCGGCCCTCAGGCCAGCCGCATCCCAGACCGGCAACGCGGTCACGTTGGCAATAACCGGCACTCGAGGATCCCGCAGGGCAGTGGCCAGCACCTCGCGCCCGAAATCATCAGCAATGGTGGCCATGAGCCGCGAGTGGGCGGCGATGGTGATGGCGAGCGGCACCACGCGCTTGGCTCCCAGCTCCAGCAGGCGCTCACCGGCCCTGGCCACGCCGTCCGTACTGCCAGAGATGACGAGCTGGCCCGGGCAGTTGTAATTTGCCACCTGGACACCGTCAATCTCGCCGCACACGGCTTCTACCTGGTCATCGGGCAAACCAAGCACCGCTGCCATGCCGCCAGGATTCTCCTCACCGGCGCGGGCCATTAGGCGTCCACGCTGGCGCACAAGCCGCAGAGCATCGGCATAGTCCAGAGCCTCGGCGGCAACCAAGGCGCTATACTCGCCCAGCGAATGGCCCGCCACATAGTTCGGGGCTGGAATCTCGTCGGCCACAGCACGAGCAATGGCCACACTGGCCGCCAGCAATGCCGGCTGTTGGTTCTGCGTCGCCGAGAGTTCCTCAAACGGGCCCTCAGCTATGAGACGGCCAACGTCGAAGCCGAGAATGGCGGGTGCTTGCTGCAGCGCCTGCCTGGCGCCCGGGGAGCGAGCCGCCCAGGCCAGAGCCATGCCCACGTAGTGCGAACCCTGGCCGGGGAAGACCCAGGCTACGGCCATGAGCCCCTCAGGCTCACTGCACACCGCGACGAACGGTCGACCAGGCCTATTCGCATCCCCTGAGAGCGCATGCCTATCGGCGCGACCAAGCTACTTCTCGGACTCCTTGGGGGCGATTATCTCGACCCCACGCAGGCTGCCGCAGTTGGGACACACGTGATGTGGTCGATGGTATTGGTGGCACTTCTCGCATGGCACCATCGGCACCGGCGGCAACCGGTAATGTGTGCGCCGCAGACGCTTGCGCCGCAGACCGACTCGACTTTTCGGTACAGCGCCCATCTCGCATTCCTCGTTTCATGCACCTGACTGACCGGGCTGTCTGCACCGCTCAGCCTATCACTCCGCCCCATCGGGGTCCAACATAGACCGCAAAGCAGCCCAACGCGGGTCGGGCTCGGGATGGCAGTCGCACGGCTCGACGTTCCGATCGGCGCCGCACATCGGGCACAGGCCGGCGCAGTCCGTCCGACAGAGCACCTGCAACGGCACGGCCAGTAGCATCGCCTGCCGCAGCACCTCACCGACATCGAGCACGTTGCGTTCGTCGATAAGGGTCGCTGCCTCCCATTCATCCTCCCGCACCGCCGGTGGGCCACCTGGTATAGCCACCGTCGGACGGAAGCTCTCTTCGAGCTCCACATCGAGCTGCAATATCACTGGCTCCAGGCAACGCGAACAAGCGACCCGGACCTGCGCCGCCAGCGAACCGGTGACCAGCACGCCGGCGTGATCGCGGATCAGATGTAGCCAACCGCTTACCGGCCCGACCGCCTCTACCTCCGGATCACCGAGGTCGACCGAGGCGTCGACCTCGACCAGGCGTTCGCTACCGGTCGGCCCCTTCAACAAGCCGGAGACGTTGTATCTCATGGCGCCACCGCGCCCCAGGGCGCAGCCTAGAACCAGGCCCCTAAGAGGCTGGCGATTATAGTCTCGCCCTGCGACTCATCCAAGCCCTCACCATGCTGGGCCTCCTGGCCAGGCCGACCGGTTCCTCGAACGCATGGAAAGGCGCTACCCTTCCTCGCCGCCGATGATCTGCGGCTCGAACTGCTCTTCAGCCCCTCGTGCCGAAGGGCGACCGGCTTGCAGCAGCTCGATCCCGTTGCGAACCTGGCGGGCGAATTGGGCCAGCTGAGCATCGATGCGCTCGAGGACTTCCAGCGCGTAGGCGTCGGCCTCCGAGCGAATCGTCTGGGCCTCGTCCTGGGCCCGGCGCAGAATCTCCTCTGAGCGTGCCTGAGCCTGGGACGTGATGGCGTGCTCGGCCACCAGCTGGTCGGCTTGGATTCGCGCCTCGTCGACCATGGCTCTGGCCTGCTCGTGGGCGGCAGCCAGAATCGCTTCTCGTTCAGCCTCTATCTGGCGTGCCTTAGCGATCTCCTGCGGCAGGCTGATATGCATCTGGTCGATCAACCGCAAGTACTCATCCTCATCGATGATCACCCGTGAGGTGAGCGGCAGGCGCGTGCTATGGTCCAGCAACTCCTCCAGCCGGCTGATCAAGTAGTCCAGGTCGATCGCCGCACCTCCTCTCCTTGCTCCTGGCTCAGCATTCCGCCTAACGCCGACCTACGAACATCGTAGCCAGCTCGGGCGCGGCCTCCTCACGCTTGCGGGCCAGGGCCACGGCCACTTCTGGTGGCACCAGGCGGCTGACATCGCCGCCGAGCAGGGCCACCTCTCTGACCCTAGTGGCACTCACAAATGCCTGGTCAGGCTGAGTCACAAACAGCACGCTCTCGAGCTCCGGGGCCAGATGGCGGTTCATCATCGCCATCTGCCGCTCGAACTCGAAGTCGTCAGCCACTCGGAGCCCGCGCACCAGGACCTGGGCGCCCGCTTCCCGGGCGAAGTTTACCGCTAGCCCGGCAAACGGTCTTACCTCCACGTTCGGCAGGTGACTCACCGCCGAGCGGGCCAGCGTCAGGCGTTCTTCGACGGTGAAGAGCGTGGCCTTTATCCGGCCGTCAGGATGCACGTAGACCCCAATGATCAGTCGGTCGAAGAGGTGCGCTGCGCGTTCGGCAATGTTGACGTGTCCACAGGTGATGGGGTCAAAGGTTGCCGGGAACAACGCCGTGATGTTCATTAGCCGCGCTCCAAGGCTTGACGTAGATCAGCGACGCGCGCTCGGAGCGCCGCGAGATCCTCGCTTCGCAGCTCGGGGTCGAGGTCTACGAGCTGGCGGGCCGCTCGGTGGGCCCTTTGAAGCAGTTCGACCGACGCCTCCCGGGCAAACCGGAAGCGCTCAACTACGCCAGACTGCTGCACGCCGAAGTAGTCACCGGGTCCGCGTTGCTTCAAGTCCAGCTCGGCCAGCTCCAAGCCGTTGGCCGTCTGCACCAGTGCCTCGAACCGCGCTGTAGCGCCCGGACCCGGATCATCGGCCAACAAGAGGCACGCGCTGTCCTGAGATCCACGGCCGACGCGCCCGCGAAGCTGGTGAAGCTGGGCCAGGCCGAATCGATCGGCGCCCTCGACAAGCATGACGGTGGCGTTGGCTACGTCCACACCCACCTCGATGACGCTGGTGGCCACCAAAACGTCCGTCTGTCCCAAACGAAAGGCCGCCATGGCCGCTTCCTTTTCGCTGGGCCGCATTCGCCCATGGACCAACCCGACCCGCAGATCGGGGAAGATCTCGTCACGAAAGCGCTCGTAGGCGGCCAGCGCCGCCGGCGCCGCCACGGACTCCGAGTCCTCGATCAGCGGCACAACCACGTACGCCTGCTGTCCCTGCCGCACCCGCTGGCGAATGAAGTGGTACGCCCGCTCACGGTCACGAGACGCGAGCCAGTGCGTCCGCACCGGGCGGCGGCCAGGCGGTAGCTCATCGATAACCGAGTGATCCAGGTCGGCGTTCAGAACCATGGCCAGCGTACGGGGAATCGGCGTGGCGGTCATGATGAGCACATGCGGCATGCCTCGGCGTCCACCTTCGGCGCCGGCCACTCGTTCCGGCAAGGCTGCCCGCTGCAGCACGCCAAAACGATGCTGCTCGTCGATCACGGCCAGGGCGAGCCGCGGCATTACAACATCGGGCTGGATCAGCGCGTGCGTCCCGACCACCAGGTCGATCAGGCCCTCGGCCAGCGCCGCGGCCACGCCTTCCTTCTCTCTGGGCCGCATGCCGCCCGTGAGCCGCGCGAATCGCCAACGAGCGCTGGCGGCGGCAGCCGGCTCGCGGGGATCGTAGACGGCAAAGCCGTGGCTCGGCAGAAGCCGGGAGAGCGTCTGGCAGTGCTGTTCGGCCAGAAGCTCCGTGGGCGCCATGATCGCCGCCTGACAGCCAGCGCCAACAGCCATCAGCGCCGCAGCGACTGCAACCACTGTCTTGCCGCTGCCTACGTCGCCCTGCAGCAGGCGGGCCATGGGAGCCGTCGATGCCAGGTCGGCCGTTATCTCGTCCAGCGCCCGCCGCTGAGCGGCGGTCATAGCGAAGGGTAGCTGGCGTACAAAGGCCTCGCAAAGCTCCCGGCCACGACTCACATCGCAACCCAGGAGCGATCGCCGCGTCGCCCGACGCTGGCAGGCGATGAGCTGCAGAGACAGTAGCTCGTCAAAAGCCAGCCGCTCACGGGCCCGCTGGGCCGCTTCTTCGCTATCGGGGAAATGCAGATCGCGGATGGCCTGGGTCAGGGTCGGCAGCGACCAGGCTAGCCGGAACGCTTCGGGCAAGGGGTCGCGGAGCCGCGGCAAGTACTCCTCGACGGCCGAGCGGATGCGCGAGCGAAGCCAGCGCTGGCCAATCCCCGCGGTCAGGGGATACACCGGAACCAGGCGAGCAGTATGAACCAACTCTTGGTCAAGCGGTTCCCACTCCGGAGCTTTCATGGTCAGGCGCCCAGCCCAGACTTCGACCTCGCCACTGACGACGATGCGCCGACCGACAGAGAACTCGCGCTCCAGGTAGGGCTGATTGAAGAAGACGCACACCAGCGTCCCGGTGGTATCGTTCAGCAAGACAGACAGCACGTGCTGCACGTTGCGTCCCGGCCGACTCTTCACGTCCCAGACAGTTCCCACGACGGTAGTCCGGTCGCCAGGACGCAGCTGTGACACCGTCCTCAGAGACCGGAAGTCCTCGTAGCGACTTGGGCCGTGGCAGAGCAGGTCTTCGACCGACCTCAGGTTCAGCCTGGCCAGTGCATCGGCGGTGCGGCGGCCTACCCCGCGCAACGCCACCACGGGCACCTTCAGGCCGGCCGCGCTGCCGCGCGAGAGCTGGCGACCGCTATCTTGCGGCCCCGGCCGAGACTCAATCTGTGGTCGCGCAACCCTGGTCTCTGCCTGAAGCCCGCCCGGGGAAGGCACGCCCGAAGCCGCCGCGGAGGAGCTGGCGTGGTTCGATTGCGGCCCGCCATGGTTGGTGCGACCGAGCACCTTCAGCAGTTCCTCCACCCGATGCGCGCGCTCGGCCACCGACAGATGATCATAACCCGCCAGCCCGGCCGTCACGCGGTCGACCACGTCCGCTGCCAACACACCGGCCGCTTCAGCTCGCCAGTGTTCGAGGAAGCCGTCCAGCCCGCCAATGACAGCGCTGTTGGCGCAGCCTTGTTGACGTTCGAGCTGTAGCACCTTGATGAGCTTCGTCTGGACAGCAGGCATCGGTTCCGCCGCGCGGCACCTCAACGCGCCCGGTCAGGATAATCGGCCGTCGCGCACCGGTCAACATTGCCCCCGTCTGTATACTCGTGCTAGGATTGAGTGGAGCGAGGCGAATCGCCGCGACGAGACGGAGTAACCATGGCACAGTGCGAACGCTGCGGTCGAGTGCCGATGTTCGGTCAGCGCCGACCGTTCTCTCTTAAGGCATCCAAGCGCAAGTTCCGGATCAACGTGCAACGGGTAACGGTGCATGATAAGGGCACAGCACGGCGGATGGTGCTGTGCAGCCGCTGCGTGCGGACCATGGCCAAGACCGGCCGCTAGTCTGGCGCGGCCTGCCTCAGCCTGAGATCGCCGCGCACCTTAGACCAGCTGCCAGGCGGGGGGCGAGCGGCTGCCCCTGGCCACAGCTAGCTATTCTGCTGCCGACGCAACCGCCAGCCCGACTCGGCGGCTTCACGAAGCTGACGCAGTGCTTCGGCCACCGGCACTCCCGCCTGAAACACAGATGTGCCGGCTATGAGCTGCGTTGCCCCGGCCCGGGCCGCCAGGCTGGCCGTCGTAGTGTCAATGCCGCCATCGACCTGCAGCGCTGCGCCGAGCCGCGCAGCGTCGAGCATGGCGCGCAGGCGCTCGATCTTGGCGACAGTCCTCGACAAGAAGGCCTGGCCGCCGAAGCCAGGATTCACCGTCATCACCAGAACGATATCCACCTCAGGCAGTATCTCTTCCACGGCTGCCAGAGGCGTCGCCGGATTCAGGGCCACGCCGGCCTCCAGACCCAGCGCCCTGATGCTTTGCACGACACGGTGCAAGTGCGGTGTGGCTTCGACATGCACGGTCAGGCCGCCTGCGCCGGCCTCGGCAAACCGGTTCAGCCAGCGCTCGGGCTCGACAATCATCAGGTGCACGTCCAGGTGCGCGGTGACCGCCCGCGACAGAGCCTCAACGACGGGCAAGCCGACGGAGATGTTGGGCACAAACCGCCCGTCCATGACATCGATCTGCAAGCGTCGGGCGCCAGCGGCCCGGGCCGCCTCGGCCGCAGTGGCTAGATGGCCGAAATCGGCCGCCAATATGGATGGCACAATCTCGACGCTCATCATGCGCTCCGGCAACCCGGCCGGACGGGAGTCACCACCCGCCAGGCCCCAGAACCCGGGGCACGCTGGGCGGCGAGCTGTCCGCAACCTGCCTGGATATCGATACCCCGTCGCCGACGCAGGCTAACTGTCACCCCGGCCTCCTGGAGCAACTTCTGGAACCGCGCCGTCGCTGCCGGGGAACTGGGCCGCAGCTCACACCCAGGTGTCGGATTGAGGGAGATCAGGTTGACATGGCTCCTCAAGCCAGCAAGCCGTTGCACCAGAGCGTGCGCATGCTCTGGCCGGTCGTTGCAGCCGGCAATGAGCGCGTATTCGAAGCTGATGCGCCGGCCGGTGACAGCCTGGTACGCCCGGCAGGCTGCCATTAGCTCATCGAGCGGAATGCGGCCGGCGATGGGCAGAAGCTGGCGCCGCAGATCCTCGTCGGCAGCGTGAAGTGATACGGCCAGCCGAACGCGCAAGCCTGAGCGGGCCAGACGACGGATGCCGCCTGGCAGCCCGACGGTGGAGACGGTGACCCGCCGCGGGCTGAAGCCAGCACCGGCAGACTCAACCAGAGCAACCAGCGCGTCGCGCGTCGCTGGCCAGTTGGCCAGCGGCTCACCCATGCCCATGAGCACGATATGGGTCAAGTGCTCGCCGGCGGCTCCTAGCTCACGGGCGCAGCATGCGACTTGGGACAAGATCTCGCCACGGCTAAGGTTGCGCCGCAGACCGAGCTGGCCGGTGGCGCAGAAGCGACAGCCCATGGCGCAGCCAACCTGTGTGGACAGGCACAGCGCGTGACGAGGCCCTGGCTGAGACTCCGCCGGTCCAGACGCAGCCCAGGATTCCTCGCTGCCATCGAGGCAGCGCATGAGCACGGTCTCGATGCTTTCGCCATCCGCCAGCTCGAAGAGGTACTTGATTGTCAAGCCGTCTCGAGAGCTAGCTCTGCCAACCAATCGCACCACACCGCCTGGCCACTGCCGGGCCAGGTCCTGGCGCAACCCTGCCGGCAGATTGGTCATGCTCGCCGGATCGTCACACCAATGCCGGTACAGCCACTGCCGAACTTGGGCCGCCCGGAATGTTGGCTCGTTGAGGTCCTGGAGGACTTGTCGCAGCTCCTCGAACGACAAATCATATAGCGATGCCAGACTCGGAGCCAGGTTCACGAGCCGGATGATACCATACAAAACGCTGGACGGCGCTCGACCGGCTGAGGCCGCCATTCCACCCGCGCACGGTGCTATAGTATCGGCGGTCGTCCTCGCCAAGCCTCAGCGGCTAAGGAAGCGGACATGCTGATCGCCACCATCGCCCAGAGCGTGGCCTCTAACGTCGAGCGTGTGGTCGTGGGTAAGCACGCTGAAGTGGAGCAACTCCTCAATGCCATGCTTTGCCGGGGCCACGTGCTCATCGAGGACGTGCCAGGAACTGGCAAGACGGTACTGGCTAAAGCCGTGGCGCGTAGCCTGGGCTGCACTTTCAGTCGGATCCAGTGCACGCCTGACATTCTGCCTAGCGATATCACCGGCGTCTCGATCTACAGCCAGAAGACGGGCGAGTTCGAGTTTCGGCCCGGACCGGTTATCGCTCAAATTGTCCTGGCGGACGAGATCAACCGCGCTACGCCCAAGACACAGGCGGCACTGCTGGAGGCGATGGAGGAGCGCCAGGTGACGGTGGACGGCCGCACTACCCTGCTTCCCGAGCCGTTCCTGGTACTTGCTACCCAGAACCCAATCGAGTACGAGGGTACATTTCCGCTCCCGGAAGCGCAGCTTGACCGCTTTCTCATCCGGCTGCGGCTTGGCTATCCCCAGCCTGAAGAGGAGATGCTCATCCTGGATGCCCAGCGCCACGACCATCCGCTGGAGCATCTTGGCCAAGTTGTAGGGGCAGACGAGTTTGTGGCGGCACAACGCGAAGTGGGCGACGTCTACATGGACGATCTCGTCAAGCGCTACGTGGTGGACATTGTGGTGGCGACACGAGGCCATCCCGATGTCTATCTGGGCGCCAGTCCGCGCGGCAGCCTGGCCCTGGCGAGAACCAGCCTGGTGCGGGCCGCTCTGGGCGGACGAGGCTACGTGATCCCCGATGACGTCAAGGCCATGGCCATACCCACCCTCGCCCATCGCATTATCGTTAGCCCGGCGGCCCGCATTCGCAATGTGGAGGCCGCTGAGGTGATTTCCGACATCCTGGCGACAGTGCCGGTGCCAGGCGGTCGCGTGCGCTGAGCGTGGACGGTCGGCTGTTGGCCGGGCTGGCCCTGGCAAGCTGGCTGGGGGTGGCACTTACCGGCAGCGAGCTCATGCTGCGTCTGGCCTACGTGCTCTCGGCGGCACTCCTGCTGTCGGCGGGGATAGCCTGGACCTCAGTGGGCGGCGTACACTTACAACGTCGGACGCTGAGTCAGCGCTCGCAAGTGGGTCTTTGGGCGGAGGAGTGGCTGAGGCTCACCAACCGCTCCTGGCTGCCCAAGCTGTGGCTGGAAGTCCGCGACGACGGCGATCTGCCATGCCACCGGGTAAGCCGCGTGATCGCCGGGCTTCTGCCCGGCCGGAGCGAGACCTGGTTCGTGCGCACGCGCCTGCGCCGTCGCGGCATCTTCCGCCTTGGCCCAATGACCGTCGCCGGGGGAGATCCGCTGGGCATGTTTCAGCGACGCCACCACTTGCCCGACCAGGTTGCCTTCACCGTCTACCCGGCCGTCGTGGCACTGCCGGGCATCGAGATGCCAACGGGCTACTTGAGTGGCGGTCAGATCGTCCGGCGGCGGGCCGAATACACTACCACCAACATACGCGGCGTCCGACCTTACCAACCCGGTGACGCGTTCAGCCGCATACACTGGCCCACTACGGCGCGCCGCTCGCGCCTGTACACGAAAGAGTTTGAACTCGACCCGGTGGCCGACTACTGGATCGTCGTGGACCTAGACCGCGAGGTGCATATTGGCGAGGAGACGCCGCAAGACACCGCGCCCCGGGCCGAGCTGGAATGGCTGCGTCCAGACCGCGCCACGGTCGAGCCCACAACTGAGGAGTACGCCGTCACCATCAGTGCCAGCCTTGCCCACCGGGCGATCGAGAGCGGCAAGAGCGCTGGACTGATCGCCTACGGCCAGCGACGGCTGGTCATCACTCCGGACCGGGGCGAGCGACAGCGGACCAAGCTCCTGGAATGCCTGGCCGCAATCCGAGCGGTGGGCCATCTGCGCCTCGACGAGGTGTTGGCACTCGAAAGCCACCAGTTCACGCGCCACACCACAGTTTTTGTGATCACGCCAACAACCGACAGCCGCTGGGTACAGGGCCTGCGCGAACTTCGCTTCCGAGGCGTCGAGAGCATCGCCGTCTGGATCGACCCGGCCACCTTCGCCGCAGAGCTCGACGGCCAGGCCGTGCGCGCGGCGCTGTCGGCCTACGGCATCCCCCACTACGCCGTGGCTCGCGACGAGCTGGGGACTGTCGGTTTGCCCACTGCAACCGCCTGGCGGGAGCGGCGGCTGTCGGTAGGTATTCGGCCCTTTGCTCAGCGTCACCGCCCGTTTCATCAACCAACGTGAGGTGAACGATGTTAGACGACGCTCCCGACCGGAATCTGGCCCTAGATCTGGTGCGCGTGACCGAGGCCGCGGCGCTGTCGGCGGCGCGGCACATGGGCCGGGGCGACCCTGCCGCCGCGGCTGACGCAGCGGCCAGAGCCATGGTCCATATGCTGCAGAGCGTGGAGGCCGACGGGGTGTTGGCCATCCGCTGCGGGCTAGAAGATGATTCGGGCCTGGCGATCGGCATGCGCCTGGGCAGCGGAAATGGCCAGGAATGGGACGTGGCCCTCAACCCCGTCGACGGCGCACGTCTCCTGGCTCACGGGCGCGCCAACGCCACGTCAATCGTCGCTCTGGCCAGCCGGGGCAGCCTGTTCGACGCTGGTCCGGTTCGCTACGTCCACAAGATCGCAGTGAGTGCGGCATCCGCCTCGGCTATCGACCTGGGCGCTTCGGCGGAGCGGAACCTGTGGTCGATTGCCCGGGCGTTGCGCAAGGACGTGGACGACCTGACGGTGGTGGTTCTAGACAGGCCACGCCATGCTGAACTGATCTCCCAAATCCGCTCGACGGGGGCGCGCATCCGGCTGATTACCGACGGTGATGTAGCGGGAGCGCTGATGGCGGCAACCCCGCAATCGGGCATCGACGTGCTGATGGGTATCGGCGGCGCGGCCGAGGCCGTAGTGGCAGCCTGCGCGCTGAAGTGCCTGGGTGGCGCCATGCAGTGTCAGCTGGCGCCGACAACCGACGAGGAGCGGGCGGCGGCCATAGCCCAAGGCCTGGATCCGAGCGAGATCCTGACGCTGGATCGGCTGGTGGCCGCCGAGGATTGCTTTGTGGCCGCCACGGGTATCACCGATGGGGAGCTCTTGCGCGGCGTCACTTACCACGGGGCCGGCGCCCGCACGCACTCGTTGTCGATGCGCTCACGGTCAGGAACTATCCGCTGGATTGACGCGAGCCATCACTGGGAAAAGCTGATGCGCATCAGCCAGCTGCCCTACGACACACTTACTCGTGTCAACAGCTAGTCTGGGCCTCCCGCCTGCCACCAAGGAGGTCGATGAATCCGGAGTTCTTGACAGCCTGGCGCGCTCCGCTATAATGTGGCTTGTCGGCTCCCGATGCGGGCCGGACGTGCGTACCGAACGCATCTTCACGCTGTCGTCTCAGCCACTCTGAGCCCCTGATTAGCCGTTGCTCTGGGTGACAGTTGCCACCCGCGGGGCGCCAGAACGATCCCATAGCGAGACAGTCATGGAACAAACTCTGCAGATCGCCGATCTTGATGCAAAAACACTGGATGAACTTCGCGAAATCGCGAAAGATCTCAACATCGCCGGCTACAGTCGCCTCAAGAAAACCGACTTGATATTCCGGATTCTGCGCGCCAACGCAGAGAAGAGAGGGCTCATCTTTGGTGGCGGAGTGCTGGAGATCATCCAGGATGGCATTGGCTTCTTGCGCTCGGACAACCTGCGGCCAGGTCCTGAGGACGTCTATGTGTCGCAATCCCAGATTCGGCGTTTTGGGCTGCGCACCGGGGATCTGGTGATCGGGCAGGTGCGGCCACCAAAGGAAAACGAGAAGTATTACGGCATGCTACGGGTCGAGGCTGTGAACGGGTTGGATCCGGAGGTCACCAAGACACGGCCGCGGTTCAGCAATCGCACGCCGATCTTTCCCGACCGGCGCCTGGTGTTAGAGACCAGCCCCAACATTATCGCGCCGCGCCTGATCGACCTGATCGCCCCTATCGGCCGCGGCCAGCGGGGCTTGATCGTGTCGCCGCCGAAAGCGGGCAAGACCACCATCCTGAAGCAGATAGCCAACGGCATAAGCGCCAATAGCCCGGATGTGATCCTGATGGTGGTACTCATCGGCGAACGGCCAGAGGAAGTGACGGACATGGACCGCTCGGTGGTCGCCGAGGTCTACAGCTCGACGTTCGACGAGCCGGTGACCGATCACGTGCGCGTGGCCGAGATGGCTCTTGAGCGCGGCAAGCGATTGGTCGAGCACGGGCGCGATGTAGTCATTCTGCTGGACTCGATTACCCGCCTGGCCCGAGCGTACAACCTGGTCGTGCCGCCCAGCGGTCGCACCCTCTCCGGTGGGCTTGACCCCTCGGCGCTGTATCCACCCAAGAGGTTTTTCGGCGCCGCGCGCAACTTCGAAGAGGGCGGCAGCCTAACCATCATTGCCACCTGCCTGGTGGACACTGGCAGCCGCATGGATGACGTGATCTACGAGGAGTTCAAGGGCACTGGGAACATGGAACTGGTTCTCAGCCGCCGGCTGGCCGAGCGCCGCATCTATCCGGCGATTGATATCGAGCGCTCGAGCACGCGACGGGAAGAGCTGTTGCTGCCGCCGGAGACCCTGCAGCGCGTCTGGCTGGTGCGGCGGATGATCGACATGATGGGCGGTGGCCCAGAGCCTTCGGAGGCGGTGATCACTCGAATGCAGAAGACGCGGGACAACGCCGAGTTCCTGGCCACCATCAACCAAGACGCTCTCTAGCCGCGAGGGTGAGTTCCATCTTTCGTGTGGCTGGCATTTGACAGCTGCGCTGGCCGTCGCTATACATGGTCAAAGCGGGCTCGCTGGGAACGGCTAGCCAGCATCAAGGGGATCCGCGCCGGTCGGGTGCCGGTGCCCAGCCGCGGTAAGACGCGGCTCGTGCGCCAGGCCGGGCAAGGGGGGAGCTTGGAACACGTCAACGCACACTCTGGGCGTGCCGGCCTCAGGCGGGCGCGCACCTCTGGGCCGCAAGCCAAGGCAGTCCTCCCGCAGCGGCACCAGTTTCCCCTTCGAACCTCATCTCGTCTCCATGATCTGGCTCACTGGACGCGCCGCACGCGCGCCACGCTAGTCGATCAGGCCCAGCGAGTGGCGTCCCGCATCGCCTGGGACGCCCCGTTTGGTTGGCGAGCAACGGCCCACGGGGTCGTTTTGTCGATCACCTTGGCGGTCTTCATCTCATCCCAGCTGGGTACGTTCTCGGTTGCCGCTGCCTTGGGGGCTGATCAACCTTCCCGCCTGGCGGAATGGGCATGGCGGGCCTCACAGGACTCCTCGGTGTTTCGAATGCTGTCGGTTGCGTCCAGCACCTCGGAAAGCGAGACTGCCTCGGGCATGGGTGGCACCCCCGAGGAATCCGGGCCCGGGTTCGTATCGCCGGGTATGGCCCCCGAAGCCGACCCGGCGCTCCTGCCATGGGACGAACCACAGGTCTACGTGGTCCAGGCTGGCGACACCATCAGCGGCATTGCTGACCAGTTCGGGATCTCGTCGGAGACCCTGCTTTACGCCAATCCGGCGATCCGAAAGGATCCGCACAGCCTGTCCATCGGTGACACTCTCACCATCCTGCCCATCGACGGTGTCCTGCATGTGGTCGAGGAGGGCGACACCCTCGATTCCATCGCCGAGAAGTACAAGGCGAGCGTCACCGATATTCTGGCTTACGCGCCGAACGGTCTGTCGGCCGATAGGCCACTCATAGCCGGCAGCGAGATTGTCGTGCCAGGTGGCGAGATGGAGATCGTCATCCCCAGCATGTACCAGGTGCAGGACTATGGCCGGCGCTCGATGCAGGTCTGGGCATCGGATGGTGGCCGTGGGCCAGTCGCTGGCTCCGGCAACTTCCATATCGCCACCTACGGGCGGATCACCCAGGGTTTCACCCGCTGGCATGCCGCTGTGGACATCGCCAACGCTACTGGGACGCCCGTCTACGCCGTCGACAGCGGCACGGTAGAAGTGGCCGGTTGGGTCGGCCCCTTGGGCAACGCGGTGGTGATCGATCACGGCAACGGCTTCGAGTCGCTCTACGGTCATCTCAGCACGGTGAACGTAGCCAACGGGCAGAGCGTCCAGCGAGGCCAGATCATCGGCACCATTGGCTGCACTCGTGGTCGAGGCGGCCGCTGCACCGGTCCTCACCTGCACTTGGAGATTTACCAGAACGGGGCACGTGTGCCGCCATGCTCCGTGGGGGCCTGTCCGTAGCTGGCCCGCACCGCCTCGTGATGCTGGTCGAGCCCAGCTGGAGAGCAATAGCCATGGACCTGGAGAGCCGCCTGAACGCCGACTTGAAGGACGCGCTGCGGGCCGGCGACGAAGACCGCAAGCGGACGATCCGCTTGTTGTTGGCCGCCCTGCACAATGCCCGCATCGATGCCCGCGGGCCCCTGAGCGAGAGCGACCAGCTGGCCGTCCTGCAACGTCAGGCCCGGCAGCGCCGCGAGTCGATGGCCGAGTACGGCCGGGGCAACAGGCCGGACCTGGTGGCTCAGGAGGCGGCCGAGCTGGCGATCATCGAATCCTATCTGCCAGCTGCCCTGTCAGTCGAGGAGCTCGAGGCCCGCGCCCGGGCCGCGATTGAGCGCGTCGGGGCCCGCGGGCCACAGGACATGGGCCGCGTGATGGGACCGCTGATGAAAGAGCTGGCCGGACGCGCCGATGGCCAGACGATCAGCGCCGTGGTCCGACGCCTCTTGACCGACTAGCCGTATCGCGAACCCGGTCACATTAGCAGTCATGGCGCCTGTCCGGCTTCACCTGCAATGTCCGGACGCACCAGCGGCAGCGGTTCGCGCCGCCCGGCTGGCGGTGGGCAGGGCAATGGCCCGACTGGGAGTGCCGCGCGCCACCGAAGTGGCTTTGGTTCTTATGGACGACCATTGCTTGCAGGCACTCAACCGCCAATATCGAGGCATGGACGAGCCCACCGACGTGCTGTCATTCGCGGCCGACGCCACCGTGCAGGTGTCCGACGAGGCACCCAATCTGGGTGACATCATTGTCTCGGTGCCGTTCGCCCGCCGCAACGCCGCTGCTGCCGGTTGGTCTCTTGAAGCTGAGCTGCGCCTGCTGGCCGTCCACGGCCTGCTGCACTTGCTGGGCCACGAGGACGACAGCCCGGCTGGCGCGGCGGAGATGCACCGGCTGGAGATCGAGCTTGGGGTTAGACCACCTGACGAAGCAGTTTGATGTTCGGGCGCCTCGGCAACTATACTGGCGGGCCCACAAAGCTTAGGAGAGCATCGGGCGGCGCGTTTGGGCGCCTGCGGGTAAATGACCATGTCGCGCATCCTATCGGGGATACAGTCTTCAGGCGAAACCCATCTCGGCAACTACTTCGGGGCCATTCGGCAGCACATAGCACTACAAGACCGCGGCCAGGCTATCTACTTCATGGCCGACTACCACTCCATGACAACGGTCCGGGATGCTGCCGAGCGCCGACGGTTGGTCCTGGAAACGGCCCTCGACTACCTGGCGTTGGGCCTCGATCCCCAGCGGACCATCCTTTACCGGCAATCGGATCTACCGGAGGTTTGCGAGCTGGCCTGGCTATTGACCACTGTGACGCCGATGGGGCTACTTGAGCGGGCGCATGCGTACAAAGACAAGCTCGCGCAAGGCGTCGCGCCAGATCACGGCTTGTTTGCCTATCCAGTACTCATGGCCGCTGACATCGTGATGTACAACGCCGACCTGGTGCCAGTCGGCCAGGATCAGAAGCAGCATCTTGAGATGGCGCGCGACATCGCGCAGCGCTTCAACCATACGTACGGCTGCGCCGTGTTCCATCTGCCCGAACCGTTCATCCTGGACGAGGTAGCAGTGGTGCCGGGTACGGACGGTCGTAAGATGAGCAAGTCTTACGGTAACACCATTCGCATGTTCTGGCCGGAGCAGATGATCCGGGCAGCCGTAATGGGGATGGTGACAGACTCCGCACCGCTGGAGGCACCCAAGGACGTGACGGCGCCGCTCTTCAGCCTGTGGGCCCTGTTTGCTGACGCTGAAGAGTGGGAAGCCATGCGCCGCCGAGCTGCGGCCGGCGGTCTGGGCTACGGTGAGGTCAAGAAGGACCTGGTGAAGCGGATTCTCGACCACTTTGGCCCGGCCCGCGCCCGGCGGGCCGAGCTGGCACAGCACCTGGATGATGTCGAGGACATTCTGGCTGATGGCGCAGCGCGGGCACGCGAGCTGGCGCGTCCCATCATCGCTGCCGCTCGGGAGGCGGCAGGCTTGGGCCGCGGACCCCAGCCTGGTCCCTGACCGGACAGCCCGGAAGTGCCGCCCTGGAGAAGAGAGCTAAGATGAGGAACATCGTCATTCTGGGCGCCGGCACCGCCGGTACCATCGTCGCCCACAAGCTGCGACAGACCCTGTGTGCCAGCGAGTGCCACATCATCGTCATCGATCGCAGCGAGGTGCACGACTATCAGCCCGGCTACTTGTTCGTGCCGTTTGGCATCTACCGTCCTAGCGACGTGCAGCGCCGGCGTCGCGGCCTTTTGCCACGGGGCGTCGAGGTCGTCATCGCCGAAGCCGAACTGATCGAGCCCGGCCAGAACCGCGTCCGTCTGGCCGGCAACGGCCGGATCATTCCTTACGACTACTTGATAGTCGCCACGGGGTCTCAGCTTGACCCCAGCGAGACGCCAGGACTTCTGGGCCCCGAGTGGCAGTCGAGTATCTTCGATTTCTACACCCTCGAAGGCGCGACGGCGCTCTTCCGTAAGTTGCGCTCCTGGCCCGGTGGGCGGCTGGTGGTCAACATCGTGGAGTATCCGATCAAGTGCCCGGTGGCACCCTTGGAGTTCCTGTTTTTGGCCGATTGGTTCTTCCACCGGCAGGGCATTCGCAGTGCGGTTGAGCTGAGTCTGGTGACCCCGCTCTCCGGCGCCTTCACCAGGCCCCGCACCAGCGCCGTCTTAGGACAGCTACTCACAGACAAGGAAATCCAGGTAGTGCCGGATTTCCAGGTCGAGCGGGTGGACCCAGATTCCAAGCGGCTCATCGCCTACGACGAACGAGAAGTGGAATACGACCTCCTGGTAACGGTTCCGCTGAACACTGGCGCTCCGGTAATCACCCGTTCCGGAATGGGCGACGACCTCGGCTTCGTTCCAGTGGACCAGCACACCTTGCAAGCCAGCGATTGGCCAAACGTATTTGTGCTCGGCGATGCCGGCGCTACGCCGGCTTCCAAGGCTGGATCGGTGGCTCACTTCCAGGCCGATCTGTTCTTGGAGAACTTCGTACGCTATATGGACGGGCGCCCACTGGCTCCGACCTATGACGGTCACGCCAACTGCTACATTGAATCCGGCTTTGGCAAGGGCTTCCTGATCGACTTCAACTACGACACCGAGCCGTTGCCCGGGAAGTACCCATTCCCTGGCGTGGGACCATTTGGCCTGCTGAGCGAGTCGCGAACCAACCACTGGGGTAAGATGATGTTCCGTTGGATGTACTGGCATCTGCTGCTGAAGGGTCGGCCCTTGCCAGTGACAAGCCGTATGGTCCTCGCCGGCAAGGTTCGATAGCGAGAAGCACGCGTGGACGACAATCAGCAGCTCGAAGCCATTCAGCGTCAACTTGATGTCATTGCCAGCCAGCTGGCGCGATTAGCTGACGATGCGGAGCGGCAGCGGCCCTGGTCCGAACTGGCATCGGAGATCGCTCCGACCCTCCGAACCGCCCACCAGGCAGCCCAAGCGCAACTGGCCGAGATCAAGCCGTACGTCAACCAGGAAGACCTCTTCTACTTGATGAGGCATTTCGCCTGCAACGCGGGTGATCTTATCGCTGCCCTGGAGCAACTGGAGAGCCTGCGTGACCTGGTGGCTGATGCCGGCCCGCTGACGGTCGAGGCATCAGAGTCGCTCATCGAACGCTTGGACGAACTCGAGCGGCGGGGCTACTTTGCCGTAGCACGCGAGGTGGCGGCTCTGGTCGACGTCTTTGTGCGGGAGCTCGACCAAGCCAGCATCCGGCAATGGCGCGCCCAAGTTCCCGAACTCATGGCAGCGGCCAAGGATCTCGGTCAGCCGGAAACCATGGCGCTCGCAGCGAGGGTGGCATCGCGTTTGCGGCAGGCCCTTCAGAAGCCGATCGAGCGGCCGCCCTCACTGTGGCGCCTGCTCATGCGCCTGCGCCAGCCGGAAGCCCGGCGAGGTCTGGCTATCGCCGTTGAACTGCTAGCCGCGCTGGGTGCCACCAGGCACCTAGATGGCGCGAGTCCAGAAGTCGATACTGATCATGCAGCCAAAGGAGACCTGTGATGCCTATCGTGACTCTGGCCAACACTCAAGTCGAGGTCGACGAGGAGGGCTACCTGGTGGACGCTCACGCCTGGACGCCGGACATCGCCCAGGCGATAGCCCAACAGGAGGGCCTTAGCCTTACCGATCGACACTGGACGGTGATCAACTTCGCCCGAGCAGACTTCGAGGCCTCGGGCAAATCGCCCACGCTGCGACGCATCAGCAAGCAGTCGGGGGTGGACACTAAGGAGTTGTACTCCCTGTTTCCCAAGGGTCCAGGTAAGCTCGTGGCCCGTATCGCCGGCCTGCGCAAGCCGGAAGGCTGCGTCTGAGGCCAGGCCAACCGGCGGGCCGGCGCGGCATAACCGGGCCCGCCACGGCGGGCAGCCGGCCCTCGTTGTGTCAATTAAGGAGACTGAGCAATGACCGACAAACCCAATCGCAAGCTGGCGATCATCTGCTCCAAGGGATCGCTTGACATGGCTTACCCCGGCCTGGTGCTGGCCAATGCAGCGCGGATGGCCGGGATCGACGTCCTGCTTTTCTTCACCTTCTGGGGCATGGACATCATCAACAAGCACAAGTGCGACCATCTGAAGGTGACGCCGGTGGGCAATCCCGCCATGGGCATGCCGCAGATTGTGGCCATGTTGCCTGGTGTCTCAGCTTTGGCGACCAGCATGATGAAGAAGGAGATCGACAAGCTCGATGTGCCCCCCATCCGGGAGTTCCTGGAGATGGTGCATGATGCCGGCGCCCAGATCTTCGCCTGCAAGATGTCCGTCGACATGATGAAGCTCTCGAACGAGGATTTCGTCCCGCAGGTCGACCGGGTCGTGAGCGCCATGGACTTCATGGACCTGGCCGAGGGGGCCCAGATCGTATTCATCTAGCCTGTCGGGAGCCGGCCGGCCGCGCTGGGCCAGGTCGGGGCTGGGCCGGGTAGGTCTGGAGACAAGCCGGCTCGTCGCCCCGGGAGCGACGGTTGCGCCACAGCGCCGAGCTGCTCAGAGGGGCGGCGGGCAACCACCAGTTGGCTTCACCGGCGTCAGGGCGTCGAGCGCCGAGGTTGAGCTCCCCGCCATGGGCTGGGTGAGCCCGCTCGTGCCGGGGCTGGGAGCCCGGCCCAAGAACTCGGTGCCGTCGTAGCGGCGCAGCATAGGCCAGCGCCGAACAACCCAGCCGACCGCCACCAGGCAGCCAACGCCACCGCTGATGACTGCCAGCGGGGCACCTAGCAACTGCGCTGCCAGTCCGGCCTCAAGCTCACCCAGCTGTGGACCACCTAAGAAGAAGATCTGATTGATGCTGGTCATGCGACCGCGCATCGAATCCGGGGTCACGAGTTGCCTTATGGTGTTGCGGATAATGGTGCTGACGGCGTCGGCGCCGCCTGCCACGATCAGGGCGGCCATAGCCAGACCGAAGGATCGGGCGGCCCCAAAGGCGATGGTGGCCAAGCCGTAGACCAGTACCGCCAGGAGCAGCACCGGCCCCTGCCGTCGGATCAATCGCACCTGGGAGAGTACGAGGCCGGCGGCCACAGCGCCGATCGCCTGGGCAGCCGATAGCCAGCCGTATTGCACAACCGACACGCCGAGTACCTGCTTGGCAAAGATAGGCATCAGCGTGTTTGCCGAGGAGAAGAAGGTGGCGAAGAAGTCGAGCAGCATGGTCGAGAGAATCACTGGCTGGCGACGGATGAAGTGCAGACCCTCGACCACAGCCGGCAGGCTAGCCCGACGGTCTGGCGCCCCCTCTCCGCCCGAAGCCACCGGCCCCATCAGGATGAGGGCAATGATGAGGGCCGAGAAGCTCAGTCCGTTGGCCGCGTAGACTTGCGGCAGGCCCCAACCAGCTATCACGAACCCGGCTAGCGCCGGGCCGAGAATGGCGCCGGTCTGGAAAGCAATGGACTGCATGCTGAAAGCGTTAGCCAGGTCTTTGGCCGGCACCAGATTGGGGACCAGGGCCTGCCGGGCCGGCAGATCAAAGGCCATAACGGCTGCCTGTAGCGCTGTCAGCCCGTAGATGTGCCAGATGGTGATCTGTCCACTGGCCGTAAGCCAGGCCAGCACGAGAGCCAACAACGCCAGCGCCCCTTGGGTCACAAAAAGCACCCGCCGGCGGTTGGCAGCGTCGGCCACCGCGCCACCAGCCAGGGAGAAGAGCAGGAGCGGCACAATTCGAGCCAGACCAACGCCGCCCAGCGCCAGCGGGGCGGGGTGCAGCAGATTGATGTGCCAAAAGATGGACCACAGCTGCATCTGACTGCCGGTCACGGAGACAGCCAGTCCTAGCCACAGCAGAAAGAAAGGTCGATGCTCCAGCGCCGGGGGCACTCCCAACACCAGGCCGCGGCGCATGCGACCGAAAGCGCGGGCGAGCCCGCGCGGATTAGGCGGGAGCATAGTGAGCGGGAAGAGGTATTCGGCTAGCGACGGCGATAGGTGCCCATGATCTCGCCTTGGGCGAGGATATGGCCTTGCATGGCCTGCTCCAGTTCACGCCTCTCTGCGCCGGCCTCCAGATCGAGAACCGTGTCCAGAGCGTAGAGACGGAAGAAGTAGCGATGCGGGCCGCCGCGGGGTGGGCACGGCCCCCCATAGCCGCTGTTCTTGAAGCTGTTATGTCCCTGCAAGCCGATGCCCGGCAGTTGACGGGCATCGGGCTGTGCTTCGGCCAATTCAGTCACCTGGGGTGGAATGTTGTACAGCAACCAGTGAACCCAAGTGCCGGCGGGCGCATCCGGGTCATCCATGATCAACGCCAGGCTGCGCGTGTGCTCTGGCACCCCGTTCCAGGCCAGTGGCGGCGAAACATTGTCCCCGTCGCACGTGTACTCGACCGGAATGGTGCCGCCAGGTTCGAATGCCGGGCTCGTCACGGTGAGACTCATGGCTTCACTTCCCTCCTCGGTTTGTTGGCCTACCGGAGCAGCCGACGGGGCGCGACAGCCGCCCCCAACTATCATCGCCACCACAAGGACGACGAGTGCCTTTGCTAGCCCTTCCCTCGATCGAGCCATTGCCGGCCCCCTCGCTCGGCAGAAATCGGCCGCGGCGTGGTGGTCACAGCCGAGGCGAACGTGCTTAATCTAGGCTCAGGAGCAGGGAGACGTCAAGCGTCAACGGCCTGGGGCACATTCGGGCTGGCGCCCTCGCCCGAGCGTGCTAGACTGTCCGGCATGATGCCAAGCCGGCCACCCATCCGCGCCCTGGACGATCTCACCATATCGCGCATCGCCGCCGGCGAGGTCGTCGAACGCCCCGCCAGCGTAGTCAAAGAGCTGATCGAGAACAGCATCGATGCTGAGGCCGATGACATCCGCGTTGAGATCGTCGCTGGCGGGCGACGGTCCATCCGGGTGAGTGATAACGGTTCAGGCATACCGGCCGACCAGGTCGAGCTGGCTTTTGCCCGTCACACCACGAGCAAACTTCGCCGCGCCGAGGATCTCACCAAGATCACCAGTCTTGGCTTCCGGGGCGAAGCTTTGGCCGCCATCGCCGCAGTCTGTGAGGTCACGGTTGTCACTCGGACTGCCACCGAGCCGACCGGGGTCCGGCTCCGCCTGCAGAACGGTCGGGTGGTGGCGCGCGAGGCGGTGGGTGCCCCAGTGGGAACGGTGCTCACCGCCGAGAACCTGTTCCACGCGGTGCCGGCTCGACTGAAGTTCATGCGTAGTGAGACCACTGAGGCCGGCCACGTGCTGCAGGTCGTCAGTCGCTACGCCCTGGCATACCCCGACAAGCGGTTCCGACTCATCCGGGACGGCCGATCAACCTTCGCCTCGCCAGGCTCAGGCACGCTGGCGGACGTCTTCGCGGCTCTCTATGGGCCAGACGTGGCAGCTCAGATGATCGGATTGGAGGACCTGGCAAGCGAAGACGACCTGGGCGCCCAACCCACTGCCGTGCGGGTCGGCGGTTTGGTTTGTCCGCCGCAACTGCACCGCGCTTCCCGCGCCCACGTCACACTTCTGGTCAACGGCCGCTGGGTGCAGGACGCTGCCCTGACCACCGCCGTCATCCAGGCCTACCACACCATGCTGCCCACGGGACGCTATCCGGTAGCCCTGCTGATCGTCGAGCTGCCAGCCGATCAGATCGACGTCAACATCCATCCGGCCAAGACCGAGGTTCGATTCCGCGACCCGCAGGCAGTCTTCAATGCGGTTCAGCGGGTCGTGCGGCGGGCTGTGACTGGCGCCTCGCCCGTACCACGTTGGGGGGGCGAGCTGCCAGGTTCGACCAGCGGAGGGACCTGGCCCAGTCGACCGACAGGTCGCTGGCCAGGCGCGACCCTATGCGAGCAGGGCGCTGAGGCGGCCACGGGCAGCTACCAGGCCCAGGCCAGCCTGGCAGGCGCCGGCGAGCTGGCCCTGCCGATCTTGCGGGTCATCGGACAGGTCGGCCGGATGTACATCGTCGCCGAGGGCCCGGAGGGCATGTACGTAATCGACCAACACGCGGCCCACGAGCGAGTTCTCTACGAGCGGCTCCGAGGTCGTGATCGGCCGCCAAATCGCCAGCCTCTCTTGATGCCGGAGGTCGTTCATCTGGGAGCCGAGGAGTACCAAGTCGTCTCACAGCATATCGCTGCCTTTGCCGGCATGGGTTTCGAGCTTGAGCTCTTCAGCCCGGACGCGGTCGTCCTGCGAGCGGTACCCGAGGGGCTGCCGACAGTCCAGCTGGCGACGCTATTGCGCAACGCCATCGACGGCGCCCGCGAGGGGCAGGATGCCCTGTCCCTGGCTTTCGAGGAGCGCCTGCTGAGAGCTGTCTGCAAGCAGGCGGCCATCAAGGCCGGACAGATCCTGGACATGCAGGAGATGCGCCACCTGGTGCGCGAGCTCGAGCGCTGTGCCGCTCCGGCAACCTGCCCCCACGGTCGACCCACCCGCATCGTACTGGACGCCTCCCGCCTGGCCCGCGAGTTTCGTCGCCTGTGACTCTGACGCGCGGCCAAGGGCCGGCGACCACGGGCTAAGAAAGGTTGGCAATCCTTCAGTCGGGGCATAGAATACGGCGGTCTGGACGGCAGGCGGAGGCGGGCATGGCGGGACGATGGCGGCGAGTCGTGGGCGTCGGTGCGCTGCTGGGAGCTACGGTGGTAGCTCTGCGCGGCGTCAAGTGGTTCCTGGGTTCCCCGGAGGGCGTTGGCAAGGAGCCGTTCTCTTTTGGCGCTGGGGAAGAAGAGGATCCATACGCCATCGACGAGAGCACCCTGGGAGGCGAGGTCAGCCCGGAGCTACTCGCTCGATTGGTCTGTCCGCTTGACAAGGGGCCGCTGGTGCTCATGGACGGCAAGTGGTTGGTCAATCCTCGCAATGGCTATCGATATCCGATCGCCGACGGGATTCCGGTCATGCTGGTGGAGGTGGGCGAGCGGTACCGCGATCCGTCGCTTATCAGCGAGCTCGCCCCGGCAGCAGATTAGACTCGGCTCAAGGCAAGGAGGTTCCGGTTGAGCGGAAAGGTCCGCGTGGCAATCATTGGCGTCGGCAATTGCGCCTGCTCATTGGTTCAAGGTGTTCACTACTACCGCGATGCCGACCCTGAGGACACAGTGCCAGGCCTCATGCACGTCCAGTTGGGCGGCTATCACATCAGCGATATCGAGTTCAGCGCCGCCTTCGACATCGACGTTGACAAGGTGAGCCTCGATCTAAGCGAGGCTATCTGGGCCGGCCAGAACAACACCATTCAGTTCGCCACCGTACCCCACTTGGGAGTCAAAGTCCACCGCGGCATGACTCACGACGGGCTGGGCTACTACCTGAGCAAGAAGATCCGCAAGGCTCCTGGGCCAACCTCGGCCGTAACCGAGATCTTGCGCGACAGCGGGACTGACGTGGTCATCAACTTCTTGCCGGTGGGCAGCGAAATGGCCACCAAGTGGTATGTGGAGCACGTGTTGGAGGCCGGCTGCGCCTTCGTCAACTGCATCCCGGTGTTCATCGCCCGCGAGGCGTACTGGCAGCAGCGATTTCGGCAACGCAATCTGCCGATGATCGGCGATGACATCAAGAGCCAGGTCGGGGCGACGATCGTCCACCGCGTCTTGGCCTCGCTATTTCAGGACCGGGGCGTGCGGCTGGAGCGCACCAGCCAGCTAAACGTGGGCGGGAACATGGACTTCTACAACATGCTGGAGCGCACGCGGCTGGAGTCCAAGAAGATTTCCAAGACGCGGGCGGTGACGAGCTTGCTGGGCTACGATCTCGGCTCGGAGAACGTTTACATCGGACCGTCGGACTATGTCCCCTGGCTCACAGATCGCAAGTGGGCGTACATTCGCCTCGAAGGGCGCGCCTTCGGCGATGTGCCGCTCAACATTGAGCTGAAGCTTGAGGTCTGGGACAGCCCCAACTCGGCCGGCATCACGATCGACGCTGTCAGGCTGGCCAAGATCGGCCTGGACCGAGGTCTGAGCGGCACACTCGAGGGGCCAGCCGCTTACCTCATGAAGAGCCCGCCGGTGCAGCATCCGGACTGGGTGGCCCGCGAGTTGACCGAGGCCTTCATCCGCGGCGAGGCGGCGGCAGTGCCCCAGGCTGGTCCAGAGGTAACCGGGCTGGTGGAGGAATCGGTAGCCGAGCCTGAGCCACCCCCGGACGATCAGGAAGCCCTGGCCGACAGGCCGGCTCCCTGATCGCTGGCGTTGTCACGACGCACGCGGCCACACCCGTACTCGGGGCAAGGCCGAAATGCTCCGTCGGCTCTGTCGAGCGGCCTGAATTGGCGACAATAGCCGGCCAATAGTCGGCGTGGCATGGTCACCTCAGAACTGATGGCTGGCAGGGATTCGGTCTGGCACTCGTTGGCCAATCTGCCCCGGTGACGCTCCTGCTAATCGTCCTGACGGCCACTCTGCTCGGCAACGCTCTTTTCGTCGCCGCCGAGCTTTCCGCCGTGGCCGCGGAGCGTCCCCGGATAGCTCGCCTGGCGGCCAGCGGCCATCGCCGGGCCGCCTGGCTGGCCAGACTGCTGGCATCTCCGGCCGGGCTGGACCGCTACGTGGCGGCCTGTCAGATCGGCATCACGGCCACCAGCCTGGTGCTCGGGATCTACGCCCAGCGTAGCCTCAGTGAACGGCTGGCGGCCACCCTGGCCCGGATCAGCCCCGAGTTGCCCTGGTCGGTCGCTCTCGCCTCGGCAGCGGTATTGGTGCTGTTGACCAGCCTGCAGCTCATCTTCGGCGAATTGGTTCCCAAGGGGCTGGCCCTGGCCCAGCCCGAGCGCGTTGCCGTCGTCACCGCTCTGCCGCTGCGCTTGATTACCTGGGTCTTCGGGCCGTTCATCGCTACCCTGAACGGCACGGCCAACCTCTTGCTGCGCTCGATCGGTCTGCAGCCGGCCGACATGCGAGTCCGACTCCACGCCCCGGCCGAGCTGGAGCTACTAGTCGCCGATGCCGCCGCCGCCGGCCAGCTCGACCTGCACCAACGGCACATGCTCTTGCGGGCTCTGCGCCTTTCGCGGCGCACCGCCCGTCAGGTGATGATCCCTCGCCCGCGCCTGGCCCTGGCCAGGATTGATGCGCCGGCCAGCGACGTTTTGGCCCAAATTTCACACGCTGCCTTGCGGCGCATTCCGGTCTACGGTCGGGACTTCGATGACATTTTGGGCATCGTGGAACTGAAGGACGTGCTCCGCCAGCATCGGGCCGGCCAGCAGTCCATTGCCAAACTGGTGCGACCGGTTCCAATGGTGCCCGAGGCAATGTCTCTGGCCGAGCTGTGGCAAGTTCTCCATCGGGCCGTCGCCCCGCTAGCCGTGGTCCTAGACGAGCAGGGCGGCAGTGCCGGCATCGTTACCCGGGACGAACTGCTGGAGGCCATCATCGGCGAAGTGCAAGACGAGTTCGGTGCCCAGGCCCCGGCCATCGATTTGCTGGCTGACGGCACGGTTGCGGTGCGGGGCGACGCGCTGGTGACTGACTTGAACGAGCTATTGGGCATGGAGCTGCCGACCGCGGACGCGGATACTGTCGCCGGCCTGGTCATGGAAATACTGGGGCGCTGCCCCGAGCCTGGCGACCGTGTCACAGTGGCCGACACAGAGCTAGAGGTGCGCCGCGTGGAGCATCACTGGGCGGCACTGGTCATCCTGCGACCGTTGGTGGCAGGCGTTCATGGTTGATCTGATTGTCATTGCCGCTGGCGTTGTGGCGTTGATCTTCATCAACGGCGCATACGTTGCGGCCGAGTTTGCGCTGGTGGCGACCCGACCCAGTCAGGTCCGTCAGCTGGCTGTCGCGGGTCGCACTGGCGCCCGACACCTCTGGCAGCTGATTTCCAACCTCGAGGCATTGAACCGCTCCCTGGCCACCACCCAGCTCGGCATCACGGCCGCGAGCCTGGGCCTCGGCATGTGGGCCGAAGCGGCATTGGCGGGACGGATAGCGCCATGGCTTGAGTCCTGGCGACGTTGGTCCGCCAGCCAAGCCGAGGGGGTAGCATTCGCTCTTACTTTGGCCGTGCTGACCTACCTGCACGTGGTATTGGGGGAGATGCTCCCCAAGTCGATTGCCCTCAGCTATCCCGAGGCCACCGGCCTGGCTTTAGCCCCATTCGTCAGTCTCTCCCAGCGTCTCAGCCAGTCGCTGGTCCTGACCGTCAACAGCATCAGCAACGCCCTTGTTCGTCTGTTGCGTGTCCAGCCGGTAGCGGAGCACGAGCGCGCCCTTGATATGGAGGAACTGGCGCTGCTCATCCAGGAATCGGCCCAGGGAGGTGTGATAGCCGACCGCGAGCGCGAGATCCTGCTCGGCGTGCTGGGCTTTCGACAGCGGGCAGTGCGAGACCTCATGACGCCCCGGGCACGAATAGTCGGTTTCCCGCTCGATGTAAGCCCAACCGTGCTGGCCGCAGCGGCCATTGCGTCCAACCACACCCGCTTTCCGATCTACGAGGGCGATCTGGACCACGTCGTTGGCATCCTGCATCTGGCTGACTATCTCCGTTGGGAGCAGGAGACCTGGCGACCGCCGGACCTGCGCCGACTGGTCCGCCCGGTGGGCCTGGTCGCCCCGGCCCTCTCCGCGCAGGGACTCCTCGAGCTGTTCCGCAGGCAACGGCGGCACATGGCCATCGTGGTCGACGAGAGCGGCCGCACGGTGGGCCTCGTCACGCTCGACGATGTGGCCCAGGCCCTCGCAGCCGCAAGCCCGTAGACGCCGCCGGGTTAGAACGAGCGACCGGCGGCCAGTCATTCCCGACCGCTCCGTCATTTCTTGGGCGGCCTCGGGGCGCAACGTATAATCGCCTCTGGTCTGAGGCAGCAGCCAGGACCAACGGGGCTTGGCCCGGTGGCCCCGACCTCCGGTTGGGCGCCTGCGGTGCCTTTTGACTCGCCTCTACCAGCCTTTCCACTCCTAAGTCGACGAGGTGCCGATGAATGACCAACTAGCGGCCGTCACAGCGATCTGCGACCACTACGGCAGAGATCCAACTCGACTCCTCGATATGGCTCGCGAAGTTCAAGCGCAGTTTGGCTGCGTGCCACAGACAGCTATTGATGGCATGGCAGCGGCCCTGGGCATGCCGCGTGTGGAGGTCGAGAGCGCAATCTCCTTCTATACGTTTCTATCAATCGAGCCGCGTGGCCAGATCGTGGTCCGATTGTGCGACGACGTGATTGACCGCCTGGCCGGCGTCGAGCGGGTCGCTGCTGCTCTTGAAGAGGAAGCCGGGATTGGGTTCGGCCAGACCACGCCTGACTGCCAGCTCAGCCTTCAATGGACGTCCTGCATCGGCATGAGCGATCAGGCGCCGGCTGCCCTGGTGAACGACACTGTGGTCACCGAGCTGACGCCCGGCCGCGCGCGAGACATGGTGCGCGCGCTCCGCGAGCACGGCGACCCCCAACGGCTGGTCCATCGGCTGGGCGACGGCAACAATGCGCACTCCCTGGTGCGGGCCATGGTGATGAACAACATCCGTCGCCCAGGCCCGGTGGTGCTATCCGACTATAAGGCCGGCGAGGGCCTGCGCCGCGCAGTCGCCATGAGTCCGGTGGAGGTCATTCGGACGGTAAAGGCCGCTCGCCTGCGCGGCCGGGGCGGAGCCGGCTTCCCGACCGGCCTGAAGTGGGAGTTCACCCGTGCGGCAGCCGGCGAGCAGAAGTACGTGCTGTGCAATGCCGACGAGGGCGAGCCAGGCACGTTCAAGGATCGCGTGATCCTAACCGAGAAGCCCGAACTGGTGTTCGAGGGCATGGCCATCGCCGGCTACGCCATTGGAGCCGACAAGGGTTATGTCTATCTTCGTGGTGAATACGCCTATCTGAAGCCCTTCTTGGAGGATGTTCTGTCTCGCATGCGAGCTGCCGGCCTGCTGGGAAGTGAGCTCTGTGGGCGCTCGTGTCTCAGCTTCGACATCGAAATCCGCCTGGGAGCCGGAGCTTACGTCTGTGGCGAGGAGACAGCGCTGATCAGCTCGCTGGAAGGCCGACGGGGAGACCCGATGACGCGCCCGCCGTTTCCAGCGCAGAAAGGCTTCCTGGGCCAGCCGTCGGTGGTCAACAACGTCGAGACCTTCTGTTGCGCTACCCGGATCATGGAGATGGGCGCCCCCTGGTTTAGCCAGTACGGCCGAGGTGACAGCGCGGGCACCAAATTGCTTAGCATCAGTGGCGATTGCCTGGCGCCGGGGGTCTACGAGGTCCCCTTCGGCATCTCGTTGCGCGAGGTGCTGCGAGAGGCCGGCGCCGAGGACGCGGGCGCCGTCCAGGTGGGCGGTCCGTCGGGCCGCATGGTCGGTCCGCAGCATTTCGACCAGTCCATAAGCTTCGAGGAGCTGGCCACTGGTGGGTCAGTGATGGTCTTCAGTCGCGAGCGCGATGTGCTGGAGATCATCCGCCAGTTCATGCGCTTCTTCGTGCATGAGAGCTGCGGCTACTGCACCCCCTGTCGGGTGGGCAATACGCTGCTCTTGGAGCGCGTTGAGCGCATTCTGGCCGGACGCGGTGAGGAGGGAGATGTCAACTATCTTCGGTCGCTCGGCGATTCGGTTCGCACCCTGAGCCGCTGTGGCCTGGGGCAAACCTCCCCCAACCCCATCCTGACCAGCCTGGAGACCTTCCCCGATGCGTACACCTCGCGGTTGCGTCCCGCTACCGACGGCCAGCGACCGGCCTTCGACCTGGCCTCCGCCTTGCGCGCCTCGGAGATCATTACCGGCCGGCCGTCCACCCACTTCTCTGACCAAGAGCCCAGGTCATGACCGAGACCTTTGTGATCACCATAGACGGTCAGAACATCCCCGCCCAGCCCGGCCAAACCATCATGGCGGCCGCCGAGACGGCGGGGGTGTACATCCCGCGACTGTGCCACCACCCAGAACTGACTCCGTTCGGGGCGTGCCGGGTGTGCACCGTGCTGGTGAACGGGCGGCCACAGGCGGCCTGCACCACCCCGGCCAGCCCTAACATCAACGTCGAGAACGATACGCCGCAGCTTCTGGCCCTGAGGCGTCAGCTAATAGACATGCTGTTTGTGGAGGGCAATCACTTCTGCATGTTCTGCGAGAAGAGCGGCAACTGTGAGTTGCAGGCCCTCGCCTATCGCTTCGGGATCACGGTGCCCCAGCACGAGTATCAGTACCCCAGGCGGCCCGTGGACGCCAGCCATCCTGAAATCCTCATCGACCACAACCGCTGCATTTTGTGCGCCCGCTGCATTAGGGCCTCGCGAGAGCTGGATGGCAAGAACGTCTTCGAGTTTGTGGGCCGAGGTGCCAGTAAGCGGGTGGGCGTGAACAGCGCTGTAGGTCTTGGCGGTACCGACATCACGGCTGCCGACCGGGCGGCGAGGCTTTGCCCGGTGGGCGCCATCCTCGTCAAGCGCGTTGGTTTCGCCATCCCCATCGGGCGCCGCAACTACGACCGCGTTCCTATTGGCGCCCCCGCGGCCGCTGGTCAGGGAGAGAAGACAAGATGACTGCGAAGCCAAAGATCGCAACCTGCTCGCTGGCTGGCTGTTTCGGCTGCCATATGTCGCTTCTGGACATTGACGAGCGGCTCCTCGAGTTGGTCGGCCGAGTTGATTTCGACCGCTCACCGATTGACGACTTCAAGCACTTCCGGGGGCGAGTGGACATCGGGTTGATAGAAGGTGGTTGCGCCAACGAAGAGAATGTCCACGTGCTGCTGGATTTCCGCAAGCACTGTGACATTCTTGTGTCGGTCGGCGACTGCGCCATCAGTGGCGGCCTGCCCGCCCTGCGCAACATGGTGCCCCTCGAGGAGTGCCTCCGCGAAGCCTACCTCGGTGGCCCGACGGTCTACAACCCCAGCGGCCAGGTGCCCAACGATCCGGAGATTCCGCTGCTCCTGGATCGAGTATATCCGTGTCATGAGGTAGTCCAAATCAACCATTTCGTTCCCGGCTGCCCACCTTCGGCCGAGTCCCTATGGCGGGCCATCATCGCCCTGTTGGATGGCTCGCCGCTGGAGCTGCCCTATGAACTCATCAAGTACGACTGAGAGAGGAAGACCCAGCGTGTCCACCACAGCAGGTACGCAGCGAATCGCCATCGACGCCGTGACACGCGTCGAAGGCCACGGCAAGGTGACCATTCTGCTCGACGAAGCCAATCGCGTGCAGCAGGCGCGCCTACACATCATCGAGTTCCGAGGCTTCGAGCGCTTCGTGATCGGCCGGCCGTATTGGGAGGCCCCCGTCCTGGTACAACGTCTGTGCGGCATTTGCCCGGTAAGCCATCACCTGGCGGCGGCCAAGGCCATGGACCTCATCGTGGGGGCCGAACGCCTGACACCGACAGCAGAGAAGATGCGCCGTCTGATGCACTACGGCCAGGTATTGCAGTCCCACGCCTTGCACTTCTTCCACCTGTCCTCGCCCGACCTGTTGTTCGGCTTCGATGCTGATCCCGCCATACGCAACATTGTGGGCGTGGCGACGAGATACCCGGAGATTGCCCGGCAGGGCATCATGCTGCGCCGCTTCGGACAGGAGGTCATACGTCTGACGGCCGGCAAGCGCATTCATGGCACCGGAGCGATCCCCGGCGGCATCAACAAGAACCTATCAGCGGCAGAGCGGGATCTTCTACGGGGCCAGATCGACGAGGTCATGGCGGGGGCACGGTCAGCGGTCGCCCTGGCGCGTGACTACGTGCTCGAGCATCTTGAGCAGCTGGCTTCATTTGGCTCATTCCCGTCCAACCACCTGTCCATCGTGGGGCCTGACGGGGCGCTGGAGTTATACGACGGGCACTTGCGGGCCATCAACGCTGATGGCCAGACGATCTTCGATGGGGTGGACAACCAGCGCTACGCCGAGTACATCGCCGAGGAAGTCCGCGCATGGAGCTACATGAAGTTCCCCTTCATTCGCTCACTGGGCCCCGAGCGCGGCTGGTATCGCGTCGGGCCACTGGCTCGGCTCAACACCTGCCAGCGCATCAGTACGCCAGAGGCTGAGGCCGAGCGGCAGCGCTTCGTTAGCGCCTTTGGGGGCGGTCCAAGCAACATGACTCTGGCCTACCACTGGGCGCGGATGATTGAGCTCCTGTACACCGCCGAGATGATCCAGCACTTGCTTGATGATCCGGACCTGGGAGGAACCGACCTGGTTGTCAAGGGCGAGCGGCGCCATGAGGCGGTTGGCATTGTGGAGGCGCCGCGCGGTACGCTGTTCCACCACTACGAGGTTGGCGACGACGATCTGATCCGGCGCTGCAACCTCATCGTTTCGACGACCAGCAACAACGAGCCCATGAATCGGGCGGTTAGCCGGGTGGCCATGGATCACCTCTCCGGTCAGCCTCAGATCACCGAAGCACTGCTCAACCACATTGAGGTGGCTATTCGAGCCTATGATCCTTGCCTGTCCTGCGCCACACACGCCGTCGGTCATATCCGTCTGGTGGTGGAGTTGGCCGACTACCAGGGGCAAACCCTGGATCGGGCGGTCCGCTAGAGTCCACGCGGGGGTCACTCGTGCGAGTCGCCCACGGGACCTAGAAGAGGGGCCGGTGGAAACAGCGGGAGGGCGTATTCTCGTGCTGGCCTATGGCAATCCGGGACGGCAGGACGATGGCTTGGGGCCGGCGGCTGCCGAGGTGTTGGCCGGGCTTGGCCTGCCCGAAGTGACGGTAGAAGCGGACTACCAGCTTGCTGTGGAGGACGCGGCGCAAATCGCCGAACACGACGCCGTAGTGTTCATCGACGCGGCGCGCGGCGGCACCGAAACGTATACGCTGTCGCGGGTCGAGCCGCTGCGCCAGGCCTGTTTCTCAACCCACCACAGCCAGCCGGGCGCCTTGCTTGATCTGGCCGCTGAGATCTACGGCCAGACCCGGCCAGGTTTTCTGCTGGCCATCCGGGGCTACGAATTCGACGACTTCGAGGAGCGCTTGTCCGACGGCGCCCGCCGCAATCTCAAGCTGGCCATGGCTTTCCTGGCTGGTCTTCTCGAGGCTCAGGGCAGCCGGCGGTTGTCGGCGCTCGATCGCCACGCTGTTCGAGCTGCATTTGGAATGGAGGACAGATGACGGAGAAGGTGGCGACTGTATTGGTCGTGGACGATGATCCTGATGTGTTGGCCGCCATGCGCATGATCCTGGAAGCCAACGGCTTTGCCTGCCAGACAGCGAGCAGTGCTGAGGAGGGTCTAGAGCGCTTCCAGGAGAGCCAGCCGGACCTCATCCTGGCCGACCTGATGATGGAAGAGGTCGATTCGGGGACTGGCTTCGTCCGGTCACTCAGACTGGCTGGGAACAAGGCGCCGGTGTTCATGCTCAGCTCAGTGGGCGATGCCCTCTCTGCCACAGCGGACCCGGCGCATCTGGGGCTGGCTGGCATCTTCCAGAAGCCAGTCGATCCCGCCACGCTGGTGCAGACCCTGCGGGCGGCACTGCGTAACCTGCCGCCGGCCGATGAGCCACAATGCTCATAGGGCTCTGGCAGCGCGCCTGGCCACCATTCGCCGCCGTGGCGAAGCTCGGTGGCCGGCTGACCATGAGCCCTAGATCGTCAAAGAGCTCGCCAGTGCAGGCTCAGCCCGCATGCGGGCCGGGCGATGGCTCAGGACGCAGCACCGTGCCTCGCCCGTCCCACACCAGCCGATGGGCGGCCGCCTCTTCGCCTATCAACCGCTGGGCGGCGGCACTCAATTGACCTGGCAGGCCGGTGGTGAGCAGAGCGAGGCGCCCGGCGCGTTCAGCCGGAGCCAAGAGGCCGCGTTCCGCGAGTACCCGCTCTGTCTGACGCGCAATGGCCGGTGCCGGGTCTACAACCTGGACGTCAGAGCCAGCGACGGCCTCAATCAGCGGAATAGCGAAGGGATAGTGGGTGCATGCCAGCACCAAGGTGTCGGCGCCCTCGGCCACAAGTGGCAGGACACCAGCCTCCACGATGGCCCTGGTTCTCGGACCGTCCAGATCACCGGCCTCGATGCACTCCACCAGCCCCGGTAGGGTGCGCGGCAGCACGCGAACATCTTGCGCAAAGCGTTCCACCACCGAGGCGTACAACCGGCCCTGAAAGGTCGCTGGAGTCGCCAGCACGCCCACCACGCGACTGCGAGTCTGCTCGGCAGCGGGTTTGACCGCCGGTTCCATGCCCACAAAGGGGATCGAGGGGTAGAGCGAACGTAGGGTCGCCAGTGCTGCTGCCGAGGCGGTGTTGCAGGCGACTACGATCAGCTTGGCTTCGCATTCGATCAGGAAGCGGCTGATGCCGATGGCAAACTGACGCACCACAGCCAACGGCCGAGGGCCGTAGGGCACATGCACCTGATCGGCCACGAACAGAACATCCTCGGCCGGCAAGAGGAGGCGCACCTGCCTTACGATTGACAGGCCGCCGACGCCCGAATCGAATATGCCGATCGGGCGGTCACCCGCCATGTGCCTCAACCCGGCATTGATCATGGCGACGCCAAAGCGTAGAGGCATGAGCCTGAGAAAGGCTGGGCAAGCGGCAAGGGGCGCACGGACTCGGTGGCCTCATTGTAGGAGGAGGCGCAGCGAATGGGCGCCAAATGGCTGGGCTCATTGTGGCGGCGGGACTAGCGGCAAACTGAAGGCGAACGTGCTACCCTCACCCTCGCGGCTGGTGAATTCAACAGTCCCGGCATGGCGCTCGATCGCCTCCTTCACGAAGGCCAGGCCCAGGCCCGTGCCGTCGATGGAGCGGGCATTCCGGGCCCGGAAGAAGGGGCTAAAGAGGCGCGCCTGGTCCTCCGGGGGAATGCCGATGCCCGAGTCACGCACCTGCAATCGCACCTGACCGTCGGTGGTAGCCGCCTCAAGCCACACCCGGCCGCCGGGCGGCGTGTACTTGAGGGCGTTCGAGAGCAAGTTCTCGATCACCTGACGCAGAACCGCAGCATCGATGGACACCCAGAGGGGTGAAGCGGGAAGGGCAGTCATAAGCTCCAGCGACCGCTGCCGGGTCGCTGCGGCAAATAGCGCCACTGCCGAGCGTGCCACGCCAGCCAGGTCAACCGCCTGGTGCCGCACGCCAACGCGCTGATCAACAGTCCCACCCAGTAGCAGGAGCTCACTCACCAGCGAGGCCAGCGCCGACAGGCGATCTCGAACCCGGTCGAGGGTCTGGCGCTGCGGTTCGGCCAGCTCGCCGGCGTAGCCCTGCCGGACCACATCAAGGATGCTCATGGAAGCATCCAGCGGCGCTCGCAGGTTGTGGGCCACCTGTAGCAGGAGGCGGGCCCGCTCTTCAGCCAGAACGGCCTGGGCAGTGGCCAGCTGTTCGCTCTCGCTGCGCAGCCGATCCATGATGCCGGCCGTCAGACCGGCCACGGTGAACGCCGTCACGGCAAACAGTGCCAGGCGCACACCTGCCCAGGCAGGAACTTCAGCCACCACCGCCTGCCCGCGATAGAGAACCGGTGGCAACGCCAGAATCCCGGCGGCGTCCGAAACGGCAACGCCCATGGCCGACACTGCGGCCACAGTTGCCAGAACCCAGGCCAGACGTGGACCAAGCAACATGGCAGCAAAGATGATGTGAAAGAAGTAAAAGGCCAGAAGCGGACTGGCTGCGCCGCCAGACAGGGCGACTAGGGCGATCATGGCCGCGTAGTCCAGGCCCACCTCGGCCACAGCCAGACAGAAGAAGGAACCTCTGCACCGTGCGGGCAACCTCCCCGCCGTACGCTCACGCTCCAGCCGCCGCGCCCACCACAACAGCAGCCCGTTGTAGGCCCACATGGCCACGGCGACACCTACCAGAGGGAGGAGGGCAAAGCGAAAGCCAAGCCCCCAGCCGATCGCGGCTGTCAAGAGTATGCCCGCCGGCACCCACCAGCGCAAGGCGATCAGGGAGCGAGCGTACTGCGCCGCCGGGTCCCTGGCGGCCCCGCCTGCCGCCAGGTCTGCCTCCGGCAGACTGCTCAGCGGTGGCTCGGGCCATGCCTCGTCAGCTGCCGCCGGCACGTCGTCGCCGGGAAGCGGCCGGCGGGCCTTACTGCCCGCCAGGCCGTCCCGCCCTCGACGCAAGCGCTTCATGCTATTTCATGTAGACTATGTCATCCCATGGATGCCTATACAGCCCCTGCTTCAGCCGCTTCTGGTCCAGGTGATGGCCGATCAGACCGATGGACCGACCCAGAACGAACAAGCCGTTCAGCGCACCCAGCGCCACGTACTCATCGGCCTCCTCGCGCGTGAACTCCGCCCTAAGCAGGTCCACGAAACAGATGCCGATACAACCATCTACATTCAGTATGAGGTTGTCTCGCTTCTGCGTGGTGACCTTCTCAACTTCCAGGGCGTATTTCAGCACCGCTGGATCGGCGAAGTGCGCAAGGACGTAGTCGACCAGCAGCTTTACCCGCATATCTGGATTGTGGATGGACTTGACGCGGTGACCAATGCCTGGAATCCGTATGCCCTTAGCTTTCATGTCATCGACGAATGCCTTGGGCGACATGCCGGCATCGTAGGCCTGGGAGAAGTAGCGTGCCGCGTCGTCGATGGCCCCACCAAACCGCGGGCCAATCGTCAACAGGCCCGAGACCAAGGAGGAGATGAGATCTTTCCCGGCACGCGTGGCGACGATGGTATTGTGAGCCCCTGAAACCGCCGGCCCATGGTCAGCGGTGATGATCAGCGCCATCTCAATGAAGCGCGTGGCGTACTCAGGCAGCAGCCGCTTGAACCACAGCTGGGAGATGACGCCACCGATGCCGATGCCTCGCTCGATGACTTGCGAAATCGTGAGATCGCCGTAAGTAAGCTCGGTGCCACGATCGTCCGAGATCGAGGAGACAATGGACGCCGGACGCCGGACCAGCCCGCGCTGCACCGCCGTGCGGTAGTCAATGGGCACTGGTGGCGGCTCTACTTCAGGCGCTGGCGTGATGACACCTCTCGCGACAAGTGATTCGTAGACCTCCCGGATGCGATCGCCGTAGTCGTCGAACGATTCCGGTACGATGGCGCCCGCCGCAGCCAGGGCAGCGTTCTTGGCATCGGCCGTCTCGCGCTCGGCGGCGGCCGAGGCCCCGGCATGGCCAAACTGCACTCCGGTCTTGAACGCTTTGGCACAGGTGCCGGTGACCCAGATGACCAGCGGCTTGCGCAGCCGTCCGTCGCGCAGCGCATCGACAATTTCGTACTCGTCGGTGCCGCCGACCTCGCCCAGACAGACCAGCATCTTCACATTCGGATCGGCCTCGTAGCGCAGCAGGTGCTCCAGGAGCGTCGATCCCGGATAGCGGTCGCCACCTATGGCGATGCCCTCGTACAGGCCGTCCGCAGTCCGGGCGATGATGTTGTAGCACTCGTTGGACATGCCGCCCGATTTGGAGACGAAACCCACCGATCCCGGGCGGTGCAATTTCGACTCCAGGATGTTCTGCAGCGTGCCACCGGTATTGCCGATCTTGAAGGCACCCGCCTTGATGCCGCCCACGGTAGCTGGGCCAATGATCCATTTGCCGAGGCGGTGCGCCTTGGCGATCAGCTCGCGGCTCTGTCGCTCCGGAACACCCTCGGCGATGATGACGACCGTCCGGATGCCGGGCAGATCAAGCGCTTCATGGGCCGACTGGGCCGCCGAGCGGAAGGAAGCGAAGCTGATCACCACGTCGGCCTTGGGGTGCAGCCGACTGGCCTTTTCGAGTGAGCGGTAGACCGGCAGCAGGATCTCCCGGGGGCCGAAGAAGAACTTCTCGAATGACTCGCGCCCAGCAGGATCGATCAGCGCCGCCACCGAAGGCGTCGCTCGTCGCGCAGCGTGGTCGAAGTCCAACATCCGTTGGACGGCGTTGGTTTGCATGTTGTAGATGAACGCCTGCGTCTCGGCGGTGAACAGCACGTAGTCTGGCAGATTCCGCTTGCTGGAATAGTCTTGCGTCTCCATCTAAGCCGCCTCCTTCAGAGCCATGGCCACGATCCGCGTCATGTGGGTCTCCGGACCGTACACCTGCATCGGCACGCCAATCTCCTCGCCCAGCTCGCGCATCATGCGCAGTCCCTCCTGGTAGTTGGGACCACCTCGCCGGACATAAATGCGCACGTGGTGCTGGCGCAACTTCTCCTGGTATTCCCTGAGGGCCCGGATGATCCCGGTGAAGGTGGCCGCCACGTCGGTGAAGTTCGCGATCCCGCCACCAATCAAGAGAATCTTGCCATCCGGACGGTAGGTGCGCGTCATAAGATCAAGAATGGTCTTGGCGTACAGATAGGTAAGCTCCTCGCTTGGGTCTCCCGAGTACTCTCCGTAGTTCGCCATCTCGTGCATGTATCCCAGGTCGGTAATCGTGTCGGCGAAAATCACCGAAGCGCCGCCGCCGGCGACCATGCTCCACACCCGCCCCTCCGGATTGAGGAGCATGAGCTTGAGCGACGCCCCAGACATAGCGTCCAGCTCGTTGACGTAGCGCTCCTCCGGAGTTGCTTCGCGGCCGAAGGGAGCCGGAAACTCGACGGGACCCCGGCGGTCGCCGACCAGCCACTGGGCGGTATCGTCCAGCTTGGCTGCCATGTCCAGAGGGACGATGCCGGTGTCGGAGACCACAACGGGGTTCAGCTCCAGGTAGGCAAAATGGAGCTCGGCGTAAAAGCGGAAAAGAGCGGCCGCGAAGCTCGCCAGCCGCGCTCGCCGCTCGGGTGGCAGGGCCGCCAGCAGCCCTGCCTCCAGCTCCGAGGAGGTCGGCATCCGGCCGATCGGCACCAGGTAGCGCTGGGCCTTGGCATCGATGTCGCCCACATCCACGCCACCGGACGGATGAAACAGGATCTCGTCGCCGCTGCGCTGCGAAAGAATGGCCAGGTAGGCCTCCTCCTCCGGCCGATGGGAGACGAATGGTTCGACGATGAAGTAGTTGATCACGCCGCGGACACCACTCACCTCCAGCGGTTGGCCGAGTCGCTCACCAATCCAGGCGGCAGCAGTAGCCCACTCGGCATCAAGCAGCAACAGGCCACTCTTGCCGCGCCGCTTGACCAGCTGGTCCGGCTTGACGACCAGCCGCTCCTCGAGTAGCCACGGGTGCTGAGTCGCGAGGCTGGCGAGATCGGTCGCCGGTCCGATCGACAGATAGCGGTCGGCCAGCTTCCACTCGCCGCCCGAGAATTCGCCCAGCCAGCGGGCCAGCATGCGCTTGCCATCGGCTTCACGGATCGCACGTTGTGCCATTGCAGCCTCCTAGTTCATGTTTTCCAGGCGTATTCGTACTTGCCGGATGAACTCCAGCGTGTTCACCTGGCGGATTTCCGGACTCGGGGTGGCCAGCCGCACCAGATCGGCCGTCATGATTCCACTTTCGACCGTCTCCAGGGCGGCCTTCTCTAGCCGGTCGGCAAAACCGACCACTTCCGGCGTGCCGTCGAGCTCGCCCCGCTTGCGCAAGGCGCCTGCCCAGGCAGCGATGAGCGCCATGGAGTTGGTGGAGGTCTCCTCCCCAGCCCGATGCCTGTAATAGTGCTTCTGGACCGTGCCGTGGGCAGCCTCGTATTCGAAGTAGCCATTGGGCGAGACCAGCACCGACGACATCATGGCCAGACTGCCGCAGGCTGAGGCCAGCATGTCCGACATCACGTCGCCATCGTAGTTCTTGCAGGCCCACAGGAAACCCCCAGGCGACCTCATCACCCGCGCCACGGCATCGTCGATGAGGGTGAAGAAGAAGGTCAGGCCCGCTGCCTCGTAGCGCGCACGCCAGTTGGTCTCGAATTCCTCCTCGAAGATCTGCCGGAAGCGGGCGTCGTACGTCTTCGAGATGGTGTCCTTGACCCCAAGCCAAACGTCTACCTTCATGTCGTAGCCGAGCATGAAGCACGCGCGCGCGAAACCCTGCATGGAATCATCCCGGTTGTGGATGCCCTGGACGATGCCGGGCCCTTTGAATTCGTGGATGGTGTAACGCACCGGCGCCGCGCCGTCAGCCGGGGTGAAGACCAGCTCCGCCTTTCCCGCACCCGGCACCCGGTATTCCTGGTTGGCGTACACGTCGCCATAGGCGTGACGTCCGATGGTGATCGGCTTCTGCCAGGACCGAACAATGGGCGGCACCCGAGACACCAGGATCGGGGTCCGGAATACGGTCCCGTCTAGGATCCCCCGGATAGTAGCGTTGGGACTCCGCCATTGCTGCTTGAGGTTGTACTCGGCCACCCGCTGGGCATTGGGCGTGATGGTCGCACACTTGACGCCAACGCCGTACTGCTTGATGGCGTTAGCCGCATCAACGGTCACCTGGTCGTCGGTCCGGTCACGGTTCTCCAGGCTCAGATCGAAGTAGACGAGGTCGACCTCGACGAACGGCAGGACCAGTTCCTCCTTGACCCACTGCCACATTACCCGGGTCATTTCGTCGCCGTCCATCTCGACGATGGGCGATTTCAGTCTCAGCTTGGGCATACGCGGTCTCCTTTGCCGGCCAAGGCACGTCGGTACGGTACGATTGGGCCCACCCGGGCGGCGACACCGCCGTGAGCTCGATTCTATGATACCGACATAGGCGCGCCCGGGCAACGGCAACGAATCTTGGACAGCCGGGCGCGCCAGTGCTTCAATAACGCCGTGCACAGCATCGTCTGGAGCGTCATGTCAGGAGGCACGGCCATGGAGGCAGCGCCCCAATTGCAGCGCATCGCCCGCCTGCTCAAGAACCACCCGGACGTGCTGTACAACCCCGAGCGACGCCGGATGATCCGGGAAGCTGTTCGCAACCGGGAGGTCTTTGTCTCAGCCAACGGTGCGCTGGCCACATGGACACCGGCCGAATCCACCGGCCGGAGCCTCCTGGACACCTATAGGGTGCGGCGGCCCGACAGCGAAGGGACCATTGACTGGACGTCGCCCAACAACATTCCCATGCTTCCGGAAACCTTCGACATGATAATGCACGACGCTTTGGCGACGCTGAGCCAGCAGCGCCGCCTGTACGTCGTGGACCGCGTGCTCGGCGCCGACACGCGCTACGCCTTGCCGATGCGAGTGATTGCTGACTGGGCTTCGACGGCTCTGTTCTGCGACAACATGTTTCGTCCCGTGCCGCCTGACCTGGAGAGAAGTGTCTTCGCCAACCGACCGTTCACGCTCCTGGCGCTGCCTTATCACAAGCTAGATCCGGCGCGCTATGAGGGTCGCCTGCGGAAGCTGCCGGACGGCAAGACCTCTCATATGGCCGTGACCATGGACTTCGATCGCCGGCTGGGCATCGTGTACGGCTCGGCCTACTGCGGCTCAGTGAAGAAGACGATGTTTACCGTCATGAACTACTTCCTCCCGCCTGAAGGCGTTCTCCCCCTTCACTGCTCGGCCAACGAGGGGCCGGATGGCGACTGCGCACTGCTATTGGGCCTGTCCGGTACCGGCAAGACCACCCTTTCAGCCGATCCGCGCCGCGCCTTGCTGGGCGATGACGAACATGGCTGGAGCGACAACGGCATTGCCAACTTCGAATACGGCTGCTATGCCAAGCTAATCAATCTGCGACGGGAAAAGGAACCGGAGATCTGGAACGCCGTCTTTCATGAAGCTCACTATCTGGACCACGGGGCGATAGTGGAAAACTGCATGATCTACCCTAATGGCCGCTTCGACGTTGACGACGAGCGGCTTACCCCGAACTCGCGGGCCTCCTACCCGCTGAGCTTCCTTACGAACGTCAAGCCGGACAGCAGAAGCGGCCATCCGAAGACCATCTTGTTCCTGGCCGCTGATGCCCACGGGGTGCTACCACCGGTGGCCCGCCTGACGAGCGAGCAGGCGATGCTCTGGTTCCTCATGGGCTACACCAGCAAACTTGCGGGCACCGAGACGGGCATCATTGAGCCGGTCTCAACTTTCTCGCGGTTCTTTGGCTCGCCGTTCATGCCCCGCAACCCAGATGACTACGCCCGCATGTTGGGCGAGCGCATCAAGCGCCACGACGTGCAGGTCTACCTTATCAACACCGGCTGGAGCGGCGGTCCCTACGGCATCGGCACAAGAATGGACATCAGCGTCACCCGGACGATCGTCGACGCCACGCTCTCAGGCTCACTCCGCCACGCCGAGTACGTGCTGGATCCGCTGTTTCGCATATGGATCCCTAAGGCATGCCCAGGCGTCCCAGCAGACATTCTCTTTCCGCAGAATACCTGGCCTGATGCGGACGCCTACCAGGCCCGCGCCCGAAGGCTTGCGGCCGATTTCGCCACCCGCTGGGACACGACGTTCGCCGGCAAGAGCCTGGACCCCAGCATTGCCGCCCAATGCCCAGGGAAGTGAGCCGCGCTGCCGGGAGGCTACTGGTCGAGAGCGGGAGGGCGAGATGCCAGAACCGCCTCGTACACGGCTAGGGTCTCCCGCGCCGCTCGCGGCCAGGAAAACTCTCGGGCCCGCCCTAGTCCGCGAGTCCGGAGCACCTGGGCGCAAGTCGGATTGGTTAGCACTCGTTCCAAGCCATCGGCGATGGCGGCAATACTGCGCGGATCGACCGGCAGCACCGCGTCCCCTCCAATCTCGGGCAGGCTGGTGCAGTCGGAGCAGACCACCGGGGCGCCACAGGCCATGGCCTCCACCAGTGGCAGGCCGAAGCCCTCGTACTCGCTGACCAGAGCAAAGGCCTGAGCCCCCGAGTAGAGCGCGGCCAGGCAGTCGTCAGGGACGAACCCCAACAGGCGGACGGCGTGCCGCACCGGAGAAGCTGCCAGGTCGCGGAAGAAACGGTCATACAGCCAGCCCCGACGGCCAACCAGCACCAGGGCCTGGCTCAGGTCTCTGGCGTGCAGCGTCTCGAAAGCGGCCAGCAACCGCGAGAGGTTCTTGCGCGGCTCAATAGTGCCCACTGAGAGGACATAGCGCCTGGGCAACTCGTATTGAGCTCGAACGTACTCAACGACATCGGGTCCCTGTGGCTGGAAGCTGGGTGCGGCTGCCTCGTACACCACGCGGATGCGCGCTGGTGATATGCCGTAGGAGCGCACAATATCGTCCCGGGTGAACTTGGATACCGCAACTATCGCCTGGGCACGGCGGCAGAACACAGGCATCATGGCTTGCAAGAACCAGCGGTTGAGCGGCTTGTGGTGCTCTGGCAGGTGACGGAAGACCAGGTCGTGGACGGTGAGCACGGTGGGCAGCCTGCGGAAAGGCGGCAGCAGGTGCTCGGTGGAATGAAACAGCTCACCGTCTGGAAACCAATGGTCGAAGCCGAGCCCCGCCAGATGCGCGCCGCTGACCAAGAGCCGCCAGGGCTTGTAGCCCAGGCTCACCGTGCGCGTCGGCAGGCGCTCCATACCCGGCGGTGGCGCGGCGCCGGATTCACGGTTGTAGAACAGCGCCAGCCGATCGCCCAATAGCGGCATGAGCGCCCGACTGAGACTCGCCGCGTAGCGACCAAGTCCGGCGCGATGGTGCACGGCGGCCGAAACGTCGATGAAGATAGCCATGCCCGCCCGGCATCATACCATTGTTGCCGGGCGGAAAGCGGGCTGCTCTGGGTCTGGCGCACTTTAGTCGTCAGGCTGTTGGGCAGAAGCCGGAGGACCCACGAGCAGGGGCCACCACAAAGCCAGGCTCACCATGCCGAGAGCGACGCCGAACCAGAGCGTGGTGAAGCGGGCCAGAAGCGCCGCGGCCACGGCCTCGGTGCGGCCAAGACCCAGGACAAGCTCGCCCAGCCCCACCAGGCTGGCCTCGATGGTGCCCAATCCACCCGGTGTTGCCAGGGCAGCGCCCAAGAGAGTGCTGAGACTAAAGACCGAGACGGCAGCCAACACTCCACCTGGCGCGATGGTCGGCGCTGCACCCTGACCCTGGCGAACCCCCTCCACGATGAGGTAGTAAGCCAGGCCTTCGCCCAACCAGCTGCCGACACCAACCGTGACGGCGATGGCCAGGTTGCGCGGCCCAAGGAGAACATACGCACTCTCATAGGCCGCGCGCAGGCTTTGCGCCCGCCGCGCGACCAGGGGCCAGTGCTCGCCAGCCCCCAGAATGGCCATTGCCAGCGGCCGCAGCCATATGCCCACCACGATGGTTGCCATAGCGGCAAAGAGAATGAATGACGAGCGACGTAAGCCGGGCTGGGAGGCGCCCAGCAAACCTATGGCGGCCAGAATGGCCATGGCCAGACCGTCCGATAGTCGCTCGGCAACGACGATCGGCGCACTGGCACTCAATGGGGTTCCGCTGGTGTGCCTGACCACGAAGCTCTTGGCAAACTCGCCCACCTTGCCGGGGGTGAGCACCATGGCGAAGCCAATACCAAAGGCTCGGGTGGCATCGGCAAGCCGAATGGGTGAGCCGATCAGACGGAGATACCAGAGCCACTTGAGCCAACGGCCGGCGTAGTTGAACAACACCAGGCCGATGATGGCGGGCAGCCACAACCAGGGGAAGGCCACCAGTGACCTACCAAGCTGGGACCAATCACCGTACAAGAGCAGGCCAACGTAGACGGCGAAGGCCAGCAGCGCTGCCATGGCCAGCCGACGGCGCAGACCAAAGACCGCCGAGGGCGAAGGGCCAGACGGCGGTCGCTCGCGCCGGCCGGCGGCGGCTTCATCAGCCGGGGTCATCGCCACCCCGAACGCCTGGCGGCCTCACGACACCAGGTCGCTCACGGCCGCCTCGATCCGGCGTACCAGTTCCGGCAGGGCGGCAGCGGCCACTGAGCAAAAGGCCAGGCGAAGGTAGTTGGGCGCCAAAGCAATCACGCCGGTGTCATAGTGATCGAGCAAGCGCCGGCGAACCGCTTCAGAGGAGACGTCATGCTGGCGGGGGATCTCGAGCAGAGCGAAGCAGCCGGAATTGAAGGGCAGCGGCTGCAGCAGGCGGGCGTCCAGACGCCCCACCAGATCCTTGAGCAGCCGGTAGCGCTCCAATAGGGCCAGCCGCACAGTTTCAATGGCCGCATCTACCGCCTCATCGCGCAGAGCCTGCAACAACAGGACTTGCGAGGTGGCCACCGGTGAACTGACAGTACCCCGCATGACGCATTTGGCCTTGCTCTCGAGCGCCGCCATCACCTCGTCGGCCGGATCGAAGGGGAAAGTTACGAAGCCCACCCGACCTCCAAACAGGCAGAACTCCTTGGTAGCACCATCGACCTTGATCGGCAGCAAGTTGGGATGGGTGCCCAAGAGCTCCCAGAACATAGACTGGCGCGGTATCTCCGGCTCGAAGACATAGCCCGCGTAGGCGTCATCGCAGACCACTACCAGCGGGTGCTGGTCGGCGATCTGGCGCAGCGACGAACCGATGCGCTCTCGCTCCTCAACTGTGGGCGAGTAGCCGCCCGGATTCGAGGGGAAGTTTAGGATGACCACAGCCGGCTCGCCGGCAGGCAGATCAGCCAGCGCTTCAGCGAACACCTCGCAGTTGAAGCCTTGGCCGCGATAGGCGAGGCCGGAGACCAGCCGCGCTCCAGTGCGAACCGCAAACGCCAACCGGTAGTTGCCCCAGAACGGAGCGGGCACGACCACGGTGTGCTGTTCGCCGCCAAAGAGATCAGCCACCAGCGACACGCCATGGGTCAGACCGACGACCACCAGCGGCAGGCTCGAGGGTTTGTCAGCAGGCTGGCCCCGGCGCTGCCGCTCGCGCCACCGTTGGCGCAGCTCAGCCAGGCCATCGATCGGCGAATACAACAGGGCCTGGTTGCGGTCGGTCGTCGGCAGACCTGCCAGGGCTCGCTCGATAGCCGGCAGGGCCAGAATGTGACCCTGGCCGTCGGTGATCTGGCCGATGGTGGCGTTGTAGGTCTTACTACGGGCCTCGGCTGCCTGGAAAGGAATGTCCGGCGGGTAGGCAGCCCGCCTTGCCAAGGGCGACAGACAGGCCCACAACGTGGGCGAGCCAGTCTGGATGGTTGCGTTCAAGCGGTCCACAAGCGCGGTGGCCAAGGTCAGTTCCTCCAGGCTAAGACGACCGCACCGCGCCACCGTCTCAGCGGCGGCTGCGATGCGGGCGCACATCGTACTCGGGTGGTCGACGGCGCGCCAGTCTGGGGCTCGATGCAGCCGCCGTGTGAGTCAGGCATGGCATCCATCAGCCAGCCGGAAGAGAGGCGGACTGGGATCTGGAGGCGCGCGCACGAACGGCTTTCCCAAAGCCCGATGCGCCCGCCGTCAGCAGTCCTGCAGTTGCCAGGTCGTCGCCTCTCCAGGCGGCCCGCCCGCTGCCTACAGCGAGTGGACTGCCGCCCGGCCATCATCAGTGGCCTGTAGCCGCCGTCGGGCCGGAACGGCGATGGGGCTGTGCCGGCAGCAGGTTTGCCTGGTGTCGGAAGTGCTCCACCGTTGGCACCGACTGCCTGTGTTATAATCCGCCGGCCCAGGGTGAAGCGTCTCGCTGAATGGCCCTGGGCCGCGGAGGCCGCCATCCATTGCGACTCGGCCGAGGTAGCACGATGAAGGTCCTCATACCGGCAGCTGGGCTGGGCACCCGTCTGCGGCCACACACCTATCACCGGCCCAAGCCGCTGCTCCATGTCGCTGGCGCCACGGTACTGGATCATGTGTTGGACCGACTGCAGAGCCTGCCGATCGAGGAGATGATCTTCATCGTAGGTCACCTGGGCGATCAGCTGGAGGCCCACGCCCGAAAGAGGGTGACGGTTCCGCTCCGCTTTGTGACCCAGGCTGAGCTGAAAGGGCAGGCGCACGCCATCAGTCTCGCGGCCTCGTGGCTCAGCGGCCCGCTGCTGATCATCTTCGTGGATACCATTTTCGAGACCGACCTCTCGGGCCTGGAACTGACGGGCCGCGATGGCGTCATCTTTGTTCGCGAAGTGGCCGATCCGCGCCGCTTTGGTGTCGTACTCCTCGATGACGACGGCTTCATTACCCAGTTCGTGGAGAAGTCGGCCGAGCCCAAGTCGAATCTAGCCATCGCCGGTCTCTACTACCTGCGGGACGGCGCCTGGCTGGCGCGATCGGTCCACAAGCTGCTCGAGCTGGGCATCCAGACCAAGGGCGAGTATTACCTGGCCGATGCGCTGCAGCTGATGGTTAGCGAAGGGGCTCGCTTCCTGACTCGCCGCCTGACCATCTGGGAGGACTGTGGCACCCGGGAGGCGCTGCTCTCTGCCAACCGGTATCTGCTTGGCCAGATGGCTGGCGGCGGGGCCGCAGATGCCACGGTGGTCGCATCAGTCCTGCGGCCGCCAGTTCAGATAGCCAGCGGCGCCAGACTGTGTGACAGCGTGATCGGCCCTTACGTCTTTGTTGGCAAGGATTGCCGCATCGACTCGAGTGTCGTCGGGCCATACGTGAGTCTTGCCGATGGCGCGAGCGTCGTAGGCTCCGTAGTCCGTGACTCCATCATCGAGGCCGGCGCGACTCTCAGCGGCGCGCGACTCGAGGCCAGCCTGATCGGCGCTGACGTCTTAGTCCGCGATGCCGGGCAGCAGCTCAGTCTCGGGGATGGCTCACAGCTCGACCTCGGGCTGGAGCACCCGCCTGGGGGCGCGCCCGACGCGGCTTAGGCCGTGGACTATCACTGGCAAACCTAATCCCACCTAACGGACGGGCAGAATGACCATTCAAGCGACACCGATTCGTTTGACTCGCCGCGTAGAGGAGGTTCCCCCTTCGGGAATTCGCCGCTTCTTCGACATTGTGGCCACCATGCCCGAGGTAATATCGCTGGGTATTGGTGAGCCCGACTTCGTGACGCCGCAGTCGATACGCCGAGCAGGCATCGCCTCCCTCGAGGCCGGTAGGACGGGTTACACATCCAACAGCGGCCTCCTTGAGCTGCGCCAAGCTGTGGCGAGGCACCTCCAACAGCTTTACGGCGTCTCGTACGACCCGGAGTCAGAGATCCTTGTCACCGTGGGCGTCAGCGAGGCCCTTCATGTGGCGGCTGTGTCACTGGTGGAGCCGGGAAGCGAAATACTGGTTCCGGAACCATGCTTCGTCGCCTACCCGGCGGTCATCAGTTTCGCCGGCGGGCTGCCAGTTCCGGTGCCAACGTACGCCAGCAACGATTTCCAGCTCGACGCCGCCGACTTGGAGTCGCGTATCACGCCCCGCACGCGAGGCCTCCTAATCGGCTACCCCAATAACCCTACGGGAGCCGTCATGAGCCGGGATCGGCTGCTGGCCGTGGCTGAGGTGGCCGAGCGCCACGATCTGTTCGTTCTGAGTGATGAGATCTACGATAGGCTGGTATACGGGGTACCACACATCTGTTTTGCCAGCCTGCCAGGCATGCAGGCCCGAACCATTCTCCTGGGCGGCTTCTCCAAGGACTACGCAATGACTGGCTGGCGAATTGGCTATGCCTGCGGGCCGGCGCCGCTCATCGCCGGCCTGCGCAAGGTGCACCAGTACATCATCATGTCAGCACCGACGCCGGCGCAGTACGCCGCGCTGCATGCGCTAACCGATCCGGCCGGCGAGGAAGCGGTGCAGCAGATGCTTGCCGCCTACGACGAGCGCCGACGAACTATAGTCGCCGGTCTCAACGCCATGGGCCTGCCAACTTTCGAGCCGCGGGGCGCGTTTTACGCCTTCCCCGACATTCGGCCCACGGGCCTGGATGGCGAGACCTTCAGCATGCGCCTGCTGGAAGAACACCACGTGGCTGTTGTGCCTGGTGAGGCCTTTGGCGAGGCCGGGCGCGGCTTCGTGCGCTGCAGCTACGCCACGGCGCTGGAAAAGATCGAGGAGGCACTGCGGCGTATGCAGTCCTTCCTCTCCGGGGTCTAGGCGTTCGCCGGGTCCGCGGCCGGGAGCCAAGGCCGCATCTCAGGCCGGCGCGGCAACAGCCGAATGAGCTAGAAGCTTTGCTCTCAGGGTTCGTTCGCCATGCCAGGGCACGCTGAGGTGGACAGGTCGCGCTGGGGCAGCACGGCGCGAGGCGGCCGGTCATCTTGAGGGACTCATTCATCCAGCTAGAGATCGAGGCCCTGACGCCAGGCGGCGACGGCCTGGCCCGCGACCCGTCAGGGCGGGTGGTCTTTGTGTCCGGTGCCTTGCCGGGTGAGGTCGTCGAGGCGCGCCTGGTGGAGGAGCGCCGCGACTATGCTCGAGCTGTGCTGGCGAAGGCGCCTTCCCTGCCCTCGCCAGACCGCTTGGAACAGCCCAGATGCCCGCAGTTCGGCCAGTGGCCCGCGCGGGGCGCAGAACCCGAGCGCTCTTGTGGCGGGTGTCAGTGGCAGCATATCGCCTACCCGGCTCAGTTACATTACAAGGCGGCGATTGTCAGGGAGTGCCTGGCTCGACAGGGCCGGATGCCTGCGCCGCCGGTGTTGCCAACCGAGGATGCGGGAACGGCCTGGGGCTACCGCAATCACCTGCGGTTTCAGATTTGGCGCGGCCAGCCGACTTTCGTGGCCCTCGATGGCCGACACCGAGTGCCCGTAGGCGCTTGTCCGATCGCTCATCCCCGAGCCCTCGAGCTGGCCAAGATGCTCTGCGGGGACCTGCCCAACGGGCTGACGGTGGACGTGCGGATCGGCGTGAAGACCGGCGATAGCCTGGTCCTGTTGCAGGGCAGCGATCAGGCTCTGGGAGATCTGGACTACATTATCCAAAGCGACGTTTCGCTGGTCATCGATCGTGGTCGCGGTCTAGAGGTGGCCGCCGGCCAGGCCTATCTGGTGGAAGAGCTGGCCGGGCGCCCGTTCATCGTGCCGGCGACGAGCTTCTTTCAGGCCAACACCCTCGGTGCGGAACGGCTTGTGCACCACGTTCGAGAGCTGGTGGGCCCCGCGGTGGAGACGCTGGTGGATCTTTACAGCGGCGTTGGGGTGTTCGCTGTGCTTTTGGCCCATCGCGCCGCGGCGATCTACGCTGTAGAAGTCAATCCAGCGGCCGTCGCGGCCGCCGTCGAGAATGCCTCAGGGTTGGACCATGTCTGCCTGGTGGAAGGCCCGGTCGAAGAGGCGCTGGCCCAGCTTGACGTCAGGCCGGACGTGGCCGTGGTGGATCCACCTCGCGGTGGACTGGAGCGAGGCACGCTGCGGTTGCTGAGCCAGATGGCACGAGCTAGAATCGTTTATGTCAGCTGCGATCCGGTGACTTTGGGTCGTGACGCACGCTTCCTTGCGGCCAGTGGCTGGTCGCTGTGCGAATGCCGGCCTGTGGACATGTTCGCCCAGACACACCATATCGAGACGGTAAGCCTCTTCACGAGAAGCGGATGAATATCATGGCCGCCCAACTTGACCCCGAGCTGCGGCAGCAAATGGAGGCCAATCCGGCTGAGGCGGTGGAAGCTATCGTCGTGGCTGCCGGGAGCCTTGAGGAGCTGCTGGCTAGCCTGCCCGATGGGGTCGTGGTGCGCCACCGCTATCGCCGGCTGCGCGGCCTGGCGATAACGGCTTCGGCTAACATGATTCGTCGCCTGGCGGAGCTGCCTACGGTCAGGTCAATCGAGGCCGATCGTTCGCTGCGCATCGTCTAGAGAAGGCCTTCGTTCGATGAACCTCACCAAACTTCACGCCTCCCTGGCTGCATCACTAGAGATCGCCGCCAAGGGAGAGACCCTGTTGCCGATCATTGTCAAGGTAAGGCCTGGAGCCATCGCCCGGGGTGAGGTACAGATCCTGAGCACTTTCCGGCCCCATTTGCAGTTCAGGCGCCTTGAGGCGCAGGCAATACACATTGCTCCTGCTGACCTGGACGCGCTGAGCGAGGATCCGGCCGTCGAGTTCATTTGGCCCGACCTGCCGGTGCACACCTGGCTCGAGGAGGCGGTGCCCTGCATCCGGGCGCCCCGGGTATGGGAGTCCGGCTTCACCGGCAAGGGTGTGCGAGTCGCCCTTCTGGACACCGGCCTTGATGCTGAGCACCCCGATCTGGCTGACCGCTTGCTGGCCTACCGCGACTTCGTTAGTGCCGATGGGCCAGGTGCTGGCGTGCCTCGGGATCCCAACGGCCACGGTACCCACGTGGCCGGGATTGTCGCCGGCAGTGGTCAGGCGGCGGGGGGTCGCTATCGCGGCGTGGCTCCAGACGCTCGTCTGATCGTCGCCCGGGCCCTGGACGAGATGGGTACTGCCCGCACCAGCCAGGTGATGGCTGCCCTGGAATGGGCCATTGACCAGGGCGCCCAGGTCATCAACCTTAGCCTGGGCGGCGGGCCGTATCCGGCCGATGGCACGGATGCGCTATCCACCCTGTGCAATGCTGCGGTTGAGGAGGGCGTGGTGGTCTGCGCGGCTGCTGGCAACCTGGGGCCGGCTCGCCAGTCCATTGGCGCGCCCGCTGCCGCCCAGCAGGTCATCACTGTCGGCGCGGCAGACATACGCCAGCCTCTGGCGGCAACGGTGGTGGCCGACTTCTCGAGCCGCGGTCCGACGGCTGACGGGCGCCTGAAACCGGACCTCATTTTCCCGGGCCGGGGTGTGATCGCCCCACGGGCGAGGGGCACCTCGCTCGGCCAGCCAGTCGGCGAGCGTTACACTCGCCTGAACGGCACCAGCCAGGCGGCGCCCATGGTTGCCGGGACAGCGGCGCTGTTGCTACAAGCCAACCCGCGATTGTCGCCAGCGGAGATCAAAGCCCGCCTCATGCGTGGAGCGCGGCGACTGAAGGACGCACCACCCGAGGCGCAAGGAAGTGGCCTGGGAGACGCGCTAAACACGTTTCTGTCAGCCATCGGCGCCCCGCTGGCCGAGGCCGGCTCGCCATCGCCCGACCTACCGCCACCCAGCTCGCCGCCAACGGAGCCAGTCACGCGGCCAAGCAGGCCTGGCTGTTCGCCTCTGCGGCTAGCCAGTCGCCGGCACCGGTCGTAACGGGCTTGCGATTCCGGACGTCGAAAGCGTTGTCGCTGCCAGGCTTCGATGACCGCAGGACCGGAGATCGTCTTGCCGGTCGATCCGCTGCCAGGGCGGTTCCGTACGGCTGAGGGCGGCGCACGCAATCCAAAGGGAATGACTGCCATGAGGACCACAAGGCCAGATGGGACGGCAGCACGATTGGCTACCGGCGGCGGCCAGGCTCAACAGGGGCTTCTCGCCCGGTGGGGGAGACGCATTGTGGCAGCGGCGGTTTTGGCCGGCGCAGTCGTACTTGTCCGCCAGGCACTGGTTGCCGCCGAAGTCAGCCAGTTTGAGCTAGACGTTGTGGCCATCGTCAACCAGCAGCGGTCAGCCCTCGGCCGCTCGCCATTGGGTACCGATGTCCGCCTGTTTGCAGCTGCCCACGGCCATGCGCAGTGGATGGCTGACAATAACACGCTCTCGCACATCGGCGCCGGCGGCTCGGGTCCGGGCGACCGCATGCTGGCGGCTGGCTATAACTGGACCGCTTATGGCGAGACCATCGCCGCTGGCCAGCCTACACCGCTCGAGGTCGTGCTGGGCCGGACATGCGACGCCTGGTGTGTGACCGGCTGTGTAGACGGCCGGTGCGACGGCTGGCGACAGTCGGCTGCCCACTGGGCAATCCTCACCAGCGACAGCTATCGCGACATCGGCGTAGGCTACGTGCGTGATGACTCCGGAGGTGACCCCTTTGTGCACTGGTGGACAGTGAACGTAGGCAACAGCGCTAGTCCGGCGACACCTCTTGCCACGGCCAGCAGTACACCGACGGCGGGCACAAGTGCAACGCCAACTCGGACCGCCACCGCCACGGCCACGGCCACGCGCACGACCACGGCCACCGGGACCCGCACCCCCACCGCCACGGGAGCGGCCACGGCCACGCGGACCCCCACCGCCACGGCCACGCGGACCGCCACCGCCACGGCCACGGCCACGCGCGCGACCACGGCCACCGGGACCCGCACCCCCACCGCCACGGGAGCGGCCACGGCCACGCGCACCGCCACCGCC
>FWPV01001168.1_pt1 | contig 75291 bp, 65 predicted proteins | sample 2228371 | NCBI WGS metagenome assembly FWPV01 (sample SAMEA103939776, study PRJEB20133) | metagenome
CGACCATCCGCGGCGCGGACCGCATCGTGGTCATAGAGGGGGGGAAGGTGGTGGAGACAGGGACCCACGATGAACTCATGGCCTCCGGGGGGGCATATGCCAGGTTTCACCGCCTCCAGTTCGAAGGCCGCGCAGTGGCCCTAGGCTGGGCCGTGTGAAGGGAGGAGACGGTAGTGGATGAGTCCCCATCCGGGACCCCCAAGGCCAAGGTGATCGTCTTCGGGATCCTCTTTTGGTACCCGTTGGCCGGGGTCACGTACCAGTTCTTGCATTACCTCATAGGGCTTCGACGTCTGGGATACGACGTCTTCTACGTGGAGGACTCGGCCAGGTACATCTACGACCCGGAGATCAACGACTTCTCTCCGGACGCGTCAGGAAACGTCAGGTCCATCGCCCCTGTCCTGGAGGCCCATGGATTTCGCCATCGCTGGGCATTTCGAGGGCATTACACCGGGGGGAGATGCTATGGCCTGTCCGAGGGGGAGCTCCTGAGGTTGTATCGGGAGGCGGATGCGTGCCTCAACGTCACAGGGGCCCAGGAGTTGCGCGAGGAACACATGACCATCCCCCGACGCATCTACGTGGAGTCAGACCCCTTCGCCTGTCAGGTCAAGGTGGCCTCCGGGGATGAGGCCACCATCGCGGCCCTCGATGCACATCATGTCCTGTTCAGCTTCGGCGAGAACCTGGGGGCCGAGGACTGTCTGGCCCCCATCCAACGGTTTCGATGGTTCCCGACCCGTCAGCCGGTGGTGATGGACCTGTGGAGGGCCAAGCCCGACTCCGCCGGGTCTCGTTACACGACCATCACCACCTGGCACAACGAGGGCAAGGAGGTCGTATACCAGGGTGAGACATACTATTGGACCAAGGACCGCGAGTTCATGCGCTTCATCGACCTGCCCGGTTTGTCCCATGCCTCCTTCGAGATCGCCCTGGGGAGAGACGAGGCCCTGGAGCAGATGCTCAAGGACCACGGCTGGCACCCAGTGGATTCCCTCCCTGTCTCCAGGGACATAGACAGTTATCGTAGGTACATCCAAGGGTCGCGCGGGGAGCTGACCGTGGCCCGCGATCAGTACGTCCGTCCAAGGACGGGCTGGTTCAGCGACAGGAGCGCTTGCTACCTCGCCTCGGGCAGGCCGGTCATCACCCAGGAGACCGGGTTCAGCAAGTACCTCCCCACAGGACAGGGGCTGTTCGGCTTCACCACCATGGACGACATCCTCCACGCCGTGGAGATCATCGAGGCCGACTACCATGGAAACTGCCAGGCGGCCTTGGAGATCGCACAGGAATACTTCTCCGCCGAGAAGGTCCTGGCAAGCCTCATGGCACGGGCAGGGCTGTGAGGCGTTGGAGGGACAAGGGAAATGGACGAATCCCCCCTGGTCTCAGTGATCATAAGCAACTACAACTACGGACGCTTCCTGGAGAGGTCCATAGAGAGCGCCTTGGCCCAGGCCTACGCGAACACGGAGGTGATCGTGGTGGACGACGGCTCCACCGACGACTCCCCGGATATCCTCCTCAGCTACGGCGACAGGGTCAAGGCGGTCTTCAAGGAAAACGGTGGGCAGGCATCCGCCCTCAACACCGGTTTCTCGGTCAGCCATGGAGAAGTGGTCTGCTTCTTGGATTCGGACGACGAACTCATCCCGGCCGCCATGGAATCGGTGGTGCCCCTCTTCCGGGACCCGGACCTGGCGGAGGTGGACTGGCCCCTCGAGGTCGTCGACCAAGACGGGATCCGGGTGGGCAAGGTGGTGGCCAAGGCCGGTCACGCGTGGGCCCGTTGGGCCCTGGAGAGGGTCTTCCCCCTCCCGGAAGGCCCGATCCGCTATGGCGTGGACGGTTACCTCTGGACCATCGTCCCGCTCTTCGGCAAGGTCCAGGAGGTCCTCACCCCTCTGGGTCTCTATAGATGGCACCAGGGCAACTGGTACGCGGGTAGGCCGTTGGCGGAGAGGGTGAGGATAGGGCTGGAGGAGTTCGACTTCTACTATTCGGAGCTGGCCCGTTGGTGCGCGAGGCTGGGGAGGCCTTTCGACATGGAGGCGTGCCTCCGCGATTCATGGTTCCATCGGATGAGCGAGTCGATCCGTGAGATGGACAGGCTCATACCTCCGAGGGAGGCGTTGATCTTGGTGGATGAGGACAAATGGGACGTGGGAGGGGACCTCCTCGGCCGAAGGGCGATACCGTTTCTGGAACGTGCGGGGAGATACTGGGGCCCTCCATCGGACGACGAGACGGCCATAGCAGAGATGGAGAGGCTCAGGCGGGAGGGGGCCGGCTTCATGGTCTTCGTGTGGACGGCCTTTTGGTGGCTCGATCATTATCTTCGATTTCACCGCTATATCCGGGGCCGTTATCGTTGCGTCCTGGAAAACGATAGACTGGTCGTGTTCGATCTGAGGGGATGATGGGTCCTTCCCTGAGGATCATCGTCACAGGGATGGTGGGGCTCTACCCCGTTGGCGGGGTGGCGTGGGACTATCTGCAGTACGTGATCGGACTCGCGCGCCTGGGGCACGACGTCTACTATCACGAGGACACCTGGAGCTGGCCCTACTTCCCCCTGGAGAGGACCTATACATCCGACGGGACTTACTCAGCGCGGTTCCTCAAGGAATTCTTCGGGAGCTATGCCCCGGAACTGGGAGGCCGGTGGCATTACCTTCACCTCCACGAGACCAGTTATGGCATGGAGAGGAGGGCATTCGACGAGGTGGCCCGCACTGCCGACATCTTCCTGAACGTAAGCGGGGCATGCATGATACCGGATGAGCTCTCCCCGCACTGCATCAAGGTCTTTCTGGACACCGACCCCGGCTACAACCAGATCATGCTGAGCGAGAGGTTCGACTGGTCCGAGAACGTGGAGAGATGGTGCGCCAGCGTCCTGGCCCACGACCAGCATTTCACCTATGCGGAGAACATCCACGGCCATGACTGCCTCATCCCCAAGGTGGGGCTCCGGTGGAAGACCACGCGCATGCCCGTGATCATGGAGTTCTGGGAGCCCCTGGCCCGGAGGCGGGCCGGGGCAGGCGCTCCCTGGACCACGGTGATGACATGGAATGCCTTCAAGGGGAGGCTGCTCTACAAGGGAGTGGAATACAGGAGCAAGGATCAGGAGTTCGAGAGCCTGATGGAGATGCCGGGTCGCCTGAATGTCCCGATGAAGGTGGCCGTGGGCGGTGTCAAGGCCCCCATGGAGCGGCTGGCCCAAGCGGGCTGGCAGGTGGTGGATGCACCGAGTGTGAGTATCACCCCCGGGGACTACCAGGAGTTCATAGCCGCCTCCCGGGGCGAGATCTCCCCGGCGAAGCACGTATATGTGGCCATGCGAACAGGTTGGTTCAGTTGCCGCTCCGTCTGTTATCTGGCCTCGGGCAGGCCGGTGGTGGTGCAGGACACCGGCTTCGCAGCGGATCTCCCCCTGGGACGTGGGCTCCTATCCTTCAGGGGGCTCGATGAGGCAGTGGAGGCGATCCTTGGGGTCGAGGCCGATTACGAGGGCCACGCCGAGGCAGCCGTGGAGGTAGCCCGCGGGCATTTCGGCCACGAGCGAGTCCTCGAGAGGTTGATCGATGACATCTGCTGTGATTAAATGGGCAACGCCTGTCTCAATCCTGCCCGGGAGGAGGTCCGAGAAGTGGACAGAGATCCCCTGGCGAGCATCGTGATCAGCAGTTACAACTACGGTCGCTATCTCAGGGAGTGCATCGACAGCGCCCTGGGGCAGAGCTATCCCAACACCGAGGTGATCGTGGTGGACGACGGCTCCACTGACGAGTCCCCGGATATCATTTTGGGCTACGGAGACAGGGTCAAGGCGATCCTCAAGGAAAACGGTGGACAGGCATCCGCCCTCAACACCGGTTTCTCCTTCAGCCATGGAGAGGTTGTGTGCTTCCTGGATTCGGACGACGCCCTGCTGCCGGGTGCCATCCAGTGCGCGGTGCGATTCTTCGAGGATCCCTCGGTGGTCAAGGTCCACTGGCCCATGTGGGCATTCGACAGGAAGAGCTGGATAAACAAGAACAAACTCGTACCCTCCCAAGCCCTGCCAGACGGAGACCTGAAGGGGGCGATCCTGGCCTTGGGGCCGCAGGCCTACGCCACGCCCCCTACGAGCGGAAACGCCTATGCCAGGGGCTTCCTCGAGCGCTCCATGCCGATCCCTGTCGAGGAGTTTCGCCTGGGAGGCGGCGACCTGTATCTGGCCACACTGGCACCCCTGTTCGGTGAAGTGAGGAGCCTCGTGGAGCCTCAAGGGTTGTATCGGATCCATGATGACAAGTACACCTGGCAGCGGCCGTTTCGGCAGAGGCTGCAGTTCTTCATGAAGATCTGGGACAAGTCCCTGGAGGCGCTTTGTCGACAATGCCAGATCAGGGACATCCAGCTCGACCAGGAGTCCCTGAGGGAAAAGTCGTGGTGGCGCCAGATGGACACGGCGGCCAGCGAGCTCGAGGCCTTGATCCCCAGCGGGTCCACCTATGTAATGGTGGACGATGACCTGTGGGGCCCTGGGGAGGTGGTACCGGGATGCCACCGGCTCCCCTTCCTGGAACGCAAGGGGATCTATTGGGGCCCTGCCGGGGACGATACCACAGCCATACAGGAGTTGGAGAGGCTCAGGAGCTCTGGGGCGCGCTTCGTGGCCTTTGTCTGGTCCAGCTTCTGGTGGCTCTCCTTCTACAAGGGACTGGAGCGACACCTTCGGTCCAGGTATCGAGCCATCCTTGAGAACGAGCGCCTCGTCGTGTTCGACCTCCGAGATGCGCAGTGCCAGGAGTGACGAAGGAATGGCAGGGGACCAGGACTGGGGCGAGCACCACCAGGCGGTGATCCGGACCATGACGGACTACGACATGGTGGAGAATCGCGACGAAGAGTACTACGCCAGGCAGTACCTGCACTGGATCCTGCCCGAGTTGTCCTCTAGGTATCCGGGACGTCGCCTCGGGATCCTGGACCTGGGGTGCGGTCAGGGGAGATTGAGCCTCCCCCTGGCCCAATGGTGCGCAAGAGGCGGGGGGACGGTGGAGGCCGTGGATATCACCCCCTCTGCCGTGGACAAGGCCCGCGCCCGCGCCTCTTCCCTGGGCCTGAGCAATGTGACGTTTCGAGAGGCGGACCTCCTCACCTTCATGAGGGATAGGATGGACGCCTCTTGGGACGTGATCCTCCTCATCGAGGTCACCTTCTTCTTGCCCACGTACCGGGAGGTGCTCTTCGAGATGGCCCGTGCCTTGAGGCACGGCGGTGTGATCTTCGTAGCCTTCAGGCCCCAGTACTACGACCTCCTCCAGACCATCCGGGCGTGGAAGTGGGACCAGGCGGAGACGGTCCTGAGGGAGAGGGGGGGATTCCTGTGGGGCGAGCCTGTTTGGTTCACGTGGCAGACCCCGGAAGACATCAGGACGCTTTGCGCCTCCCTGGGGCTTCGCCTCCTGAGCCTGAGGGGGATCGGGGTGTGCTCTGGGATCCAGGAGGACCCGCTATCTGCCATCGTCAGGCCTTCCCAACTCCCGCCGGAGGACCAGGAGCGCCTCATGGCCATAGAGTGCGAAGCGGCAGAGGCGTATCCATCGTGCGGGAGGTACATCTTGGCCACCATGGACAAAGGAGGACCTTAGAGGCATCACCTCATCCACGGGGGCCTCGGCGTGCCAGAGGGGAGGCCACGGCCCTGTCTCATGAGACCTCGGGACGTCTCATGACTTTTTCCGTCATCTGCTTCGATACGAAGAGCCCAGGCGATGTCCTGAGAATTGCCGATGAAAAAGGGTAGCAGTGCGATCCGTTGGTTGGCCTGGCGCCTGGTCTTCGGATGCTTGCTATTCGTGGGGGGATACCTCTGTTTTCTCTTCGTCTCCGAGGAGTTGGAGACCTCGAGGCTCCAGGCCAAGACCCTGGCCCCTTTGGCCCGCTCCCTCACCTTCGAGAGGGGCCATGGACCCAGCGACTCCATCAGGTTTCCGGATGCGGGGCCTTACGATCTGAGGCTGGGTTATGTCCATCTGCCTGGTTGGATCGCCTCCCTATCCCAACAAGGCTACGAAGTGGCTGCCCAGGCGCGCATCTCCCCACGGCTCAAAGAGCTCGTGGACAAGAAGGCATTCCCCATCTACCGCGAGAAGACCCAGGCAGGGCTGAAGATACTGGATCGTCGCGGGCAAGTACTGTACAAGGCATCCTTCCCGGAGAGGATCTATCCCTCCTTCGATTCCATCCCCCGCCTCGTGGTGGATACGCTCCTGTTCATAGAGAACCGGGAGTTGCTGGATCCTGGATCCCCTTTCCGCAACCCTGCCGTGGAGTGGGACCGTTTGGGCAAGGCCGTCCTCGACATGACCTCCGGGCTCCTGGGGGGCCATCGAAAGACCCCGGGGGCCAGCACCCTCGCCACACAACTGGAGAAGTTCCGGCACTCCCCCGACGGGGTGACAGGATCGGTCCAGGAGAAGCTGCGGCAGATGATATCCGCTTCCCTTCGGGCCTATATGGACGGCGAGGACACGAGGGAGGCCAGACGACGCATCGTGGTGGATTACATCAACTCCATCCCTTTGGCCGCGATGCCAGGCTATGGCGAGGTGATAGGCCTGGGCGACGGGCTTTGGACCTGGTACGGGACAGACTTCCAGGAGGCCAACCGGATCCTGCAGCAAGGCACAAGGGAAGCAACGGGCGGTTCTCTCCGTGACCTCGCCAAGGTCTACCGGCAGGTCCTTAGCCTGCTGTTGGCCCAGCGTCGACCTTCCTTCTATCTGTTGACGGGGCAGGAAGCCCTCCACTCCTTGACCGAGGCCTACCTTCGCCTCCTGTCCCGGGCCGGGGTCATACCCCCTGAACTCGCGGATGCCGCCCTCTGCCTCACCCCTCCGTTGATGCACGGCCCCGCAACCCTCCCCCCGGCCTCGTTCCTTCAGAGGAAGGGCGCCAATGCCGTGAGGACCTCTCTTCTGTCCCGTCTGGGTTTGCACCGGCTATACGACTTGGATCGACTGGACCTCACGGTAGCTGGGACCATCGACGGGGCATTGCAGGAAAAGGTCACCGCGGCCTTGAGCGGGCTCAGCGACCCGGCGCGGCTGGAAGAGGCCGGGCTGAGGGCTCACCGCCTCCTGCAGAGGGGGGACCCCTCTCGGGTCATGTACAGCTTCACCCTGTACGAGACTTGCGATGGGGCGAATCTGCTCCGTATCCAGACCGACAATCTGGATCAGCCATTCAACATCAACGAGGGGATCAAGCTGGACCTCGGCTCCACGGCCAAGCTCCGGACCCTCGTCACATACCTGGAGATCATGGCCTCGCTCCACCAGCGCTACGCCGGACTCTCTGTCTCGGAGCTCCAGGCCCTTCAGGTTCACCCCTCCGACCGGCTGAGCAGATGGGCCATTGACTACCTCTGTGCAGCCCAGGACAGGAGTCTGCGGGGCATGTTGGAGCAGGCCCTGCAGAGGAAATACTCGGCCAGTCCGGAGGAGGCATTCTTCACTGGCGGCGGCCTCCATACCTTCTCCAATTTCAGCCAAGAGGACGATCACAAGGTCCTCTCCGTGAGGGAGGCCTTCATCAACTCCGTGAACCTGGTCTTCGTGCGCCTCATGAGGGACATCGTCCAATACTACCTGTATCGCGTCCCGGGCTCTGGGGCCTGGATCCTGGAGGACTCGAAGGCACCGGCGAGGAGTTCATACCTGTCCCGTTTCGCCGACCAGGAGGGGCGCGAGTTCATACTCCGATTCTACAGGAAGTACAAGGGCAAGGGGCCGGAGGAGATCATGGAGGTCCTGCTCCAGGGCATCCATCCTCTGCCCAGGCGCCTGGCCACGGCATTCAGATCCGTGAGACCCGAGGCGAGCCTCCAGGAGTTCACCGCCTTCATGGCCAGCCGTCTGCCCGAGTCCTCCATCTCCGAGAAGACGCTTAGGGAGCTCTACGAGGCCTATGCCCCGCATCGCTTCTCCCTCCCGGACAGGGGGTACCTTGCCCGTATCCACCCATTGGAACTCTGGACCGCGGCGTTCCTCTATCACCATCCCGAGGCCACCCCATCGGACCTGATCCAGGCCAGCACCTCCGAACGCCAAGCCGTCTACAGATGGCTGTTCAAGAGCCGTCTGGGAAAGGCGCAGGAGAGGCGGATCAGGACCATGCTGGAGGCAGAGGCGTTCCAGGAGATACACCGGGCCTGGAAGCGTCTCGGTTATCCCTTCGAGACCCTGGTCCCCTCATATGCCACTGCCATAGGGAGCTCCGCTGACCAGCCCGCGTCCTTGGCCGAGCTGGTCGGGATCATAGTCAACGGGGGCGTCCGCTATCCCATGGAACGTATGGAGTGGCTTCACTTCGCCGAGGGGACCCCTTACGAGACCTTGTTGAGGAGGAGGGGGGAGCGCGGGGAAAGGGTCCTGCCCGAGGAGGTGGCGCAGGCCGTGAAGGGCTGCCTCATGGACGTGGTGGAGCAAGGTACTGCCAGGCGTGCCCGCAGGGCCTTTGTGGGCCCGGATGGGACCGCCATCCCTTTGGGGGGGAAGACTGGCACAGGAGATCACCGCTACGAGGTTTACGGCCCAGCCGGGCAGCTCATCAGCTCGCGGGTGAAGAACCGCGCTGCCACCTTCGTCTTCTTCATAGGGGAGAGGTTCTTCGGGGCCGTGACCGCATATGTCCCGGGGGGCGAGGCGGCCTCATACGACTTCACCAGCGCCTTGCCCGTGCAGCTTCTGAAGCAGCTAGCCCCCACCCTCTCGCCTCTGCTGGCCCATCGGGCCAGTGGCTGTCACCCCGAGGAACGACCCCTGTGAGGCGGGCCCCAGTGCCACCAATGAGGAGCTCCAACGCATCGGGCATGGATCGAACCCGGAAGATACCCGGGCGCCTCTGTGTGCCTTGGAGGGCCCATATCCCAAGGGGGTGCCGCGATCCAAGACAGGGAAAGGCCGATGAGCTTCTTTGGGAGAGGAGGCCCCGATTCTCGTCCCAAGCCCGTACCTGCAACTGCATCGAAGGTCCATTCTGGGGGCTCAGAAGGAGGACCGTCCCATGGGGGTGTCCTCCGACCGCTCCTCCATGGCGCGGATCCCACAGGCGGTCTCCACTCACCAGGACCACAGGCAAGGGGGCCTCAAACCATTCCTTGCCCTCAAACAAGACCCTTCACGCCCCCCCCCTGACACGAAGCCCTTGACTTTGCGGGTCAGAGATGGTGAACTTGTGCGCGCTGTCATGACCCGATTGAAGCGGATGCGGTCTTGGGACGCATGAGTGGTGCGACATCGGGACGAAAGTGATCCGTGAGATATGGAGGTCGTGTCGTGACTCAGTCAAGGTTCAGCCTTCAGGGAAAAGTGGCACTGGTGACGGGTGGAAACGGGGGGATCGGTCTGGGGATAGCGGAAGCCTTGGCCGAAGCAGGTGCCGATATCTGTATCTGGGGCCGCAACGAGGAGAAAAACAAGGAAGCGGAGAGGAGGTTGAGGCTGTACGGGAGGAGGGTTTTGGCCCTCAAATGCGATGTCTCTGACGACAGACAAGTGGAGGAATGTTATGCAAAAACGGTCCAAACACTAGGAAGGGTGGATTCGTGCTTCGCAAACGCTGGTATTGGGATTGCAGGGACAGCGTTCCACGAGATGACCACTGCCGAATGGCGCCAGATGATAGCGAACAATTTGGACAGCGTGTTTTTCACACTGAGGGAGGCAGTTCGAGACATGCTCAAGCGGGGTGAAGGCGGATCGATTGTCGTCACGAGCAGCCTCGCTTCGATGTCGGGCCTTCCCAGGGGCGAGCATTACGCGGCGGCAAAGGCGGGCATGCTGGCCATGATACGCGGCCTTGCGGTGGAGTATGCCAGGAATGGGATCAGGGCCAATGCCATCGTGCCCGGTTGGATACAAACTGAGATGGCCAGCGAATCACCCAACTTCGAGAAGATCCAGGAGAAGGCGATACCACGCATCCCATTGCGGCGATGGGGCCTGCCCTCAGATCTGGGTGGGATCGCCGTATATTTTGCGAGCGATGCTAGCGTATATCATACCGGCGATGTGGTTATTGTCGACGGCGGATACATCTGTTTCTGACCGTGGGGTGTGTGTCCACGAACCGTTTGGACCTATCTTTCCCACGCGCTCAGCCCTTTGTCGGAGTTCCACCCCGCCTCATCGTAATCCATGAGTTCGATGCTGCTGGAGTGAGAGGGCACCATGGCCCTTCGCTGATGTATCAGCGGAGCCGAGGGATGGATTGACACAAGGCCCCTCTTCTGCTAGGGTCACCGACTGACCGGTCAGTCTACGGCAGCCGGGCAGGATCCGAGTGGTCGTGCCACATGGAAGCCAGTATCAGGACGTACAGCGACAACGCCGAGCTGGTTGCCCGTCGCAGGAAGCACATAGCCCTGTGTGCGGCGCGTCTTTTCGTGAAGAAGGGTTATGAAAAGGCCAGCGTCCGAGAGATAGCCAACGCTTGCTCCATGAGCAAGGGTACCCTTTACCACTATGTCGGGACAAAGGAGGATATCCTCTATCTAGTGATACATCATGGACTCGCCCCATTGCGCGAGTGGTCCGAGAAGATCCCGGCATACATCGAGCAGCTCGGACCGACAGGGGCCCTGCGCCAAATCATCAGGGAGATGCTGGTCTTGATGGACGAGTACCAGGATATCAGCATGTTCACCTACCAGGACATGAAGAACCTGCCGCCTCAGATGCGGCGGGAAGTGCTCCTTATGGAGGAGCAAACCATCATGGCATTGGAGTCCCTACTGATCGAGGGGTGTCAAAGGGGAGAGTTCCTAGCGGATGATGTCACCCTGCTAGCCCACGATCTCCTGGTCGGCATCGAGATGTGGGCGGTGAGGCGCTGGTTTCTGGGAAAGCGATACACGCTGGATGCATACATCAGGAAACGAACTGACGCGGTCCTCAATGCCATCTCCGCTGATAGGAGGCGACCGGAGATACCGAGTGACATGGCTCGGTGATACGAACCTCCAAGGTCCAAGCTTCATGGCGATGCCCGGACCGAGCGCTGCGCGGGAGAGCTTGACCGGGACGAACGGGCTGGAGCGAGGATGAGATCCTGTTGTCCTGTACAGCGGCCGGGGGAAAGGAGGGGAAGGCAAAGAGGAGATGAGGCAGCAGGGGGATGACGCTCGACACAGATGGCACTGAGAAAGGAGGGAGGAACCGATGCGAGTGGGACATGGAAGGACGATGGCGTTTGTATTGGTGCTGACGGTTGCATTGGTGCCGTGGTTTTTGAGCGAGGCCCACGGCCAGCAGGCAACAGGAAAGATCAAGGTCGGCGTCTCGGTGCCGATAAAGGCGGTCCAGGGCGAGCTGATATGGTATGGGGCCGAGATGGCGGCCAAGGAGATAAACGGCGCCGGCGGCGTGAATGTGGGGGGGAAGAAGTACGAATTCGAGCTGATAAAGGCGGATTCCAACGAGTATGTCAGCATCCCTGATGCGGTGGCCACCCACGAGAGGCTGATGACCGTCGACAAGGTGAACTTCGTCATGGGTGGCGGGCGCTCAGAGGCGGCCTTGGCGCAGCAGGAACTCTTGCCCAAGTATAAGGTCATCAACCTGGACATAGGTGCCTCCGATGTAAAGTTGCTCAAGAGGGTCAAGGAAGACTATGCCAGCTACAAGTACTTCTTCCACATCGTCACGAACAACCCGTTTACGTCTGGATTGACCACATGGACGCCGCTGGTCCAACTGCCCTTTGAGAGATTCCGTGAAATGGGGATCGAGAAGCCCAGGGTCGCCATAGTGGCTGAAAAGGTGGGCTATGCCGATGTCATGGTCAAGGTCCTCGAGGACCTGGTCAAGAAGCTCGGGGGGGAGGTGGTCAGCGTTCACAGGCCCTCCTTCACTGCCGACACGCTGCTGGGTGAATTGACGGCGATAAAATCATCCGATGTCCACCTCATCATCCCCTGCATCTCCGGTATCTCCGGCCTGCCACTGGTGAAGGAATGGGCGCAGCTCAAGGTGCCCGCAGCCATGTCTGGCTTCGTTCAGCAGGTCAGCCTGAAGGAGGCCTGGGAGGCGACGGGAGGGGCCTGCGACTACGTCATGGTCAACTACCGGGTGGCCCCTGTGGAGATGAGCAAGTCCACCGTCGCCTTCTGGGACAAGTTCGTCAAGACATACAACAAGTGGCCGGACTACCATGGCGTCGGCGGATATGACGCCCTTTACCTTTACAAGATGGCCGCCGAGAGCGCAGGGAGCCTGAATGCGGACGCCATAGTCGTGGCCATGGAAAGGATCAAGGGTTACCAGTCCCCCATGGGGAACTGGGAGCTCTATCCCAATGACAACGATTACGCCCATTCCAACATCTACGCGCCCGGATACCAGACTCATTGCCTTTTCCAATGGCGTGACGGGGCCATGAAGATCACGTGGCCCGATGGAAAACCAGTACCTACATGGACCTCGCCACCCATCCCTGCATACCCCAAGCCAGCGACCCCTGATGCGTGGACCGCCGTCAAGTATCCTGGCACGGTGGCCTATGAATTGCCCCCTTGGGTGGTGCAGTACTGGAAAGGGAAGAAATGAATCTCAACTGAGAGGAAGCCTCGATTCGGGGCTTCCTCTCTACCTGATCCCCCACTGGCGAGGCTCGATCGGTTCGCCGTCGGAACCGGGAGGATGCCCAGGTGGATGTATTGATCACCGGCTTGATATTCGGTGCCATCTATGCAGTCCTGGCCTGTGGTTTCGCTTTGGTCTTCGGCGTGGCCAGGATATTGAACCTGGCCCACACCGCCCTCTATACCATCGCCGCCTTCTGTATGTACTACTTCACGGTCAAGCTCACCTTCAACCCCATCCTTTCTGCCTGGGTCGGCATAATTGGGGCCGTGATGGTGGCCCTGGTCGTTTACGTGCTCTGCATCGATCGGGTAAAGCACTATGAGTTCTCGGTGCTCGCCATCACCATAGCCGTGGCCTACATAATACACGAGATCCTCCTGATCCTGTTCGGCACGCGCCACTATGGCATCCCCCCTTTGATCAAGGGATCCGTGGTGATCCTGGGTGTGGCAGTCACCTATATGCATCTTGTCACCGTGGCCGCTTCATTGGTGGCCCTGGTCTTGATATGGCTCCTGTTGTGGAGGACAAGGTGGGGCATAGCCATCAGGGCGGTTTCTCAGGACCAGGAGATAGCCGGTCTCATGGGCATAAGCGTGAGGCGCATAAACCTGATAACGGTTGGGATATCCGCTGCATTCGCCGGGCTTGCCGGTGCGGTGGTGGCACCTGTCTTGATGGTCTACCCCGGCATGTGGATGCCCCCCCTGTTGATGGTGCTGGCTGCGGTGGTCCTCGGTGGTCTGGGTTCGTTTCAGGGTGCCATCGTCGGGGCCTTCATCCTGGGCTTGGTGGAGGCAGCGGTCGTGATTCTGGTACCTGCAGGGGCCTACTTGAGGGGAGCGGCGGCCCTGGTCATCATGGTCATCGTCCTGCTCGTGAGGAGTGAGGGGCTGTTCGGCGTCTCATTCGAGGAGGAGAGGCTATGATGAAGTATATCGAGGGCCTCCGCTGGTGGTTTCTGAACGAGATAGTGGCCATCCCGGGGAGGCTGATAGCCTTGCTCTTTGTCGTGGCCTTGTTCTTTGTCCCAGCCATGACGCAGGCACCGTTCTTCATGAACTTGTTCGTTCTGGCCAACATCTACGCCCTTTATGCAGTCAGTTGGGACCTGCTGGCCGGCTTTGCCGGGCAGTTCAGCTTCGGCCATTCGGCCTTCTTTGGGGTCGCCGCGTACACTGCCGCCCTGCTCAACATAAATCTCCGTTTGCCCCCGTGGCTCACCATTCCGGTCGGGGCCCTGGTGGCGGTGGGCATCGGCCTGGTGGTCGCCTTGCCCGCCTTGCGGCTCAGGGGGATATACCTGGCCTTGGTGACCGTGGCCTTTCCCACCATCCTCATGAGCATAGTATTCGCCTTCCCCGATTTTACGGGCGGGGAGCTCGGCATATTCGGCGTCAAGTCCCTGACCAGTTCCGCCACGGCCAACTATTACATAATACTGGTGATAGCGTTGATCTCTGTGGCCGCGATGTGGAAGACTACCGATATAAAGAGCAAGAGGGTGCGCACTGGGGTCATCTTCCGGGCCATACGCGAAGACGAGATCGCGGCCCGGTTGTCCGGGATCAATACGACGAGGTACAAGGTCCTGGCCTTTGCCCTCAGCGCCTTTTTCGCCGGAATCGCTGGTAGTCTCTACGCCCATGTCATAAGGGTGGCCGGTCCATCGACTCTGGAGTTCACCCTCTCGTTCAATGCCTTGCTCTACACTATCTTTGGGGGAATAGGGACCTTGTATGGTCCTATAGTCGGCACATATATCCTCCATCCGATTACCTATCTCCTGGGCATGGGCCAGATGGGACAGGAAATCAGGATGATAGTTTGGGCCTTGGTCATGGTCCTGGCCCTGTTGTTCATGCCCGAGGGGATCAGTCAGGGAGTGAGGGAGAGGCTTGAGGTCCACTGCCCGAGATGCGGGTTGACCAATGCAGCCGCCCGGGAGCTGTGCCGGGTGTGTGGCGCAAACCTGCGTCTGGAGAGGACAGACAAGAAAGTGGAGGCATGACAAGTGGGATCACAGTCGGATTCGGTACCCCTGTATCTGCAGAAGCCTTGGCTGAGGCTCTATCCCAAGGACATACCGGCCGAGATCGACATACCAGAGGTGTCGCTGTGCGAGCTCTTCGATGAGGCGGCGCGAAGGTGGAGAGACAGGACCGCGCTGATCTTCTACGGGACCAAGATCAGTTATGGTGAGCTCAAGGACAAGGTGGATAGGTTTGCCACCGCCCTGTCACACATTGGGATCGGGAAGGGCGATCGCGTTGCCCTCCTTCTGCTCAATTCCCCGCAATACTACATCTCCTTCTACGGGGTGCTCAAGGTCGGGGCAGTGGTGGTGCCTGTCAGCACGGTCTACGTCTCGCCTGAGATAAGGTATCAGCTCCAAGATAGCGGGGCCGAGGGCATAATCTGCATGGACTTCCTGTATGAGGGCTTCAGGAAGACCGAAGTGGAGATGAAGAACGTCATCATAACAAGCATCAGCGACTATCTGCCCGCGAAGACGAAGCTGAGAGAGCGAGGCATCTTGAGAGACGAATATCAGAGGATGGCATTGCCTCCACCCGGCCTGTACGACCAAAAGGGCCATTATCGATTCCAGGAACTGATCAAGAGATATCCGCCCGAGCCCTTCAAGATAGATCTAGACCCCAAGGAGGACCTGGTGGCCCTTCCTTATACCGGAGGGACCACGGGCTTGCCCAAGGGGGTCATGATCACTCACTACAACTGCGTCGCTGCTGTGAAGCAGTTGAGGGCCTTTCGCCCCTTCTGGGAGGACGGCAAGGAGGTGCAGGTGGGGTACATGCCGTACTACCACATAGGGGGCCAATTGGGGGCGGTCATGGGTGCCGTGGCCACTGGCGATACCGTCGTGGTCATTACCACTCCGGACCTAGATACCATCATCGACGCCATAATCGATTACAAGGCCACCTTTTTCGGTGGCGCGCCGAGCATATTCGAGCTGCTCAAGATCTATAACAGGACGAGCCGGGTGAACTGGAGGAAGATGAAGCTGATTACCACCGGGGCGGATGCAATTCATGAGTCAACCTATCTGGACTGGCAGAGGCGGACCGGCACCACATTGCACGATTTCTACGGCATGACCGAGACGACAGGTACCGGCATCGCGGCCCCCCCTGGCCAGAACAAGGCCGGTTCCATTGGCATACCCCTGCCAAGCACCATGGCTGCCGTGCTCGACCCGGAAAAGGACGAGTTCATGCCGGTTGGAGAGATCGGAGAGATAACCATAAAGGGGCCTCAGGTATGCAAGGGATACTGGAACAAACCCGAGGCCACCAAAGAGTGCGAGGCCATTCTGAACGGTGAGCGATGGTGGCGCACCGGTGACTTGGGGAGGATGGACGAAGAGGGCCGGTTCTACATATACGACCGAAAACGCGACCTTATAAAATACAAGGGCCTTCGGGTCTATGCAAGAGAAGTGGAAGAGGTGCTCAAGCTGCATCCCAAGATCAAGGAGGTGGGGGTGGTCGGGGTCAAGGACGTGGCAGTGGGAGAAAACGTCAAGGCGTTCGTGGTCCTGCACAGCGATGCCAGGGGAAAGGTATCGGAGGCGGATATTGCCGCATACTGCAAGGACAAGCTGGCACCCTACAAGATCCCCAAGATCATCGAGTTCGTAGGGGAGATACCCAAGACGGATGTCGGCAAGGTATCCCGCAGGGAGCTCAGGGAGATCGGAGAGATCTAGATATGGCCGGTGCCTTGTTGGAGGTCCAAGGTCTGACAAAAGACTTCGGTGGGCTCAGGGCCGTCGACGACGTAAGCTTCATCATCGAGCGAGACGAAATGGTGGGCCTCATCGGTCCCAACGGGGCCGGAAAGACCACGCTGATACGCCTTCTCACCGGGATACTGAAACCCACGTCTGGGAGGATCATATTCAAGGGCAAGGATATCACCGGGCTGGCAACCTGGCAGATCGTCAATGAGGGCATAGCAGCGACCTCACAGGTGGTGAAGCCGTTCCGCAATTTGCCGGTTGCAGTGAATGTGATGGTCCCCTGTCTTTCCCCACGAGCCAAGAGACGCGGTGGGGATTGGGTGAAGACCACGGAGGCCAGGGCCAGAGACGCACTGGAGTTCTGCGGCATCGCTGACCTCGCCTCCCAACCAGCCTCCATACTCTCCCACGGCGATCTCAAGAGGCTCGAGATAGCCAAGGCCATAGCCACAGAGCCTGAACTCTTGCTTCTCGATGAGCCTTTCGGTGGGCTCAATCCTGCGGAAACGAAGCTCATAGCCGGATCCATGAAGAGGCTGCACAAAGGAGGCCGGTTCGGCAGGTTGCACAGCGAGGGACCGGCAATGCTGATCGTGGAGCACAAGTTGGCCGCCTTGATGAGGATTGTGGACAGGGTGATCGTGCTCAATTATGGGCGCTTGATAGCGGCCGGCACTCCGCAGGAGGTGTTAGCCATGCCGGAGGTCATCGAGGCTTACATGGGCAAGGGAAGGGAGGCGGGCCAGCTTGTATCTTGAAGTGAGAGACCTTACCGTCTGCTACGACACAGCGATGATACTCAATGGCGTCAGCTTCTCCGTGGATCACGGCGAGGTCGTCAGCCTGGTCGGCCCGAATGGGGCTGGCAAGAGCACCATCCTGCGCTCCATATCAGGCCTGGTGAAGTGGGAGCTCGATACCTTCAAGGGGACCAGACACGGTCGCATTATCCTCGAGGGCAGCATAAGGTTCGACGGCGAGGAGATACTTGGACTGGGTGCCGACGAGATAGCCAGGAAGGGGCTGATCCTCAGCCCTGAGCGGGGCAGACCCTTTCGGGAGATGTCTGTCATAGACAACCTGAGGGCAGGGGCCTTTCTCTACCGGGACAAGAAGCTCGTGGAGGAGACCCTCGAGCGGGTCTATCGCCTCTTCCCCGTACTGGAGATGCGCAAGAACCAGATTGCAGGGACCCTGTCAGGTGGTGAGAGGGCCATGCTCGCCATCGGCAGGACCATGATGTCACAAGCCAAGCTCCTGTTGGTCGACGAGCCTTCCACAGGACTCGCCCTCAAGGTCAAGGATGACCTGTTCAGGCGAATCAAGGAGATTCATGGCCTGGGGCTGACAATCCTCCTCACCGAGCAGGACGTCACCTTTGCCTTCGATCTCTCCAACAGGAACTATGTGGTCTCGGCAGGCCAGATAATCGCCGAGGGGACTGCAGAAGCCCTGATGCAAGACTCTACCATCAGGGAGACCTATCTCGGTCTGTAGCCCTCCACCTCATGCCGAAGTTGGGCCGGCGCCGGGCAGGCACGATCCCGTCGAGGAGGCCCCTACACCTTCTGCCCCACGAGGAAGCCCGAGGCCACGGCCTCCATGAGCATACCCGGGTCCGTGCAGTCCCCGACTAGGTAGAGGACCGGGACCTTGGCCTTCAGTTCCTCGGCCAGCTCCAGGTTCTTGGTGATCCCCACCTTCACCACTGTGTCCGCCTCCACCAGCTCCTCCGATCCCTCGCGCTCGATCTTCACCCCCCGGTCGGTGATCTCCAGGACCTTGGCCTTGGTGATGAGCTTGGCACCGCCTTCCCTGAGGCTCTTGATGAATAGCCAGCGGTGCATCATGCCGATATCGGCCCCGATGCGCCCTGACTCCTCTATGATGGCCACCTCCTTCCCCCTGCTCAACAGGGTCTCACCCAACTCGCAGCCCGGATAATTGCCCCCCAGGATGGCCACCCGCTTCTTGAAGGGGAAGTTGAATCTCAGTAGCCACCTGAGCAGATCAGGATCATAGAAAAACCTGACGAAGAGGCCGGCGAAGAAGGAGATTGCCCTCCTGGCCACACCCCCCTTGGGGATGGGGCGTCCGCCGAATACCGCCTGTACATCACGCCGGTCCAGGAGGATCTCCGAGTCGGCCCCCGGCACCCCCAGTGGCGGGGCCGCCCCCCCAGCGGCCACCACCACCACGTCGGGGCTCATCTTCTCGATCATCTTGGGGGTCACGGTGGTGCCCAGCTTCACCTCTATGGGCAGCCTCTTGATCTCCCTGGTCATCCAGCGAAGCACGGCCCCCAATCTCCAGTTGGTGATGGATGCCAGCAGGAGGGCACCACCCAACCTAGGGCTCTGCTCGCAAAGGGTCACCCTGTGCCCCCTCAGGGAGGCGATCCTAGCCGCCTCCATCCCCCCTGGCCCGCCTCCCACTACCAACACCTTCTTGTTCAGAGGTGAGAGCCTCTCGAAGGGGTACTCGGCCTCCCTGCCCATACGGGCGTTGACGCTGCAATAGACAGGAGGGTTGTCCGAGCTCTCCAGACACCGGCAGCAGTTCATGCACGGCCGGATCTCATCCAACCTGCCCTGCCTGGCCTTGTTGGGTGCCTCGGGATCTGCGATCAGGGCGCGGGCCATCCAAACCATGTCAGCCCTGCCCTCGGCCACCACCCGCTCCGCCACCCGGAAGTCCTGGATCTGGTTGCCCGCAGCCACCGGGATCCTGACCGCGCTCTTTATCCCTTCCGCCAGGTAGACCCATCGCCCCTGAGGCACCGGGGTCTGCACCACAGGCACCGATGTGTAATGCCAGCCCGCCATCACATCGATCTCGCAGACGCCCACCTCCTCCATCATGCGCGCCATCTTCTTGCTGTCTTCCAGATCGTATCCCCTTGGCTCCAGGAGGTCGTCCCCGCTGATGCGGGTCGTTACGGGAAAGTCCCTTCCTGTCTTCCCCTTTATGTCTTCCACTATCTCCAGAAACAGGCGCATCCGGTTCTCCAGGCTCCCCCCGTATTCGTCCGTCCTCTTGTTGGTCAGCGGGGACATGAACTGGGAGATCACGTAGCCCACCGAGGCTATGACCTCCACAGCATCGAATCCCGCCTTCTTGGCCCTGAGTGCCCCGTCCCCGTAAGCGGATATCATCTGGTGGATCTCGTCTCGTGTCAGCTCCCTAGGCATCGTGGGCTCGTATGGTCCCCCCATGCGAAACGGGGTCCCAGGCTTGCCCGTGATGTTTATACCCGAGGGGCTCACCACCTCCACAGGGCCATCCCCAAAGGCCCATGAATAACCCACACCCATCTGGGCGTACGCCTTGGCCCCGTGCTCGTGGATCGCGTCGACGAGCTCCTTGAGCCCCGGGATGAACCGGTCGTCGTAAAGCCCCTTCATGGGGTCATCTATGAGCCTGGTGGCAGTGCAACTGATCCCGATCAGGGCCACCCCACCCTTGGCGCGCTCGGCGTAGAAGGCCTTCATCTGATCAGATACGTACTCATCCGCCCCCATCGTCACGGCCATGGCCGGGAGCTTGATGCGGTTCCGAAGCAGCATGTTGCCCACCTCAATGGGCTCAAAGAGGGCCTTGAGTCCTTTGCCCATATCCCCTTCCTCCTCACCCCTTCAAGTCCTTGAGCATCTTCAGACTGTCAAAGAAGACCGTGTTCGTCTTAATCTTCCCCTTCTCGAAGATCATCCAGTCGACGGCCGTGAACTGAACCTTCTTCCCTTGCGGGGTCGTCATGGTGGCCACGATCTTGATGGAGGCCTTGTCCTCCCCCATGATCACATCCACTGGGTCGTCGTTGTGCTGAGGGTACCAGACAGGGACGTTCTCGTAGAACCTTCTGATCTCCTCCTTGCCCCTCATGGTCCCCGAGAGGGGGACCGTGAACTCGCCGTCCTCTGCCCAAAGGGCCATCAACCCGTCGAAGTCCTCCGCGTTGACGCACTCGAAGTACCTCCTTATGACCTCCTCCATGCCCCCCCCTTTCCTGCGGTACACGACTCGGTGCGGCTGCTTTTCAGCGGGGGCGCGTCACTGCTCACGCCCCCTTACGATACTTGCCCATCCTCTCCAGTTCATCCGCGATATCCTTGAGGCCGAGGGACTCCAGCGTGGCCCTGGTGGGGACGCCGGTCTCCTTGTCCCACCCTACCACCTCGTAGTACTCCTCCAGCATCTTGTCGAACATGGCCCTGTCGAGCCGTTTGCCCTTGTTCGGACCGGTTGGGACAGGCTCTTCCATGGCCCTGCCGTGGATGATGTCGTCCTTCCTACCTATCCCCTCCCGCACGAGAAAGGCCCTCTCCACGTTGTTGATCCTGGCTGCTACATCCAAGAGCCCCTTCTCGTCCATCTCCACCCTGGTGGCGGCTGATAGGAGATCCGCCATCTCCTTGAACCCGATGGCGCTTCCAGACCACTTGGTGCCGAACTTGCATATCCCCAGGGCGTCGCAGAGGGTGCAGATGGAGGAGAAGAAATTAACGGAGATCCCCTTTTCCTCGTACGAATCAGGGTCCAGGCCCTTGTCCAGACCGTAGACCTCCTTGGCCACCTTGGGCGGCAGCGGTTTGGCCACCACCTCCGGAGAGGGCCACCCCCTCTGTGGGTCCGCCCCTCGGCTGGAGACGGCGTCAGACAGGGCACACCCCTTCAGGCTTCGGATGTCCACCTGGTCCACGTCGTTGCCCTTGGCGTGGGTGATGTAACGTTCGGCACCCTTGCCTATCTTCCTGGCGGCAACTGCGCTCCCCTCGGCCAGGAGGTCCCCGAACCCCTCCCTCCTTATGATCTTGTGGAGCATGGCCATATGGGCATCGTGGTTCCCCCATTGGAGCTCGATCCCATCGGTGTCCTCCTTGTCGATCAGCCCCCTCTGGTACCATTCGAAGGCAGCGGCCAGCACCACGCCAGAGGTGTCCCCACAGATCCCGTACTCGTTGCAGATCTGATTGATCTTCAACAGGACGGCCACGTCGTAGTTGCCACAGGAGGGGCCGTGGGCGCTCATGATGCAGAACTCGGTCCCGTGTCCCTTCTCACCAGCGAAGGGGCCCTTCTTGATCTCGAACCTGTGTTTGCAATGAATGGGACAGCCGAAGCACGCCTCGGTGTGGGTGAAGTACTCCTTCATCTTCTCCACATCGTATATCCCCATCTCGGGGATGTCCCCCACCTGCTGGGCGTTGAGGGCCACGGAGACCCCGATCTTGTTGTAGTAAAGGAGATACGGCATGGTCCCGTAGTTGGAGAAGTTCGGGTATGTGATGCACCGCTTGATCCTCCCGATGAGCTCCTTGGTCAGAAGCTTGAAGGCCTCAGGCCTCGCGACGGCCACCCCCTTTGTGCCCCTGACCGCTATGGCCTTGAGCCCCTTGGACCCCATGACCGTGCCCATCCCGGTCTTTCCGAACGCATTGCCGTAGTCGGTCATGATGGAGGCGTACTTGACAAGGTTCTCCCCTGCAGGGCCAATGGCCGCCACCCTGATGCGCGGATCACCCAGTTCCTCCCGGATGACCCTGTAAGTCTCCGAGATGGTCTTGCCCCACAGGTGGCCCGCCTCCCTCAGCTCCACCTGGTCGTCGTCGATCCAGAGGTAGACCGGCCTCTCGGAGGCCCCTTCCAAGATGACCTCGTCGTAACCAGCCCACTTGAGCTCAGGGCCGAAGTGGCCTCCAGCGTTGGAATCCCCGAGGATACCAGTCAAGGGGGACTTGGCGGAGGCGTGGCATCTGCCGGATATCACCAACCCGGTGCCGGTCAGGGGAGAGACCCCTATGATGAGCCTGTTTTCTGGGCCCAGCGGGTCGATCCCCGGCTTCACTTCGTCGTAGAGCAGGCGGGAATTGATCCCCCTGCCCCCCAGGAAATTCAGGCGCAGCTGATCGCTCAGCGGCTCCTTGTAGATGCGGCGGCTGGACAGATCGACCCTCAACAGAGTTCCGGCCCACCCATAGATCTGCATTCGCTCCCCCTTTTACCGTCGGATCCCATCATGGACCCCCGCCGTGGGACTCGGCCATGCACCCCTGCCGTCATCCCCCAAGGGCGAGCACAGGCGGAGATGCAGGCGAGATGCCAGGCACACCTAGGCCCTTTCAACCACGCTCAGGGTCCCGATGGCCTTCTGGTCCACATAGCGAATGGCCCCTGTGGGGCACCACTGGACGCACTCAGGTTCCCCTTCGCACAGGTCGCACTTGAACACCTCACCCGATTCCGGGTCGATGCGAATGGCCCCGAAGGGACAGGCCTTGACGCACTCGTAGCACCCGATGCACCTCTCGACGTGGAGACTCACGATGCCCGTCTTCCTGTCCCTCACGATGGGTTTCTCCCCCTCCACCGGGCAGGCCTTCTCGCACGGCGGCACCAGGCAGTGCCTGCAGACCATGGGCCTGGGGGCGGCCTCGCCGTCGCGGTGGATCCAGATCCTGGCCTTGGAGGGATTGAGAATCCCGGTCTTCTTCATGGAGCAGGCCATCTCGCAGATCCTGCAGTTCACGCACAGGGATGGCTTCGAGAACAGTTTCTTGGCCATGCGCTCACCCCTCGTCGAGTTGATGGCAGTGCGGCATCACACCTTCTCTCCCAGGATCTCCTCCGCGCACACAAGCGCGGAACGGACCGCGGACTGCATCCCGATGCCCACCGCCTCCCTCACGCAATCGCCAACGATGTACAGGCCCTCCACCTCCGGCACGAAGATCGGGGGGCGCTTCTCCCCCACTAGCCCTGGCGACTGGGCGATGCCGTATATCCCGGCGTGCCGGACCTTCCAGTGGACATTGCCCTTGATAATGGGAAACAGCTCGGCGCTCTCCTCCTCAAGGAGATCGAGCTGGGCCTCTATCTGCTGCCTGTTGTCCGCCAGGTCGGCATTGTGCAGGTCCGGTAGCTCGCAATAATGGCCCTGATAAGATATGTGGAACTGATATTGCCCCACCTTGTCCCCGTAAGTGGGCATGTTGAAGAAGATCCCTGAAAGGCCGGACTTGGGCATGGTGGGGACCCATCGAAAGGCGCTCAAATCGAAGGCTGGCTCGTCAAGACCGTATATGACGCTCCAGGCCTGGGAGGTCTTGTCCTTGAGGTAATCGATCCAGTTCACCCACCATGCCGGCAAGCCCTTCCTGGGGAGGACCTTGAACAAGGACCAAAGGGGAAGGGCGCACACCACGTTATCCGACTCCACGGTCCTCAGAGGCAGGGCCTGGGAGTGGAGGGCACGCCTTCCTTCTTCCATGGCGACCCCGCGCACCCGGCCCTTGGCCGTGACGATCATCTTCGCCGGGGTCCTCAACCGAATCTCCCCGCCCTTTTGGACGATGGACTCGGCCAGGGGCTCGTAGATGCTCTTCATCCCCCCTCTCGGCACCCCGGCCATCTCCGTGAGCTTCTTCCCCTGATCCATGAACTCGCGCATTATGGTGATCATCTCCCCGGTGGAGTAGTTCTGGTATCGGTTGCCCACCGAGGTGGATGTGGCCAGGTAGTTGAAGACGAGATGTATCTCCTCGCCCTTGGCGAACCCCTTTACCCACCGATCCAGGGGCACATCGTTGAGTTTGTCTATCTCCTCCCTTGGGACAGCCGCCACCCTGGCGAAGGCGTCCCTGAGCTCCTCGTGGCTGACCACGTCCCTCAATTGCATCCACTTGCCCTTGTAGTATATCTCCCCGATCCCGAAGGCCGAGAGCTCCGGGTAGGGCCTGCCGATGATCTCGAAGACCCTTTCGATGTGACCCGCGCGGGAAGGGACGTGCGCACCGTCATCCAGGACATGTCCCTCGAACTCGGTGGTGGTGGCCCTTCCCCCCAAATACCCCTCCTTCTCCAGCAGTAAGACCCTCTTGCCTCGCTCGGCGAGGACGGCCCCCAGAGAAAGGCCAGAAAGCCCGGCACCGACGATGATCACATCCCATCTCGACATGCTCCACCTCCATCACCTTCCAAGCACGGCCTCTGCCTTCGCCCCTGGGCGAAGGAAGGACCCAAGCGTCAGCTCCCCTCAGGACCTCCGCTTCTGTGCCACACGGTCATTGACGTATCTGACGATCTCCGAGATCTTCGTCCCGGGGAGGAACACGTTGTCCACCCCCAGTGCCTTCAGTTTCGGGACATCGGTTGGGGGCATGACCCCTCCCACCAGCACGATGATGTCCTGTGCCTCGTTCTCCTTGAGGAGTTCCATGATCTCAGGGATCAGGACCATATGGGCGCCGGACAGGATGCTCACCCCCAGGACGTCCACGTCCTCCTGGATTGCCGAGGCCACGACTTGCTCTGGGGTGTTCTTCAGTCCGCTGTAGATGACCTCCATCCCCGCGTCCCTCAGGGCCTGAGTGACGATGAGGCTGCCCCTGTCGTGACCGTCCAAACCCACCTTGGCAATCAGCACTCGAATCCTCTCGTCATCCATGGGGCCTTTCTCCTCCTGTCAACTGTCTATTCCGGGCCAGCACCGGACCCCTCCTACCCCTCGATGCCAGTCAGCAAGGTCCTTTCGTCGAACTCCCCCCAACGTTCCCTGTACACGTCCCAGAGCTCCTGAAGGGTCGCATAGGCCTTGACTGCCTCCATGGTGCTGTCCATCATGTTCCTATCCTTCGCAGCATCCTCCCTCATCCTCTCCAGGGCCATCTCGAGCTTCTTCGGGTCCCTGGTTTCCTTGACCTTGTTGATCCTTTCGATCTGATAGTACCTGTACGACTCGTCTATCTCCAGGAGGTTGATATTGAGCTCCTCGTCCGGCTCCACGTACTTGTTGACGCCCACGATGATCTCCTCCCCCCTGTCGAGCTTCCTCTGATACTCGTAGGCGGCCTTGGCGACCTCCCTCTGGATGTATCCGGTCTCGATGGCCACCATAGCCCCGCCCAACTCGTCTATCTTCCTGAGGTATTCCATGGCCTCCTCTTCGATGCGGTTGGTCAGGGCCTCGACGAAATAGGACCCCCCCAAGGGGTCCACGGTGTTGCAAACCCCCGTCTCCTCGGCGATGATCTGTTGCGTCCTCACCGCGATCTTCACCGCCTGCTCCGTCGGGAGGGCCATGGCCTCGTCCATGGAGTTGGTGTGCAGCGACTGGGTCCCCCCCAGGATCGCGGCCAGGGCCTGTATGGCGACGCGCACGATGTTGTTGTAAGGCTGCTGCACCGTGAGGGAGACCCCCGATGTCTGGGTGTGGAAACGTATCATCATGGAACGGGGGTCCTGGGCCTTGAACCTCTCCTTCATGATCCTAGCCCATATCCTGCGGGCGGCCCTGTACTTGGCGATCTCCTCGAAGAAGTCGATGTGGGCGTTCCACATGAAGCTGAGCCTCGGACCGAATTCGTCCACCCCCAACCCCCTTGAAAGAAACGATTCCACGAAGTCGATCCCGTCTGCTATGGTGAAGGCGATCTCCTGGGCCGCGGTGCACCCCTTCTCCCTGATCTGATATCCCACGATGCTGATGGGGTACCACAGGGGCATGTTCCTGGTGGCGTGTTCCACCAGATCCGTGCAGAGCTTCAGCTCCGCCCGCCTTGGGATCACCCTGACGTTGGCCGCCACATCCCTGCAAAAGCTGTCGTTCTGATAGGTGCCCCTCAACTCCGACATGTGAAAGCCCTGTTTCTCGGCCGTGGCTATATACATGCAGGGAATGGGCGGGTATGCGATGACCAGGGAGGTGCTCACCCTGCCCAATGGGATGCCGTCGAAGAGGTCCTCAACATCGGCCAGGGAGTCCACCGCCACCCCGTCTCTGCCCACCTCTCCCTTGGCCATGGGGTGGTCCGAGCCGTAGCCGTTGATGGTCGGCAAGTCGAATGCCAGGTTCAAGCCCGTGGTCCCCGACTGCACGAGGTACTTGAGCCTCTTGTTCGTCTCCCTGGGGTCCCCGTATCCCGTGAACTGGCGGATGGTCCACTTGCGACCCCTGTACATGGTGGAATGGATCCCCCTGGTGAATGGGAAATCTCCAGGCATCCCGAGGTCCCTCAGGTAGGAAAGCTGCTCCACGTCCAGGGGGGTGTAACACCTCTTGATCGGGATGCCCCCCATGGTCGCGAAGACATCCTTCTCTTCCTTCACCGGTTCCTCCTCGTACCTCTTCACTATCTCCCTCAGCTTATCCATCTCGTCGCGATGGGGCATGTCCACCTCCCTGTATCAAACGTACGGACCGAAAGATACCTCCGAAACGATCCGATCCACGGCGGTGCCTGGATCTAATTGCCCTTCCAGTATGGAGTCGAGGAGCTCCCTGTACCTTCCGTCGTTGAGCAACCTCTCCCTGAAGAGGTTGTTTATCCTGAACTCCAAGTAGTCGAAGAAGGCCTTCTCCCTCCTCTTCCTCTGTTTCTGCTCCAGGAGGCCGGAGGAGGCCATGTAGGCCCTGTGTCTCAGGAGGGCGTCGTAGAGCTCCTGGATACCCTCGGCCGTCTTTATGGAGGTCTTGATAACAGGCGGCACCCATTCCTTGGTATGGATCTCCTCCTTCATCTGGAGCATGGTCTCCAACTCCAGGGCCTCGAGGTCTGCCCCATCCAGATCCGATTTGTTCACGGAGAATATGTCGGCTATCTCCATGATACCGGCCTTCAGGGCCTGTATCTGGTCCCCCGCCCTGGGCATGGTGACCAGGAGGATGGTATGGGCGAAGTTCATCACGTCCACCTCGGACTGACCGCTCCCCACCGTTTCCAAGAGGATGACCTCCTTGCCCATGGCGTCCAGGATATGTATGGCATCCGGCACCGCCATGGTCAGTCCCCCCAGAGATCCCCTCGACCCCATGGAGCGGATGAAGACGCCCTTGTCAGCGGAGAGATTCTGCATCCTCGTGCGATCGCCCAGGAGCGCCCCCCCTGAGAAGGGGCTCGTGGGATCCACGGCTAGGATCCCCAGTGGGACGCCATTGCCCCTGAACTTCAGGGCGATCTCCAGTATGAGGCTGCTCTTTCCGACCCCTGGGGGCCCCGTTATCCCTATGACATACGCCTTCCCGGAATACTTGTACAGCTTTGAGACGAGTTGTCGCGCCTCAGGTCGTCTGTCCTCCACCATGGAGATCAGCCTGGCAACGGCCCTGATGTTTCCTTCCAGGACCTTCTGTACCATACCGTCCATGTCCTGTTCCAATGACATCCCCTCCGATCGCCACCCCCCTCTCTGGCCCCTCAGTACCCCCTGAATCTCGGCCTCCTCTTCTCGAAGAAGGCCTTCGTACCCTCCTTCAGATCCTCCATCAAGAGGAGCCCAGGGGTCAAGAGCTCCTCGTACCTGTAATCATCGTCCATGCCACGGTGGAGCATCTGTTTGATCACCCGCACCGCGTGCTGGGGGTAGTCGCATATCCTCTGGGCCAGGGATCGGACGGTCTCGTCGAGCCTCTCGTGGGGCACCACCTTGGAGACGATCCCGATGGCCTCCGCCTCCCTGGCGTCGATGGTCTCCCCAGACAGAAGGAGATACGCCAGCTTGTTCCTGCTCATCACAGAGCGGCCCCTCCCGAGGGTGATGACATGCACCGCCCCGACCTTGATCCCCTGGAGCCCGAACCTGGCCCTGTCTGAGGCGATGGAGAGGTCGCACACTATGGGGATCTTGCACCCGTAACCGTAGGCGTGGCCGTTGACGGCCGCGATCACCGGCTGAGGTATGGACTCCAGGTGTCTGAACATCCGCGCGTCAACCCTCGTGTAATCGCTGGACTCCTTCAGATTCCTGAACTTCAGGGCCTTGAAATCCACCCCAGCGCTGAAGGCCTGGTCCCCGGCCCCCCTGATGATCACGACCTTCACGCCCTCGTCACGCTCCACCTCGCCCAGGGCATGATCGATCTCCCGAAACATGGTGACGTTACAGGCGTTGAGCTTCTCCGGCCTGTTCATGATGATCGTGGCGACCTGCTGCTCCCTCTCCAAGAGTATGGTCTCGTACCTCATGGGATCGCCCCGTCCCTCTCCCACCCCCCCCAGCTCCAGCACCTTGAAGGCGGGAGGCACAAACATGCCTCGCACCGCTAGCCGCTGACAGGAGAGAAGTATTTTATATCCAATATGTTTCCCACCGGGTTCTCGCTGAAGACGGGCTGCACCCTCATCCCGAGCTTGATCTCTCTCAGGTCCATGCCGCCCAGGAGATGGAGCAGGGCCTCCTTGGTCCCGTCGAGCCGCACGAGCCCATAGGCAAAGGGCGGCTCCATGGGCTGAATCGGTTCCTTGTAGTGGACGACAGTATAGTTGATCAACGTCCCCAAGGGGCCCACCTCCACCCACTCCGTCAGGTCCGAGAAACACCTACCGCAGGTCCCCCTTGGTGGCATGAGGACCCTGTCGCACCTCGGACACCTGATCCCCATGATCCTCCTGTTCTGTGCGATCTCGCTGTAGAACCGCTCCGCTATGGGACCAGCATAGTAATTGTAAGGTATCTCCAGCTTGCTGGAGAGCACCACGGGCGCAACGTAGTCGGGCATGGCTCTCCCCCTCCCCTAGCTACCTCACGATCCTGAAACATTCTATGTCGCCGATGTTCCCCTCCCTCTTCTCCTTGAAGACAGGCCGGACCCTCAGACCGGATCTGAGCACGTTGTAATCGGTCTCGTCTATGAAATGGAGCAGCCTCGTCGCCGCCCCGTCCAACTGGATGTATCCGTACCCGTAAGGGACGGGCCTCTCCTTGCCGGTCAGGGGGTCCAAGAAGGGGAAGGTGACCACGGTGTAACCTATAAGCTCCCCCTCAGGGCCCACCTCCACCCATTCCTCGCAAGGGGCATAGCAGTATCCACACACGGGTCTCGGTGGGACGTATGCCCTGGCGCACTTGCTGCACCTCACCGCCATGATGCGCTTGTTTTCCCTGAGTTCATTGAAAAAGCGGCTCCCCATCCTGCCCGCCGAGTACTGAAACGGCAGCACCGCCCTGTACCCGATCACGAGTGGCTTCCTCGATGTCTGCTCCATCTCGGCATTGCTCCTTTCCTCAGAGGGAACTCTTGAGGATCATCAAGTCGGACCACCAGTTCCCGCCGTACCCCGTGGCCACTGCGGTGTTGACCTTCTTGGGCACCTGCCTCTCCCCTCCTTGGCCACGGATCTGGATCGCGGCCTCTGCCACCCTGAGCATGGCCGTGGCCCCTATGGGATTGGTGCACAGTACCCCGCCCGAGGGGTTCACCGGGCATTCCCCGTCCATGTAAGTGATGCCCTTGTCGATGAGCTTGCCTCCCTCTCCCTTTTCGCAAAGCCCCAGGGCGTCGATGAACGAGAGCTCGGCCCAAGATACCGGCTCGTAGAGCTCTATGACGTCGATATCCTTGAGCGGGTTGTAAATCCCTGCCCTCGCGTAGGCCTCCTTTGCTGCAGAGCGCAGGGTCCTCAAGTCCATGAACATGGGCACATCCCCTATGAAGGGGGCGTCGTGTCTGGTGACGGCAGCGGCCACCCACGCCGGCCGGTCAGTGATCCTCTTTACCTCCTCCTCGCACGCCATGATGATGGCGCACGCCCCTTCGGATGCCGGGCACATGTCCAGCATCCTCACCGGATAGGCCAGCATCTGGGAGTTGAGGACGTCATCCACCGTGATGTCCAGCTTCAAGTGGGCGTAAGGATTCCTCCTGCCGTTCTGCCTATTCTTCACCGCCACCTTTGCCGCATGTTCCTCAGTGACACCGTATTCCTTCATGAACTGTGTGGCCGCTGCCCCAAAGGTCCCGAAGGCCCCGGCGAAGCCAAGCCTCTCCCATATGGGGTCGGTGGCTGAGATCAGCCCGGCAGTGGTCTCCCCTTCTGACTGCTTCTGCCACCCTATGGCCATGACCTTGTCGAAAAGGCCAGAGGCCACGTGGTAGTAAGCGGCCATGGAGAGGCTGGTGCCGGTGCTACCACCTGTTGTGATCTTCATGCCGTAACGGCCTTGGGCCCCGGAGGTCTCGGATGCCCACATGTCTGACAGATTGATACCCTCGAAATGCTCCATATTGCCTATTAGGATGGCGTCTATCTGGTCGATGGTCAGCTCGGCGTCTTCAAGGCAACGTTTCACAGCCACGTGAATCATCTCCACGATGTTCATGTCCGTCTGTCTGGCCTTGTGGTGCGTCTGTCCAGTGCCCACGATTGCGACTTTCCTACCCATGACCCTCTCCTTCAAAGGGAACTCTTCAAGACCATAACGCAGTGCTGTTGGCCGCAAGGACCTGTGGTCCCGTGGGCCAGGGCGGTCTTGGCCCCCTCCACCTGATGCTCCCCAGCCTGACCGCGGAGCTGGAGGTAGGCCTCCGCCACCCGCACCAACCCAGCCACGGTGAAGGGGTTGCCCGCCAGGACACCACCGGATGGGTTGACAGGGATGGGACCCTGGATCTGCGTCGATCCCGACTCCAGAAGCCTCCCCCCCTGCCCCCTCTCGCAAAGGCCGAGCCCTTCCGACCAGAGCAGCTCCTGGTAGCTGTAATACTCCGAGAGCTCCACCACGTCGATCTCCCTCCTGGGGTCCGAGATCCCGGCCATCTCGTAGGCCTTCTTGGCGGATCTAGTCAGCGAGACGGGATCCGTCAGGTCCCTCTCTCCCAGGTAATAGGCGTCCATGAAGCTTCCAACGCCCGCGATCCACACGGGTTGCTCGCAGTATCTTCTGGCCTCATGCTCATTGGCCAGCATGACGGCGCACGCCCCATCGCAGACCGGGATCGCCTCCAGCCTGTGGATCGGGTCGGCCAGGATCTCGCTCCCCAGCACGTCCTCCACGGTTATCCTACGGCGATCCATGGCGTACGGGTTGAGCAGGGCGTTGGCCTTGCTCTTGACCGCGGCCAGGGCGCATTGTTCCTGTGAGACCTTGTACCTGGTCATGTAAGCCCTTGCCTGCAATGCCGAGGAAGATACCCCATCGATGCCCAGGTGTCTCTGATAGATGGGGTCGAAGACGGCGTTGTAGATGACGTTCTGGGGCCCCTCTGACATCTTGCAGTGGGCCACCACCAGACAGTTGGAGTATTGCCCAGACATCACCCTTATCATGGCGTACAGGACGGCCATGATGCCATCCATGGCCACCTTGCTCTCTGGCTTCAGGAAGGAGCCACACGCCTCAGAGACCGCGAAATTGGATATGGTCCTCCCGTCCCAGAAGTCCTGGGAAGCCGTGATGGTCTGATCCAGCTCCTCTATCCGCATCCCTATCTTCTCCATGACCTGGCGCGACACCTCATACACCAGGTCCGGATAACCGTCGTCGATTTTCCTCGCCTCGAACCTCGTCTGAGCCATCCCGACGATCGCGACCTTTTCCATTGCCTCACCCTCTCTGGAATTCCTTACCCGATCTCACTGCCCTTGGACGGGCCCTCTCACCTGAGGAGATGCCTGGCGATGATGGTGCGCTGAATCTCCGAGGTCCCGGCGCCGATGGTTGCGGGCATGGTATCCCTCACATCCCTCTCGATGGGATACTCCTTCATGTAACCATAACCGCCGTAGATCTGAAAGGCGTTCAGGGCAGCCATCCTGTTGGTCTCGGAGAAGAACAGCTTGCCGATGGAGGCCTCCATCTGGGCGGGCTTCCCCTCTTTCTTCATCCACGCGACCTTGTAGAGCATCAACTTGGAGAGCTCGAGCCAGACCTTCATGTCGGCCAGCTTGTGTTGTATGGCCTGGAACTCGGCGATGGGGGATCCGAACTGCACCCTCTCCTTGGCGTAGGCGATGGTCTCCCTCAGCCGTCTCTCGGCGATCCCGGCGAGGGCAGGGAGCATGCTGGCCCTCTCCCACTCCAGTGTGCTCACGGCCACGGCGAATCCCTTGCCCTCCTCCCCCAGGACGTTCTCGGCCGGGACCACGCAGTCCTCGAAGACGAGCTCCCCGGTGGGGGAGGCCCTCATCCCCATCTTGTCCAGGCTCCTGCTCACGGAGAAGCCCTCGAAGCCTTTCTCCACCAGGAAGGCCGTGATCCCTCTGGCCCCCTTGGACCTGTCCACCGTGGCCATCACTATGATCACATCGGCTATGGGGCCGTTGGTGATGAAGGTCTTGGTCCCGTTAAGGACGTAGTGGTCCCCCTTCCTCTCGGCCTTGGTGGTGATGCTGGCGGCGTCCGACCCGGCATTGGGCTCCGTGAGGGCGAAGGCCCCCACCCATTCTCCGGTGCACATCCTGGGCAGGTATTTCCTCCTCTGCTCCTCTGTTCCCCACTCCCAGATGGGGATCTCGCAGATGATCATGTGGGCACCTACCGAGGTCATGAACCCGGTGTCCCCGGAGCCCTCCCCGAACCCCTCCATGGCTATGCACAGGGTGAGGGGATCCACGCCGCTGCCACCGTATTTCTCCGGTATGGGAAACCCCAGCAGGCCGAACTCCGCTGTCTTCCGCCACGCCTCCCAGTCGAACTCCCCGTCTCCCGCCTCATCACGCCGGGCTGCCCCGGGGTAGATCTCCTTCTCGGCGAACCTCCTGCAAGACTCCCTCAATGCGATCTGCTCAGGCGTCCAACTGAAGTCCATCTCTCCTCCGCCTCGATCAATGGCCGTCTCGGCCTCGGCACAAGGCCTCACCTGCTTTGAGGGCCACACCAGCCGCGTCTCTCACGGCTCGTAAGCCAACTTGCCTGTCGCCCGTTCATAGGCCTTGCACATCGGACATACCTTCCTGTCGATGTTCTTCACGAACCAGAAGGCCACCCCCCTCTGTTTCGCCCTGGCCCTCCTGCAAACCGGGCAGACCTCGGCACAGACCCGGGCCAGCCCCTGTAGCCGCCTCTCCTCAGGCATAGATCGCTCCCCCCTTTCAGGCCCTCTTCAGGATCTCCCCGGCCACTATCTTGGCCGACTGGGCGCACGCCTCCACCCCGACGGTACCCCGTGGCATACAGCCGTCGCCCACGTTGTAGAGGTTCTCTATGGGCGTCCTGACCGGCATCGGATACCCCGGCCACCTGTGCATGGTGGGCCAGTCGTCGTGGTGCGTGCCGATGTGCAGGATCTCCGCCCCCTCCCTGAAGCCGGGGAAGTTCTCCTGAATGTCCAGGAGCGCCAGGTCTATGGACTCCTTGAGCCTGAGGGGGGCGGTGGAGACCTGCGGGACGCTGTAGGTCACGGCCAGGTGCCACCCCTCTGGCGCCAGCTCAGGACACGTGAGGGTGGGGGTCTCCATGAAACAGAGCCTCCTGGTATTGCCCAGATTCAGGACCCCAGCGCAGTCGTAGAGTGGCTCCCTGGACCCTATGCAGATGTAGATCACCGGCACGGTGAATGGATGCGCCTCCATGAGGGCGAGATAGCTCTTCTCGAAGTTCTCCGCCCCAGCCATCCCCACTGTGGGCCTGGGCCCCATGTTGCTCACCACAAATGGCGCCTCGATGAGCTCCCTCTTCCCCTCCCTCTCCGCCACGACCCCCCGCACAGTCGAGCCCTCAACGATTATGGACCTGCAGGGCGTCTCCCTCTCGACCACCCCCCCCCTTTCCCCGATGGCCTCCGCCAGGCTGTCCATGAGCTCCACGTTTCCATTGATGGCGATACCGTACTGGATGTTCCTCCCCATGGCCTTGAAGAAACGGAAGAACTCCCCTGCAGGGGTCTCGTTGGAGTTCACCCCGATGTAGGCTGCACAGAACCCTTGAAAGAGCCCGTGCACGTCCTCGTTGTGGGTATACTGGGAGAGCCACTCCTTGAAAGAGATCTCGTCGGACGGCTCCCACCAGGAGAGGGCCCTGACGAAGTGGGCGAAGAGCGCTTTGGCCTGTGCCTCGTCCCGCAGGGCGAACCTCAACATCCCCATCAGGCCGCCCCCCCCGGCGGGGAGCTCGAAGTCGCCGTGACGGAGCCTGTACCGATATTGCCCCTTCATCCCACGGACGTTCATGGGGAGCCCGAAGAGGTCGAACGTCTCCCTGAAGGTGCTGTTTCCTGCGTAAGGGACTATGGTGGCCCCAGTGGGCAGTTTGAATCCCCTCACCAACCGCGTGGATAGGCGCCCCCCCAAAAAGGGCAACCTCTCCAGCACGACCACCTTCATCCCCCCATGGACGAGCCTGGCCGCGGTGCACAGCCCCCCGACCCCGGAGCCGATCACCACCGCATCGGCCTTTCTCTTCTTCATCCCTGGTCCTCCACGATGGCCTCCACGGGGCAGTTCCTCACACAGGCCTTACGCCAGTGGACCTCTCGCTGTATGGGGAGGCCCTTTTGTCGCCCCTTGACGCGATCCAGCAGCAAGATCCCCCCGAAACACCCCCTGCACCTCTCCTGATCGATCACAGCCAGGCCGTAGGCCTGTATGGCCTCCCTGGGACAGGCCGCCACACAGAGTCCACAGCCGACGCACCTTCGCTGATCAACGACCAGCATCACCAGCTCCCGCGCGGCGAACCCTCAGACCCCCAACGATGGCCCTTCGAGGTCCACTCGTGTGAAGACCGCACCTGAATCCGCCTCACCTTCCCGAAAGCCTCTGGGCCGTGCCCATGCAGAGCTGTCTCCTCTCCACCACGCAGCGGCTGCACATGGGGCAGTTGAGACAGCGCGAGGCCTCTCTCACAGCGGCCGCCTTGGAATACCCCTTTTCCACCTCCCTGGTGGATCTCCTGGCGAGCTGGGGAGGGATCTCGGGCATGGGTTCTCGCCTCCGAATCGGCAGAAGGGAGAGGACACCTTGGCCCCTTGAGAACCAAGCCGGCACCCCTCTCGCCGCCTCCTGGACCTCCGGGGCCTTCCCCTTCAGGAAGGCGTCGATATCCCGCGCCGCCATCTTCCCCGATGCTATGCACTCCGAGACCGTGCCAGGGTATATGGAGATGTCCCCGGCAACGAATAGACCTGGCCTCGGCGGCTTGGTGCCACCCTGGGGCTGCCTCAGGGTCCCCCTCGTGGTGAGCTCGAAGCCCAGCCCTGCCCAAGCCTCGGCCTCCACCCTCTGACCCACGGCCAGGATCACTCGATCGGCCTCCACCTCTTTGGCCACCCCTTCGTCCAAGACCGGCCTGATGGCACCCCCCTCCCCTGTGAGGATCTCCTTTACGCCCCTGAGGGACACGCGGACCCTTCCCTGGGGGGTCCGGGCAAGTCCCTTGAGGCCCCAGCCATGGTGGAGCACAGCCCCTTCCCTCTCGGCCCTGTCCCTCTCCCACGGGAACGCCGTCATGGCATCCCTTTCCTCCGGGAAGAAGACACGGACCTCCTGGGCCCCCTTCCTGATGCAGAGCCTGGCCACATCCATGGCCACGTTTCCACCCCCGATCACCACCACGGAGCCCTTCACCCCCTCGGCGTTTCCGTTCTCCGTGCGGCGAAGGAAATCCATCCCCAGTTCCACCCCCTGGGAGCCCACCACAGGGACACCCAGGGTGACGCCCCTGGATGCCCCTGCGGCCAGCAACACCGCCGAGGCCCCCTCGGCGAAGAGCTCATCGATGCCCTCCTTGCCCTTGACATCCACCCCCTTCTTGAACTCCACCCCCAGCGAGGCGATGCGGCTCAGGTCCTCCCGGAGGGCCGATGGCGGAAGGACGAAGGGGGGAATCCCTTTGGCCAGCAGCCCCCCCAGCTCACCCTCTCTCTCCAGGACCTTCACCTCATGGCCCATGAGGGCCAGCTCGTAGGCCGCGGCAAGGCCAGACGGCCCTGAGCCCACGATGGCCACCTTGAAACCGGTCCCCTCGGCCGCCTTGGGGAGATCCCTCTTCACCCTGTCGCTCGCCTGCTCTATGGCGAACCTCTTGAGGCCGCGGATGGCGATGGGATCGTCGATGGTGGACCTCACGCACTGGGTCTCACACGGACGATGGCAAACCCTCCCGCACACGGACGGCAGTGGATTGTCCCTGGCTATGATGCGGAATGCCTCGTCGTACTGCCCCATGTAGATGGCCATGACATATCCAGCGGCATCCGTGCCCACAGGGCATGCCTTGGTGCAAGGCGCCACTATCCTGGCCGAGGGCCAGCAGTCATTGTCGAAGCCCCTGTCGAGATCTGCCCCCTTCATCAGACCGTCCTGTCAGACCACCTCCATGAGGTCCCTTCTGTACTCCACGCTCAATGCCCCTTCCGGGCAGAACTCAACGCAGCAATAACAACTGATACACTTCTCCTCGTCTATGGTCGGATACGGCTCGAAGGAGATGGCCCCCATGGGGCATGACTCATCCCCGCAAAGCCTGCAAAGGACGCACCTTTCCTCGTCCAATGTCGGACGGATCTTCGTGATCTCCTCGTAAGGATTGAACTTGGGGTCCAGGGCGAAGGTGGGGGGCCTCTCGAACTCAGGGAGGACCTCGAAGTCGCCCACGACCTCTATGCGCTCAAGCTCTATCTCTCCCAGCCCCTGCTGGTGAGCCATCTCCAGCTTCTTTATCTTCCTGGGTTCCCACCCCATCATGGCGGTCACCACCACATCCACCTCCACCCCGTTGGTCCCTGCGACGATCTTCCCTACCCTCCTCGGTTTCCCGTGAGTGGGCCCCCCGCCCTCCATAGCCACTATGGCGTCGACGATGTTCAGATCAGGCGTCCTGAACTTGTAGAGGTCGAGCCAGAGCTGTGTCAGCCGCTTTAGTCCCCGTGTCTCCTTGTGGTACCTGGACTTCATCGCCCCCACTACGTACCCGAAGAGGTTCTTTATGCAGCATGAGATACCGGCCAGGACGTGAGTCTTCATCTTGGGCACGTTGATGAGGTAGTCCACCTCTCTGATCTTCTTGGAGATAAAGACCTTGGGGAGGATCTCAGAACCGATGTCCACGAACTCCCCTTCCCTGCTGATGTTGCAATAATAATCGCCTGCCAGCTCCAGTATCCCCGACATCTTCACCGAGTGCATGGCGCCCTGGTCCAAGTTGCCGGGGTTCTCTCCTATGACCACGTCCTTGGTCTGTCCTAGACAAGTGTCCAGGATGGCCTTCACCACATGCGCATCGGTGGAGGCCGACTTCTCCGGACCTACCGCCGCACCGAAGTTGGGCTTTATCAGGACGCTCTTGCCGCCCAACTCCACCTCAAGCTCGCGAAATATCTCCGACAGCACCTCACGGAGTGAGTCGTGGTCGGCATTTCTGACGATGACCTTTGACATGGACCCGGACCTCCCAGGGCTGATCCTAGGGCGAGAAGGGGACTGGGCGCTTCCCCAAGGGAAAGCGCCTCCCTCCACCTCAGGGTGACGGATCTGAATGCAGTCTTCTATTTTTCTGAGGCTGCGACGGCCAAAGGTGCCCATCCCACAGCCGGGGCACTCTGGTCCCCCCTTTTCGACCCCTCTACTTCGCCTTGAGCCTCAAGATCTGCCTTGCCTCGCTGGGTGAGGCGACCTCCCTGCCCGCCAGCCTGCATATCTGCACGGCGTACTCCACCTGCTGCCAACTCCCCTTGGCCAACCCCTTGTCGAGGTCTCGGATATTGTCCTCCAACCCAACCCGGATGTGTCCTCCTGTCATGGCGGACATCATGGCGGCCGGGAGCTGGTTGGGCGGACCCACACCGCAAGTGGACCACGTCGCCCCTTCGGGCAGGACCGACTTCATGTCCAGATAGGTCAGAGGGGTGAAGGAGAGCCCTCCGAAGACCCCGAAGACGAACTGGAAATGAAGCGGCTCTTCCCATATCCCGAAGTCTCGGAAGAACAGGATGTTGTAGATCCCTCCTAGGTCGTAGGCCTCGAACTCCGGCTTGGTCCCAGCCTCCTTCATCTTGGTCCCGAACTCGGTGATTATGGAGAAGGTGTTCTCGAAGATCCCGTCTATGATGATCTTCTTCGCCCTGTGGTCGACGATGCCGAAGTTCATGGAGTTGGTGTTCAGGGAGGCCATGTCAGGCTTGAGCTCTATGATCGGGGCTATGCGCGCCTCCTTACTCACCCCGGGGCCGATGGCAGTGCTCAGGTTGATGATGATCTCTGGGGTCTTGGCCTTGATGGCCTCCATGGTCTGCCTGATCCTCTGGATGTCCCCGGTGGGCTTGCCCTGATCATCCCGGCAGTGTATGTGGACTATGGAACAACCGGAATTCCAGCACTTGTGGACCTCCTCGGCGAACTCCTCAGGGGTGTAAGGGATGTTGGGGTTGGCCTCTTTTCCATGGACCCCCCCGGTCAGTGCCGCGGTGATGATACACTTCTCCATGGTCGTTCCCCCTTTCTCAGGAAAGTCCGATCATCATTGGTACATGGACTCCACCAGGTCCTTGTACCGTTCATACATCACCTTCCTCTTGACCTTCATGGTGGGGGTGATCTCGCCCTCGTCCTGGTCCAACTCCTCCTCGAGGATCCTGAAGTACTTGATCTGCTCCACGTGGTGGAGCTGCTGGTTCTTCTCCTTCACCTCGTTGCTTATGAGCTTGACGATCCTCGGATCCTTGGTCAGCTCCCGCAGGTCCTTGAAGATGATCTTGTTGTCCCTCGCGTACTTCAGGATCTCATCCTCGTCCAGGGTTACGAGGGCCGTCAAGTACTTCCTCCCGTCCCCAAAGACGCAGGCGTGGCTTATATACTTGGAGGTCTTCAGGAGGTTCTCGATGTTCTGCGGGGCCACGTTCTTCCCGCCCGAGGTGATCATGATGTCCTTCTTCCTGTCGGTGATGTAGAGGTACCCGTCCTGGTCGAACGTCCCTATGTCCCCTGTGTGGAGCCAACCCTCCGAGTCGATCAGTTCCCTGGTCCCCTCCGGGTCCTTGAAATAACCCTGGCATGTGGCAGGGCCACGGTAACAGATCTCCCCGTCATCCATGATCTTGACCTCCGAGCACGGAAAGACCTTGCCCACCGAACCGAACCGGAAGTCGTGCTTCTGGTTCTGGACGAAGCTGCCAGAGCCTTCGGAGAGCCCGTAGCTCTCCAGGATGAGTATCCCCACCGAGTGGAAGTAATCGATGAGCTTCTTGGAGATGGGGGCACCGCCCGAGACGAAGTATCGGATCTTGCCTCCGAAGATGTCTCGGATCTTCCGGAACAGTATCAGATCAGCCAACAGATACTGGAGCCGTAGCAACGGGCCTGGTGATTCCCCCCTCTGGGAGATCTCGCTCACCTTCGTCCCCACCCTCTGGCTCCACCTGGAGAGGATCTGCTGGATCTTGGGCGCCTCCTCTATCATGGTCTCGACCATGCTGTGGAACTTCTCGATGATCCTCGGGGTGGTGCCGATGAAGGTCGGCCGAACCTCCGAGAGGTTGTAGAGGAGCTCCTCCCAGCTCTCGGCGAAGACCCCTGTCATGCCGGAGTATATGAGCACATAGTGCCCACCCATCCTGCCACCCACGTGGCACAGGGGGAGGAAGGCCACGGTCACATCCTCGGAGGTCACGGGCAGGAAATCGAAATAGTGCTCCAGGAAGTAAAGGCAGTTGGTGTGGGTCAGCATGACCCCTTTGGGAGGCCCGGTGGTCCCTGAGGTGTAGACGAGGGTCACCAGGTCGTCGGGCCTTATGGCGCCGTACCTCTCCTCGAAGAGGTTCGGCTGCTCCGCCTCGAGCCTATCGCCCATGTCGAAGAGCTCCTGATATCTCCTGATCCTGGGGTCCTTCACCTCCACATGCTCTATCGTGAATATCTTCTCCAACATGGGGAGCTTGTCCCAGACGGAAAGGACCTTGTCCACCTCTTCACGCCCCTCGGCTATGAGGATCTTGGAATTGGAGTGGGAGATGATGTAGGCCCCTTGTTCGGCCGTGTTCGTCTGGTAGATCCCCACCGGCACGCCGCCCAGGAGGGAGCATCCCAGGTCAGCGTAATACCACTCTGCCCGATTGTTGGACCAGATGGAGACCATGTCCCCCTTCTGCATCCCCGCGGCCGCGAGGCCCAGCCCCACCCTCTTGCATCGCTCGAAGTACTCACCGTACGAAACCGGGGTCCACCTCCCCTTGTAGACGTGCACGAAGGCGATCTTGGCCGGATCCCTCTCCACCCGTTTTCTGAACAACTCCGGGATCGTCCTCGCCTCTATCTTCTCCTTGAGCTTCATGGCAAGACTCCTCGCCTCAAGTCCCCCCAATCCTCACAATATGCCAGCCCACAGTTTCCTTCGGGCCACATATTGGCCTTTGCCCTCCCCCAGGTACGACTCCTTGACCCTGTCCTCCTCCATCAACTCCTGAGGCGTGCCTGACATGACCATCATGCCTTTCTCCAGCACGTAACCCTTGTGGGAGATGTTCAGGGCATGTCTCACGTTCTGCTCCACCACGAGGATGGAGATCCTCTCCTGCTGGTTCAACCTCTGTATGACCGAGAAGATCTCCTTGACCAGCACAGGGGAGAGCCCCAGCGAAGGCTCATCCAGCATCAGGAGCCTCGGTTTGGCCAGCAGGGCCCTTCCTATGGCCAGCATCTGCTGCTCCCCGCCTGAGAGGGTATCGCAGTCCTGCTTCAGCCTCTCTTTCAGGGGAGGAAAGAGGGAAAAGACCCATTCCAGGTCGGAGCCGATCCTATCCCTGTCCCTCCTGGTGAAGGCCCCCATGAGCAAGGCCTCCTTCACCGTGAGGTCGGGGAATATCTCCCGGCCCTCCGGGACCTGCACGACGCCCATCTTGACGATCTTGGCCGGGTCCAGCCCGTCTATCCTCTTGCCGTCGAAGTAGATCTCCCCGTAGTCAGGGAGCAGTACCCCGGAGATGGTCCTCAAGGTCGTTGTCTTCCCAGCGCCGTTGCTCCCGAGGATGGCGCTGATCTCCCCTTCGGCTATGCTCAGCGAGACCCCGTGGAGCACGCGTATCTCCCCGTAGTAAGTCTCGACCCCCTTCATCTGGAGCAGAGCCTGATTCCCCTCGCCCATGGATGAATGCCCCCTGTCACTCGCCGAGATAGGCCTGGATGACCGCCGGGTCGTTCTTGACCTCCTGCGGGAGGCCATCCGCTATCTTCACACCATGATCCAGGACCGTGACCCGGTCCGCTATGTCCATGACCAGATTCATGTCGTGCTCCACCAGGAGGATCGTTATCCCCAGTTCCCTCTTGATCTCCTTTATGATCCTGGCCATCTCCATGCTCTCCTGCTCGTTCATCCCGCTGGCAGGCTCGTCCAGGAGCAGGAGCTTGGGCCTCATGGTCAATGCCCTGGCCACCTCCACTAGCTTTCTGGTGACGAAAGGGAGTTGGGAGACGAGCTTGTACTTGCTGGAGCGTATCCCGAGGAAGCCGAGGGCCTCCAAGGCGTCCTCCTCCGCACGATCCTCCTCCCTCTTGCCCTTCCCGTAATGGATCATCTGGGAGAAGAGACCGGACTTGATGAATGGGCTCCTCCCCACCATGACGTTCTCCAGGGCCGTCATGTGGGAGATGAGCTCCAGGTTCTGAAATGTCCTGGCTATCCCCAGTCTTGGGATCTTGTGGGGGGGAAGCCTTTGGATCTCCATGCCCATGAAGACGATCTTCCCCCTATCCGGGCGATTGTAACCGTTGACGCAGTTGAAGAGCGTCGTCTTGCCTGCCCCGTTGGGCCCCACCAGGGCATGGATGTGTCCCTGGTGCACGTCCATGGACACATCCCTCAAGGCAGCGAGCCCCCCGAAGAGGACTGTCACGCCCTGAACGGCCAACATCGTCTTGTCTTCCCCAGGCTGCATCTCCTGATTCATCTCTTCCCCGCCTACCTGTAAGAGCGATAGAGGAGCATCCTCTTGCCCTTGAACCTGACCTTCTGACGGTTGAACGGAAACCTCTTCCAGTAGAACTTGAATCTGAGCCAGATCCCGTATATACCCGCGGGCTCATAGAGCAGGAACACCAACATGATACACCCATAGATCAGGTACCGGAAACCAGCGTCGTTGAGAAGGGTCCTGACGACCGCCACGAACCCCGGGAACCACGGCAGGGCCCCGGCCAGGAAGGGCGGTATGACGTCTTTCATGATGACCACCAGATGCGGCAGGAACCCTATCACCAAGGCCCCCAGCACCGAGCCATAGATGGACATCATCCCGCCCACCACCACCATGACCACGTACTCGATGGAGTAGTAGAGGGTGAAGTTCTCGGGAGAGATGAAGCGCAGGTAGAAGGCCCAGAGCCCTCCGGCAATCCCCGCGTAAACCGAACTGACGAGGAAGGCCAGGATCTTGGTGCGGAAGACGCTGATCCCGTTGGCCTGGGCGGCCTCCTCGCTGTCGCGCACGGCAACGAAGGCCCTGCCAGTGGCCGACATGGCGAGATTCTTGGCGGCTATGACAAGACACAAGGAGCAGAAAAGCGCCAGGTAGTAATACGGGATATCCGCCTCGAACCGGTACCCCAGGATCCTGGCTGACTTGACCGAGATCCCCCCTGCGCCCCCTGTGATCGACTTCAGTCGGTCTATGACCTCCATCACGATGAAGGAGAACCCCATGGTGGCCACGGCGAGGTACAGGCCCTTGATCCGGAGGGCCGGGATCCCTATGACCAAGCCCATGAGCCCGGCCACCGCGGCCCCGAAGGCCAGGGCCGGTATCAGGGTGAAGCCCCAGTGATTGGCCGAATACGCGCAGGCATAGGCCCCGGTGGCCACCAAGGCCGCATGCCCCAAGGAGATCTGCCCCGCGTATCCCAGCAGGAGGTTCAGGCCCACCGCCACTATCACCGCGATGACCAGCCCTATGATCACCCCCAGGAGGTAGTTGCTCACTACGTGGGGCAGGATCAGCAGGCCGAGGATGATCGGGATCCCGAACCGCCAGTGGCTCTTCTTCTCCTCTTCCTTGAGGATCTTCTTCCTAAACCTTCTTTCGCTTATGGACTCCAAAGATCCCCTCCGGTTTGATCAGAAGTATGAGGATCAAGATCACCCAAGGGAATATCTTCTTGATCCAGTCCGCCATATAGGCCCCGGCCAGGGTCTGGAGGACCCCCAGGATCACCCCCCCCACTATGGCCCCGGGGACGCTCTCCATCCCCCCGAGGATGGCGGCAGGAAAGGCATTCAGGGCCATGTAACCCATCTCCACCTGGAGCATGCTGGTAGGGGCGATGAGGATCCCCCCTACGGCCCCCACAGCGCCGGCCAAGACCCAGCTCAGGGTGAAGACCCTCTTGACGCTGATCCCGCAATAGACCGAGCCCAACTGGTTCTGGGAGGCAGCCCTGAAGGATATGCCCACGGTGGTGTACTGGAAGAAAAGGTAGAAGAGGACCACCAGCCCCAGCGATATGGCAACTGCCCAGATCTGGCTCGGGGAGACGGCCACCCCTCCCACCTTGAACGGGACGTTGGAGAAGATGTGCGGGAAGCCCCTCAGCTCGTGGCCCCAGCAGATGCCGGCGATGCTCCTGATGATGATGGAGATGGCCAGGGTGGCCAGGACCACCGAGAAGAGCGGCTGTCCCACCATGGTCCTGAGAAAGCTCCTCTCGATGATCAGGCCCAGCAGGCCCATGAGCAGGACGCTGAGGATGAGTGCCAGGACGAAAGGGACCTTTAACGTGATCAAGGTGACGGCCAGAAAGGGCCCCAGCATCATCAGGTCTCCCTGGGCGAAGTTGAGGACCTCTGTGGCCTTGTAGACCAGGACGAATCCGAGGGCGATCAATGCGTAGAAGCCCCCGATCACCAGACCGCTGAAGACCTGCTCCCAGAACACCCTTTCCCTCCTTGGAGGAGATCCATCAGGCCAGGGCCCTCGAACGGAAGGCCGACCCGCAACCCCGCTGGAACTACGCCTCCTTCACAACCCCAGCTTCCCCATGGACGGACCCTGACCTGACCCGTTATGACCCTATCCCGCCTGCCCCTCCCACCCGAACGTTCGTCGCCAAAGAGCGCAACCGTATGATCCATTGGTCGGACTACAGTACCAGACAGGCCCTTCATATCACAGCCCCAAAACGTTGTCAACCCATACGGTTGCCGTCCAAACCCCGCGTCTCGGATCCGCCAGAGAGATCCCCCAGAATACAAGGGGCCCTTGGCCGAGACGGCGAAGGGCCCCGAAGACAGTGCTCAACGATCTGGAGGCTACTACGGCAGGGGTTTCACGTTCGGGTTGATGATCTTCGCCTTGCCGCCCTCCATCTGGATCAGGACCATCCGCTCCTGGCCGATGTGATCGGTCGGGCTGTAAGTGACCTTCCCCAACCAACCTGTCTCGTATTCCTTCCAGGACTCGATGGTGTCGATGAGCTTCTCCCTGGTCAGGTCCTTGCCCACCTGGGTCATGGCCCTCACGAGCAGGTCCATCTCGGCGAAACCGAGGAAATTGTACATGCTCGGTTTGGCCCCCGGGGAGTACTTCTCCAGGGCGTCTCTGTACGTCTTGATGAAGGGGTCGTCGGCGTCTGTGGGCAGGTGGTTCATGGTCACGTAGCACCCTTCAGCCGCGCTGCCGCCCAGGGCGGCCAACAACTCCGGGTTCCCAGTGGCATTGCTGATGATGACCGCAGGCTTCCACCCCTGCCTCTCGATCTCCTTGAGGACGGGAACGGTCCACTGGGCAGTAGTCGTAATCACGACACAATCCACATCCTTGGCCCTCATCCTGGAGACAAGGCCGCTGTAGTCCATCTCCACGTTCTGGAGCTTCTCCTCGAAGGCGATCTCCAGCCCGTACTTCTTGGCCCTCTCGGCAGCCGCCTTGGCGTTGACCTCCCCCACCGGTCCCCACTGATTGATGAAGGCCAGCTTCTTCTTGCCCAGCTTCTTCACCGCCCAGTCCACCTGGATGTAGACCTGATCCGCGTAGGAGATGCACCACCCTATGACGTACCTCTTGGCCGGGAAGAAGAGGTCGTCCAGGGCAGTGGTGGGGAAGACCTGCGGGACCTTGGCGGCCTCTATGTCAGGAAGGGCGGCCAGGATCCCCGCCCCCTGAAGCGAGCCGATTATGGCGAAGACCTTGTCGCTGTGGATGAGCTTCTTCACGGCCTCCTTGGCCCTGGAGGGCAGGAACTGGTCGTCCTCGGCCACCAGGACCAGTTTCCTTCCGTGTACCCCACCCTTGTCGTTGATGTAGCTCACGTAGAGATTCATCCCGTCCAGGATGGGCTTCCCCACCACGGCCGCCGGTCCGGTCAAGGCCAGGTGGGTGCCGAGCCTTATCTCGGTGTCCGTCACCCCGACCTCCCCCCAAGCAGCACCCGCGAGAAGCAAGAACCCCAAAAAGAGCCCCATCAATCCCTTCCTCTCCCTGCTTGCCATGGCAGATCCTCCTTTCTCCGAGATGTATCACCCCTCAGGCCAACCATTGGCCCTCGACTCATCGAGGAGAGTCCCATAAGGCCACTTTGCCTTGGCGGTCCCCACGACCAAGTCCCCAGGATCTCCCACCCAGCCCCTGGAACCTGGACGGGCCTCTGCTCGCCAAGTTCCACAAGACCCCTCACCCAAGCCCAAACCGTGTACCCTTGGCGCTGGTCCGACCTGGATACCAGGCGGGCTCAGTCTTATCACAAGCGGGATCCAGTGTCAACATGCCCAGGGGACCTCGGCGAGAAGCAGGAAATCCCCATGGCAGGCAGGGCTCGAGGCAGGCCGCCGCCCTTGAAAGGCCCTGCGAGCCCTTGCCCCTCAGTGCCTCATGGCAGGGGCCGCACGTTGGGGTCTATGACCTTGGCCTTTCCCCCCTCCATGCGCACCAGGACCATCCGCTCCTGGCCTATCCTGTCATCAGGCCCATATGATATCTTCCCTATCCACCCGGTGTCGTAATCCTTCCATCTCTCCAGGGTGTCGACCAGCTTCTCCCTGGTGAGGTCAGGTCCCACCTGTTTGAGGGCCTCCAAGAGCATGTGGACAAAGGCATACCCGATGAAGTTGTACATGGTGGGCGGGGCGCCACCGCCGTACTTCTGCAGGACCTCCCTGTACTTGTTTATGAAGGGGTCGTCGGCATCAGTGGGGAGGTGGTTCATGGTTACGTAGCACCCCTCCGCGGCGCTCCCCCCCAGCTTGGCCAGGAGCTCCGGGTTCCCTGTGGCCTGGCCGACTATGATCTCGGGCTTCCATCCCTGCCTCTCGATCTCCTTGAGTATGGGGATGACCCACTGGGCCGTTGTGGTGATCACCACGCAGTCTATCTCCTTGGCCCTCATCCTGGAGACCAGGCCGCTGTAGTCCATCTCCACGTTCTGGAGCTTCTCCTCGAAGGCAAGCTCCAGGCCCCATTTCTTCAGCCTCTCCACCGCGCCCTTCTCATTGACCTCCCCCACGGGCCCCCACTGGTTCACGAAGGCTATCTTCTTCTTGCCGAGTTTCTTCACGGCCCAGTCCACCTGGATGGCGGTGGACTGGGAGTATGGTATGGTCCAGCCGAATATGTACCTCTTGGGCGGGGTGAAGAGCTCATCCAGGGCGGTCCCAGGGAAGAGCACCGGGACCTTGTTCTCCATGATGTCCGGAAGCCCGGCCAGTATCCCTGCCCCCTGGAGGGAACCGATCATGGCGAAGACCTTGTCGCTATGGATCAGCTTCTTGATGGCCTCCTTTGCCCTGGAAGGGAGGAACTGGTCATCCTCGGCGATGAAGGTGATCTTCCTCCCGTAGATGCCCCCTGTGTCGTTCACATAGGCCACGCCCAGTTTCATCCCATCGGCCATGGGCTGGCCGACGACCGCCGCGGGGCCCGTAAGGGCCAAGTGGGTCCCGATCTTTATCTCCGTGTCCGTGACCCCCACCTCTCCCCATGCCGGCCCCACACCCAACCAGAAGACCACAGACAACACGGCTATCCCTTTGACTGACCGCTCCTTCATGGATACCCTCCTTCTCTTCGGTCTGGAAAAGCGTTACACCTCGCCACCAACCAGAGACATGTCTCGACCCCCCACCCCCCTTCCTGGTGGTTTCGGACCATCATCCACGATAGATCCCCTCGAAGAAAGGGATCTCCTCGCCCAGCAACATCTCCGCGGCCTTGAGGGCCCCCCTCGCGGCCCGATCGGTCCCTACCCCCCTGGCCTGGATCCCATCCCCGCAAAGGTACAGCCCTTCAAGGCCGGGGATGGTGTTGGGGAGCCGGCCCTTGCCGGTGAAGCCGGGCCTGGAGGCCAGGTTGTAGTCGTAGAGGTGGCGGCTGCGCCAGAGGGTGTGACCCTTGAGCTCAGGGAGCATCTCCTCGACCTCCCCTACGAAGGCCTCAAAGAGCCGCTCGATGCCCCTCCTCGAACGGTCGAGGCGCGACCCGTCTACGAAATTGCCGACCACCAGGAGATGCTCCCCGGGAGGGGACACGGAAGGGTCGAAGGCGGACTGGAGATACGCGTAACCGGGGAGCCCTGTCCTTGGCCCTCGTTCCCACAGGTGAACCCCCTTCTCTTCCATGACATATATGGGCTTGTCCGTAGCCGCATAGAAACCGATGATCAGGATCCGGTTCTCCATCCGGGAGAGGAAACGGATGCGCTCCAGCACCGAGCATGGGATCTGCTCTTTCGGGAGGAAGTCCTCGAGGGCCCATATGGGCACCGTGCTTATCACCGCGTCAGCGGCAAATGCCTCTGGCTCCGGATACTCCTCGGGGAAGGCCCTCGGACCAACCACCGCCTTCACCCCCCGCACCCTTCCCCGGTCCAGGACGAGGTCCACGACTCGCGCTTCGGTCATCACCTCCCCCCCGCCCCTGCGGATCACCTCCATGAGCCGCTCCACCGTGGCCTTGAGCCCGCCCTTGGGCCAAAAGGCAGTCACCGGCCTTCGCCACCTCTCGAAATACATCTTCCTTATGATCAGGGTCTCGCCGGCACTGTAATCGAACCAGTCGGTCATGAGGAACTCTCCCCGGCAGATGTTCTCGAACATGGCTATGGTACCGGGGTCCCTGGTATGCCGCTGGAGCCAGCTCCTCAAGGGCCAATCGTCGTATCGCTCGAGTTCCTCAAACGGCGAGGAGCGTATGGCCTCGATGACCTTCTTGTATTGCTCCTTGTCCATGTCGAAAGACTCGCGGGCCAGGGCCCACCTGCCGTCCCTGTATACTGGGGACTCGCCTATGGCAGAGGTGTAGTCGAGCTTCAGCCCAGCGTACCTGTAGATCCTCCCTATGATCTCGTCCGGTTCGCCCAGGAAATGCCCACCGGAATTGATGGTGTGCCCCCTGTAATGGATGTCCGTGAGCCGGCCCGCCACATCTGGCTCCCTCTCCAAGAGGAGGACCCTCCTGCCCGAAGAGGCGAGCAGCGCCCCCGCGCAGGCACCACCTATGCCACCCCCTATCACGATCGCATCGTACCCCCCCATGGGCCCCTCCTTGAGATCGTGTCAACGACTCCCCGAAGGGTCTCTCCCCCTCGTGCCGACATCCCCTGGGAGACCCCCTTCCCCCTCTTGCCTACCTCACAGAGCCAACGAAGATCATGAGGCGAGGCACATGTTGATCCCGCCCCCCACGCTGAACTTCACGCCCGTGATATAGGAGGCCTTTCGGGAACTGAGGAAGGCCACCGCATTCCCTATGTCCTCCCGTGGATCCGAAGGCCGCCCCAGGGGGATTAGCCTCAGGAGCTCCTCGCGCCTTTCAGGCGGGACATCCGCCATCATCCTCGTCTCATTGAACCCAGGCATGAGGAGGTTGCATGTGAGGTCGGCCCCATCCTTCCTGGCCCAGGACGCGAACTCCAGCGCCACGGTCATGGTGAACCCGAACAGACCCGCCTTGGCAGCGATGTAGTTGCACATGCCGAATTCGCCGCACAGGGCGCCCTCAGAGGAGATGTTGATGACGCGGCCGTACCTGTTCTTTCTCATGAGGCGCGCCACAGCCTGTGTGCAGAGAAAGGCGCCTTTGAGGTGCACGTCCACCACGTCGTCCCAGTCCTTCTCCGACATGGTCAGGATGGTGGCAGGCCTGCGAATCCCGGCATTGTTCACCAAGATGTCCACCTTACCGAAGGTCTCCACGGCTCGAGCCACCATGGCCTCGACCTCGGCCTTGAGCCTTACGTCGGCCACAACGGCGATGGCCCTCCCCCCCTCGGCCTCGATCATCCGGACCGTCTCCTCCTCGTTGGGGAGATTCACCCCGTTGACCACAACCGCGGCGCCCTCCTCGGCCAGCTTCAAGGCGATCCCCCGCCCGATACCGCTACCTGCGCCAGTGACTATGGCCACCATGCCATCGAGCAGCATCCCCACCTCCTAAAGGCCCCATGTGGCCACCTCAGGTATCCCCTGTCCCATTTGGCAGGTTGTATATCTCGGCTACGAAGGAGAGCCTTTCCTTCGTGTCCAGGTAGGCGAAGCCGAGACCCGGGGCCTCCCCTGACTGCAGGACCCCGACCCCTTTGTCCCGAAAGAACTCCACAGCGCGGCCGAAATCGTCAACGTGAAAGGCCACGTGATGGAGCCCTTCCCCATGCTCCCTCAGGAACTCGAAGTAGATGCTCCTTTCATCCAGCGGTTGTATGAGCTCCCACTGGAAGTCCCCTATCTTGGCGAAGGCCACCCGCATGGAGAAATCCACCCTCTGGCCGCGCACCCTGAGGTCCCGCATGTTCGAAGGACCCAAGGTGAAGACCTCCCAAGGCCCTATCCCCAGTCCCTCGTACTGCCTCACGCTCCGGTCCAGGTCCCTGACCACCACCCCCACCTGGAGCACCTTCCGGAAAGTCGGCTTGCCTTCCATGGCACCTCCCAAGCCCCTCGCCCTTCTTGGACCAAGTCCATCAGGCCCTTCTCACCCTCGGTCTCACCACCACCGAGGGACGGGTCTTTTGGGACCAGATGAATCCCGTCCCCTCTTTTCCAGCGCCGTACCTCGCCCTCAGTTCATCCATGGGACCGGCATCCAAGGCCCGCATGGGGCAGGCATCGACGCAGATGGGCCTCTTGCCCTCCTTCCACCTGTCGAGACAGAAATCGCACTTCTGCATCCTCGGGTCCGGCTCATCCCCGAATTGCGGGGCCTCGTACGGACATGCCTGCCTGCACAGGCCCCCGCACAGAGTCTCCCCCAGGCACCCATCCTCATTCACTACGACAATGCCATCCCCTTGCCTCTTGAAGATGGCCCCTGCCGGGCAGGCATCCGCGCATGCGGGGTGCTCACAGTGATAGCAAGTGATCGCCACATATGCCACGAACGGCTTGGGGTACTCCCCCTTCTCCACGTACGTGAGCCTCATCCAGTTGGCCGGTCCAGCGGGGATGTCATGCCAGTCCTTGCAGGCCACACAGCAGGTGAAGCACCCGACGCATCGCGTCTGATCGAAATAGAATCCCAACTGCATCCCAAGCCTCTCCTCAGAGCCTCTCGATCTCGACGAGGACACTGTTGTATGCGAAAGCGCCACCTGGCGAAGGCTCGTCCCTGGTCAGGACGTTGGGGTGTCCGGCCCTATCCACCCCTTCTTGGTCCGGGTCGTACCAGGCCCCCTCGGGCAGGCTTGCCACCCCTGGCATGATCCGGCTCGTGACCCTGGCCTGGATGCGGGTCTCCCCCCTGTCGTTGAACACCCGGACCATGTCCCCGTCTCTGATGCCCCTGGCCTCTGCGTCAGCCTTGCTCATGGTGACCGCCTGCGGCAACTGCTCCCTCAGCCATGGGAGGCTGTCGAACTGGGCATTTGCCCGCCTCCTATCGTGCGGTGTGACTAGTTGGATCGGGTACTTTTCGTAAAGTGGGTCGTTGACGCCCTCCCAGGCCTCCAGATACTTGGGGATGGGCGGGAGCAAGGGGTCGTTCATGGCTGCCAGCCGCTCGGAATAGATCTCGATCTTCCCGGAGGGGGTGGGAAAGGGGTGGTTCTCAGGGTCCTCGATCTGCTCCTTGAAGGCCACGTATGGCCCGCTCCTCGGCAACCAGTAGAGTGCCTTCTCCCTGAATTCGTCGTAGTCCGGGATCCGGGCCTTGGCGACCGCAGACCTGAGCCTCTCTTCATCGCTCTGGGTGTCGTAATCGGATATCCCCATCCTCTGGGCCAGGGCCTTGAATATCTGGTTTTGCGGCCTGGATTCGCCCAACGGTTCGATGACCTTTCTCTGGAATCCGTAGTAACCGTTCACAGCCCCAGGGGCCATGTCCTCCCTTTCCACAAACGTGGAACTCGGCAGGATGATGTCAGCGTACCTCGCGGTGGCGGTCATGTACTGCTCGACATCGGCGATGAACTCGAGGGATTTCAGGGCCCTGACCGTCTTGTTCGTATTGGGAAGGGCATTGATATAGTTGCAGTTGACGATGAGGGCCAGCTTGTAGTCTGCGGGGTACCCTCCGGCCCTGCCGCTCAAGATGGCATCGGCCATCTTGGCGTAGTGTACCCTGGGATACATGCGGCCCAGGAAGACTCCGTCCCAAGTGGCCACATCGTCAATGGGGTTGCGGGCGAACGGGAGCCCGCTTCCCAATCCCACCCTGTGAGGGAATCCTCCCACCACCGACACCCAGGCCCTGCCTCCTGCATCGCCCCCCAGGACACCCACATTTCCGGTCATGGCGGCCAGCACGCTGGCTGCGCGGTGGTATTGCTCCCCGAATGCCGTGCGGCCCGGGCCAATTCCCGCCATGAGGGCCGCTGGCTTCGCAACGGCATATTCCACAGCCAGCCTCTCGATGGTGGAGGCCGGCACACCGGTTATCCCCTCTGCCCAAGATGGGGTCTTGGGCAGTCCGTCTTCCGTCCCCAGGACATAATCCCTGAACCTCTCGAATCCCACCGTGTACCGCTCCAGAAAGGCCTTGTCCTGGAGGTCTTTGGTTATGATGACGTAGGCCATGGCTATCAGCATGGCAGCGTCTGTCCCAGGCCTAATGGGTATCCATTCTTCGGCAAATGCGGCAGCGGTCTCGTTGTAGAAGGGGTCCACCGCGACGATCCTGGTCCCTGCCTCTTTGGCCCTGGCCAGGTACCAGCTAGTGTTGGTCCCCTGTATGGTCTTTGCCGGGTCCCACCCCCAGGCTATGATGAGGCGGGAGTGCAGAAGGCTGTCGCGGGAATTGGAGCAGCAGATCGTCCCGTAGGTGTAATACTCGGACATCAACCCGCCTTGGAAGGAGGTCGCGCCCCACCATGTCGTGTACCCCCCGGCAAGGGCCAGCAGCCTGTGGCCCACCATGACGGTGTGCAAGGCACACAGGTCGCCGGCCATGGGCAAATAGAGTATGGACATGGCTCCGTAGGTTTCCCTCACACGCTTGAGCTCGGCTGCCACGGTGTCCAGGGCCTCATCCCAGGAGATCGGCTCGAATCTCCCCTCACCCCTTTCTCCGACACGCTTCAGTGGGTAAAGGATGCGATCTGGGGCATAAACCCTCTGCCTCAGGGCACGCCCCCTCTGGCACGCCCTGAGCTGGGGCTCGTCGCCGTCATCGGTCTCCACTCGGGTGATCACCCCATCTTTCACATGGACCTTGAGGAGGCAGTTGCCCCCACAGTGGCTCGCACACATGGTGGTGATGACCGTCTCTGCCTGCCGCCTCATTTGCCCAGCTCCTTCCCGCCCCTTGTCGCGTCTCCCTTGGAGAAGAACCTCCTCCTTATCCAATAGATGGGCGAAAGCATCACGAAGCTCAGGGGCGAGGGCCTCAGGATCATGGGTATCATCTTGAAGAAATCCTCGACCTTCACGTGCACCGTGGTATCGAACTGGCCCATCAGGCGCCCCTCCATGCAGAGCCGGTCCTTGTCCCTGAACATCCTCTCGATCTCCATGACGCTCTTACCCTGGTCCGTGTAGATCTTGAAGGCCTTCTCGCTCGACTTGCCCACTGGCAATGGAAGCATCTCGATCCCCCCACGCTCCCGCGCAACCCCATACCCCACTCGAAGGCAGTGACGGATCCCGGGTGTCACGGGACACCCTCGGCCATGTGCCTTGCCGCGGCGTACCCGAAGACCATGCTCTGACCGTTGGCAAACCCACTGTTGTAGCCCACGCCCATGGCGAGATGGGCGGATGTGTTGCCCGTGGCGTAGAGGCCCGGTATGGGTTTGCCCCTGACGCTCAGGACCTGCGCGGCTCCATTCGTCACCAGACCCCCTCTATGGCCCGCGGTCCCTGGATGGATCTGGACCCCGTAGAAGGGCGGACTCTCCAGGGGGGCCAGGCAAGGGTTGGGCCCATGGTTGGGGTCCCCTGCCCATCTGTCGTACGTGGCCTCGCCCCTGTGGAAGTCAGGATCCCTCCCCTCCCTGGCGAAGGAATTGAAGCGCCTCACCGTCTCCTCCAGGCCTTCCCACGGGAGTCCGAGTTTCTCCGCGAGTCCCTTCAGAGAGTTGGACTTGGAAAGCCACTCGGCTTGGTCCGCCCCCTGTCCCGGCTCCAGCGGTCCGCAGGGGTATTTGTCCCTGTGGGACTGGTCGGCGATCCAGTACATGGGCAGGTGGACGTATTCCCACCTGCCGGGATCATAGGCCGTGAAGGCAGTCCCCATCGATGGGTAGTAAGACTCGTTGCAACATCTCTTCCCCGCCCTGTTGACGATCATATCGCCAGGTTTCCCACAACTGGCGAGGAAGAGCCTGTACAGAGGCGTCCCGTCTATCTCCTCCCCTGGGACCCGGATGGTCGGGAGCCAAATGCTGTGTTCCATCATGGCCACCGCACCCCCTACCTCCATCCCCATGATGTGGCCATCCCCCTCGTTCTGAGGATTGGTGAAGGGGTGGGGCCGCGGGCCATGGATGAACCTGCTGCTCATCTGCTCGTTCCACTCGAAACCGCCTGTGGCCAGGAGGACCCCCTTCTTGGCCCTGATCCAGTACGGCCTACCCTCCTTCTCGGCCTCCAGACCCACAACGCGTCCCCCCTGGAGTATCAGCCTCACCCCGCTGGTATGAAGCGATAGTTCTATTTCCCTCTCCAGACACGCCAGTACGAGGGGGCCGATCAGCGTGCGTCCCCCTGCCCACATCCCCTCGGGCACCCCGAGCTGAAGGGGGACTGGGGAACGTCTCACATGGGAGAGCAACGGATAGCGGACCTCTGCCTCTGCCAGCTCTATGGCCATGTTGAGCGGGTCAGGGAGCAGGTAGCGCCCCCCGGACTTGCCGCCAGGGAGCTCCGCCCTGTAGTCCGGGTAACCCCTCGGGGCGATCATGCGCAATGGGGTGCGGGCCTCGAGGTAGTCCACCATCTCAGGGCCCTTGTCCACGAACGCCACGGCCTTTTCCTCGTCATGGCGTCCCATGCTGATCTGACGGATGTAGGTGAGGGCCTCCTCCCTGGAGTCCTCGAGGCCCCTTTGACGCATCTTCGGGTTGTTGGGGATCCAGATGATCCCACCGGAGAGGGCGTTGCCCCCTCCAAAGGCACCAGATTTTTCCAGCACCACGCACTTCATCCCCAGGTCGTGGCCCACGATGGCAGCCACCAGTCCACCGCTGCTCGAGCCCACCGCCACCAGATCAGCCTCCAGATCCCACTTCTCCGGGAGATTCCCCATACCGAAGCCTCCCTTCACTTCCCCTTGAACACTGGCTGGCGCCTCTCGGAGAAGGCATTGAACGCCTCCCTCACGTCCTCTGTCCCGAGGAGGATGGCCTGTCCGTAAGTCTCGTTGTCCAGCGCCCCCTGAAGGTCCTGGTTCAGTCCCTTGTACACGGCCCACTTCACCAAGGCGTAGGCGCGGGAAGGCCCCTGGCAGAACCGCCTGGCCAGGGCAATGGCGCACGGCATGAGCTCCTGGGCAGGCACCACCTGATTCACCAGACCGATCCTCAGGGCCTCCTGTGCGTCTATGGTGTCGCCTGTGAGGATGAGCTCCATGGCCTTGCCAACGCCCACAAGCCTGGGCAGGAGATATGTCCCCCCCATGTCCGGCATGAGCCCTGCCCTGATAAAGACCTCGGAGAAACGCGCCTCCTGGGAGGCTATGCGCATGTCGCACGCCATGGCCAGATCGAGCCCTGCACCCATGGCCACACCATTCACAGCGGCTATGACAGGCTTTGGCATGTGCCGAATGGCGAGGGTGATCCGCTGCGCCTCCCTCACATACTCCGCCCGGATGATCGGGTCCGATGTCTTCCAGGAGGGATGCCCCTCCCTGTCCCCGCCAGCCGAGAATGCACGGCCCGCCCCGGTTACGACCAGGGCCTTGACCCCCTCATCCGCCTCAGCCCTGCCCAGAAGCGCCGCCAGGTCGGCGAAGAGCTCCCTGTTGAAGGCGTTGAGCTTCTCAGGCCTGTTGAGCGTCACGACCCCTACACCGTCCACGGCCTCCCAAGTGACCGTCCCTCCCATCACTGCCCCCCTCCTTCACTTCGTCTGGTCTCCTCGATCCAACGCGGCCCAAGAGGGCATCGCCCAGCCTCGCCATCAGGGGGCGGGCCCGAGACCCGCCCCCTTTCCTGGTCAACCCCGAGGCACTGGCCTGCCCAACCATTGGGTGTAGAACCCCTCGATGTCAGGAAGGAAGTCCAAGACCACAGGGTAGCCCGGGGTCACATACTCCACCTCCAGGAGCGTCCCGCACTTGGGACAGTAATACTCCCTGAGCTGACACCATTGCGTATCAGGGACCCTGAGCTCTGGGACGACCCCAGGATAGAGCTCTTTGAACTTCTCCTCCGTGTCCCGTACATAGATCAGTGCCTTCATCTTCCAGTTCTCTCGGTAATCCCCGTACTCGTGCCCGCAGGTCGCCTTGACGATGAGCCCTCCGTCTTTGGCGACGATGTACAGGTGCTCGTGGATGGGAAGGACTATCTTCTCCTTCCAAGGCACCTTTTCCTGCAGGACCTCTATGTACTTGTCGAACCGGTCCGGATCCTTGAAGGAGCTCATCATCCCCTTGAGGGTGGGCCAATCCAACTTGCCCTCCACCATGGCCTTGATGGTCTCCTTGGGGTAACTGGGGCCCATGGCCCTTTCCTGTCTCTCCTCGGTCATGTCCTCGTCCCTCCTTCTCAGAAAGAGAACTCCTCTGGGAGCCTCCAGGCCTCCTTGAACTCACGAGCGAACTTGGGGGAAAGCCCCATGCACTCCCTGTACATGTCGATGACAGCAGGGGCCAGGTCTTTGCCCTGAACCTTGGCCTTCTCCTCCTGCCACCAATCCGATACTGGTCTTGCCCTGCGCAGTCTCTCCTGGCGCATGGCCTCCCTCAGACGGGCGGTCTCCTCGTGATCCACCACCCACTCCTTGGAGGCCTGGTCGTAGGATGCTGCCACGCAATATATCTGCCTGGCCACCTCCGGGGTGGTCATCCCCCTCAGGAGGTCAGCCCTCACCGACTCGGGGTCCCTCTCGATGGGGTCGCCGTAACCGGAGCCGCCGAGACCGAAGTTCAAGACCAGGTCCCATTCCTTCACCACGATGGGGGCCCGGATGCCGTACTTGATGAGCCGTTCCCCCTTCAGGACCCCCTTCTCCATGGAATCGAAGATCTCCCTGCTGTCGACTGGGATCGGCTTCCTCTGTTCGGTCAGTTCCTTCAGGTTCGTATCGCGCACCACGACGGAATAGTGTATGGGCGGCGGATACCCCCCGAAGAGCCCGGTGTCCCAGAAGGTCAGGGATGGGAGCACGGTGGTGTTGAACGTGACCCACTTGGTCCCGTGGATGAGATGAACGGCCTCGTGGCCCACCCCTCCCCTGTACTTGCCATATCCCCCGGAGTCCGGCAGGATCCTCCGGCCCAGGTAGACGATGGGCATGATGATCTCCCAGAGCTCCGCATTGGCCAGGTCTGTCTCGGGCTGCCACATGCAGGCCCCCACGTCCAGCCCGTCCCTCACCCCCCTTCCCCCCCCGCCGCAGGCGCATGCGGCGTCCGGGTTGGTGAAGCCGAAGGGCTGGCCGTACTGGCTTATGCCACCGTAATCCTCTCCGTTGGTCGGGGTGTTTATGAGGTGTATCTCCTCCCTGAACCCCCTGGCGAAGAAGGCCGTGCCCAAGGCCCTGCTGAACACGGAGTAAATGGGCATGAGGGTCACCCAGGCGATGGCCGTGCTCGCATAAGGGTAGTCGGGGTTGACCAGTGTCCCAAAGGGGGTCCTGAGGTCCACGGCCAGCATGGTCCCCTCGTTCACCCTCCGGTCGAAGGCGAGCTGGTGGGAGAGCCCAACCAGGTAACCACCGGTCATCCCTGGCGGGGTGATGTTGTAAGAGTGGTATCCCCACTTGCTCACCCCGTCCAGATCCAGAGAGATCCTGCCATCCGTCCCTATGGTCACCTCCACAGGGAGGTGGAGGATCCCGTCGTTGGCAGCCACTGGGAGCATGGGCTCGTCCTTCCATTTGTACCCGTAGAAGGTCACCCCTTTGTACTTACCCGGGATCAGCCTCTCCTTGACCTTGTCCAGCATTATGCGCCTGGCCTCTTCCACCAGCTCACGGACAGCCCGGCGGTAGTAATCGATCCCGAACTCCTCTATGACCCTCTTGATCTCCTCCCTGACCATGATGCACCCGGCGAGCTTCCCCCTCTCGTCCTGCACCCAGAGGTTGGGGAGCCTGCATCCCCTCCTGATCCTCTGGAACACGTGCTTGTGGATCCTGTCGTTCTGGCCGATCTTCTCTGCCGTGAAGAGGAGCCCGGCCCCGAAGCTCTCTATGGAGAGGGGCGGCACACTGCCCGGCACCACCCCCCCGATCTCCAGCTGGTGGGCCACCCCTGCTGTCCAGCCTATGACCTCTCCCTGCCAGAAGATGGGGACGATGGTCTGGGGGTCTGCGGGATGGATGTTGCCGATGTATGAGTCGTTGTTCATGAAGACATCGCCCTCGGCGATGCCAGGGTCATCCTCGTAGTCGTTCCTTATCATCCACTTGATGGTGTGGCTCGTGGTGCACACGTGGGTTATGATCCCTGTGGAAAAGGCCACGGCATCCCCGTCCGGCGTGTACAGACAGAACAGCAGCTCCCCGACCTCCCTTATCCCTGGGGAGGCCGAGATGGACTTGACCGCCTCCCTCGCCGCCAACACAGCGGCCAGGAGCCTGGAGTTGAAGACCTCGAACCTTATGGGGTCCTCCTCCTTCAGGGAGAGGTCCTTGAGTCCACAATAATGGCCGGTCTGGGCGAAGAGCGCCTCGTTTTCCACGAGCATCTCCTTGAGGGTCTTGGTCTTGGCAGTCATGTCTCTCACCTCCACCAGATGATCCTGTGTTCGTCGAACCGGACTGAGTGACCCGGGGGCACCGGCAGTGTGGTCATGGGATGCTCGACGATGGCAGGGCCCTTGACCTCGTTGCCTGCCTTCAGGAGGTCCATCTCCCAGAGGTCGAAATCTATCCAGTTCTTCCTGTGGTAGACCTTTCTTCGCCCCTTGTGGGCCTCCTTGGGTGGGGTGCTGGATTCCAGTGTGTACTTCAGGAGCCTCGGCTTGACCGTGGCCACATGACCTTCCACCGCCAGCTCCGTTATCTGGAATCCGAACTCCGGGGACTTGGCGGCCAGGGGATACTTGGCCCCGTAGGCATCCTCGAAGGCCCCGGTCATCTTGTCCATGTCCGCAGCCGAGGTCACCCTTGCCACCGGGGAGGTGGCCTCTACGTCCTCGAGCTGCCCCAGGTACCTGCCATAGAGGAGGTACCGCATGGTTATGGCCTCTGCCGGGTAACCCTCTCTGGTCAGCTCGTCCAGGGCCGCCTTCTCCAGGGCCTCGTAAGTGCTGTTGACGATCTGGCCCATGTAGAGCTTCATCTCCTCACCAGCCCCAGGGGGTATAACCACGAAGGCCCCCTTGTGGTACCTGTGAACGTAGTCGCAGTTGGCGATCCCGAAGGCGGAGAAGGCCGCGGCGAAGGGGAAGGTGATCACCCCCTTGAAGGGCACCCCCTCCACGATCCCCCAGAGGTGCAGGGGCCCTGCCCCGCCGTACAGGGCCACGTGGTAGTCTGCAGGATCGAACCCGCTTCCACGCATGGTGGCCCTCACGTGCTCCTTCATCCGGACGTTGATGAGCTCCAGGATGTCGCACGCAGCGCCATAAGGATCGAGCCTGAGGGGATCCGCCACCCTCTCCTTGAAGACCTCCAAGGCCCTGTCCTTGTCCAGCCTTATCTTTCCCCCCAGGAAGTAGTCCGGGTTCAGGTATCCCAGGATCAGGGAGCAGTCGCTGATGGTGGGCTCATGATACCTGTAGCAGATCCCCACGTCGGCCCCGGCGCTCTCCGGGCCCAGGGTGACCCTGCCCGATACCGGGTCTATCCTGACCACCATCCCTGCCCCGGCACCGATGGACTGGATGGAGAGCGTGGGGAGGTTCAGGTTGTAACGGGCTATTATGGTGTCCCTGTGGACCGGGAGCATCCCCTTGGTGATGATGGAGACGTCGAAACTGGTGCCGCCCATGTCTATGGCCACGAGGTTCCCCACCCCAAGGAGATCCGATATCCTCTTGGCTCCTATGAGACCTCCGATGGGCCCAGAGGTGACCGATTCGTACAGCCTGGGGTGACGGACATTGATGAGCCCACCGTAGCCGGCCAGGGTGAGGAGTTCATGTCGATATCCATGTGCCTTCGCCTTGTCCTCGATCCTGATCAACTGTCTCTTGAGCGGCTCGGCAGCGTAGCACTGTATCACCACGCTGTTGAGCCGGCAGTGCTCTCGCGTGATGGGGGCGAGTTCGCTGCCTATGTTTATGGGGACCTCCCTGCCGAATTCCTTGGCGACTTCCGCCACGATCTCCCTCGCCCTCTGCTCATGGGATGGGTTCAGGTAGGAGAAGACGAAGGATATCCCGATGGCCTCGACACCCTCCTCCATGAGCTCCCTGGCGGCCCGCCTCACCTCCTCCTCGTACAGGGGGATGACCTCCACCCCGAACATGTTGATCCTCTCCGTCACCCCCTTGACCAGGCGCTTGGGGACGAGCTCAGGGGGGGTCTGATGTGTGACCGAGTGGAGCCTGTCCTCGTACCCGTACTCCGCCCAGTTGAGGCCCCTCTGGTGGAGGAGATAGTCCTCGAAGCCCTTGTTGACGATCACGCCCACCTTGGAGCCCGTCAGGGTCAGCAATATGTTCAGCATCCCTGTCCCTGAATAGATCGCGCTTCGGAGGTTGGGCATCACCTCTTTCAGACCCAGGTCCCAGAAGCGTGCGGCGTCAGCGGCTGCCTCCATGAAACTCATGGACTCATCCTGCCGTGTTGTGGGGGCCTTCCCTATGACGAAGTGTCCCTCCTCGTCCATGAGGAAGGCGTCGGTCATGGTGCCTCCTGCATCCTGGGACAGCATGTAAGTCTTGGACATCGCGACTCACCTCCTGTTCTTTCGCCCCGAATGGAAGACCGATCTGGTCCATCGTTGCTCGCCACGCCTACCCCCAGCGAAGGGGCCTCACCTTCCTTCATACCTTGGACAAGGCGGGGGGGACCGGACGCGCCCCCAAATGGCCGTGCGACTCTCACCCACGAGGGTCCAATCCCCCTTGCGTCGGCCCTTCATCTCTCCCCAGGTCCCGCCCCAAAGGGTAACAAACCAAATGGACGATAATCGCTCCTGGAGGGGGCAAGGGTGCCCCCGTACCTCATCGTCAAGTGGCAGGTCTTCTCACACTGTTTTTCGGCTCGCCTCCCCTCTCCCTATCGAAAAGGGGACAACTTGTCAACAAGAAAACGACCATCCATATCCATATCCGCCATGGGTGCCCGACCCCTCGGGCCGAGCCTCATCTTGATAGGGGGCTCTCTCCGAGACGGAGGGGCCACCCCTGGGGCACCCATGCACCAACGCGGCTGCCAGATAGATCAGGAAAGCAGGAATCCCCCATCTACCACTACCGTGGTCCCCGTCATGTAGTCGGCCGCCGCACTCGCCAAGAAGAGCACGACCCTCGCGATGTCATCGGGATCCGCGAGCCTGCCCAGGGGTATGCGCTGGATCCCCTGAAGGGCCGCAGCCGCCCTTTCCCTGGCCCCAGGGGTCAAGACCCCGCCGGGGGCTACGGCATTCACCAATATCTTGTGTGGCGCGAACTCCAGGGCCATGGTCCTGGTGAGCATGGCCACCCCGCCCTTGGATGCGTCGTACGGGGCCATCTTCCGGGTGGGATGGATTGCGTCCATGGATGCGATATTGATGATCTTCCCCCCACGGCCGCCCCTTATCATCTCCTTGGCCGCCGCCTGGGAGCAAAAGAAGACGCCCTTTAGGTTCACAGCCATGAGCCTGTCCCAATCCCCCTCCTTCACCTCCAGGGCAGACCTCATGAAATAGATGCCGGCGTTGTTGACCAGGATGTCGAGGGAACCGAAGGCCTCCACAGCTTCCTCCACTACCCTTTGAGCGTCCGAAACGCTCCCGGCATCCGCCACCACCGCCTCGGCGTCCCCACCGCGGGAGCGGATCGATTGGACGGTCTCAGCCAGGGCCTCTTGGTCCAGGTCCGTCGCCACCACCTTGGCCCCAGCCTCCGCGAGTCGAAGCGAGATCGCCTGCCCGATGCCCCTTCCGGCACCGGTGACGATGGCGCACTTGCCGCTTAGGTCAAAGAGCTCCGCGATGCTTGGTCGCCCCATGGCTCATCCCTTCCCTGAAAATGGCGTACTGTCTCAGCCTCCCGAGCGCCCTCACCGCCCGCTCGAAGCTGGGAAAGACGAGCGTCTTGCCCGTGGCCTCGAGCCGCGCCCGGATCTCTTCCGCATTGCGGCCGTGCAGGACACACACGATGGGCTTGTCCCTGAATCTGTCAGCCACGTTGGCGACGACGTCACTTGGGTCTATCTCGTCCCTCTTGTTGAAGACGCCTGCAATGAACAGTATTCCGTGCACTGTGGGATCCGCAGCCACGATGTCCAGCACCATCTGGGAGACCCTTAGGTACCTCTCCGAGAAATCGCTCGAGGTGTCGCTGAGGATCGCAGGGAAGATGTCTATGGGATTGCTTATGTTGACCCACGGAAGGGACATCGCCTTTATCCTGCCTCTCGTCCCCTCCATGAGCTCCGCCATCTCAAGACCGTAGTCGTCACAGGCATCCGCGGCCAGGACGCCTCCCGATCCGCTCATGGTGACGACCCCGAGCCCCCTGCCCCCCATCAGGGGCAGGACACAGAACGCCCTGGCCAGGTCGGCCTCCTCTTCGATGTCGGCGACCCTGATGATCCCGCATTGCCTCATGACGGCCCCATATATCTCATCCCTGCCCGCCAACTGGCCTGTGTGGGACTGGGCTGCCTTGCGTCCGTAATGGCTCCGCCCTGACTTCAGCGCGAGTATGGGCTTTTTCTTCGCCACGCGAGTTGCTACCTTCATGAACCTCTTGCCGTTGCGAATCCCCTCGATGTACAGGCCTATCACCTTGACCTCGGGGTCGTCCTCGAAATATTCCAGGCCATCCGCGAAGTCCACGTCACACGTGTTCCCAAGGTCGATGGTCTTGCCGGAAGGAAGGAACCCCTGGGTGCCGGTGAAGAAAGAACCCGTCTGGGTTATGACCCCCACAGGGACCTTGGTGACCTCGGATCGAGTGAAACACGTGGTCATGTGGGCGAAGGCATTGGCCACACCCACCGTATTGGGACCCAAGACCCTCCCCCCGGCCCTTCTGACGACCCTCACCATCTCCGCCTCAATGGCGCGCCCCTCCTCGTCGAAATCCGAGAACCCCTGTGTGACCACGGCTACTGCCTTGATCCCCTTTTGGGCGCACTGCTCGACGACACCCAGCACGGCAGGCCTGGGTGTCGCTATCACCGCCAGGTCGATCTCATCGGGGATGTCCAGCAGGCTGGGGTATGTCCTGACCCCCATGATCTCTTCAGCGCTTGGATTCACCGGATAGATCTTCCCCTCGAAGCCGAACTCCAGTAGGTTTTCCAAGCTGTTCAGCGAAAGCCTCCCAGTGCGCCTGGGGACCCCGACCAAGGCGATGGATCTCGGCTCCATGAAGAACTTCAAGTCGTCTCTGGCGCTCATCGAGACCCCTTCTCCGGGCAGCCCTGCGTCTGGTCTCAGGGGGGAGTTCCTATCAGCAGATGATATCTTCCAGAGATCACCACGGCTGTGCGGGGAGAGGATCCCTGTCAGGCTCGCAAGGATACCGTAGCACCCCCTGCGGCCGGACCCATGAAACGGGTCCTCACCGTACCGATTCTCCTGTCAGTCGCGACAAGATGTAATCCGCGGCCGCCCCTCTATGTCCCTGCCTCAGGATGGTGGCCAGGGCCGTGGGAGACCTCTCACACATCCTCTCGACCGCCCTTACGGCTGCGGCCACCGGGTCCTGGTGGATCTCCCAGATGATCCCCCATTTCTTAGCCAGCTCGGCCCCTATCCTCCTGCCTGTCATGGTCAGATAGGCCATCACCTTGCGGCCGGCAATACCTACGCCCCTTCGAATCACTATGTCAGACCAATCGCCCGGCCCCCCGAACTGAGCCTCGGGCGCGGAATAGAGGAGATCCACGGCGAGGGCAGCAGCCAAGGCCGCACCTTCGCACCTCCCCCTGATCGCCCCCACCGAAAGGCCCTCCCGGCGCTCCAGCCCGGCCAGATCGCACAGGGAGAGTCCTGCGAGGTCATCCAGGTCCAATACCATGGGGCCGTCTGGCCAGGGAGGGCCTTTGACGATCTCAATCAACGCGGGCGTACCTCCTCTGGCTTTCGGCCACTGTTGGAGAGGCCATGAGCCTGGGCATGACCATGGGGGCCATGCGGAAGGCCGGCTCCCCGTGGAGGTTGAGGAGCCTCTTGGCCGCAACGAAGCGCGGGTTCCCTGCCATCTCCTCGGCGACTCGGACGGCCTCATCGACCAGGCGCTCGGCAGGGTGGAGCTCCACCACCATGCCAAGATCGTGGGCCTCGAGCCCTGTCAACCAACGCCGCCCCATGAGGGCCAGGTATCGAATCCACCCGCGCCCCAGCACGTCCACCCCCCGGCCCATGGCATTGGGCGGTGCCGCTCCATGGGTGATCTCCTTAAGACCAAAGATCGCCTGGGGTGTGGCGAGGATCACATCGCACACCAAGGCCAACTCGAACCCGAAGCCCAGGGCATAACCGTCCACGGCAGCCACCACAGGCTTGGGCACCGACTCGATCTTCTGGAAGAGCCTCGTCACCTTTACTATGAAGGCATCGGCCTCTCCGAGATCCTTGAAAGAGAACATGGATACGTCGTCCCCGGCCGAGAAGTGGCCATGGCTTCCAGTGAGGACGTAGGCCCTGGCCTCCTCCTCCAGGGCCGCTTCCAGCCCGTGATAGACCGTCGGATCAGCGGCATTGAGCTTCTCGGGGCGGTCGATGGCCACAACCAGGACATCCCCTTCTTCGCCCCGGATACGAACGCCCATCGGTCAAAGCCTCCCAAAGAGCTCCTCTTCCCAGATATCTTCCCAGATAGGCACGCTACCCCCCGGGCCCTCCTCCTCAAGTCACCCAGAAGACCGCAGCCCTCATCTGGCCACCCGTACCTGAGTGAGCACTCCCGGCATGAACTCCCTGGCCCGGCCATGGTCCTCGCCGGCCGTGGAACCCAGGAGCCCCTTCACCAGGGCCACGGCCTCCTGCGACCAGGAGGCCATCTGAAGGGCCGCCTCTTCCGCCCGGGCCAGGGGGTCCTCGACGACTTCGTGCACGAGTCGGGCCTCCAGGGCCTCTTCAGCGCTCATCCGCTTTCCGGTAAGGCCGAGTCCTAGGACCCTCCTGCGGAAAAGGACATCCAGGCCTCGCGTGACCAGGACAGAAGGGACGGCCCCGTGGTCGATCTCCGCGAAACCGAAGATCGCATTTGGTGAAGCAAACACGGCATCGGCCACCAGGAGCACCTCGCTCCCGAAGCCGAGGGCGTGCCCTTGCACCGCCGCGACCACTGGCTTGGGAAGCGTCTCCATTGCCTCGAAGAGACCTAAGGGGCCTTCCAGGAACCTCTCAGCCGCGGCATGGTCTGGGAAGTCAAAACCGGCCACGTCCTCGCCGGCACAGAAGTCTCGCCCATCCCCCCTGAGGACCATGGCCTTCAACCTTGCGTCGCCCTCCACCTCCGAGACACGGGCCCGCATGATGGATAGCATCCCCTGAGTCACGGCGTTTCGCTTCTCATCCCTGTCCAGAACCAGATGCGCCAGGGGCGGGGCGATCTCCAGGCGGACGAAGAGGGGCGGTCGCGAGGCCTTGCCCACCCTCGCGACCCTCTGCTCCACGATGAGCCCTTCTTCGTCGATGAAGAATTCGTCGCGCCCCTCAAGGGGTGGGGGTCCTTCCCCCCGATCCGCCCACCACTCCATGGCCGCGAACCCCTCCCAGGCCTCGATCCTCTCTACCCTGAGCCTCAAGGAGCGGAAGAACTCACCCCTGTGGGAGAACCACTGGCCGATGGCCCTTCGGCCGCGCACCTCCCCGTCGGGCGTCCTGAGCAAGGCATCCTCTCTGTAGCCGGCCTCGATGCGGCCCCGATCCATGGCGGCCACTGCGGCCAGATGCTCATCAAGGGCAGCCCAGGCAACCCTAGACGGACTCACTGCCGTTCGCCTCTCGGACATCTCCGTACCACTGTCACACGACGGTGACCGAAGCGCCGGGCCATCCCGGGATCGGCGAGGTCTTCTTGTCCGACCTTCGTATATTTCACCGCGAAGTTTATTTTGGAACCCCCATCCCTGTCAAGGAGAAAAACGAGCCGGTAGAAGTTGACACGGGAAAGGCCTTTTCATAGACTCAGCCCACAAAGGCTATTCTCAGTTCATCGAGAAGTCGCTCTCTTGCTAGGGGTTTCTCGCGCGTGATGGGAGGCCAGCCCAAGGACCACCATCGGGTGGTGCCCAATGGCGCGGAGGCCGAGTTGCGGTGCGCTGCCATGCGAATTCGGAGACGATGCCCCGCGCTGTGTGAGCGGCCTCTGGCCTTTTCCTTCAGTGGCAGCGATGGCTGAAAGGAGGTGATGGCTGGGGCAGTAGGAACCGGAGAGCGCTCCCTGACGGAAGAAGCTTCAGGGGAAGTCCTACAATCTGAATTCCTTTACCACTCGACTCGCAAGGAGAAGAAGATGGGAAAATACAAGACCATTCTCTATGAGAAGAAGGACAAGATCGCCACGTTGACCTTGAATCGACCTGAGAAGATGAACGCTTTGACCGACGAGATGATGGCAGAGATACCGGCCGCATTGGAAGAATCGGATAACGATCCGAACATCAGGGTCACCATCGTCACCGGGGCGGGACCCAATTTCTGCACCGGCTACGACCTAGAAGGCGGTTCCAGCTATGCCGACCTCAAGGTCTCCTTGCAGGAGGCCATGACGGTGGCCCGTGCCATCCGGAAGAAATACCTGGACATAATGAACACGCGCAAGCCCACCATCGCCAAGATAAGGGGATATTGCTTTGCCGGAGGCATCTACATAAACATGATGTGTGATGTAGGCATAGCGGCCGAGGATGCCATATTCGGACACACGGCGGTCCAAAGCGCTGGGCCCACAGGCAATGCCCTTTTCGTGTGGCTCCTCGGACCCAGAAAGGCCAAGGAGCTGCTCCTCACCGGAAGGCTCATCACTGGCAAGGAGGCGGAGAGGATCGGGCTGGTCAACATGGCCGTGCCCCCGGATAGACTGGACGAGGAGGTGGAGTTGATGGCCAAGGACATGGCCTCGATCCCATTGGATTCCTCTGTCCTGACCAAGGAGTCGATCCAGACGGCCATGGAGATCATGGGCCTGTACGCCACCTTCAGGACGCAGAGCGAGCTGAACGCCCTTGGCCGGTACGGGGATGCCCTCCTGGACATCAACCTGTTGCGCGCAATGACCAAGGAGAAGCTCAGCCGCCTGCGACCGAAAAAGGTGTGAGGGATGGCAGCAGGGGCGATCGGGGGGGGGAGGTCTTGCGCAACGAGGAACATCCCCCTGGCCCCCTCCCTTGTTCTTCCCCTGCCCTGTCCGTCATCGCCTGGGGCCGCGCACCCTGCATCATCTCGACGCCTCGGTCTTCTCGCTAGACCGAGATAATCCCGGACACCGGTGCCTGCTTCGGCCCCGGGTCGGATAGGGTGGGTCTTGGGTTCACCAGGGTTACGACATCCGCCCAGGCCTTCGGACTGGGAAGGTGGGAGTCGGGAACCCGGGGACTCCGGGTTGGGCCTGCATCCGCGAGGGGAGACTGCTCATGAGAACCACCATGGAACATCTGGATGAGCTGTTTCATCCGAGATCCGTGGCCATTGTGGGCGGCTCGGGGGATGCGAGCAAGCTCGGCTATGCCATGGTTCGGGGATTTGTGGATTTCGGATTCCCCGGCAAGCTCTTCGTCGTCAACCCCGAACCATCGCAGCCCATCGTCGGCCTCCCCGTGTTCAGCAGCGTGTCACAGATCCCGGATAGCCCCACACTGGTGATCATAATGACGCCTCCTTCAACCGTCCCGGCGATACTGAAGGAATGCGCCCAGAAGGGGGTCAAAGGGGCCGTGGTTTTCAGCGCGCCCCTCCCGGGGCCCCAGCCCGATGAGGCCGAGGCCATAAGGATGGCCAGGTCAGCGGGCGTCAGGATCATCGGCCCCAACAGCCTTGGCCTGTATTGCCCATCCACAGGGCTTCCCCTTTTTCCTCACTTCCCCAAGAAGGAAGGGACGGTCTCCTTCATCTCCCACAGCGGTTCCTTTGCCTTGGGCCTTGCGGTGGGCCTCGCGGAAAGGGGACTCGGCTGCCGCAAGGGGATAATCAGCGGAAACGAGTGGGATCTCACCTGGACCGAGTGTCTCGAATACCTGGGACAGGATGACGGCACGGAGATCATCGTCGGGTACATGGAAGGGGTCAAGGACGCCCAGGCCTTCCTCCGGGTGGCCAGGGAGGTGGGAAGCAGGAAACCCGTCTTCTGCATCAAGGGGGGCGATAGCGAACAGGGAAGCGCCCTTGCCATGTCTCACACCGGTTCCATTGCGGGCTCGGCAGCCACATGGAAGGCCGCCCTCCGCCAGGCGAATATCATCAGGACAGAGGACGTCGATGAGGCCGTGGATCACGCGGTCGTCTTCAATTACCTGAAGGACCGGCCCGTTGGCCGGCGTATAGGGCTGATATCCGGAAACGGCGGCCTCCTGGTGACAACCGCGGATATGTGCGAATCCTTTGGTCTGGAGATCCCGGAGCTGGCCCCAAAGACCAGGCGAGTCCTGGAGGATATGCTCCCACCCTACGGCAGCAGTCATCGCAACCCAGTGGATGTCAGTATCGCGGCTGCGGCCAATCTTGAACTCTACTCCGAACCCATAAAGGTCCTGGACCGATGCGATGAGTTGGATCTGATCCTGTGTGTGCACTCCGGTGATTACCGCGGCGAAGATATGGCGAGACAACTCGTGAGAGAGAACTTCCACACCACCAAGCCCCTGTTGGTCTTGATGCTTGGCGAGTCCAAGACCAGCGCCGAGGCAGTGAAGATACTGACGGAGGCCGGGATCCCTGTCTTCAGAAAGCAGAGAAACGCCATAGGCGCCATCGCCGAATTCCTCAGGTGGAGGGGGCGCCTCTCGTGAGTTTGCGGTCCCTGGAACGCCTCCTCCTCCACTGGAGTCTGGCCCCGCACAGGGGGAGCCTCTTCGGCAGGTTCCTGGTGCCGCACCCTTGGCACCACTAGGTCAACGGTCCCGAGTGGCGGCATCTGTCCTACCGAGCGTGCCGTGATGGGAAGCCCCGGGCCGGTGCCGATAGACGGTTGGGGCCTCATGCCGGACCATGCCTTGGGTGGTAGATCATGCAGGAGTTCGCCGAAGGGACCGGATACCCTATCCGACCGCCTTCAGCCCCTAGGCCGGGGGCGTCTTGACATCCACCATAGGACCACATATGATGGCCGCCTGATAAGGTTGGAGACCCGCCTGCCACAGCGGAGGAAGTCTTCGGGGCTAACGGAAGGGGCATTCACACTCATTTCAAGAAGGAGGATGCAGATGGCGGGAATCGTGTCTTACAGTGGGTACGTGCCGCGTTACAGGCTGAACCGCATGGCCATCTTCAAGGCCATGGGCTGGTTCAACCCTGCCAACCTGGCCTATGCCAGGGGGGAAAAGGCCGTGGCCAACTATGACGAGGACAGCATCACCATGGCCACCGCGGCCGCGAGGGACTGTCTCGCAGGGTTGGATCGTTCTGGGATCGACGGCCTCTATTTCGCATCCACGACCATGCCGTACAAGGAGCGCCTGAACGCCGGGATAATCTCCGCTGCCCTGAACCTGGAGGAGAGTGCCAGGGCGGCGGACTTCTCCTCGGCCACCAAGGCTGGGACCACAGCGCTCCTTGCGGCCTTGGAGTCAGTGGGCTCCAAGAACGCCAGGAGGGTGGTGGTATGCGCCGCGGACTCCCGTTTGGGGAAGGCCGGTGGCATGCAGGAGATGGCCTTCGGTGATGGGGGTGCTGCGGTCCTTGTGGGGGATGAGGACGTGGTGGCGGAGTTCAAGGGCTCTTACTCCATCACGTGTGACTTCGTGGACCATTACAGGGGGGACCTGGCCAGATTCGATCGTGCCTGGGAGGAGCGATGGATAAGGGACGAGGGGTATGACAAGCTGATCCCGGCGGCTCTCAAGGGCCTGGCCGAGCGCTACGGGATAAAGCTGAGCGACGTGGCCAAGGTCGTCTATCCCTGTGTGTATGCTGCCGAGCACCAGAAGATAGCCAAGATCTTGGGCCTCAAGCCGGAGGCGGTGGTGAGCCCGTTGCTGGACGAGGTGGGGGACACCGGGGCGGCCCATCCCCTGTTGATGATGGCCAAGGCCTTGGACGAGTCGCGCATAGGCGACCAGGTGATCGTGGTGAGTTTCGGCAATGGCTGCGACGCCCTGTGGTTCCAGGTGAAGGGGTCTCTGGCCCCCAGTAAGGAACGGAAAGGGTTGCAAGGCTTTCTGGCCAACAAGGCGGAGCTGACGAGTTACGAGAAGTACACGGTGTTTCGAAGCATCGTCCCTGTGGAGATCGGAGGCAGGGGGGAGCAGGACATGCCGACCCTGTTCAGCGTGCTTTGGCGCAATCGCAAGGCTGTCCTCGGCCTCACTGGCAGCAGGTGCAAGAAGTGCGGGACCCCGCAGTACCCTCCCCAGAGGGTCTGTGTCAACCCCGAATGCAGGGCCATCAAGCAGATGGAGGACTACCACTTCTCATCCAGGGCGGGCAGGGTCTTCAACTACACGGGCGACATGCTCGCCTTCTCCTATGACCCTCCGGAGATCTATGGGACGGTGGAGTTCGAGGGCGGTGGAAGGTATCTGTTCAACTTCACCGATTGCGACCTGAAGTCGGTCCAGGTGGGGATGCCTGTGGAGATGTCTTTCCGCAAGAAGATGTACGACGAGAAGAGGGGCATCCACGGTTACTTCTGGAAGGCGGTACCCAGGAAGGAGGTTGTGTAAATGGCCAAGGGGATAAGAGACAAGGTGGCGATCCTCGGGATGGGTTGCACCAAGTTCGGAGAGAGGTGGGACGCCGGGCCCGAGGATCTCATGGTGGAGGCCTTTGTGGAGTGCATCGAGGACGCCGGGATAGACCCCAAGGAGCTCGAGGCGGCCTGGTTCGGCAGCCATTTCGACGAGGTCAATGTGGGCAAGGCAGCGGTCCCCTTGTCCGTGGCCCTGAAGCTCAACTACATCCCGGTGACCCGTGTGGAGAATTTCTGCGCCACTGGCACGGAGGCCTTCCGAGGGGCCTGCTATGCCGTGGCGTCCGGTGCATACGACATGGTCCTGGCCCTCGGCGTCGAGAAGCTCAAGGACACCGGGTACGGGGGACTCCCGGCAGGGGGACACTTTGGACAGCTTCAGGTCCTCACCGGCTGGAACGGGACGGCCCCTGGGATGTTCGCCCTGTTGGCCACGCGTTACTTCGCCCTTCACAACATCCCGCCCGATGTGGGCAAGAGGGCCTTGGCGCACATATCCGCCAAGAGTCACAAGAACGGCGCCAAGCACCCCAAGGCCCATCTCAGGAGGGAGGTCACAGAGGAGCAGATCATAAACGCCCCGATGGTCGCTTATCCCCTCGGCCTCTTCGATTGCTGTGGGGTGAGCGACGGGGCTGCCGCTGCCATAGTAACGACCCCTGAGATAGCCAGGAGCCTGAAGAAGGACCCGGTCATGGTGAAGGCCCTTCAGATCTCCGTGACCTCTGGGGAGGAGTTGCTCTACACCAACTGGGACGGCGCGCATGTGGAGACCACTTACAGGGCAGGGCAGCTCGCGTACGAAGAGGCGGGCATAAAGAACCCGCGCGAGGAGATCAGCATGATGGAGGTCCACGATTGCTTCTCCATCACGGAGCTCTCCACATACGAGGACCTGCAGATCTCCCCCAAGGGCAAGGCCATCGAGGACATTATGAGTGGCTTCTATGACCTTGACGGCAAGATCCCGTGTCAGTCAGATGGCGGTCTCAAGTGCTTCGGCCATCCCATAGGGGCATCTGGCCTCAGGATGCTCTACGAGGTCTACAATCAGCTCATGGAGCGGGCCGGAGAGAGGCAGATCAAGAATCCGCGCTTCGGGCTCACCCACAACCTTGGCGGCATACCGGCCATGAGCGTATGCAGCGTGGCCATCCTGGGCAGGGGCTAGAGGATCGAGGCATCGACTGTACGACGAGGCCGCGGAGATGGAGTCGGCTCCGCGGCCTTTTTTCTTCCCGTTGACTGTGCGACAGTTAGTGATATCTTATCCCGCAAACATCCCTCGGCCGAGGAGAGCGTCCCATGCTCGAGACATGGTCGGGCTTCTTGAACCGAGGCTTCGCCCTGGCCGATGCTTCAAAGGAGGGTTGGGATGCGGGTCGGAATCGTGGCCGCGGCCCAGACGAGCTTTCGTGACTACCCGCAGTGGCGGTCTCACGAGCTCACCTACCTCGCGGTGGAAGAGGTCCTCAGGATGGCGGGCCTTCCGTTCCGCGATGGGTACGACGAGATAGTCACGTGCAGCTCGGACCATTGGGAAGGAAAGACCCTCTCCGACATCGAACACGGGGAGGTGGCTGGGGCCCATCTGGGACCAGGTGAGGCCAAGGTCACCCAGGACGGGGCCAACGCGGTGCTCCTGGGCTACCTCAAGGTCCTCTCGGGTCACGCCAGGACAGTGCTGGTCACTGCCTGCTGCAAGGAGACCCAGGTCCTCGACCCATCCGTCATCGAGAACTTCGCCTTCGATGCCCCGTATCAGCAGCTCATCGGCCTGGATTTCACCCAGGCCGCGGCCCTCCAGGCCATGAGCTACATGGCCAAGTACAAGGTAAGAAGGGAGGACCTCGCCGAGGTGGTGGCGAGGGAGCGCAAGGCCGCCATGGCCAACCCATGGGTCCCCCATGGTGAACAGGTCACGGTGGATGATGTCCTGGCCTCCGAGGTCCTCTCCTTTCCCCTGACCATCCACGACAGGAAGCCGTTGTGCGACGGTGCCTGCGCCTTGATCATAGCAGAGGAGGGGAGGGTCAGGTCGCTGACGGACAGGCCGGTATGGATCAAGGGGATCGGCTCCTGCTACGAGCCCCACAACCTGGGGGACAGGGACCTGGCGGAGCCAGAGGCCCTTGTCCGAGCTGCCAAAGACGCTTACAGGATGGCTGGGATAGGCGATCCTGCCAAAGAGATCCAACTGTTCGAACTCTCCGAGCATTACTCCTACCAGTTCCTCCTCTGGATGGAGGGACTGGGGATCTGCCCCAGGGGCCAGGCGGCAGCGCTCCTCAGAAACGGCAGGACTGACAGGACTGGAGATCTGCCCGTCAACCCCTCCGGGGGGCTCTTGGCCGGTGTCCCGAGGTATGTGGCAGGGGCCAACAGGGTGATAGAGGCCTTCTGGCAGCTCAGGGGCGAGGCAGGCGAGCGGACGGTCCACGGGGCGCCCCACCGCGCCCTGGCCCATGGCACCTGCGGGCCAGCCGGTCAGCACCAATGCGTCATTGTATTGGAGAGGGGGTTCTGACATGGCAAGGAGGGTCGCCATCGTAGGCATAGGCCAGACCCACCATCGCTCCAAACGCCCTGATGTGAACATAGGCGAGATCTGCACAGAGGCCGTGAGGGCCGCCCTCGAGGACGCCGATCTCTCCATAAAGGACGTGGATGCCTTCGTGATGGGCAACATGGAGCTCTTCGAGGGTAGATATCAGCAAGACATGTGGCAGGCGGACTTCATCGGTGCAGTGGGCAAGCCAGGCATAAGGGTGACCACAGGCGGCACCACCGGGGGGACCCTCGCCTGCGTCTCTTTCGAATTCGTGAGCTCAGGGGCCTTCGATACGGTCATGGCCGTAGGTTTCGAGAAGCAGTACGAGGGGGACACCAGGGCGGGCCTCAAGACAGTAGCCGATCCCCTCTGGATACGGTGGCTCACCACCGGGGCCATCGGCTACTTCGCGCGGCAGGCACGCCACTATATGCGGGAGGCAGGTGCACCGGAGGAGGCCGGCTCCATGGTCAGGCTGAGGGCGGCCGAGCACGCCCGTCGAAACCCCCACGCCCACCTCAGGCTGGAGATCAGGACCATAGAGGAGGTGATGCGTTCCCCTTACCTCATCCCGCCCCTGCGTCAACTGGACATGTGCCCCACCTCGGAAGGGGCCTGCGCCATGGTGGTTACCTGCGAGGAGAAGGCCTCCAAGGCCAGGAGAAGACCCGTATGGGTCAAGGACTGGATCACCGTCCACAAGGAGGCCTTCTATGTCAGGGGAGGCAGGCCCAGCGTGGCCGATCTGGAGATGGCGGCCTCCAGGCTCTTCCGGCGCAACGGCATAGACCGGCCCATGGAGCAGATATCCGTGGCCGAGATCTACGCCCCTTCCACATGGGCAGAGCTGGAATGGTTAGAGGCCTACGGGTTCTGCGAAAAGGGCACTGCATGGATGCTGGAGCAAGAAGGGCGCTTCTATTTCAACCGGGAATTCCCGGTCAACCCATCCGGCGGGGTGGTCTCCACCAATCCCATAGGGGCGACGGCCCTCATCCGGGTGGCAGAGGCGGCACTCCAACTCAGGGGCGATGCGGGGGAACGCCAGATCACCAGGAAGCCCACCCTTGGGTTCTCCAGCTCCTGGGGTGGAAGCGGATGGACCGTGGCCCACTTGCTGTCGGCTGCCAAGGAATGAGGGAGGTCAGGCCATGAAGGAAGGCCAAGAGGCCCTGGGACAGGAACGAATCCTGCAGATCCGTTTCCGCTGGTCTGCAGGGCCGTACCTGGGCAAGTTCTTCACGGAGCTCAAGGAGAACGGGAGGCTCTGGGCCGTCAGATGTCCCGGATGTCACAGGGTCCTCATGCCCCCGAGGATCGTGTGCGCGGCCTGCTACACCAGGACCCCGCAGCATCCCGAAGGCTGGTTCACCCTCTCGGGCAAGGGGAAACTGATGGATTGGGAAAGGGTGATCTACCCCCAGATGGACCCCGAGACCGGCCAGGTGAAACCCGAGCCCTATCTCCATGGGACATTCCTGTTGGACGGTGAGGTCCAGTTCACGCACTACCTCGGACCCGAGGACCTGGACGAGGCCATCCTGCGGCCAGGCATGGACGTGGAGATGGTCTTGAGGCCCCCTGAGGACAGGATGGGGCTACCCACCGACATCGAGTACTTCAGGATCGCGGAGGGACCCCATGTCTGAGGCCAAGGCCCACGTGGTGGATGGGAGGCTTTACGTCCCTTATCACAACTGGTACGGTTTGGTGGCGAGCCGCTTCTTCAGCGAGATGCGGGATCACAAACGCCTCATGGGGACACGATGCGGCCACTGCGCCAAGGTCTACATGCCGCCGAGATCCGTGTGCCCACATTGCCTCGCGACCCTCTCCCAATGGGTGGAATTGCCTCCCACAGGGGTTCTCCTCACCTACACCCTCGTGAATTACGTTTACGGCGGTTACTACCAGCCCGCCAATCCTCCATATCCGGTAGGGATCGTGAGGCTCGATGGGGCGGACACCGGGCTGTGCCACCTCCTGGGAGAGGTGGAACCCGATGCCCTCTCCATCGGCATGAGGGTGGAGGCGGTGTTTCGGGAAGAGAGGAAGGGCGACATCCTGGACATCGCATATTTAAGGCCCTTGCGTTAGGAGCCAAGGAAGATGAGTGTCAAGCATCCCCTCCTCAGG
>FWPV01001176.1_pt1 | contig 75157 bp, 59 predicted proteins | sample 2228371 | NCBI WGS metagenome assembly FWPV01 (sample SAMEA103939776, study PRJEB20133) | metagenome
GTTGTTGAGAGCATGGCGATTATCCCCGAATTAGCCGCCGTTGGCAAGCGGATGCCATTGCTAAAGTGTCAACCTATTGTGAACCATCCCTCCTTCGTGGATAAAAAAAAGCTTGTTTGGTTTCGGCTTGTCCGAGTTAGGGGAGGAAACATCATGAAGTATCGGATCACGAACTGGCTGACGCGGTGGCTGGCCCTGGCACTCTTGTTGGCGCTGGCAGGAACCATGTGGGCCGCGCCGGCCCACGCCGCCAACTACCGGTTCACGCTGGACAAAAACATCTCTCGTGTGACCATCAACCAGGATGGCTCGGTGAACGTCGAATACTGGCTCACGTTCACCTGCGACGCCGGCGCGCATCCCATTGACATCGTGGACGTGGGGATGCCCAACCGCTACTATCGGCTGGAAAGCGTGCGTGCCGATCTGGACGGCGATACCACGGTGACGATCCAGCGGTCTGAGGTCGTTAACCCCGGCGTGGAGGTACACCTGCTGACCAACACCATTCAGCCGGGCCGCACCGGCACCCTCCACCTGACGGTAAACGTCCCCCGGATGGTCTACCCGGACAGCCAGGACAATACCTACGCCAGCGTGGAGTTCAGCCCCACCTGGTACGACGGGCAATACGTCCACGGGACCACGGACCTGGCCGTGAGTTTCATCTTCCCGGCCGGCGTCACCAACGAGGAGACCCGGTGGCACTACCGTGAGTTCGATGAGGTGGATAAAGAGGGCGACCGCATCGTCTTCACCTGGCGCGAGCCAAAGGCCAGCCCAGCCAGGCAATACAAATTTGGCGTAGGATTCCCCAAACGCTACGTGAACGCCGACGCCATCACCCAGCCGCCCGCGGCGGCGGCCCTGGCCCTTGACGACCTCTTTGAGGACCTGACGGGTTGTCTGGGGACGTTGCTCTGCATGGGGGCCTTTATCATGTTTCCCCTCGTGGGCATCCTGAGCAGTATCCTCTCGGCGATGAACGTGCGCCGTCAGCGTATGAAGTACCTCCCGCCGTCAGTCGGTGTGGAGGGCGTGGGCGTCAAGCGCGGCCTCACGGCTGTGGAAGCGGCGATCCTGTTGGAGACGCCGCTGGACAAGGTGTTGACCATGATCCTGTTCGGCCTGATGAAGAAAGGGGCGGTGCGGGTGGTCTCGGAAAAGCCCCTGAAGCTGGAGCTTACCGACCCGCCGCCGGCCGACCTGCGCAGCTATGAAAAGGGCTTCCTGGACGCCATTGACAAAAAAGGCCAGCCGGACGACAAAAAGCTGCGCGAGGTGATGGTGCTCCTGGTGAAAGCAGTGAACGACAAGCTCAAGGGCTTCAGCCGCAAGGAGACGGTGGCTTATTACAAGGACATCGTGAACCAGGCCTGGGGCCAGGTGCAGGCCGCCAACACGCCGGAGCTCAAGACCCGCGCCCTTACCGAGAACATTGACTGGACCATGCTGGACGACGATTTTGACAAAAAGATCGGCCCGACGTTGGGGCCGCAGCCGGTGCCCATGCCCTACTGGTGGTGGTGGGGCTACTCCACCCGGATCGGGCGCGCCGCACCCGCGCCGGCCCCTCAGCCGGCCGGCGTTCCCTCGGTGCAGATGCCCCAGGTGCAGTTGCCCACCCTGCCCGGCGCGGATTTCGCCAACACCATCGTCACCGGCGTCGAGGGCCTGGCCAACAGCGTGGTCACCAACATCGAGCAGTTCACCACCGGTGTAACCAAAGTCACCAACCCCAAGGCGTTTGCCGCCGCCAGCTCCTCTGGCCGGAGCTACAAGAGCGGCGGGTGTGCCTGCGCCTGCGCCTGTGCCTGCGCCGGGTGTGCGTGTGCCTGCGCCGGGGGTGGGCGATAGGAGGTAAACTATGGCCTGGCGAGACCGCATTCGCGATTGGATCGCGTCACCGCAACCGTTGAAGAAAGGCATCTATCATTATCGGGGCGGGCTGGAAGGCCCGGCGCAGCTCCGGCTTCACCTGCGCGTGGAACCAGACGGCCAGGGCATCCTGGTCATCAACGCCGCCCGGGTACTCCACCTGAATCAGACCGCCGCCGAGTACGCCAAGCTCATCCTGGAGGGCAAAACGGCCGACCAGGTGGTGCGCACCGTGACCCGGCGTTACCAGGTGGACGAGGCCACCGTTCGCGCCGATTACGACCGCCTGCGCCAGGTCATCACCACCCTCTCCGTCACCGATGAGGTCTGCCCGGTGACGTACCTGGATGCAGAGCGCATCGAACCGTTCGCCACGCCGGTCTCTGCGCCGTACCGCATGGACCTGGCCCTCACCTACCGCTGCGATAACGACTGCGGGCATTGCTACGTGGGCCGGCCCAAGAACCTGCCGGAGATGAGCACCGACCAATGGCGCGCAGTGCTCAAACGCGTGTGGGACCTGGGCATCCCCCACGTCTGCTTCACCGGCGGCGAGGCCACCCTGCGTCCAGACCTGCCGGATTTGGTGGTCTACGCCGAAGACCTGGGCCTGGTCACCGGCCTGCTCACCAACGGCCGCCGGCTGAGCGATAGCGCCTATCTGGACCGCCTGCTGACGGCCGGCCTGGACCACGTGCAGATCACCATCGAATCCCACGACCCGGCCATCCACAACGAGATGGTCTGTGCCAACGCCTGGGAGGAGACGGTGGCCGGCATCCGCAACGCCGTCGCCGCCGACGTCTACGTGACCACCAATACCACCCTCACCACGCGCAACATCGAGCACGTCGAGGAGACGGTGGCTTTCCTGGCGCAGCTCGGCGTGCACGCCTTTGCCTGCAACGGGCTGATCTACTCCGGCAAGGGCAAAGACGTGGGCACCGGCATCCGCGAAGAAGACCTGGCCCCCCTCCTGGATCGCATCCATGAAGCAGCCGCCCGCCACAACCTGCGGCTCATCTGGTACACGCCCACCCAGTATTGCCAGCTCAACCCGGTGAACCTGGAGCTGGGCGTCAAGGGCTGCACCGCCGCCAAGTATAACATGTGCGTGGAGCCAGACGGCCAGGTGATCCCCTGCCAGAGCTACTACACGTCTCTGGGCCACATCCTCCACGATCCCTGGGAAAAAATATGGGATAGCGAGCTGGCCCGGTCCCTGCGGGAGCACACCTGGGTGCCAGAGAAATGCACCGATTGCGCGGACCTGCCCCTGTGCGGCGGCGGCTGCCCGCTCTATGCCCAGCAAGAGAGCGTCATATGCGTGGAGAGCCAGTCCACGGCGGTGTGAAAGCAAGTCGGGCCTGACTATCGAAGAAGGGGGATGGACAATGGAAGAATACAGTGTGCTGGATCTCACAGCAACCGCGCCAGTCAGTGACCTGGTGGCTATTGTGCGTTTTGAGAAACTGGGAGGGTACGTCGAGGTGCGCAAAGATGGCCTGGTGAGGTTGATTTCGCCGGCCGGCACAGTCAGCGCCCGGTTCCGTGAACTGGAAAAGCGGGACCTGCTGCGCGAGCACTATATCCAGACCTTGTTGGAAAGCGGGGTTCGGGGGGCGGAATTGGAGCAAGCCCTGCAGGCCATCGCCAGGGTGGATCAGCGTTTGGCCGAAGAAACCGACGCTCGAACCGGCACCGAGGACCTGGAGCGCCGAACAGAGGCGCGTTTACGGGCTTGGTGTGAACAACGAGGAATTGACTACGACCGCATGTCCGAGGACGAGTTCATGGATCTTGTGACTGAGGGGGTGAAGATCATCAGGGTTAGCTGATTGATAAATCAACCAAGCATTTGAGTACGCGTTCGTGCTCATATGGGTGCAGTGCGTGCATCTTTATACGTTGTTCATATTGCGCTGCACAAACCTTAAATTTGCTAGCCAATCTGCCATCAGCGAGCAAAATAGGAAGTTGTAGTTCGCACTACCAATGTCCCCCGGTGTATACTACAGTGACGATACCAAAATCACTGGGAGGGGGAGTATCATGGTTCGTGTTGTTCCTGACACCAACATCTGGGTAGCGAGCATCCGATGGCGCGGCCGTCCGTACCGCATTCGCAGGTTGGGGGAGGAGAATACCATTGGCTTGGTTACTTCTTTGCCCATCCTGGCCGAACTGACCCGTGTCCTGCGTGAGTATTTCGCCGCGTCAGATGATGAGACGTATGAATGGTACCAGCGCATTGGAACCTGTTCGGAGGTTGTCCATCCCGCTCGCCGGCTCAATGCCGTGCCCGATGACCCTTATGATAACAAATTCGTGGAATGTGCCCTCGAAGGTCATGCAGATTATATCATCTCACGCGACGGCGATCTGCTGCGGCTCCGGCAGTACGAGGGTATCCGTATCATAGACGACGCTGATTTCTTGCGCGTGTTGGGTGAGGAGCACTAAACCGTGGACCGGGCCGTCCCCTTCCGGGGCAGCGAAGAGATCAACCTCTACATCCGCACCTACTACTCGCTCTTGCGCTCCACCGGCGAGATCCAGATCAAGACGCTCACCGAAACCCACGCCAACATGGGCTCGTCGCTGCACGTGCACGCCCGTGAGCCATTCCCAGACATGGCCGCGTTCATCTATGCCATCCTGCGCGTCCCGCCGTGCATCATGCAGACCCGGCTGGTGCTCCTGGGCCAGAGCCGGGACGTGTTCGTGCGACGCGGTTACGGCCAGGTGGAGAGCTGGCAACCGGTCACCGCCCGGGGCCGGCGCCGCAAGTGGTTCTACGACGGTCACGAAACCCTGGCCGCCTACATCGCCAGCGTCTCCGACATTGACGACCTGATCCCCATCCTCACAGCCCTGGAGATCGAATGGAACAAGCTCCACGACCTCATCCGGCGTTCGCCGGCCCTGCGCCTCCTGGAAACCCATCACACCACCGGCATGCCGCTATCGCCGGAGGAAGCCGCAGCTCTGGCCGGCTACCTGAGCATCAGCCCGGAGGATTTGGGCCGACTCCGGGCCATCTGGCGCGACGAGTGGGTGGCAAACCTGTGGACCATCGGCCAGACGCGCAAGCACTTTGCCCTCAACCTGCTGGCCGGTTCCCTGATGGATTATTGGCGAGCCACCCAGAAGTGGTGGGATAACATCGCTGCGCAGTGCGCGGATTTGCACCTGGACCGGCGACCCATCTACTTTGTCTCCAGCAACACCCATAGCCTGGCGAACCTGCTCTCTGGCTTTGCCCGGCGTTGCGAGCCGGACCTCATCGCCTATCTGGGAACCGGGGGCCAGGAGGACTTGCAGCGAGAGTACCAGGACATCGAGGCCGCAGAAGTGCCTTCCAGCCGCGAGAACTTTTGGTACTATGTGCTCAAAAAATATCTGGACGACGAGGGCCGGGCCGCGGCCGTCTGTGGTCTGCGCGATGAACACGAACAGCAGCGAGGCATCCGGCGCGTGCCATGTCCGCACTATTTCGACGTGGATGCGCAGATCTTTGAGCTGCGTCGGCTCGCCATTGAAGACCTGGACCCCCGCGTGCGCATCGGCGACCTGGGCCACTTGCGCGAGAGCGATGCCCTCATCTTTAACATTGACTATCCGCTGGGCATGGCCGCCTACAACCTGCTGACCATCGTGGCCCAAAACGTGGGCGAGCTGCGCGGCGTCTATGTGATGGGCAAAGCCGCCTCGCTCAACGGGCGCGTTGGCGACGTGCTCATCCCCAACGTGGTCTATGACGAGCACTCGCGCAACACCTATCTGTTCGACAACTGCTTCCAGGCCCGCGATGTAGCCCCGTTCCTGGTCTATGGCTCCGCCCTGGACAACCAGAAATCCGTCTCCGTGCGGGGCACGTTCCTCCAAAACAAGGACTTTATGGACGTGTTCTACAGCGAGGGCTATACGGACATCGAGATGGAGGCCGGGCCTTATCTGTCAGCCGTTTACGAGATGGCGCGCCCCAAACGCTACCCGGTGGACGAGATCGTCACCCTATACCAGGCCCCCTTTGACGTCGGTTTTTTGCATTACGTGTCCGACACCCCATACAGCAAAGGCCGCAACCTGGGCGCGCACCACCTGTCCTACTATGGCATGGACCCAACGTATGCCACAGCGGTGGCTATCCTGCGCCGCATCCTGCGCCGGGAGTGTGCGTAGGAGCCGGGGAGCTGGGGAGCCGGGGAGCCGGGGAGCGGAGGAGCAAGGGGCGGGGGAGCGGGGGTCACAGAATAATACGCCACACGCAATACGCAATACGTAATACACATCAAACATCACATATCACTTCAAGGAGGAATCATGACCCAAGACGTCTACCCGGTTACGTTGTGCGGCATCCGCCGCGATTTCCCGCTTTTTGAGGTGGCGCCCGGCGTGCGGATCGCCATCTTTAACATGCTGGGCGATGCGGAACTCATCCGCGTGGTGGGGCCGGAACTGGCGCGCAAGTTGCCCCCCGAGACCGAGGTCGTCGTCACGGCCGAGGTCAAGAGCATCCCCCTGGCCTATGAGGTAGCCGCCACGATGGGCATCCCCTACGTCGTTCTGCGCAAGATCCTCAAGCCCTACATGGTGGACAGCCTGGGGCAGGAGGTGGTTTCCATCACCACCGGCAAGCCGCAGATGCTGTGGCTGGACGGCAAGGATCGGGAGCTGATCAAGGGCAAAAAGGTCGCCATCGTGGACGACGTGATCAGCACCGGGTCCACACTGGAGGGGATGCGCCGGCTCATCCAGGCCGCTGGCGGCCAGGTCATCGCCGAGGCGGCCGTCTTTACCGAGGGCGACCCGGCCAAATGGGAGGGCATCATCGCCCTGGGCAACCTGCCGGTGTTCACCGACTGACCAGACGCTCCCTCCCGCAGGCTCCAAACCTGCGGGAGGATCAACCACCATGAGAGAGCCATGTACAATGCCTATAAATTCGCATCAAAGAGATGAGATCAAACGGATCTTCACAGAGTTTCTGCGAAGGCGGATCCGGGCTATTCGCCGATTGCGTCTTCGCGATCTGGACATCAATCCCTTTGTCCTACGTCTCTACTCTCAGCAACTTGGCCTGTCAGATTCGGAATCCATTGTGCGTTGGCTGGTTCAGCAACGTCTGGAACGGGGAACTGTCACTGCACTGGGTACGGCACTTCAGCGTGTAGCCCGGGTCTTTTCGGAAGGTACTGGTGTTGAAGGCGCCGACATCATGAAGACGAAAGACGGACGGCACTATTACATTCAGGTCAAGAGCGGCCCAAACACAGTGCCGAAAGACATGGCCCGAAGAATCAGTGAATTGCTGCATTCGGCACAACGCCGCAACGCCGGTTCCGTAGCTCTTTTTGCCATGTGCTACGGTAGTCCCGATCGGGTCAGTAGCATTGTGCGCAAGTATGTGGAAGTGGAATGGATCATCGGAAAGGAGTTCTGGGAGTTCATTTCAGATGATCCCAACTGCCTGGATGAAATCTATACCATTGCTACAGAAGTGAGTCAAGAATTCCGAGACAGACAGGGCCAGACGATCTCAGAGGTGCTGGAAGCTCGAATTCAAAACTTGCAATCCGAATTTGCGGCCCTCTATGGCAGAAGTGGTGAGGAAATGTGGCAAAGGCTATTGGATATGAATTCGTGAGGGGACATGAGTCGTACCTATCTTGAACGAACTCTACCGGTCGAGTACCTGAATCCAGTGGCGATGAGCGAGGGCAACGCCAAAAGGCCGGTTTATCAGATGCACAAATGGTGGGCGCGCCGCCTCGGAAGCGTGTTTCGGGCGTTGATATTGGGCGCCTTCGCTAACGCTGATGTATCAGATGCAGAGATATGGCGGCGTTTCACTGGGGGAAGTGACCTGAGCGCCAAAGTGATACTGGACCCGTTTATGGGGGGGGGCACCAGTGTGGTGGAAGCCATACGACTGGGGTGTCGAGTCATAGGGATAGACATCAACCCGGTCGCCTGGTTTATCACCAAAAAAGAGATCGAGCCTGTGAGCCTGGCAGATCTAGACGAAGCGTATCACCATCTGGCGAACACAGCGGGACAGCGTATACTAAAGTATTATCACACGCGCTGTCCAGCGGGTCATGAGGCCGATGTCATGTATTTCTTCTGGGTGAAAGTGGCAGAATGTCCCCGCTGCGGACTGGAGGTACAATTATTTCCGAATTACGAGCTTTCTCGGCGAGACCATATCAACATAGCGTTCTGTCCACGATGTTTGAACATTGTGGAGACCAAGGGGTATCATCGTCAAACGATATGCCCTGAATGCCAGATGGTTTTCGATCCCCGCAAAGGTGTAGCTGGACGGGGTATATATCGCTGTCCCGTTTGCGAGCATAAGGAGAAACTCCTGGATGCCGTGGCTCGCAAGGGTGGACCACTGGAGATGCAGCTCCATGCTTTGGAAGGCTATTGTCCCACTTGTGGGCGATTCTTCAAGCGCGTGGATGAAGCCGATCTGGCCCTATGGGAAGCTGCCAGAGCGGAATGCGTGGCACAGTGGGACGATCTACTCATTCCCCACCAGCTAATTCCTACCGCAGGGCGTAGCGATCCGCGTCCCGTCAATCACGGTTATGCCTATTTTTGGCAGATGTTCAATGAACGCCAGTTGCTCTCCCTATCCATCCTGTTGGAGGAGATATTGAGACTGCCAGATCAGAATGTTCGCGAATTGATGCTACTGGCTTTTTCGGACTGTCTGGAATCAAATAATATTTTTTGCAAATACGAGATCGAATATCACAAGGTTTCCGTATTATTCGGCTTGCACGCTTATCACCCTATCGAACGGCCCGCCGAAAATAACGTATGGGGTACAGAATATGGCCGGGGCACCTTTACACGCTGTTTCCAGAAAGTACGTCGGGGTAAGCAATTCTGCCACAAACCGTATGAAAGGCTGACGTCGCTGCGCGGCAAGCGGTATAGTAAGCATACCGGCGATGAACGTATCGAAGCGCGCATCGCGAAAGACCCCAGCGATTTCTGGCACGATGGCCGCACGGCATTGCTGCGGTGCGAAAGTTCAGAGGATCTTGCCTGGATTCCCGCGTGCTCTGTAGATGCAGTGGTGACTGATCCCCCCTATTTTGATAATATCATGTATTCTGAACTGGCAGACTTTTTCTATGTTTGGCTGCGCTTGGGCTTGGCTGATGTCTATCCCTGGTTCAAACCACCGTATTCCAGCCGGGCCAGAGAGATCATCAAAAATGACAAGCTGGGCAAAACGACAGAATTCTTCAACGAGGGCTTGACTACCGTGTTCCAGCAGTGTCATCGCGTGCTCAAGGATGAGGGACTGTTGATCTTTACGTTTCATCATAACGAGCCATGGGCCTGGGAAGGCATCGCCAACGTCCTTCTGAGATCAGGTTTTTACATTTCGGCCAGTCCGATCATCCGCTCAGAGGGAAAAAGCGGATTTCATAGCAGCCAGGGTAACATTCGCTACGATGCTTGTCTCGTCTGCCGCAAGCAACCCGCACCGCAAGTGGATGTCGTTTGGTCCTCGTTAGCGGAACAGGTTTTGGAGGACGCTGCCCGCTGGGCCCGGCGTACTGTGGAATCCGGCATGGCGGTCAATGAGGTGGATATCTTTACTATCGTCATGGCGAAAACGATTGAGCATTATACCAAAGCATGGCCCGCAGTGGAAAGCTTACCTCAGGGAATATCTATCGCGGCAGCTATCGAACAGATGCGAACTTCTGTGGAAATGGTAAAAGCATTGGCGCATCCGGCAGAAGCCCCTGCCCCAAGCAGCGGTTTGGTTCAACTCGCTTTGGTTCTGGCTGAATCTCGCGCCCATTTTGGGCCAGCATGATCTGCAGCCACGAAATGGTGACATCGGCGTAACTGCCCCCACCACCCCACCGAGGTGGCCCCGTGAAGCGGATTGATACCTTCATCCCGGCCGGCCCCCCGGCCTCACGCCAGGACTTGCTCAGCCGCTGGCTGCCCCTCTTGCCACCGTCGCTCGTGGTCGAATACCTGCGTGCCTATAGCCACGACGATGAGGTGATATGGGACCCCTTCTGCCGGGGCGATGACGTGGCCGGGCCAGCTCTGCGCGCCAATCGGCGGGTGCTGGTCAGTGACTATAACCCCCTCACCAATTTCCTGGTTCAGATGGCGGTGGACCCGGTGCCCGCTCGGGACATCCGCACCGCCTTCCAGACCCTCAGCGAATCCACGCGCCACAACATCAGCCTGCGCGATCACCTCATGCAAATCTATGCCACCGAATGCCCACACTGCCGTCAGACCGTGGTCGCGGATTACTTTCTCTGGCATCGCAAGGAGGAGCAACCGTTCAAGAAACACTACCATTGCCCCACCTGCCAGATCGAGCATCTGGAGCCGTTCACCGACGCGGATCAGCGCCGGATGCAGGCCATCGAGCCGAAGGGCTTGCACTACTGGTATATCCTGGAACGACTGGCGCCCACCAGCAAACGCACTCAGGCGATGGTAGAACGGCTGTTGAGCCTGTATACCCCTCGCAACCTCTATGCCCTGGTCACGTTGCTCATGCGCATCGAAGCGACGGTGGAGAACAAACGCGCGCAGGACGCGCTGAAAGTGGCCCTGCTGCGCTGTCTCCTGGAAGGGAGCAAACTGACCAGCGGGCGGGGCCGGTCGCTGCGCGTGCCGAACCAGTTCCAAGAGGTCAACGTCTGGCTCTGCTTCGAGGCCGCTGTGCAAGACCTGTGCGTGGCCACGGAGGCCCGGCCGCCAGTCCTGGTGACGCGCGATGTGGAGACGCTGTTGGCCCGTGATGCAACCCTCTGGGACTATAGCGCCAGCCGGCGTGCGCGCGTCCTGATCGCCCGGCGTACCCCACGTCAGATGGCCCGGGACCTGCCCCCGGCGAGCATTGACCTCATCCTGACGCGACCACCGTATCCAGACCGGCCCTTCCTGTCGTTGTGTTACCTGTGGACCGGCTGGCTGCTGGGGGCCGGGCCGGCAGCCACGTTGGCCCGGCTGCTGGATCAGGGACCCTTTGAAGGGTGGGCACGCACGTTGCCGGCCCTGCGCAAGACCTTCCATGCCATGTGCCAGGCCCTCAAGCCCGCACACGCCATGATCCTGCTCTTCACCACCGCAGACGCCGACTATCTGACCTCATTGGTGATGACGGCCGTGGCCGCCGGGTTTTACCTGGATACCTTGTTGTTCCAACGCGGCCCCGTGACCGGCCGACGCACACCTACTTTGGGGGGGGAGTATCGGCTGACGTTCCTGCGATCCTCGGACGGGAAACCCTCGGAAGGAACCGGGAAGTTGATGCTCACCCCGGACCATTTGGCGACCACATTGCAGACGGCAGCGGCCCGGGCCGCCCGGCAGGGGCTTCAGGAACGGGGTGAGCCGATGGGCAACGATTGGCTTCAGGCCGCGATCCTGACGCAACTCGCGGCCGCCGATGAACACGTGCTCCGTGACGTGTTCGTCCTGGCGGATAGCCTGGCCGGGTTCGATGCCCTACGCTTTGTGAACGAACAGATCGCTGCGGGCTTGCGGCAAGCCGTGACGCGCGGCGTGTTGGTCACGCTATCGCCTGACCGGGTCACGCTATCGCCTGACCGGGTCACGCTATCGCCTGACCGGGTCATGCTATCGCCTGACCGGGTCACGCTATCGCCTGACCGGGTCACGCTATCGCCTGACGTGGGACCAGCCCCATCGCCAACCGCCGATACGCTGGCTGCGGCTGACCACGACGAGGACGAGGAAGAGGAGCCAGGCGCAGCAGCGACGCCGGAGCCGGGGGAACGCCTCTGGTGGCTGGCCCGGCCCACTTTCAAGCCGCGCCCCCTCTCTGAGCGGGTGGAGCAAACCGTATACAATGTCCTGGCCACCTCCCAGGCCACCACAGAGGCTGCCGTGGAGCGCGTGATCGCGTCGCTGTACCGGGGCCTGCTCACGCCCGCACCACACTGGGTGGCCGCTTGCCTGGCGTCGTATGGGCGGCGAGAGGCCAACGGGACCTGGTCCCTGCGCGTGGACGATGACCGCCGCCTGCGGGCGCGCGAACATACGGAGATGCTGGCCCTGCTGACGGACCTGGGGCATCGGTTGGGCTTTCACGTGTGGATCGGCCGGTCGGAGCAGAAACGCAAGCTGGAAGCCGGCTTCGCGTTGGTGGACCGGCTCTCCCCCCGCGAGCGCTACATTGATCCAGGCAGCCTGGAGGGGGGCGGCAGATACGCCGCTGAAGTGGACATCCTGTGGTACGAAGCGGGGCGCATCTACTGTGCTTTTGAGGTGGAATGGACCGCCCAGCTCACCGAGCCTGTCCTGATCCGCGGCGCCGACCGGCGGGGCCATCGTTCCTACATCGTCTTGCCAGCGCCGCGCGTGGACCTGGTGGAGCAGCGTATCCACGAAGCCCCGTTGCTGCGCCAGGCGCTGGCAGACGGGGCGTGGGGATTCATCAAATATGAGCACCTGCGGACGTGGGCCGCGCAGGAGACGATAGAACTCGGTGAACTAGATCAGATCGTGGGCCTGGCCCCCCCTATCGAGAGCGGCGGCATTCAGCTCACGCTCTTTTAGCAGATTGCAGATTGCAAATTGCAGATTGCAGATTGCAATCTGCAATTTGCAATTTGCAATTTGCAATTCGCAATTCGCTACTCGTCTTTCACCGTGTACGTGGTCTCGATGTAACCGCTGGGCTGGCGGCGCTCTTTTTCCTCCGGCTCCTCCGTGATCACCCGATATGACCGGGCACGGATGGAGCGCAACTCGTCCAGGTGCTGGCGCACCACCTCCGCCGGGCTCATGTCAATGAATAGCTTGAGGCCCAGCAGGATCACGGCAATGTCGTCCAGTTGCCCCAGGCCGGGAAAGAGGTCCGGCAAGATGTCTACCGGCGAGAGCAAGTAGATCGCCACCAACGCCGGGATGAGCACCTTGAGCCAGGTCGGAACCCGGTGATCAACAGCCAGCCGCGTGACGAGTCGCAGGTTGTCAAGCACCTCGTTAAAGAAATCAACCATTTCCTGTCCAGGCGAGTTCACAGGTCACCTCCTCATCCATGTTCCAACCCCTATTATACCATAGATTCAAGATGCAGGATACGGGGAGGCAAGAGACAAGGGGGGGTATCATGCATCATCAGTAGATGGGAGGAGCGATGCGCTTATTCGGCGATAACCTGAAAAAACTGGAACGGGGTCTGGCCCGCACCCGGCAGTCGTTCTTTGGGCGTATTGGCAGCCTGTTCGGGGCCGGCGAGGTGACGGACGAGCTGTGGGATGAGTTGGAGGAGCTGCTGATCCGGGCCGACGTGGGCGTGAACACCACGACATCGCTGGTGGAGGAGGTCCGCGACCGGGCGCGCCGTGAGCGCGTGCGCCAGGCGGCCGATGTGCTGGCGATCCTCAAGGAGGAGATGGTACGTGCGTTTCCGGCCAATGGCCTGCCGGTTCTCCCCGCCGCCCCGGACCTGGCCCTGGTGCTGGTGGTGGGGGTGAACGGTGTGGGCAAGACCACCTCCATCGCCAAGTTGGGCCGGTTCTACCAGCGCCAGGGCCGCCAGGTCGCCCTGGTTGCTGGCGATACCTTCCGCGCCGCCGCCATCGAGCAGTTACAGGCATGGGGCCAGCGGGTGGGCGCGCCGGTCATCGCCGGGCAGCCCGGCGGCGACCCTGGGGCCGTGGTCTTTGACGCCATCACCTCGTGTCGGGCGCGGGGGCTGGACCTGCTCATCGTGGACACGGCCGGCCGGCTCCACACCAAGTTCAACCTCATGGAAGAGCTGAAAAAGGTGCGCCGTGTGATCCAGAAACAGGTCCCCGACGGCCCCCACGCCACGTTGCTGGTCATTGATGCGACCACCGGCCAGAACGCCCTGGCCCAGGCGGAGCATTTTACCAAGGCCGTGGACGTGACCGGCGTGGTGCTCGCCAAGCTCGATGGCACAGCCAAAGGCGGCATGGCCTTTGCCATCGCCCGGGAGCTGGGGCTGCCCATCCAGTTCGTGGGCACCGGCGAGACCCTGGAGGATTTGGCCCCCTTTGAGGCCGCCGCGTTCGTGGAGGCATTGTTCGCGTGAGCTGCATGACCACGGAGCTAGAGCATCCAGTTACGTGATGATGCGCTCTTCCAACTCCCCCAGCCGCAGGTCCGACGTCTCGATGGGTGGAAACCCCAGCTTGCGGCTGGGAGCAAACTCGCCGTGGCAGTCCGATCCGCCGGTGATGAGCAGGTCGTGCTGCTGACACCAGGCCACAAAGCGCCGGGTCATGGCCTCATCATGGTAGTTGGTGTAACACTCCAGCCCTCGGATCCCGGCCCGCCGGAACGTCTCCAGGATGTCCTCGCTGATAGGTAGCCATGGGGACCCGGGGTGCGCCAGGATCGGCACCCCGCCGGCCCCCACGATAGTGGCGATGACCTCCTCCGGGGCCGGGAAGACGGGGAACGGCGCCGGCCGTTCGGCGTTAAAGATCCGGTCGAAATAGTCGCGCACATCCGCACACAATCCCTGGTCCACGAGAAAGTTCAACCCCTTCCAACCCCCGCGCGCCGGGTCGTTCTCGTATGCCTCATACGCCGCCAGGTCAATCGGAAAGCCATCGCGCAGCAGCACGTACAGGCTCTCCAGGTTCGAGTCTTCCAGCATCCGGCGATTTGTATCCAGGAGCCGACACAATGCCGCACTCCCTGCGGTCGCCGCCGGATCAATGCCATAGGCAACGATGTGGTACAAGTTGCCGTTCCAGGTGGTAGAGACCTCCACGGCGCGCAGGAAACGCAGGCCCGACCCGCGCACCAGCGCCTCGCAGGCCGCCACGCTGCCGACGCTGTCGTGATCCGCCACGGCGAACAGGCCGATGCCAGCCGCGCGCACACGCTCGACGAGTTGCGCCGGGGTCCACGTGCCGTCCGACGCCTGGGTGTGAATGTGCAGGTCTACTCTCATGAATGAAATACCTCCATAGCTCGTTGATAAACGGCCATCGTCTCGGCGGCGGCGCGGTCCCAGGAGAATCGGGCCGCCTGGGCCAGCCCGGCCGCGCGCATCCGGCCGCGCCGGCCGGCGTCATCCCAGGCCCGGCCGATGGCCTGGGCCATGTCGTCCACGTCCAGCGGGTCAAAGTAATCGGCCGCGTCGCCGCCGGCCTCCGGCAGGCTGGACCCACGGGCGCAGACGACCGGCGTGCCACAGGCCATGGCCTCCAGCACCGGCAGCCCGAACCCCTCGTACACCGAGGCCACCACGCAGAGGTCGGCCCCCGCGTAGACGGCCGGCAGGTCCTCGTCGGGCACGAACCCCGGCCGGGTGATGGCGTCGGCCACGTCCGGCCGGGCCAGGCGGGCCAGGGTCTCGTCGTAGAGCCAGCCCGGCGCGCCCACGATCACCAGGCGCACATCCAGGCCCCCGGCGCGGAGCCGGGCCACGGCGTCGGCCAGGCGGATGAGGTTCTTGCGCGGCTCGATGGTGCCCACGGTCACGACGTAGCGGGCCGGCAAACCGTAGCGCGTCCGGACGGCGGCCACCTGCTCCGGCGCGGCCGGCCGGAACCGGGGATGGGCCGCCTCCGGCACCACGGTCACTTTGTCCTCCGGCACGCCATAGAACCGCACCAGGTCATTTTTGCTGCACTCGGAGACGGCGATGATGCGCGTGGCCCGGCGGCAAAATAGCGGCATGGCCGCGTCCAGGAACCAGCGGTTCAGCCGTTTGTGGTGCTGGGGAAACAGGTGCCAGATGAGGTCGTGGACGGTGAGGACGGTGGGGACGCGACGCAGGGGCAACAGCAGGTGCTCCATGCCGTGAAAGAGCGTTGCGTCAGGGACCAGTCGCCCCCAGTCGGCGTGGGCCAGTTGCCCCAGCCAGACGGCCATGCGCCAGGGTTTGTAGCCGGCCCGCACGGAGCGCGCCGGGACGCGCAAAGCGTCCAGCCCGACCGGCAGACGCGCGGCCGCGTCCCGATTGTAAAAGAGCGCGAAATCGCCGGGGGCGCGCGCGAGCAAGGCCCCGGCCAGGCTGGCGGCGTAGCGGCCCAAACCGGCCCGGCCATGCGCGGCGGCGGACACATCCAGATAGATCGGCACGAACAGTAACCTCAATTTGCAATCTGCAATCTGCAATCTGCAATCTGCAAAGAATCCACATAGTCCCGCGTGAGCACCTCGCCATCGGCGCGACGCACCTCCCCCAGCCAGGTGAGCCGGTCGCCGACGCGGGAACGCGGCCGCACGGTCACGGTCAGCACGTCGCCGGGCTGCGCCGCGCGCAGGTATTCGATCTCGTGGCGGGTGATGGGCACAGCATGGTCACCTACGGCCTGCCAGATGGCCTCCTCGAACCAGCCGGTGTAGACGGCGTTGTTCACGTGGCCGGCCGCATCCGCCTCGCGCCAGCGCACGGTCCAGGGGAGGGATGTGAGCGCGGCTTGCGGATAGGCGTCCGGCTCGTCGGCGCGAGAGACGGGCGCCACGGCGCTCTGGCCGTTCGGGTCGAATTGGGCCAGGAGGTCCGCGGAGAACCGCTTGGGCCAGCGCGTGCGCACGTCCAGGTAGACCCAGTCCGCCTGGGCGCGAAGCACCTCCTCACCGGAGGGCACGTGGGTCAGCACGTACTCGCGGTGAGAGCGAAACTTGCGGAAATCACTCACCCAGGTGCGGGCCTCGATCTCGTCGTCAAAGCCGACCGGTCGGCCGTATTCCACGATGATCTTGCGGATGAACCACATGGTGCCCAGCTCGCTGTAACGCTTCAGGCCATAGCCGGCGTCAGCAGAAGCCTCAAAGGATAGCTGGTGCAAATAGTTTTGATAGACGTCGTGGTGAACGTGGCCGGTGGGGGCCAGCTCGTAGTGGCGCACGCGAAAGCGGGTGGTATAGACGTGAGTCATGCGGCGACTTCCTCCATGTCCAGGCAGAGGATCTCCGGCGGGCAGAGGAACCAGGTGCGGGGCGCGGCCATGCCCTCTGCATGGCGGCGCCGGTCGTGCCGACTTGTAGACGGCATTCTACACCACACCACCGCAAAGCGCAAGAGGCGGCCGGCCAGATAGGGGCATGAGGCCCGGGTGCACGCTACCTGCCCGGTCGCCGGTGCGCTTTATCCACCGTCTCTACCAGCACACTCTACCCTTCGACGCGCACCATGTCGCTGACGACGAACAGGAGTAGATCATGCTGCCGGCGGGCGATGGCTTGGTCGGATCTGCAAGCCGGACCAGGACGCTGCGGGGTCTTTGTGCTTGCCAGCACAGCCGCAGTGCGGTATAATCTCCTTCGGAGAAGCCGCTACCGCTGGGGAAGACGTTTCGTTGGGGCAGAGAGGGAGCCGCCCATGACCCGCATTCGCATCGTCATTGTAGATGACCAGGCGTTGGTCCGCGAGGGGCTGGCCGCCCTGCTGGCCCTGACGCCGGACCTGGACGTGGTGGGCACCGCCGCCGACGGCCGCGCGGCCCTGGCCCTCGTCGCCGCACAGCGGCCCGACGTGGCGCTGCTGGACGTGCGGATGCCCGGCATGAGCGGCGTGGCCGCCGCCCGCGAGATTCGCGCCCACTACCCCCAGACCCGCGTCATCGTGCTGACCACCTTTGACAACGACGAGTACGTGTTCGAGGCGTTGCAGGCCGGCGCCGCCGGCTACCTCCTCAAGAACGCCGACCCGGACTACCTGGCCGCAGCCATCCGCGCCGTCCACGCCGGCGACGCCGTCCTGGACCCGGCCGTCACCCAGAAGGTGATCCGCCGGGCCGCCCGGTCGGGCGACGTGGAACCAGCCCCCATCGAACGCCTGACCCGGCGCGAGCGCGACGTGCTGCGCCTCATGGCCGCCGGCGCCGCCAACTCCGAGATCGCCGCGCAGTTGTGCCTGGCCGAGGGAACGGTCAAGAATCACGTCAGCCACATCCTGGACAAGCTGGGCGCGCGCGACCGGGCCGCCGCCGTGCGTTTGGCGGTGGAATGGGGGTGGTTGGATGGATAAAGCCGCTTTTGCGCCCATCCCCAGCCGGGGCCGGGAGGCGCGCGAGGGCCTGGGAGCGGGCCTCGCCTTTGTCATCTTGTTCGCGGTGCACGCGCTCGTCCTGCACCCGGTCCTCCCCCCCACGACCTTGTTCCTATACGCCGCGCTCACGCTGGCATTGGCCGGCGTGTACGTCGTCTCGGGCCTGCGCGGGGTGACGCAGCGGGTTCCTCGCGCCGGCACGCGGGCGTTGCTCCCGGTGTTCCTGGTCGGCAACGGCCTGATCCTGGCGATCGCCCTGACCCTGTGGGGCCACGCACCGCTCTATTTCTGCCTGTTCTTGTTGAACGGCTACGGCGCGCTCGTCCACTACACGGGTACACGGCGGTGGGCGCTGGCCTTTGCCGGGGGCATGGTCGTCTTCGCCGGGCTGGCTTACGCCCTGCTGCGCGGTGGGTCAGCCGCCGGGCCGGCCTGGTGGGCCGATCTGCCCTGGTACGCGCTCACCTTTGCCCTGGCCGAGATCGCGGCGCGCCAGCGGGAGCACCGGGAGCAGGTGGAAGCCCTGGCCGCCGATCTGGCCGCGGCCCACCGCCAATTGCAGGACTATGCCGCACAGGCCGAGGAGCTGGCGGTCGCCCGCGAGCGCGCCCGCCTGGCCCACGAGCTGCACGATTCGGTGGGCCACACGCTGACCGCGCTGGACGTGCAGTTGGAGCTGCTGGCCCGGCTGCCCCCCGGCCAGACCGGGCAGCGCCAGCAGGCCGCCGAGCAGTCCCGCTCGCTGGTCAAGGCGGGCCTGGCCGACGTGCGCCGGGCGGTGCAGGCGCTGCGCCCCGCCGCGCTGGAGACCTTTTCGCTGCCAGAGGCCATCGCCGGGCTGGTGCGCGACTTTGAGCGGTCCGCGCCGGCCCAGGTCGCCTGGGAGGTCGTGGGCGAGGCCCGGCCGCTGCCGCCGCGCCTGGCCCTGCCGCTGTACCGGGCCGCGCAGGAGGCGCTGACCAACGTCCGCCGCCACGCGCCGGCGGCCCGGCAGGTGACGGTGCGGCTGCGCTACGAGCCAGAGGCCGTCTCCCTGCTCGTGGAGAACGACGGCGTTCCGGCCCCTCCTGCCCTTTGGGCATCCCCCCCGCCTGCGGGGGGGACCGAGGGGGGGTATGGTTTGCGCGGCCTGCGCGAGCGCGCCGAGGCGCTGGGGGGCGCGTTCCGCGCCGGGCCAGACGACGCCGGCGGCTTTTGCGTGGAACTGCGCCTGCCCGCGTCCGCCCTCCCGTAATCCACGCCCCGTCCAACGACTACCCCACATTCCGCATTCCGAAATCCAAAATCTAAAATCATCGTGACTCGTCACGGCCCGGTCACGGGTTCCGGCCCCCAAAATCGTGACCAAACCATGACCCCAGACAGGCGATAATCGCCTGTCTTTGTTGTATACTGTAGCCAACAATTGCGGAAAGGAGGTGAGACCGATGCTGTATATCATGGCCGTGGGGTTCCAGGTGGAAGACTATGAGCGGTTCAAGGCCAGTTTCGACATCGCCGAGGCCGCGGCCGAGCGCCAGGCCGGCGGCGCGATCTCGTACCAGATCTTTTGCACCGTCGAGGATCCCAACAAGTTGGTACTTCTGTTCACCTGGGACAACCTGGAAAAGTACCAGCAGTTCATGCAATCGCCCGCGCTGCGCGAGCGGATGGAGCGAGCCGGCGTGCTCAACCCCGGCGAGCGCTATGCCCTGAAAAAAGTGGCCGAAGGCGCCCCGTAGCCCGACGGCGACCAAGACCGACCGCCCGGCGGCAAACAGATGGCTGGGGGAGTGAACGCGCCAGGCCTGGCAACCGACGGCCGCCGGCGAGGCCGGAAGGAGGTGATGAGCAACGAAATAACTGCTTCCGAAGGTCACGTGCATTGTTTTCACCAACGTAACTGCTCAGCCGGTGGGCCATTAGAACGCAGATACACGCAGATACTCGCTGATTAGCGCAGATTTTCTGCTGATCTGCGTTCATCTGCGTGTCATCTGCGAAAATCTGCGTCCCGTCTCTCTATGCCTGAGATCCTTGACGCCCGCAAATCTTCACAAACGAGGCAAAATTTTGGACGCGGATTCACGCGGATTTTCGCAGATAGTTTTGAGATCAGCGTTCATCCGCGTTCATCTGCGTCCGAAGAAACTCGTCGGTTTGAGGCGAAGCTTCGCTGGGCAGTTACTCACCAACTTGAATTGAGAGAGGAGAAAGGAGGTACGTCTGATGGTCGCACATTTGCACGCTGGATTCAAGGTCGCGGATTACGCGCAGTGGAAGGAAGGGTATGACGCAAGCCGCGAAATACGCAAGGCCGCCGGCGAAATCTCGTTCCAGGTATTCCGCAACGTGGATGATCCCAACATCGTGACCGTGCTCTCGATGCACAAAAGCGCGGAGCAACAGCAAGCCCTCCTGGACTCGCCCGACCTCCAAAGGCGCATGAAGGAAGCGGGGATCATCGAGATGGGCCAGATGTTCATGCTGGAGGAGATGGACCGGGACGTGTACTGACGCCGCTGCCTGGCGACGTTATATTTCCACGAATAGCGAGCCACGGCCGGCCCAGGCGCGACGCCGCCGGGCCGGCCAATTTACAACGTCGAGGAGGAACCCCATGCACACCCGAACCTTTGTCATCCCCCTGGCCCTCATCGTGGCCCTGACCCTGGCAGTGCCCACGCTGGCCTTCCACTCTCAGGGCGCCTGGCAGCAAGTCAACACGCCCATCTCTCCCGACAACCGCGTGGGCCATAGCCTGACCGTCATTAACAACGTGGTCTATCTGTTCGGAGGCTACACCGCAGCCGGCTTGCGCAACGATCTGTGGAAGTTTGATCCGGTCACGAATAGCTGGACCAATCTGGGTTCTGGCGGCCCTCCGGCCCGCATCCGCCACGCGGCCGCGGCCGTGGACGGCAAGCTGGTCATCCACGGCGGCACGGATGGGGCCACCAAGCTGGATGACCTGTGGATCTATGATCCGGGCGTCAATGCCTGGACCCAAGGAACGCCCGTCGGCCCCCAGCCCCCGGCCCTCATGGAGCACCGCGCCGTGGTGTCTGGCGGCAAGCTGTACCTCGTCGGGGGCATCAAAAGCGACGGCCCGTCGAACGAGTTGTGGATGTACGACTCCACCGCCAATTCCTGGTCCGAGAAAGAGGATTATCCCGGTCCCTACGGGGGAGCCTACGGCGCGGCCGTCTTTACCCCCGGTTCCAACATCATGGTCGGCGGCACCACGGGCGACGACTATTACGTCTATAACCCCGGCGCCAATTCGTGGGAGGCCAAGACCGCTGTCAACTTTCCGAACCGCACCTCCCCCGGCACGGCCCAGGTGGGCGCCGCTGGCTACATCTTTGGCGGGCAAGACACGGCCACCGCCGAACTCAGCACCGAAGTTTGGATGGCCGAAGACGTGGGGGGAACCTCGATCGTCTGGGAGCCGCTGCCGCCAGAGATGCCGCCTATCATGCCCAACTTGGTCCTGATCCCGGAAAAGTACTCGCCGGTCCTGTCGTCACGGATGTGCGCCTTCCCCAACGCCGCCACCGAGCCGGCCGTGCTGCTCTATGGCCGGTCGTGGGCCTATGCCGCCGGCAGCCATAACCCCACCCTGGGCGACGCCTCCACCTGGCTCTTTTGGCCCGGCGGGTCCCCGGCCGGGCCGCTGGCCGCCGTCGTCGTGTGGCCGCCAGACGCGGCCGTGACCGTGGGCCAGCAGCACACGTTCAACGCCACCGGCCGCGACGCCAAGGGGTTCTACGTGCCCATCACCCCCACCTGGAGCGCCGCTGGCGGCGTCATTGACGGCGTTGGCCGGTACACCGCCGGGGACTGGCCGGGAACCTACTACGTGGCGGCCGAGGCTCCGTCGGGGAAAATGCTCATCATGCTGCAGGGCCAGGCCCCGGTGACCGTCACTGGAACGGAGACCTGCCCGGACCTGGCCCCCGGCGCGTCCTACACCCATACTTTCGCCATGATCGGCGCCTATCCGTACCACGACCGCGTAGGCTCGGGTCATTACACCGGCACGGTGACGGTCAATCCCACCCTGGGTGAGGGCAAGGCCACACACGACGTCTCCATCACCGCCGCCGGATTTGACCCGGCATCCATCGTCATCGCCCGCAATGACACGGTGCGCTGGACCAACACAGACACCGCCATCCACGCCGTTGGCGGCGGCAAGTACCGGCCGCAATACCGGCTCTACCTGCCGTTGGTGCTGCGTCAGTGAACCGGGCGACCGTCCACTCCCTCTCCCTGACAGGGAGAGGGTTGGGGTGCGGGTGAGGTGTTCGGCCCAGAAACAACTTGAATTGGGTGTAGACGCTCCTGTTAGCCGCGATTTCACCCTCCCCCGGCCCCTCCCTATGAGGGAGGGGGGAACGCTTACGCCCAACGGTATTCGGCGGTCTGCGGTCGGTGGTCTGCGGTCAGAACGAGACGAGGAAATCCCCCATGCCCACGTCCAACCCGGAATACACCTCGTTCCTGGTGCGCCTGTGGCGCGAGGCCCCGGCCGGCGGCCGGGAAGACCGCCGCGAATGGCTGATCCAGGTGGAACACATCCCCGGCGGCGAGAAGGAGTACCTGAACTCGCTGGAGGAGCTGTTTGCCTACATCCGGGGGCGACTGCCCGGCGCGGCCCGGGAACCCCCACCACACCCCTGATTTGCGCATCCCGTCCGCGCCAGTCTCGGCGTCCAAGCCTCGCCCACCCGGCAGGGCCTTTTCGCGCGTATCAATCGTCACGGTGGTGCGACCACGCTCAAAGATCGCACCCTGCAGCGCGAGCTGCCCGGCGCGTGCGGTATCGCCTCGTGCCGGGCGTCTGGTGATGAGTGTAAAACGTCAACGGCCATGTTTTGCGAAAAGACGGCGATGATTTCAGGCAGGCAGAAACCCGTTTTCTCTCCCGACCGATTTCGGCGTATCTGGTCTGCCAGTGTCAGAAAACGGGTTTCTTCAGCTTTGTCCCTAGTCAGGACTCGCCGCCGTGAATCTGGCATTCGCGGCGGCGAGCGGCGTATCGTATCCTGCGCCTTGGCAAACTCGATATGGAGTTCATGACGTCTGACGTGCCCCCCTCGGCTCGCAGGTCAATGCGGCTCGATCACCACGTCCTTCCAGAACGACGGTTTGATCGCCGACATGGGGTACTTGCTCACCCACGGCTTGACCAGCAGGTGGTCCCGCTCGTAGATAAGCGGCAGGACGGGCGCTTCTTCGACCAGGATGCGGTCTGCCTGCCGATACAGCTCCATCCGCGCTTCCTGACACATCGTCTGCCGCGCTTCCTCCACCAGTCGGTCATAGGTGGTGTTTTGCCATCTGGCCCAACTGCGGGCCCGGCTCACCCGCAGGAAACTATCGGGATCGGGATAGTCGTCCACCCAGCCCAGGTTGGTCAGGTGGGGAGAGTCGCTGTGCAACCGGTCGAGAAACTCGGCCCACTCGACCGTCTCCCAGGCGATCTCTATCCCCAGATTCTCCCGCCATTGGGCTTGCAGGTATTCGCTCCGGGAGGCGATGGCGTGGAAGGCGAGGGCCGTTACGCCGGGGAAACCGCGACCGCCCGGATAACCGGCCTCGGCCAGCAGCCGGCGCGCCTGACCGGGATCGTAGGGCAGAGCGATCCCCGGCGAGTGGCCCGGCATCCCCAGCGGCAGCAGCCCGCCCGTGGCCGGGGCCACGTACCCCTGCATCACCACGTCCGCCAGCGTCTCCCGGTCCGTGGCCAGCGCGAATGCTCGCCGCACCCGCACGTCGTCGAAAGGCGGCCGGTGGACGTCAAAGGCCAGGAAGTGGGTTTCCAATCTGGGGACAGAGACGTATTCGCTGATGTGCTGCTGCCGGACGCGCTCGCGCTCCGCTGGCGGGAAAAAGACGATGCCCAGGACGTCCAGGCCGCCCGCCTCATATATCCGCAATCGGGCCGACCAGTCCGCGAGATGGAGCACGCTCACCCGCTGCACGTTGCCACGGACCCTGGCCCGGCCGTGGTAGGCCGGGTTGCGCACCAGGCGCAGTTCCTCGCCCCGTCGCCAGGCTTCCAGCCTGAAAGGCCCGTTGGTGATCAGGTTCTCCACCTCTGTCCAGGCCGGGCCGTGGGTCTCCACCGCGTGCCGGGGCACGGGATACCAGGAGACGTGGGTCAGCAGTTGGAGAAAATGCCCGACCGGCCCCGCCAATTCCACGAGCAGGGTGAGGTCGTCGAGGGCTTGCACGCCCACGTCCTCCCGTCTCCCCTCGGCGTGATGGAAAGCATAGCCCCCCGCGAGGTCGTACAGGAAGGCGCCGGCGGGCGACCCGGTGGCCGGGTCGAGGACCCGCTTCCAGGCGTACTCGAAATCCCTGGCCGTCACCGGCGCGCCGTCACTCCAGCGCACGTCGTCTCGCAGGTGGAAGACCAGGCGGCGCCCACCGGCGGACACCTCCCAGGTGCGGGCCACATCGGGCACGACGTCCATCTCAGGGCTGGACTCCACCAGGCCACTGAACAGGTGGGCTATCAGGCAGGCGTTATGAGCGTCTGGAGACAGCGCCGGGTCCAGGGTTATCGGTTCGAGCCAACGTACCCGGAGGGAGTGAGCCGCCGGTGACGCGGGGCGCACCGGTTGGACTGCTCCCGCCCGCTGCCACAGGGCAAAGCCCTCATCGTAGGCTTGGCGGGCCTGCCGAAAGTCAAAGGCGTTGTGGTAGGTCAGGCCCAGTTTCATCAGCGTCCGGGCCGCCTGTTCGTGTTGCCCCTGCTCCTTCAAACAGGCCAGCGCCCGCTGGTAGTAGGCGATGGCCTCCACGTGGGCGTAGACCAGGCGGGCCTGGTCGCCGGCGCGCAGCAAATACCCGCTGGCCTTCGTCGGCTCCCCGGCCTGCTCCCAGTGATAGGCCAACAACCCCACCTGCTCCTCAATGCGTTCCGGGGGCAACCGCTCCAGCGCCTCGCCCACCCGCCGGTGCGACGTTCGGCGCTGCCCAGCCCCCGCCGCATGGTAGACCACGGCCCGGATCTTGTCGTGAGCGAAATCCCAAGTTCCAAGCCCCAAGCCCCAAGCCCCAAGTTCCAAGCCCCAAATCCCAAATCCTCGGTTTGGGTGTGGGGTGTTGAGGTTTGGGCTTTGATCAGCCGACGAGCCGACCATTCCGCCAGGCTGTCATCCACGGCGGGCGCGTCTGGCCCGGCGGCGGCCCGCAGGAGCGCGGCATCGAATTGCCGGCCGATGACGGCGGCCAGGGTCAAGAGCCGCTGCGCTGGCTCGCTCAGCCGGCCCACCCGCTGCAAGACCACGTCCTGCACGCCGACCGGCGCCATCGCCGGGGCCGCCGGGCCAGCCCACTGCCAGCGTCCCTCCTCGCCCATGCGCAACAAACCCCGCTCCTGCCAATCGCCCACCGTTTCGGTCAGGATGAAGGGATTGCCCTCGCTCTCGCGGTAGAGAGCCTGGCCGCAGGCCGTTCGCGCCTCTGCACCCACCAGGAAGCCGGCGATCTCGGCCACGGCCTCGGCGGTGAGCGGCTGCAGGACCAGCCGGTCCACCCGGTGGTCACGACTCAAGCCCTGACGCAGCCGGGTCAACGGATGGCTGAGGCTCATCTCCTCCGGCCGATACGCGCCCACGATCCAGGCCGGCGCGTGGGCCAACCGACGCACCAGGTAGTGGAGCAAATCCAGGGTGGACTGATCCGCCCAGTGGAGATCGTCGAGAAAAACGACCAAACCCCAAGCCCCAAAGTCCAAGAGGAATCGGGCGACGGCCTCGAAAAGGCGTTGGCGGGCAGCTTTGCCGGTGACGGGGGGCGGGGTCGGCAGGTCGGGCCGCATCTCGCGCACCTCCGGCAGCAGCCGGGCCAGCTCCATCAGCCAGACCGGGCCGGGGAGCGGGGGAGCGGAGGAGCGGTGGTGTGAGAGAGCAAGGGAAGTTTCTCCTCTGCTCCTCTGTTCCCCTGCACCTCTGCCCAATATGGAGCGCAACGCCTCGGCTATTGGCTGGTACGGGACGTCGCTGCCGAACTCGTAGCAGCGTCCGCGCAGCGCTACGGCCCCTTGGGTCTCCGCATAGCGTATCACCTCGTCCACCAGGCGGGTCTTGCCTATGCCGGCCTCGCCCTCCACCAGCGCCAGTTTCCCCTGGCCCTGCCGGGCTGCTTCCCACCAGGCGACCAGGGTGGCGTGCTCTTGCTCGCGGCCGACGAAGGGGAGAGAAGGAGCAGAGGAGTGGAGGAGCGGAGGAGAACACTCCCCTGCTCCTGTGAGGATTCGCTCGTAGAGGGCAGAGGTCTCGTCCAGCGGCTCCAGGCCCAGTTCCTCGGCCAGCAGGCGGCGGCACTCCTCGTACTGCGCCAGGGCTGCGCTGCGCTGCCCGGTGAGGGCCAGCAGGGTCATGGCCTGGCGGTGAGCCTCCTCCCACCAGGGTTCCAGGGCCAACTGTCGCCGCACGTGGCTCAACGCCCGGTCATACTCCCCGCGCTGCGTGTAGTGGGCCGCCAGGCGGCCCAGCGCGTCCAGGGCGCGCTCCTGTAGCCCGGCCCGGCGCCGCGCGGCCCATTCGGTGAACTCTGGGCAGTCTGGCAGGTCGAACTGGGCCAGGAATTCGCCCTGGTAGAGGGCCACGGCGGCCTCCAGGTGGCGGATGGCCGCCGCTGCGGATTCGCCGGCCCGCTGACAGCGCCCGGCCTGTTCCAGCTCTGCCTCGAACGTCAAGGCGTCCACCTGACAGGGGATGCGCGGATTCAGGCCCACGGTCAGCCGGTCGCTCTCCAGGAGCGGCGGGGCCAGGTGCTGGCGCAGCTCCAGCAGGGCGTGGCGCAGGTTGCGCCGGGCGTGCTCCTCCGGCTGGTCGCCCCAGAGCAGCCCGGCCAGGCGGCCCCGGTCGTGCCGGCCGGGGTTCAGCGTCAGGTAGACCAGCAACGCCTGGGTCTTGCGCAGATTCAGGCCGGGCGTCGGCTGCCCGTTCCAGCGAATCTCCAGCCGGCCCAGGGTGGTCACCGTCAAGCCGGGTGGTTGGGAAGGAGGCTCCTGTCCTCGGTCAGCACCCATGCTCGCCTCTCCCAGCTCTCGATCCCTGTCAGAGAGCCACCACTTCTGCCGGGGTAAAGAGGTGTACGTTCCGCTCCTGTTCGGCCAGGGCCACCAGCCCAGGGGCCAGGCTGCGCGCGTAGACGGCGTAGTGGACGTCCCAGCGAGCGTCGCTGCCGGCCAGCCAGTGCTGCCCTCGTTCCACCAGCCGGTCCAGGTCCCGGCGGGCGAACGGCTCCTGGCGCCAGCGCGCCTCGCCCAGAACCACCGACCGGCTGCGGCGGTCCACGCCCACCACATCGATCTGCGCCTGACGGCTCCACCACGAGCCGACCTCGACCACCGAAGGCAATCCACCCTGACCGGCGCAGCGGAGCAGATGCCAGCGAGCCACCTGCTCCCAGATCGGCGCGACCACCTGGGGCATCTGCAGGCGAATCTCGTGCCACAGGGCCTCCTGGCCGTGGCCGATCTCCAGTTCCGCCTGGTGTGGGGCTACGAAGCGCTGCCAGAAGCGCAGGAACGGGTCTCGCAGATGGTAGCGCGCCCAGTGCCGCTCCCCTCCGCTGCGCGCCAACGGTTGCTGCGCGGCCACCAGGCCCATCTCCTGCAAGGTAAGCAGGTAGTGGGAGAGGTTCTTGTCTTGCAACGCGGCCGCCTGCACGATCTCCGTTCGCGTGTGCATGCCCTGGGCGATGGCCTGCAGAACGCGCAGGTACAGGGGCAGGTCCAGCCCCCGCATCTCCAGGTGCAGTTGCAGCGGAATCTCGTTGAATAGCGGGCCGGTAGGTTCCAGGATCGCCCGCCGGACGTTGGTCAGCAGGTCCACGGCCGGGTCTACCGAGATGAGGTAGTAGGGCATCCCGCCCAGCACTGCATAGGTCTCGACCAATTCATCGGGGGTGTAGGCCGGGAAAAAGGCCCGCAGATCGGCCACCGTCAGGGGTTGCAACTCAAAGGGCCAGGTATGACGCAGATAGAGCGGCGCGTCAGGGGCCAACGCCTGCTGGCGCATCACGCTGAGCAGAGACCCGGTCAGGACGAGGAACACCTGGGTGTGTTGCAGTTCCAGGTCCCAGGCCATCTGCAGGTAGGAGGCGATGGGGGGATGGGCAGCCACCAGGCGGGGGAATTCATCAATCACCACCACGAAGCGGCGCTCGCGGGCCAGGGGGACCAGGGCGCGCAATGCGGTCTCCCAATCGGGATAGGTGAACGCCGGCGCCGGGCTTTCCCCGACGGCCTGCCGGACCTGCTGGGAGAAACGCCGCAGCAGTGTGGCATTGTCATCCTGAGTGGCAAAGAAGAAGAGGTGCGGCTTGTCCTGGACCCAGTGATAGACCAGGGTGGTCTTGCCCACCCGCCGGCGGCCATAAAGGACCGCCAGCTCCGCCCGGCCGCTGGCATACCGGGTGTCCAGGTAGCCCAACTCACGTTCGCGATTGCGCAGCATCGCTACCCTCCGGCAGTCGTCATCTGCGGTGATGGCCTGATAAAATGTCACTCTGAATGACGATATTGTACTGCGGTTCTGGCCGGCCGTCAACTCGCCGGGTATCTCAACGCTGCCGCCTGCGGCGGTGGAGCACCAGGCGTCTGAAAATCAACGCTGAATCAACGATAGGCTGCTATCATTATTATACCATAACGTCCACGCGGAGAGAAGACCATGTCCAACCCACCGAAACGATTTCTCCATCTGCTCGCCATCTGGCAGGAGCGGCCGGCCTCGCCCGCTGGCCCGGCCGTCTGGCGGTTCAGCCTGGAAGACACGCGCGACGGCGCGCGGCGGGGCTTTGGGAGCCTGGAGGAGTTGGTGGCGTTTGTACGCGCCGAGTTGCAACAGGAGGAGGTGATGGAGGACGTAAAACGTGAAACGTGATCGGCAATCTGCCATCTGCAATCTGCAATTTGCAATTTGCAATTTGCAATCTGCAATCTGCAATTTGCAATTTGCAATTTGCAATTTGCAATCTGCAATCTGCAATCTGCAATCTGCAATTTGCAATTTGCAATCTGCCATCTGCAAAAGGAGGAAACCCCATGAACCGCCGAAAAACCACCCTGGTACTGCTCTTTCTATTGCTGCTGGTCCTGGTGCTGGCCGGGGCCTATCATTGCAATTTCTTTGCCTCAGACGACGATGTCATACTACCACAGCCGCCTGAAAAACCCTCGGCGGACATCCAGAACCCGTCCGGGAATACCTACCAGATTACCATCAAGCGGCCTGACGACACTGAGGATAATGAGGCGTTCTTGATCTGGTTTCCCCCACCCGGGGCCACGAATATACAGTACAGTCATCAGGCCCAGGCTAATAATTATGGCCGAGGTATCCACTGGAGGCTACCCGTGAACCCGACCACTGGCGAGACAGAGATGGTCACGGTGAGCTATGACCTGCCGCCGGGTGTCACCGAGGTGACAGACACATTCCACTATTCGACACAGTGGATATCGATATATGAGCCGAACGTCTGTGGGGGCCTCCATAGTGGGGTCCAGGCCGTCACCCGGCCGGTCTCGGGCGGGGGCGGCCAGGCGGCCGCGTTACCGCTGGCCGGGTCGCAGCCCGCCCAGCTCCCAGCCGCCCAGCCCGATGATTACTACCTGTGGAGGATATGGCTGCATTTGCGGCTGCGGCCCACCGACGCGCAGACCATGACCGCCAGCCTGTGCCAGGACCAGATGGCCCTGCTGCAAGGTGGCCACGCCTTCCTGGCCCTGCGCTTCCCGGTCTATCCCCCCACCCTGGCCTACACCGCGCCCTACACCCTGCCGCTGGTCTTTTCGCCGATCCACACTCCCACCCTGAGACTGAAGCGTTACAACCCCGCCGCCACCATCCTGAGCGTGCCCCTGGAATACAAGCCCTGGTATCACACCTTCCTGGAAAACGAGCTGCCGGCGGCCCCCGGCGAGCACTGGCTGGCCCTGGGCGTCGTCAGCACCCCGGCCGTGGACTGCGCCAGCGTGCCGGACATGACCGACTGGTCCTACCAGGCCAATTTCTGGCTGGACCTGGGCGGGACGCCGGAGGCCGGCCGCGGCCGCCTCCTGCCGCTCTACTACTGCTACGAGGGCCAGACCCCGCCCCCGGCGTTGTGGGGCGCACCGGGGGCTACAGCCGACGCCGCGTCCTACCAGGGCTGGGGGATCACCTGCCTGGGGCCGCACTTCCTGCGCCTGGAGGCGATGCCGCCGCTGGAGCTGGATGGGATGCACACGGCCTGGATCACGCCCACGCAGACCATCTCCCTGCACCATCGCGTCTGGAACTGGAGCTGGGCGCCGCTGACGGTGACGCTGGCGCATTCGTCGGCCCTGGGCCTGCCCTGGGGCATCTACTCCGGCACAGCCGACGCGCCAGCCGTCCCGCTGACGCCCATCACCGGCCCGTTCCAATTGGGGGCCTACTACCCGAACCAGATCCGCCACTTCTGGCTCATCGCCACGGTGCCAGCGGGCACGCCTGTGGGCGCGGAGACGCTGGTCATCACCGCCACGGACGTGACCTCGCCCACCCGGTCCGCCCGGACTTCGGACCTGCTGTGGATCGGGGACTGGGTGGCGCCGCCCCCGCCGCCCTGGCAACGGCACCGCCTCTACCTGCCGCTGGTGTTGCGAGGAGGGTGAAACGTCAAACGTGATGCGTGTTGCGTGTTGCGTGAGATAACCTGCACCACATGTGAAAGGAGCAACCAACATGCGTCTACGAAACCCATCTGGTCATCACGGCCGCCGGGGAGGTGGAGGGCAGCCCGGCGGTCATCCCCGTCACACTGCGTCTGGTCGAAGAGCTGCACCGCCTCTACCTGCCGCTGGTGCTGCGCAGCGCGTCCCAGTAAGGGAAAGGAGGGAATCGCAATGAAGATCAAACATGCGCGGGGGTCTTTTCTGGGCCTGGGGTTGGCCCTGATCCTGCTGTGGAGTTTAGACGTGGGCGCGACGGCAGTGGCGCCGGCCGCCGGGGTGCGCGTTGGCCCGGCCGGGCCGCCGGCGCGCCATCCCGCGGCCAGCCAGGCGGCCGTGAATGCCGCCCGCGCGGCCACGCTCACCGTCACCAACACCAACGATAGCGGCCCCGGCTCGTTGCGCCAGGCCATTGCCAATGCAGTCGCTGGCGACACCATCAACTTTAGTCTGACGTACCCGGCCACGATCACGCTGACCAGCGGGCGGATCTGGCTCGACAAGAGCCTGACCATCGCGGGCCCCGGCGCGGCGAATCTGACCATCAGCGGCCACAACGCCGCCGACGTCTTGGTCATAGACTATGACCGCAGCCTGACCATTGCTGATGTCACCATCGCCAACGGTTCTGACGGGATTTTCAACAACGGCGGCACATTGACGGCGACCAGATGCACCTTTTCCGGCAATCAAACCGGCGTCAGAGGCAGAGCCACGGTGGTTGACTGTACCTTCGTGGGCAATGGGACCGGTATCAGTGGCGTGGGCGCACTGGACGTGACCAACAGCACCTTCTCCGGCAACGCCACGGGTATTGGGGCTGGCGGGACAGTGACCGTGACGAACAGCGCCTTCCTCAATAACAATACTGCGAACCAGGGCGGCGGCATAGCGTTCGCCGCGGGCGCGCTGACCGTGCGCGATTGTACCTTCTCCGGCAACAACGCCACGCTGGGCGGCGGCGGCATTGAAATCTGGGGGAGCGGCGGCAACGCCACGGCGATCGTAAATCGCAGCACTTTCTCCGGCAACACGGCCCGTAGCGGCGCTGGCATCTTTATCTGGGGCAACGCCGCTCTGACTGTGACGAATAGCACCTTCTCCAATAATAGCGCTACGAACAAGGGCGGCGCTATATACACCTGCCGCTTGGGGTTGGAGAATCCGTCGGTTGTGACCGTGATGAACAGCACCTTCTCCGGCAACAGCGCCCCGATAGGGGGCGGGATTGCCAATATCACTGGCACCCTGACGGTGGTCAACAGTACCTTCTCCGGCAACTTGGCCGCCAATACTGGCGGCGGTATCCATAACGATTACCTGGCCGTGCTCACCAACACCATCGTCGCCAACAGCCCTACCGGCGGCAATTGCAGCGGCAACCCCTTTGCCGCCGGCAGCAGCCATAACCTGACCACTGATGCGACCTGTTCGCCCGGCTTTACGCAGGTCACACCAGCGCAACTCGCGTTGGGCGCGCTGACCGGTACCCCCGCGTACTTTCCACTCTACGCTGGCAGTGCGGCGATTGACGCGGGTACGAACGCCGCTTGCCTGGCGACAGACCAGCGCGGCGAACCCCGTCCGCAAGATGGCGATGGCGATGGCAACGCCATTTGCGATGTTGGCGCGTATGAGTACAAACCGTTCGTACCAACTGACTTTATCTACCTGCCGCTGGTGTTGCGCCAATAAAAAACCTCTGAGGGCGGTAGAGGCTGCAAGAGGCGAAGAAGCGGAGTGTGCCTGACGGTGGCGGTATGATAATAGCCCAGGGCCGGGAGCGGTGCAAGCGGCCGGGTGTCCGTCACGTTTTTGCAGACGCGAGCAGGTGCACCCTCGCCCCATCGGGGAGAGGGCCGGGGTGAGGGGCGCGCTCTGCGCTGGCCGGCGGTTTCCACCCTCACCCCAGCCACCTGTTCGTGCGGGTTGGGCACGGGTCTCCCAGGGAGAGGGAGCCGCGCCCGCTGCGCTGGCGATACCGGCGCAAAACTATGATGGACACCCCAAGCGGCCCGGCCTATTGACGCGCTGTGGTATACTGAAAACAGATTCACCACTGGACAGTTTCGCCAGTTGCATCACGAATGGCATGAATCTGGCGAATCACACGAACTCCTTTTACCCGCTCCAGAGCACTTCGTGTCATTCGCCCATTCGCCCATTCGTGATTGAAAAGTGTTCGGTAGCGAACCATAGACAAAGGAGTGGTCCCAAGATGCTGCCCACCTTTCACCTCGGCCCCTGGGAGCTAGATACCTACGTCGCCATGATCGGCGTGGCGGTGATCGTCGTCGGTATGGTTGCGTTTCATCGGCTGCGCCGGCTCAACCTGCCGCCCGGCGTCATCATGCGCGGCGGCGCGCCCATCTTCCTGGGCGGGCTGCTCGGCGGGCTGGTGGGGTATTACGTGCCCCGGCTGCCCAGCCTCATCCTCACCGGCGCCCTGGGAGAAGGCGAAGGCTTCAGCATCACCTGGGGCATCGTGGGCGCGATCGTCGTGGCGGTCATCTCCTGCCGGCACTACAAGGTCTCGCTGGGCCGGGCGTTCGACCTGGGCGTGGTTCCGTGCCCCCTGGGGCAGGCCATCGCCCGGCTGGGCTGCCTGGCGGCTGGCTGCTGCGGCGGCCTGGTCACCGATTCGTGGTTGGGCGTGTATCTGCCGGATACGACCGGCCTCTGGGCGGTGCGCTACCCTACTCAACTCATGCACTCGGCCGCCAACCTGCTCATCTTTTTCGTGCTGCTGGCCGTAGAGCGGTACCACCCTCACCCGGCTTCGCCGGACTGTAGCCCCCGGCCCACCTGTCCCCGTCAGGGGGTCTCCCTAGTAGGGAGAGGGGAGTCCTCTCCCTCTCTCCAGGGGGGAGAGGGCCGGGGTGAGGGGGGTAATGCGGGCACCTGGCCCTTTGACGGGTTCCTCTTCCTGCTCTTCATCCTGCTCTACTTCCTGCAGCGCTTCTTCATCGCCTTTCTCCGCGCCGAGCCGCCCCCCACCTTCGGGCCGTTCAGCACGATGCACCTGCAAGCGCTCGTAGGCATGGCTATCGCCGGGGCGCTGATCCTGTGGAACCTCCGTCGCCCGGCGGCTCGCCCACAGGCTTGACAGGCTGTGATATACTGTGATCAGGCGCGGTACCCCGTGATTTGAGATTTGCTCATTTACGAAGGGAGAAACCCATGCGACGATTGATTCAAACCATTCACCACAGTCAAATCGGCATCTATCTCGAGTGTTTCGCGCTGCTGGCGTTGGTGGCCGGGGTAGTGATGGTGGCCATGGGCCTGCAATGCCAGACGCGCGGCTGCAGCACCACGTCCACCAACCGCGTCGGCCTGGACCTGCCCCTGGCCTACCGGGCCGATATGAAGGCGAACGGGCACCTCGTGGACGTGTGGATCGAGTTCGGTGAGACCGGTGTGTTCACCCCTGCGACCACGGCCCAGGGGACCGTCATCACCACGGACGACGGGCAGACCATCCCCTTCCTGGACGACCTGGCGGAAAAGGGCTACATCGCCATCCGCGTCCCCCACGCCCCGCCGAACTATACGCTCAGCCGTTTGCTCCCCGGCATCAATGCCTATCCTGCCGTGCAATTCACCTACTACGCGCCGCCCACAGCCGCAACCCCGATTACCGCTACAGTCCCCATCACCCGACGCGCGGACCTGGAGGGGATCGTGAACAGCAAATACCCTATCACCGATGGCCGCTCGCACTGGGAGGTGTGGTGGCTGCCGCCGGGCGACAAGTTCCCCATCCCCAACCAGCCGTTCCGCCTGCAAGCAGAAGATAATCCGCTGGCGCTGGCGTTCCGGATTGATTTTGTGGACGCGCCGGGGACGGCCTGCGCCGGCTGCCCGGTGGGGGTGCTGGCCTACAACGGCTATGTCTTCGTCGGCCCCTTCCCCGCTGCCCTGCGCTACGGTGATGCCACGATGCGCGAGCCACTGGTGTCATTTGGCGCACATTGCGGCTATATGCTGGACGCGCTGGCCCCCACCACGGGGCAATACATCACCCCCACCATGCCCTTTACCCACGTCCACTGCCTGGAGAACTGGGACACGGTGACGCGCACGTTCACCATCCATACTGCTTCTGCCCAGGGATGGACCTATACGTATTACTACCAGCAAACCACGGCCGGGTCAGCGCCGGTACCCGTTGGCAGCCTGCCGTTCATCGTGGAGGTAGGGCCGCCGCCCAACACGTGGGAGCCGGGCACGCTGGGCATCCTGGCCGTGACCACACCGCCCATCGTCGTCACCGACACGGTGCGCGAGACGTTCACCATCACCGCCACGTCCACCGTCAGCCCCTCGGTGCGCGCCAGCGCCGTGAGCTTTGCCCTGGCCCCGGGCTACAAGCTGGACGAGGGCGGCGCGCCGCCGTATACCCTCTATCTGCCGTTGGTGCTTCGGTCGTACCCTTAGCCGAGGCATTGTGGTAATACGTGATGCGTGATCCGTGAACCCGGAGCGTGGAACGCCAGAGCCATCTCACCCCTACGGATCACGCATCACGCATCACGGAACAGCTCATGCTCCCCACTCTCCACCTCGGCCCCTGGCAAGTGAGCACGTATGGGGCGGTGGGCGCCGTAACCCTGGTCATCTGTGGGCTATACGCCTTTCATCGCCTGCGCCGGCTCCCCTACCCGCCCCACGTGATCACGCGCGGCCTGCTCCTGGCAGCCCTGGCCGGCTTTGCCAGCACCATCCTGATGACCAGCCTCATCAACCTGGCTCTCTATTTCATCCCCTCGGCTCAGCCGGAGGGGATCAGCGTGATCTGGGCGTTCCTGGGCGGCGGGGGCGTGATCGTGCTCCTGGCCCGGAAGTATCGGGCGCCGGTGGGTCGGGTGCTGGACCTGGCCGCGCTGCCCTGGGCGCTGGCGAACCTGTTGGGCCGGGTGGGTTGCCTGGCGAATGGCTGCTGCTATGGTTTGCCCACCGATTCGTGGCTGGGGATGTATCTGCCGGGCGAGAACGGCGTGTGGGCCATGCGCTATCCCACCCAGCTCATGAGCTTCCTGGCGAACCTGCTCATTCTCCTCGTGTTGATGGGGGTAGAGTGGTACGGACGGCGGCGAACGCCCCTCACCCCTTCCCCCTCTCCCCAGGGGGGAGAGGGGGAAGGGGGTGAGGGGCGTAATGAGAGAACCTGGCCCTTCAACGGCTTCCTGTTCCTGCTCTTTCTGCTCCTCTACGGCCTCAAACGGTTCGTGATGGCCTTCTTGCGCGAGAGCGGCCCGCCGCTGGTGGGGCCGCTCACCTGGATGCACCTGAACGCGCTGATCATGTTCACGGCGGCGGGAGCATTGATCATCTGGAACCGGTACCGGGCGCGTGGGAGCGCCGGCCATCTCGCGCCGCTGCCATAGCCGGCTGCGGTTAGGAGTTGTCGCGCAGGATCACATTGACCAGTTCCTCCCGGTCGGTCGCCAGGGCCAGGGCCTGGCGCAGATGCACGTGGTCGTCAGGGGGTTGGGGGGATATTGCTCACGTCCAGGCAGAGGATCTCCGGCGGGCAGAGGAACCGGACACGGGGCGCGGCCTTGCCCTCCATGCCCAGGCCCCGGCTCACATAGAGCGTGGTCCGGCCTTCACGGTACAGCCCCATCTCGTATCGTTTCCAGTAGCGCGATGAGGTGATGACGGCCCCGAACCACGGCAGCCGGATCTGCCCGCCGTGGGTGTGTCCGGCCAGATACAGGTCCACCCCCTCGGCGACGGCCTCCGGCATGAGGTCCGGCAGGTGGTACAACAGCAGCCGCCACCCATCGTGGGGCACATCCGCGAAGGTGCGCCGAAACCGCGCCCGGTCCTCGTCCAGGGTCATGCCGGTCCCCACCCCGATGATGACCAACTGACCACCGGCCCCGACCGGGAGTGTCACGTGCTCGTCGCGCAGGAAACGAATGGGCAGCCCGGCGAACAGCGATTCCATCAACCAGTCCGGGTCCACCGGCGGCGTTCCCTGGACGGCAAAGACGCCCAGCGGGGCCTGGAGTTGCCCGGCCCAGGCCCGGAAGTGCGCCATCGCCGTTGGCTCGCCGACATAGGACAGGTTGAGGAAATCGCCGGTGAGCAGGATCAGGTCCGGGGCCAGGTCGCGGACACGCCGGAGCACCTCCTGGTCGCGCCGGGTGGTGCGCTCCATGTGCACGTCGGAGAGCTGCACCAGGCGCAGACGCGCGCCGGCCGGCAGGCGATCCGTGGTCAGCGTCAGGTGGGTCACGCCCAGGCGGAACGGCTCGATCCAGGTGGCATAGACCGCCAGGGCCGAGACTGTCGCGTTCAAGGCCAGCGCGGCGAGCAGGAGCCAGCCAGCCGGCAGGCCGATCCACGTCAGCAGGCCTAGCCCGGCATCCAACCCCCAGCGCGCCAGGCCGAGCGCCAGCAGCGGGGGCGTGGGCGGCCCAAAGCTCCGGCCCCGGCGCGGCAGCCCGGCCAGCATGGCCCCATCCACCAGGGCCAAGCCGCCATAGAGCGCGATGCTGGCCCCGGCCGGCCCCACGCCGGCCAGCGCATACCACCACAGCCCCTGGGCCAGCGCGGCCAGGAGCAGTCCCGCCAGCACGATCCCCAGCGGCACGCGCGCCAGCTTGTGGACGGTGAGCAAAGTGTGGTGCAGGGGGTTGTTCTCGCGGTGGCTAAAGAGGCCCGCTGGCGAGGGACGGTCGGCGGGCATGGGCCTAGTCCACCGTCAGCGTCTTGCTCAGGTTGCGGGGGAAATCCGGGTCAATGCCCCGGGCCACGCTGGCATAGTAGGCCACCAGCTGGGCCGGGATCGTCGCCAGCAGCGGGAAGGCCCACGGGTCCGAGGGGGGCACCGCCAGATAGTCGTGGACGTTCGCGCGGAGGACGTCGCTCTCCTGGGCCACGGCGATGGCCCGGCCGCCCCGGCAGCTCACCTCGTTGACGTGATTGACCATCATGTCCACGTCTCCCGGCGCGGTAAAGAACGTCACCGGGTAGCCCTCCCGCACCGCCGACAGGGGGCCGTGCTTGAACTCGGCGCTAAAGATGCCCTCGCAGTGGATGTAGGTGATCTCCTTGAGCTTGAGGGCCCCTTCCAGGGCGATAGGCTCGGTGAGGCCATAGCCCAGGTAATACAGCTCGTCCCAGTTTGCCAGGGTCTCTGCCACGCGCCGGGCGGTCTCGTCGGTGCGGGCGATGGCCGCTTCCAGCAGATCGGGCACGCCGGCCAGGTCCGTCACGTGGCGACCAGCCAGCCGATAGGCCAGGTACAGGAACAGGAGGGCCTGGTTCATGAACGTCTTGGTGGCCGGCACGCTGATCTCGTAGCCGCAGGCCAGGGGCAGATACGTCTCGCTGACGTGGGCCAGCGTGGAGCCGATGACGTTCAGCACCCCCAGGATACGACAGGCCCGATTGCGCGCAACCGGGACGACGTTGAGCACGTCTTTGGTCTCGCCGCTTTGGCTGACCAGGACCGCGACCGACCGGGCGCCCACGCTCGCGCCAGCGCGGGTGATGAACTGGCCCGGCAGCAGCGGCACGGCCAGTCGGCCGGCGATCTGGTTGAGGTAATAGGCCCCCAGCAGGCAGGCGTGGTACGACGTGCCGCACCCCACCAAAAAGATCGGCTCGCTGGCCCGCAGGATGTCCAGAAAGCGGTCCACGTGGACCGATTGGTTCAACAAGTGCAGCAGCTCGGCGGCGACGGTGGGCTGTTCGTGGATCTCCTTGAGCATAAAGTGAGGATAGCCGCCCTTGGTGACGGATTCCATGCTCTCCGTGATCTCTTCGGGCGCGCGTTCCACTTCCTGGCCGGTGTCCACGCGGACAATGCGCACATCGGCCGGCGACAGCACCAGGATCTCGCCGTCGTGGACCCGGAGCACGGTGCGGGTGAGGGGCAGGATGGAGGGCAAGTCGCTGGAGGCGCAGGTAAAGTCCGGCCCCAGGCCGGCCACCAGGCCGGAGCCTTTTTTGATGGCATAGAGCCGGTTCTCTTCGCGGTGAGTGATGATCACAGCGTAATCGCCGGCCAGGTCGTCGTAGGCCCGGCGGATCGCATCCACCATATCGCCGCCATTGCGGTCAAAGTGGTGTTCCACGGCGTGCACGCAGGTCTCGCCGTCGTTGGCGCCGCGCAACGTGTGTCCCTGGCGCACGAACCGGTCCTGCAATTGGACGTTGTTCACCACGTTGCCGTTGTGCGCGCCCACCATATCGCCGTCGCAGTCCAGGTGCGGCTGGGCGTTCCGCGGGCTGGGCGCCCCGAACGTGGCCCAACGCAACTGCACGATCCCCCGCTGGCCCTGCATCTCGCGCATCCGCAACCGCTGACTCACCTCCTCGATCCGGCCCACGTCTTTGCGCAGATCAATCGCGCCGGCAGGGGATACCGTGGCGCAGCCCACCGAATCATAGCCCCGATAGGCCAGTCGCTGGCCGGCCTCCACCAGAATGGCGCCCAGGTCCTCACGCGGGCGCGCCGATACGATGCCAAAGATGCCGCACATACGATCCTCCGTTTCCCTGACCAAGTCGAAACCAAACAAGTTTTTTATCCACGAAGGACACCAAGATTTTCTGGGGGTTCCTTCGTGACCTTCGTGTTCTTCGTGGAGAAATTTACGATCCTCCGTTTCCCTAATTCGGACAAGCCGAAACCAAACAAGCTTTTTTATCCACGAAGGACACGAAGGACACCAAGATTTTCTGGGGGTTCCTTCGCACTTGTAACCTTCGCAAGGGTAAGCTGACGACGCCCCACCGACCGGCGGTCGCTGGGGCGTCGCACCTCGTATCGTGGCGCTTTGTATTTATATCAACCGTTCTTCCGCCAGACCCATGGGCATCATCACCAGCCCACTGATGACCTTGGGGTAAAAGTCGGTAGACTTTTGGGGCATCCGCTCGCTGGCCTCGGTGCAGGCCCGGACCTGTTCGATCCGGGTGGGGTTCATCACCAGCAAGAAGGCCGCCCGGCCCTCGGCGACTGCCGCATAGCCGGGACCCGGGTCGCGCAAGTAGTCAATGTTCTCCTTGCGCTCCACGGCCCCCTTGTCAATCCCCAGGACCCGCTCGATGAACAGCTCGTGCAGGACCGTGACGTCCAACATGCGCCAGTCTGGGGCGCGGTCGGGCAGCAACCGGGCCAGCACGTCCGGGTCGCGCAGGGTGAGCACGGTGTATTGGCCGTCATAGAAGCCAAAGCGGGGTTGCTCTGGCCGGGCCTGGGCCAACGCCCGTTCCATGGCCGCCCGGTCCGTCACGGGCATCACATCAAAGTATTCCTCGGCCCGCTCCAGGGCCTGGCGGCCGTTCAGCCGGCCGTAGGAGTGGATCAGCCGGTGGGTGGGCAGGATGACCAGGCCCGGGTCGCTCATGCTGACCAGCGTGACCAGCACATAGTTAAAGGCGGCATCGGCCGGGGCCGCCGGGTGCTGCTGGCGCATCTCGTCCCGGTAGTTGAGGGCCGTCTCGTAGCGGTGATGACCGTCGGCGATGATCAGGTTGCGCTTGGGGGCCATTTCCTCCACCACAGCAGCGATGACCTGCGGATCGTCCACCATCCAGAATCGTTGCTCCACGTCGCGCTCGATCACCTGCTCGCGGGCGACGGTCGGCTCGTGCGCTTCCAGATAGGGCTGCAAGAGCGCGTTGACGCGGTTCTCCGTATCGGGGTAGAGGATAAAGATGTGCTCCCAGGCGGTGGCGGTGGCCCGGGTGAGGTTGAGCCGGTCCACCTTGGGGCCGCTGAGGGTGCGTTCGTGGGGCAGGATCACGCCCTCGTCAAAGCCGGTGAGTTGGAGGGCGGCGCAGAGGCCCCGCCGGGTGCGCATCTCCCCGCCCGGCGTGGCATAGGTTTGCTCCAGCACATACAGGGCCGGGCGGGGGTCACGCACCAGCACCCCCTCGGCCTGCCAGGTCTGGGCGTAGCATCGAGCGCGGGTATAGCAGTTGTTCGTGTCGTCATCGGCCGGGGTGCGCCGGCCCAGGATGATCCGGCAAAAGTTATAGGGGTTGAGGGCATAGTAACGCGACTGCTCGGCCTCGTGGATGCGGTCGTAGGGCTGGGTGATGACGGCCGATAGGTCCGGGATGCGGACCGGGTTGTAGCGCAGGCCCTGAAACGGTTTGATCGCGGCCATGTGTTCCTCCTCAAAGCAGCATTCACAGAGGGATAAACAGCATCTAGCTTTTCCCGAGGTCGTCGGTCGGTTAGAGGGGCAGATACTCCACCCGATCCCGGTACTCCTCCGGCCGACCGGCCTCCCAGATGAGGATCAAGTCCTCGATGATTTCTCCCAGGGAATACCGGCGGCGGAGCAGGAAAACCCCCGGCACGTGACCGCCAGCTTCCAAATGCCCCCGCAAATGCCGGGGCATGGTGCGCCGGTTGCGGGAGACCAGAACGTAGCCCTCCTGCTCGATCCACCGTAGCAACTCCCGATCAGGTGTACCGAACGGTGGAGCCAGGTCGTCCCCCACGGCCGTCACCACCACTTCTGGTTGGCGGCGCAACAACTGGTCGCGGATGGCGTGGGGTGTATCTTCATCCAGCAGATAGCGAATCCAGCTCAAGAGGCGGCTACCTGTTTCTGGGAGGGCCTCTGACGCGCCTTGAGTTCGCGCAGCCGCAAGGTAGCTGGCGAGGGGTTGCGTTGCTGTTCCCGCCAGGCCTGATCGGTATACGCCCGCCATGCTTCGAGATAGGCATCCACCTCAGCGCGGTTGCAGAAATAGTACAGCAGGGTGGCGTACACCTGTTCCAGGGTCAGGTGGCGATAGCGGGTGGCGATCTCCTCTGGACTGGCCCCTTCCAGGTAATCATCGAGCACGATCTCGATGCCAATCCGCGTTCCCTTGATGCGGATGTCGTCCGAACTTATGAAGTCGAAGTAGCTTTCCAGTTCCACAGCTACTCCTCCCCCGTGTTTCGCACGTAGCGCGCGTGATTCGTGTCACGTAGCACGCCACACGAATCACGTAGCACGCCACACGAATCACGCCTCCCGCGAAATGCTCCCGATAGAACTCGATGGCGAGTTGGGCCACCTCCGCGCCCACCCGGTCCTGGGCCTCGGTGGTGCTGGCCCCCACGTGTGGCGAGCCGATGACCTGGTCCAGCGCCATGAGTTTGGGATTGGCGGCCGGTTCCTCCTCGAACACGTCCAGGGCGGCGCCGGCCACCTTGCCGCTGACGATGGCCTCATAGAGGGCGTCCTCGTCTATGGTGCCGCCGCGCCCACAGTTCACGATATAGACGCCGGGCTTCATCCGGGCGAACGCCGCCGCATTCAGGATATGATGGGTCTCGGACGTAAGCGGCGTGTGCAGCGAGATATAATCGGACCGGGTCAGCACCTCGTCCAGGGACACCTGCGTGGCGCCGGCCACTTCAGTGGGGGTACGGCGGTAAAAGATCACGGTCATGCCCAGGGCGGCCGCGCGCCGGGCCACTTCCTGCCCGATGCGCCCGCACCCGATGAGGCCCAGGGTCTTGCCGGCCAGTTCGGTGCCGGTGAAGGCTTTTTTCTCCCATTTGCCGGCCTTCATGGACGCCGTCATCTGGGGGATGCTGCGGGCCAGGGCGAACAGGTAGCCGATGGTCAGCTCGGCCACGCTGGCGCTGGACGCACCAGGGGTGTTCAACACCGTGACGCCCTTGCTCCGGGCATAGTCCACGTCAATATTGTCCACGCCGACGCCGCCCCGGATGACGAGCTTGAGATTCGGCGCCGCGTCAATGACCGGCACACGGACCTTGGTGGCCGACCGCACCACCAGGGCGTGGTAGGGGGGCACGGTGGCGACAAGTTCCTCCGGCGTCAGGCCGGTCTTGACATCCACTTCGATGCCGGCCGCGCGCATCGTCTCGATGGCGTCGGCCGCGGTCTTGTCGCAAACCAGCAGTTTCATGGTCATCCCCTTTCGATACGGAATACGCAATACGAAATACGCAGTACGTATTGCATAGTGTGTAGTGCGTATTAGAGGCCCAGGATGTCGTTGATCTGGGCCAACAGCCACTCGATGTCGGCTACCTGCAAGTCGCCCATGTGGGCGATGCGGAAGCATTTCTCCTTCAGGTCGCCGTAGCCATTGGAGATCATGGCGCCGCGTTTGCCGAGTTCCTTGTTCAGGTCACCCACGCTGATGCCCCGGGTGTTGGCGACGTTGGTGACGGTGATGGAGAGATAGCGTTCGTCACCATAGAGGGCAAAGTACTTGCGCGCCCAGGCGCGGACGATCTCGGCCATCTGGCGGTGTCGGGCCTCGCGGGCGGCCATGCCCTCGGCCAGGATGTCGTCCATTTGTCGGTTGAGGGCCTGGATGATGCTGATGGCCGGGGTCGCCGGGGTCTGATGGGTCTCGTAGCGTTTGTCCATCTGGCTGTAGGCGAAATAGTGGCCCCGGTTGGGCACTTGCAGGGCGCGCTCCCGGGCGCGGTCGCTCACGGCGCAGACGGTGAGTCCTGGCGGCAGGGCAAAACACTTTTGCACGCCGGCCAGGCACACGTCCAGCCCCAGGTCATCGAAGGGGATGTCCACCCCGGCCATGCAGCTCACCGCGTCAATGAGGAGCAGCACGTCCGGGTACTTTTGGCGGACCAGTCTGGCGATCTCGGGCACCGGGTTCATGATGCCGGTGGAGGTCTCGTTATAGACCACAGTGATGGCGTCGTAGTCGTCCTGGCTCAGGGCTTCGTCTACCAATTCTGGGGTGATGGCCTGGCCCATGGGCACCTCGAGCTTGTCGGCCGGCACGCCATTGTCCCGGGCGATCTCGTACCAGCGTTTGGAGAAGGCGCCGCACGTGGTGCAGAGCACCTTCTTGAGGCTGGCCTGGCGCACCGCGCCCTCCATCACGCCGGTGGACGAGCAGGCGAACAGGTAGACGCGCTGCGTGGTATGCAACAGCTTCTGGAGCTTGGGGGTCACTTCCGCCTGGAGGTCCGAATATTCTTTGGCCCGGTGGCCGATCATGGGGACGGCCTGGGCCTGGAGGATCTCGTCACGCACGTGGGTGGGACCGGGGATGAACAGCTTTTTGTACATGGTGGCTTCTCCTTCCTTGGATTTTATAGTGGTGACCTGCACTGGGGCAACCACGTTGTTGCCGATGTTATTTTACCATATTCCGCCAGCGGTGGCAATACCTGTTTTAGTTCGATGGCCCGGTACGGACTGCCTGCTCACAGCGGGTATACCACCCGCCGCACCCGGCGCAGGTTACAGAGGGTCAGAAAACGGGTTTCTCCAGCTTGGTCCAAAGTCCAGGTGGATGGCGATTTTTGCTCGTAGTTGGGTGAAGGTTCGAGCATTACCCGCCGATGGGCACCGCTGGCTTCATGGGCCACGGTTCCACGCCCCAGCGATGTAGCTCTTCCAGCACACCCGCGATGAGGGCGTCCATCTGGGCAGCGACCACCGGGCTGAGACTCACCCCCGCTTCTCTGGAGGCCGGCTCCACACCCCATAGCACGATCTCGGCGGGGGTCGTTCCGAGCAACTCCATCGTCGCCAGCAGGTCTCGCAGGCCCGACTGATACGGCGACAAGGCCAGGCCCGGGTGTGCGGAGATGGCATGACCGGCCAGCCGGGTCCGCGTCCCCGGCGGCTCGTCGGCCGTCATGGCGGAGATGACCAGCAACCGGTCCACGCCATCCAACCAGCCGACCAGCTCGGTCCCCCGGATCCCGCCGTCTAGCAGCCGCACGTGAGCCGGGAATGCATAGGCGGCGCGCAGTCGTTCCACCACGTGCACGCCCACGCCCTCGTCGCTCAGCAGCGTGTGGCCTAACCCCAGAATAGCGATGTCTCCCATGGTCCCTCCCTAACGCGCTCACGCGCCGCATTCATGGTCGTCTCGTCACTGCAAGTTCATCCGCGTCCGAAGAAACTCGCCGGTTTGAGGCGCAGCTTCGCCGGGTGATTGCGCCGTCACATCCGCCGATCCAGCACCTGTCGGACTCTGATCAGCAGTTCATTCAGGTCATACGGTTTGGCCAAAAAACCCTGGGCGCCGGCCTCGATCATGGCCCGGGCCTGGTCGTCTTCCGCGTAACCACTGGAGATCAGCACCACCGCATGAGGATCAAGCTGCCGCAGGCGGTGGAATACTTCCCTGCCGCTCATATGGGGCAGGCCCATGTCCAGGATCACCAGATCGATCTCCGGGCCACGCGCTCGATATAGTTCCAGGGCCTGGGGGCCGTTCTCCGCCAGCAGCACGGTATAGCCAGCGTCCGCCAACGCACGTTGGAGCAGGGTACGGATAAAGTCCTCGTCATCTATCACCAGCACCGTCTCGGCCCCGCCGGCCGGAGCGACCGCTGCCGGGGGGGTGATCGGGGCCGGCCGGGCGAGGGCCGGCAGATAGACCTCAAAGGTGCTGCCCTGACCGAGCGCGCTGGATACCCGGATGGCCCCGCTGTGGCTGCGCACGATGCCATAGACCATTGCCAGGCCCAGCCCAGAATGTGGCTTGCCCGGCTGCTCCTTCTTGGTGGTGAAGAATGGCTCAAAGATGCGCTGCAAGGTCTCGGCGTCCATGCCAATGCCGGTGTCTGTGACCCGGAGCTGGACGTAGGGGCCGGGTGGCAGCTCCAACTCGGCCTGGGCCTGCTCCTCGGCCAGGGACACGTTCCCGGTCTCGATGATCAATCGCCCCCCGGCCGGCATCGCATCACAGGCATTGATGCAGAGATTGAGCAACATCTGATGGAGCTGGCCGGCGTCGCCCTCCACCGCCGCCAGTCCTTCCGCCAGGCGCGGCTCGATGGCGATGGCCTTGTCCACGGTCCGCGAGAGCAGCCGGATCACTTCCTGGGCCACATCGTTCAGGCTGATGGGGCGCACCTCGTAGCGGCCGCCCCGGGCAAAGGCCAGGAGCTGATTGGTCAGCTCCGCGCCGCGCCGGGCGGCGGTGATGATGGTCTGCACCGGGGTGCGCAGGGGGCTATCGGCCGCCAGATCGCGCTCCATGAGGGAAGCAAAGCCCAGGATGGCCCCCAGCAGGTTGTTAAAGTCGTGGGCGATGCCCCCGGCCAGCGTGCCGATGGCCTCCATCTTTTGCGCCTGGCGCAGTTGCTCCTCCAGCCGCCTGCGCTCCCGGATGTCCCGCACCAGGACCAACACCAGACGCTGTCCGTTGATGGTCAACAACGAGGTGCTGACCTCCACCGGGACCCGGGTGCCGTTCTTGTGGACGTTCTCGGCCTCCAGGCGCATGCCGCCGTTGCGCAGCTGCCGCTCGATGACCTGCGGGATCTGCGCCCGCAGCTCGGGCGGCACGAGATCGGCCACGGTGAGGGTCAGCAGCTCCTCCCGGCTGTAGCCCAACAGCTCGCAGGCCTTCGTATTCGCATCCAGGATGCGGCCCTCCAGCGTCTCCAGGAACACGGCGTCGCTGGCCTGCTCAAAGAGGGCGCGGTAGCGAGTCTCGGATTCGCGCAGGGTCTGGACCAGCCGGGCGTTGTCAATGACGGTCGCCAGGTGGCCGGCCAGGGTGGAGACCAGGTGCAAATCCGTCCCCGTGAAGGCCCCGGGGCGGTGGCTCTCCAGGTTTAGCACGCCGATGGTCCGCGAGCGCACACAGAGGGGCACGCACAATTCGGAACGGGTGGCCGGGTCGCAGGGATAATAGCGGCCATCTTCGCGCACGTCGGCGAGCAACACGGGTTGCCCCGTATCTGCCACCCAGGTCACGAGGGCCGTGGCGCTGTGGGCCACCGGCTGGTGGGCCAGAAACACCTCGCCGGCCGCATTGATCCCGGCCCGGATGATCAGGCTCCCGGTCTCTGGCGCTATCAACAGGAGGGCGATGCCGTCGGGCTTCAGGGCCTGGTGCAGGGCCTTCACGCTGCGATGGAGGACCTCATCCAGATGCACCGAGGCTGCGGCGGCCGTGACCACGTCGTAAAGGGTGCCCAGCTCGACGGCGCGATGATGAGTCTCCTGGAACAGCCGCGCGTTCTCCACGGCCACAGCCACGACAGCGGCGACGGATTCAGCCAGTTGCTGGTGCTCCCTGTGAAAGAAGGCGACCTGGTCGCTATACAGGCTGAGCACGCCCACCAATTGCTCTCCGCTGATCAAGGGGACGCTCAGGGCCGAGCGGACCCAGTCGTCCAGACCGGATACCAGCAGCCAACGCGGGTCTTGGGTTACGTCATCCACCATAGCGGCTTGCCGGTGGACCGCCACCCAGCCGGCCAACCCATCGCCCAGGTGTAGATGCAAGCGTTGGTTCAACGACTCGACCGATTCGGCCGCATAGCCGGATACTGCTGCCATCCGCACGTGTTCGCCGTCTGGCTCGAGGACCAGGACCACGCCGCGCATCGCGCTGACGGCAACGCAGGTCTCGTCCAACGCCCGCTGGGCCACCTGGTGCAGGTCCAGGCTCTCCGCCAGATGTTGACTCAGGCGGTAGAGCGTCTCCACCCGTGCCTTTTCCTGGGTCAGCGAGGCGAATAGCCGGGCATTCTCGATGGCCGCGGCCGCCTGGCTGGCAAAGATGGTCAGCAGATTCAGGTGCTCCTCCGTGAAGGCAGCGTATTGGGTGACGCTGTCCAGCGACAGGGTGCCGATGGTCCGGTCCCGCGCGATGAGGGGCACGCACAGCAGGGATTTCTCCTCATCTGCCTCTGGCAGGGTGATCGGCTTGAAGCGCGGGTCGGCGTGGACGTTGCCGCTGATCAGGGGTTGCCGATGGGCGAAAGCCCAACCGGCCAGTCCCTCGCCGGGCTTCAGGCGCACGGCCGCGAGCAGCTCTTCACCATAGCCCGCGCTGGCCCGGACCACCAGCTCGCCCTGCGCTTCATCAAAGAGGTGCAAAGTGCCTTTTTCCGCCGGGCCAATGGCGGCGAGGGCAGACTCCATGACTCGCGGCAGCACCTCGTCCAGCTCCAGGGTGGAGGTGACATGCCGGGCGCTGGCGAGGAGCGCGTCCAACTGCTCGTTGCGATGGCGCAGCTCCGTCTCTATATCCTGGCGCTGGAGGGCAGCCCCCAGGATGCCGGCCGCCGTGCGCAAGGCCCCGATCTCGGCCGCCGACCAATCGTGCTCGCGCAAGCAGTCGTCAAAGCCGATAAAGCCCCACCAGTCGCCGGCCATGAAAACGGGCACGATGAGGATGGAGCGGATGTCTTGCGGCTCCAGGATGGCGCGCTCTGAGGCCGGAAACTCGCGCACCGGGCCACGGATGACCTCGTCGCGGCCCAGCGTCTCCACCCAACGCGCAAAGCCGCCCGCGAGATACGGGAAACTCTGGAGGTCCGGGTTATCCATCTGCGGGGTGATGCCGGGCGCCACCCATTCGTAGCGCTGGCTGGCGAGCAAGGCCCCGTCCGGGGCCAGGTGATTCTGGAAAACATAGACCCGGCTGACGCCAGTGGCCACGCCCAGGCCGGCCAGCGCCGCGTTGACCCCGTCTGCGAAATCGCCGGGTTCCAGCAGCCGGGTGGCGGCAAAGGAGATAGCGCTGAGGATGTCGTCACGGCGGTAGAGGGCCAGTTCCGCCTCCTTGCGCTCAGTGATGTCGGTGGCCACGCCGGTCAGCCCCACCACCTGGCCGTCGCGCAGCACCGGCCGGCTGAGGCTGCGCGCCCAGTGATAACGACCATGCCGGTCCCGCAAGCGGAACTCGGCCGGCTCCAGGATGCCGCTGAGCCGGCGACGCACATGCTCTATCACCGCCGGCAGGTCGTCCGGGTGGACGAACTCAAAGAAGGAACGTCCCAATACCTCCGCCACGGTGTAGCTGCCGAGGAACTCGATAGAGGGGCTGCAATAGGTGATCACGCCGGTTGCATCCACCTGGTAGATCAGATCATGGACGTTTTCCACCAGGTGCCGGTAGCGGGCTTCGGACTCCTGGATTTGCTCGTAGAGCTGGGCGTTCTGCAAGGCGGCGGCGATGGCCCCGGCCACCTGCTGGAGCAGGCTCACGTGGTGCTCGGAGAAGGCGGCCGGTTGGGTGCTGGCCAGGTTCAAGGCCCCCAGGACCCGGTCACCGATCTGCAACGGCACGTTGACGCGGGAGCGCAGGCCGGCCTGGTAGAGCAGACGTTCGCCGGGGTAGTCTGTCTCCGCGCTCAGGTCCGGCGTCAGATGCGGTCGGCCAGCCAGCACGTCCGCGCCGGCGGCCGTGGCGGCTATCGGCATCACCGTCCCCGGGCTGAGCGGCGCGTCCGGCTGATCCACCAGGGCATACATGGTAAAGCTTTGCTGGTCCTCACTGCTCAGGGCGATGCTGGCCCGGTCGAACGGCACCAGCGTTCCCAGTTCCCGGGCCACCGCGCCGAACACGTCCTTGACGCTCCGGCTGGCGTTGAGGGCCTGGACGATGGCGCTGATCGCGGCGGTTTCTCGTTCCCGGCACGCCAACTGCTCGGCGAACCCGGCGTTCTCCCACATCGCCGAGACCAAATCGGCAAAGGCGGTGATGGCCGGCACGTCGGCCGGCGTCAGGTTGGTCGAGGCCACGGACAGGATGCCGATCCGCTCGCCAGCGCTGATCAATGGAGCCAGGATGCTGCGGACCTGGCGCATGGCCCGTCCCATCGGTTCGGCCAACGTGTACCAGGGCTCCGGCAAGACCTGTACAATGCTCCGGAACGGGGTCTCATCAAATACTGTCTGTCCGGTCTCGAGCACCTGTTGGCAGATCGCAATTCGCTCCACCGGAAACTGGAAGCCGAGCAGTTCGACGCCGGTGATTTTGCTGACCATCGCTTGTGCTGCCAGAGGGAGGGTGACATGGCGCACGACCAGGTGTTGCTTTGCCTCATCTAACAAGCTGATGGTGATGCGGATACCTAACCGTTCCAATTCCCGGCCCACGGCCTCGAACACGGCGGCCGGGGAACCGGCTCGACCCTGGCGTAACACGGTGGCCGCGGCCGCGTTGAGGGCGCGCAGCATCTCCGCAGAGCGAGTGGCGGCCTCATCTGTCTGTTTTGGCTTTTTGCTCATCGCATATCTCCTCGCCCCCCTTCCCCACCCCTGGCCCCTCCCCTTCCCCCCAATTTTGGGGGGAAGGGGAGGGGTTGGAGGGCTTTACGCCTCGGTCCCGGTGGTGGGCCGGCGCAAGATCAGGCGCCGGAAGGCTTCGGCGTATTGCATCCCCTGGCCCTCGGCGATCTGCGCGGCCCGGTCGCGCACCCGCTGGCTCAGGGCCTCGAAATCGTCGCCCACCTGGCTGCGGTGCTCGCTCAGCGCGCGTATCTTCAGGTCAATCGTATCCGAGATGTCTATCCACACGTCTGGCTCCAGCGCGCCCCAGATGTAGACCACGCGCACGTCGTGGGGTTCCAGGCCCTCGCCCAATAGTTCCGGGAAGATCCACCGCGTCCCGGCGGAGGGGAACACGGCGTCCAGGGCAGCGTCGGCGGCGGCGCGGTGATCCGGGTGGTTGATGTAACCGGGGCCATAGAAGCGTACCGTAGGGTCGCCGCAGACCACGGTATCTGGCCGGTAGCGGCGAATCTCGCGGGTGAGGTCGCGGCGCAAGGCCAGGGTGTGCTGGAGCGTACCATCCTCGTAGTCCAGAAAGACCACCCGGCGCACGCCCAGGATCGCGCTGGCGGCCTCTTGCTCCCGATGGCGGATGGCGGCCAGGTCGGCCGGACGGCAGTGGGGGTCATTGCTGCCCCGGCTCCCATCGGTGCAGACCACGGTGGTCACTTCGGCCCCGGCCTGGACCCATTTCGCCAGGGTCCCGGCGATGGTGAACTCCTCGTCGTCCGGGTGGGCCAGGATGGCGACGACGCGGCGGGGGGTGTGCGGTTCAATCGTTGACATGCGGTCTCCTCCACGCTGATGTGCAGGGCTATTATAACACATTTGGGGCGTCTTGTGGTATAATAGTTCCTGACGCATGACGAGTGACGCATGACGAGTGACGAATGACGAGTGACGAATGCCCATTGGAGGTGAGCGACCGATGACAGAACCCCTGATCCTGGCGATTGACGTGGGCACCCAGAGCGTGCGTGCGCTGCTCTTTGATCTGCGCGGCCACCTGGCGGCCAAGTCGCGGGTACCCATCGAGCCGTACCGCTCGCCGCAGCCCGGCTGGGCGGAGAACGATCCAGCGTACTACTGGGAGAACCTGTGCGCGGCCTGCCAGCAACTCTGGACGCTGCCCGGCGCACGCAAGGAGGCCATCGCCGGCGTGGCCCTCACCACGCAGAGAGCCACGGTCATCAACCTGGATAAGGACGGCCAACCCCTGCGCCCGGCCATCGTCTGGATGGACCAGCGCCGCACCGAGGGCTTGCCGCCGGTGAGCGGCCGCTGGGGGCTGGCCTTCAAGCTCGTGCGCATGACCGAGACGGTGGCTTACTTGCAAGCGGAGGCCGAGGCGAACTGGATTCGCACGCACCAGCCGGACGTATGGGCCAAGACCCACAAATACGTCTACCTGTCCGGCTACCTGACCTACCGGCTGACCGGCCGGCTGGCCGATTCCGTGGGCTGCCAGGTGGGCTATATGCCCTTCGACTACAAGGCGCTGGCCTGGGCCAAAGACTCGGACTGGAAGTGGCAGGCCGTACCCATGCCCCGGGAATACCTGGTTGATCTGGTGCCCCCGGCCGGCGTCCTGGGCGAGATCACGCCGGCCGCGGCCGAGGCCACCGGCATCCCGGCCGGCCGGCCCCTCGTCGCTGCCGCCGCCGACAAGGCGTGCGAGGTGTTGGGGGCCGGCTGCCTGGAGCCGCACATCGGCTGCCTGAGCTACGGCACCACCGCCACCATCGAGACCACCAACGAGCGGTACGTGGAGGTCATCCCGCTGCTGCCGCCGTACCCCAGCGCGGTGCCGGGCCATTACAACACGGAAATCCAAATCTACCGGGGCTTCTGGATGGTGAGCTGGTTCAAGCAGGAGTTCGGCCACCACGAGCAGCGCATCGCCGGGGAACGGGGTTGCGCGCCGGAGGAGTTGTTCGACGAACTGGTGAACGCGGTGCCGCCCGGCGCCATGGGCCTCACCCTCCAGCCGTACTGGTCGCCGGGGCTGAAGGAGCCGGGGCCGGAGGCCAAGGGGGCCATCATCGGCTTTGGCGACGTGCACACCCGCGCCCACGTCTACCGGGCCATCCTGGAGGGCCTGGCCTACGCCCTGCGCGAGGGCAAGGAGCGCACCGAGCGCCGCTCCAAGGTCCCCATCACCGCGCTGCGCGTCTCCGGCGGCGGTTCCCAAAGCCGTGCGGCCATGCAGATCACCGCCGACGTGTTCAACCTGCCGGCCAGCCGCCCCCACGTCTACGAAACCTCCGGCCTGGGCGCGGCCATGGATGCCGCCGTGGGCCTCAAGCTGCACCCCGACTTGGCCACGGCCGTCCGCGAGATGACCCGCCTGGGCGATACGTTCGAGCCGCACCTGCAGCACCACGCCATCTACGAGGAGCTGTACCAGCGCGTCTACCGGCAGATGTATCGCCAACTGAAACCCTTGTACGAGGAGATTCGCGAGATCACCGGCTATCCACCCCGGTGAGCGGAGGAGCAGAAGAGCTGAGGAGCGGAGGAGCGGGAGAGATTTCATCCTTCCACCTTCATCCTTCATCCTTCATCCTTCATCCTTCATCCTTCCGCCTTCCGCCTTCATCCTTCACGTTCCATCCTTGCACTTTCGCGGGAACCGGGGTATAATCGCCCGCATTGCCGGGCTTCTTGAAGCTATCACGCATGGGGAGGTCTGGATGATCCCTTTCACGATCCACGAGTTCAAGCTGTTTGTGCCCGTCAGCCTGAACCGCCAGGTTATTAACGCCCATCTCGACACCGGGGCGACGATGAGCAGCGTTATGCCCGATCTGGCCGCTGGCCTGGCGAGAGTGGAGATTGACCTGCAACCGATTGAGGAAAAGCTCAACACGCGCATTGACCTGGTATTTGGCGTGAACACCATGCTCACCTCGGGGCGAGTTTGGGTCCTTGATCGATGGAATCAGAGGATTGGTTTGGTCCAATCAGGAGAGTAGACCCAAAGGGTTCCCAAAACCCTTTGGGTCTGAGCAACGAGGAGATCAGTCCATGCGCGCCTTCACCTGGTTCCTGCTCATCGTGGTGCTGCCCCTCGTGCTTCTCATGGGCGTCACCACGGTCGTGCCGGTGGTCACGGAATGGCTCTGGTTCGATAGCCTGGGCCTGCGCCCGGTCTACGAGCTGCGGCTGGCTATGGAGTGGGGCCTCTTTTGGGGCACAGCCCTCATCACCTTTCTGGTGTTGGTGGGCAACGTCTTCCTGGCCCGCCGGCTGGCCCCGGCCGAGATCCTGCGCGTGGTCCGGCCCAAGGTGCAAAAACAGCAGATCATCACCGAGACCTACCGCATCGGCGCGACGGTTTTTGATTTCCTGCTCTGGACCGGCGCGGCCGCCGTGGGCCTGATCGTGGGCCTGGCGGCGCAGGACAACTGGCTCACCGTGCTGCGCTTCCTGAACCGCGTCCCCTTCGGCCAGACCGATCCCATCTTTGGGCGCGACGTGGGCTTTTACGTCTTTGAGCTGCCCGTCTACTGGCTCCTCAAGGACTGGGCGCTGTGGACGCTGCTGCTGGCTCTGACGGCCACGGCCGGCGTCTACCTGGCAAGTCGAGCGGCGCGCGCCGGGTTCCCGCGCCTGGCCCGCGTCCACCTCTCCATCCTGGGCGCGCTCCTGTTCCTCGTCCTGGCCGCCGACTGGGTGCTCCAGACCTTCGGGCTGCTGAACTCCACCTTTGGCGTGGTGCAGGGGGCCGGCTACACCGACCTGCACGCCCATCTGCCGGCCTTCAACCTCATGGCGATCCTCTCGCTGCTGGCGGCCGGCGTGCTCCTGCTCAACGCCGTCCGCCGGGTCCGCGCCCTGCCGGCCCTGACCCTGCTCGTCTGGTTCGTCGCCATCCCGGTGCTCACCCTGGCCTACCCGGCCTTTGTCCAGGGCTTCGAGGTGGGACCGAACGAGCTGGCGAAGGAGCAACCCTACATCCAATACGCCATCCAGCACACCCGCCAGGCATATAACCTGGGCGCCGTGGCCGAGAGCGATTACCCGGTGACGAGCACGCTGACCCTGGAAGCGGTTGAGCGCAACCCCGGCACCATCCGCAACATCCGCCTGTGGGACTATCGCCCGCTCCTCCAAACCTACCGCCAGCTCCAGGAGATCCGCACCTACTACGAGTTCACCGACGTGGACGTGGACCGCTACACGCTGGGCGGCGAATACCGGGCAGTGATGATCGCCGCGCGGGAGCTGACGATAGACCAGTTGCCCGTGACGGCCCGCACCTGGGTCAACGAGCGGCTCATCTACACCCATGGCTACGGCGTCTGCGCCAACGCCGTCAGCGAGGTGAACGCGGAGGGCCAGCCCCGGTTCCTGGCACGCGACCTGCCGCCGGTGGTGGCGGACGAATCGCTGCGCATGGACCAGCCCACCATCTACTACGGCGAGTCCGTCTCCGACTATGCCATCGTTCGCACCACGACGCCGGAGTTCGATTACCCCCGGGGCGACGAGAACGTCTACGTGACCTACCAGGGCGCGTCCGGCGTGCGCCTGGACTCAGCCCTCACGCGGCTGCTCTTTGCCCTGCGCTACGAGAGCATGGAGATCATCCTGAGCGGCTACATCACGCCCGACAGTCGCCTGCTCATGCACCGGGTCATCCGCGACCGCGTCCGGGCCGTGGCCCCCTTCCTGCGTTACGACTCCGACCCCTACATCGTCGTCGCCGGCGGCCGCTTGGTCTGGATTCAAGACGCCTACACCGTCAGCGACATGTACCCCTACTCCGAGGCCACTGACGATTTTAACTACATCCGCAACTCGGCGAAGGTGGTCATTGACCCCTATACCGGCGCGCTGACGTTCTACGTCTTTGACCCGGCCGACCCGCTGATCCAGGCGTATAGCCGGGCTTTCCCCGGCCTCTTCCAGCCCATGAGCGCGTTCCCGGCCGACCTGCGGGCGCACCTGCGCTACCCGGAAGGTCTGTTCACCGTCCAGGCTCAGATATTCGCCGCCTATCACATGGACGATCCCCAGGTGTTCTACAACAAGGAAGACCTGTGGGCCGTGCCCCAGGAGACCGCTGGCGACACGGGCACGCTGCCCCTGGAGCCGTATTACGTGATCCTGCGGCTGCCCGGCGAGGCCAAGGAAGAGTTCATCCTCATGCTGCCGTTCACGCCGGCCCGGCGCGACAACATGATCGCCTGGTTTTACGCCCGGTGCGATGGGGACCGCTACGGCCAGTTGGGCGTCTTCAAGTTCCCCAAGCAGGAACTCATCTACGGCCCCTTGCAGATCGAATCGCGCACCAACCAGGACGCGGTGATCAGCCAGCAGTTGACCCTGTGGAACCAGCACGGGTCGCGGGTGATCCGGGGCAACCTGCTGGTCATCCCCATCGAACAATCGCTGCTCTACGTGCAGCCGCTCTACCTGCAAGCAGAGACCGGCCGCATCCCGGAGTTCAAGCGGGTCATCGTGGCCCACGGCAACCGCCTGGCGATGGGCGAGACGCTGGAGGGCGCGCTGGCCCAGGTGCTCGGCGAGGCCGGGCCGGTCGTCACGCCGCCCACCCCGCCGCCGGCCGGCGCAGACTGGGCCATCCTGGCGAAATCGGCCAAATCCCACTACGATCAGGCCATGACCTGCCTGCAAGCCGGCGATTGGGCCTGCTTTGGCCGGGAGATGGCCGCCCTGAAAAGCGACCTGGAGGCCCTGTACAACCTGGCTACCGCTCCGTAAGCTCGTGGCTGGTGTCCAGCTTCCAGCCAGTTTCAGTAGACGGAAAATGTTGCTCAAAGCGGGTCTGCCAGGCCCAGGCCTGACTGGGCGACCCGCGTCTCACGGCGGTTGCAAACCGCCGAGGAGCACAAATTTCCGCGCTGGGTGCGAATACCGCTCAGCGCGGGTTTGTAACCCGCGCCGGGTGCGGCGGGTTACAAACCCGCCGTGAGCAGAAATCTACCAACCTACCAATGAGGAGACCCCATGCCCAAAAAGTCGAAGAAAAGACATCCCCGCCGGCCACCCCCGGCATCGCGTCCGGCGGCGCCATCGCGCCGGCCTGCACCATCGTCCGCCGCCCGGCCTGCCAGCGGCAACGCGCTGCAAAACCTCTGGCTGCGCGCCCGGCGACGTCCGGCTACCACCGCCTTGATCATCCTGGGCCTGCTGGTGGTGGTTTCCATGGTCCTGGCCCTGGTAGTGCCCATGTTGACGCCCTCGGCGCCCCCAACGCCTACGCCGACTGTGGCGCCCGTGACCACGCCCTCGCCCACGCCCCGGCCCACGCCGCCCCCCGCGCCGACCAAGGCCAGCAAATCGTACCCGGCCGCGCCAGCCATGTCCATTGACCCCACCAAGGCGTACACGGCCACGGTGGAGACGACGAATGGCCCGTTCGTGATCCGGCTATTGCCGGACGTCGCGCCGCAGACGGTGAACAACTTTGTCTTCCTGGCCCGCGACGGCTTCTACGATGGCCTGACGTTCCACCGGGTGGAGGACTGGGTGGTGCAGGGCGGCGACCCGCTGGGCACCGGGATGGGCGGCCCGGGCTATACCATCCCGGCCGAGTTCGCGTCGTCCCAAAAATACTCCCAGGTGCGCGGCATCGTGGGCATGGCCCGCGCTCAGGACCCGAACAGCGGCGGCAGTCAGTGGTACGTCGTCAAGAAAGACGCCACCTGGCTGGACGGCCAGTACACCACTTTTGGCCGGGTCGTCAGCGGCATGGATGTGGTGGATACGCTCGTCATCGGCGATTGGATGATCAAGGTGACGATCACGGAGGGTCAGTAACGGCGGTGGAACCGGATGAGGACCGCACAGCCACCGACGGGGTCACAGGCCCCACCGGCGCAGACCAGTCGCGCGGCCGGCCCACCACCTGGCGCAGCTTCGCCGCCATCGCCCTGGCCGGCGTCATCAGCCTGGCCGTGTTCCTGGCCCCCATTCCCTGGGATGACCTGGCTGGCTACGGCTATGTGGGCATCTTTCTGCTGAGCCTGCTCTCGGCCAGCAGCGTGTTCCTGCCGCTGCCCGGCCTGGCCCTGGCCTACACCGGCGGCGGCGTGCTGGACCCGCTCATCGTGGGCGTGGTGGCCGGCGTGGGCAACGCCCTGGGCGAACTCACCGGCTACATGGCCGGCCGCGGCGGCAGCGCCATCATTGATGACCTGCCCCACTACGAACGGCTGGAAACCCTCATGCGTCGCTACGGGGGCCTGGTCATCCTGGTGCTGGCGATCATCCCCAACCCCGTCTTTGACGCGGCCGGCATCGCCGCCGGCGTGCTGCGCTACCCGGTCTGGAAGTTTCTGATCTTCTGCACCATCGGCAAGACCATCAAGACCCTGGCCTTCGCGTACCTGGGCGACTACTCCCGGGACTGGCTGCTGTGGTTCCTGGGCGGGGGAACGTAGGGCAGGCTGTGCCCGCCATCACCCGACGGCGGGTGTAGCTCACACCGCACGATTTCCCCCGGAGGACGCTTGAAAGCAAAACCCCCTGATCCTGGTCAGGGGGTTTGTAGCTCATTGGGTTTTCACGCCCGAACTGATCGGCTATTTCAACAGTCACCTTTCTTCAAGCGTGACCAAAGAACGAGCATCCACGATCGGTAGCGGGGGCATATCAAGTCGCATGTGAGCGGTTCTACCCCGCTCAGCCCATCGGCCCATTCCCTCTGATAATAACATCACGACCAGTTGATTCAGGCTGGTGCCCTCTTGCTCAGCCCTTTCAGCGAGCTGCCGATGCAGTGTGCGGGGTACGCGGACCACGAACTTGCCGCTATACGTCTCTACCTCGACCGGTGCCGGTTCAGGGATGTGATCCCCGTTTGCCAGTGCCACTTCCAGCCACAGCTCTTTAGCCTCTTCCAATAACGGCCATAGTTGCTCGTAGGTGTCGGCACACGTCATACAGCCGGGCAGTTCAGGAACGACAGCGGTGTACCCGCTGCCATCTCCTTCGGGGTACACTACCACGCGGTAAGGCAGGCTCATGTAATACGTCAGGTTTCGCTCACTCATCTTCCACCACCTCTGGGCTGCTCTGCTCCGGCTCTGCGGCTGGTCCCGTTTCTTCCAGCAGTTGGTGAATAGCATTCAAGGCCTGGATGACATATGCTCTACATAGTGGATTCTGCCTGGGGATCGTCAGCTTGACATGAGGCAAGTCAGGGTGCCGATAGCACTGATGACTGCCTTTGCCACCGCTGCGCTCAAACCCCAAGCCGATCAGAACGTGGAGCAACTCATCGCTTGATACGTTTCCGGGGTTCCGTTCAATCTTTTCGATACGCTTGGCAAGCCGGGTCATCTCTGCCTCAAAGTACTCATATAGTACCACATATGGTACTATATGTCAAGGGTATGTCACTCGATTTGGGGCAACCAGCCGCGTCCGCAGGGCCAACCACAGCAACCCGACCAGCATGATCGCCGTGTAGACCAGCAGGAGCACGCCCAGGGCCACGCCAGTGGCGCCGGCCGGGGAGACCACGCTTCCTCCGCCCAGGAGCACCGGGAGCACCCCCAACGCCGAGGCCAGCACGTTCCACCCAAAGTGGATGCCCAGACTGAGCAGATACATGCCCAGCAGACGCCACGGTTTCCGTCGCCAGATGGCATAGTACCACCCCAACCCCATGAGCGCGCCGTTCAGGCAGTGCATCAGCGAAGCCCCAAACCGCAACACGGCCACGCCGCCCCATTCCAGAGGCTCGGTAGCACCGGCGCCGTTGAGCAGGCTCTCCGCCACGGCGAACCCGGCCCCGCAGGCCAGCCCGAAGACGAACGCGGTGCCGGCCGACCGCACCCGGTGGCTCATCAGGGCCACGCCCAGCGCTTTCACGGCCTCCTCCACCAGGGGCGCGATGATCAGCGTGATGAACACGAGCAGCACCACCGCCTCCGGCATTGCCAGCACCCGCCCCAGAAGCTCGGCATCTTCTTGCCAGCCCGGTGTGTTGCGGATGACGCCGAGCAACTCTTGCCAGGCCGCCAAACGACCGGGGACCAGCAGGATGATGACGATGACGATCACCATCACCAGGACGAACAGCACGATCTCCAGGACCATGGACAGCGACACCGCGCCCAGGCTGCCATAGGTCAGTTGCGTGATCAGTTGCCGCCAGGTGGGGTGGTGGGGCAGGCTTGTCCCGAAAGTCGAAGGGCTGTCAGCTTGCCCTACATTCGGCCAGCGCGGGAATGCCAGCCACCCAGCCAACGCCAGCACGATGAGCGGCGGCATGGTCTGGGCCACCACGTGGAACGGGGGGAACACAAAGGCCGAGACGATCCCGCCGGGCAGCAGAGCGATCATGCCGCAGAGGATCATCAGCAGAAACAGCCCCCCACCCAGCCCGGCTGTCCACGCGGCGCGCGGGAAGCGCAAGGCCCCGGACGGCCGCGCCAGCAGCGCGCGCAGACCCTGGTAGAGGAGCAACAGCCCCAACACCCCGGCGCCGGTGCCCATGCCAGCCAGCACCACGTTGACGACGATCTTGTTCTCGTCGGGGTGGACGAGGAATGGCATGAAAAGGTAGAGCAAGGCCAACATCACCCCTCCGAGCAACAGACTGCCCCCGGCGATGGCTGCCAGTGCGCAGAGCAGGGATGAGAGGAACGAACGACTGGGGGAAGTGGTCATCAGGAGGCTCCTATGCCATCCGCCGATGGCGGACGGCTGACTGCCGGCTCGGGCGCAGCCAATCCTTCCGCCGCCAGCACCCGTTTGAGCGCGGCGATGCCCACCTCGATCTGGGCGTGGTCCGGCTCCCGGGTGGTGAGCGATTGCAGCAGCAGGGCCGGGGCCATCAGCGCGCGCACGGCGCGACGGCGGCAATGCGCCGCTCCCAGCCGCACGATCTCGTAAGAGATGGCCGCCACCACCGGGATGAGCAGGATGCGCGACCCGATGCGCCAGAGCCAATCCGGTCGCCCCAGGAACCCGAACATGAAGATACTCACCACCAGCACCACCAGCAGGAACCCGGTGCCGCACCGGGGATGCGCGGTAGAGTAGCGGCTCACGCTGTCCACGTCCAGCGGCGCGCCATCCTCGTAGGCGTTGATGGTCTTGTGCTCCGCGCCGTGGTAGGCGAAGACGCGCCGGATGTCCGGCAGCAGGCCGATGAGCAACAGGTAGGCGATGAAGAAGACCAGCCGGATCAGCCCCTCAATCGCCACGCTGGCCCACGACGAAGAGACAAAGGCATCGGCCAGGCCGGAGATGAGCACCGGCGTCACGAAAAAGATCGCCACGGCCAGGCCCAGGGAGAGCAGCAGGGTGAGGGCGATCATCGCCGGCGACAGTTCCTCGCCCTGGCCGTCTTCCTCCTGCAGGGCCACGTTCGCCGATTTCATCAGCGCGCGCGTGCCCAGCACCAGCGCGTCCCACAGCATGGTGACGCCCCGGATGAAGGGCCACCGGGCGATCTTGTGGGTATAGAAAAACGAGGTCAGCGGCTCCTCGTAGATCAAGATGCCGCCGTTGGGCTGACGGACGGCCAAAGCCATGTGCCTGGAGCCACGCATCATCACGCCTTCCATGACTGCTTGACCGCCATAGTTGAACTTGGATTTGCTCATTTGCTGTGGGCCAATCTGTAGGATGTGGTGACTGCTGCTCAGCCTACCCTTGCGAAGGTTTCAAACGCGCTGGTGATTGGCGCGGTCTCGCCGACCAGGCCGATTTTGCCAGCGAATCGGCTCCAAACCTTCGCAAGGGTGAGCAGCAGTTACAGGATGTGGAACTGTTGAAGCACAAGCCCCATCCTGCCCGGTCTCAATAAGGTGGCTCGGCCGGGCCGTCATAGCCGCACATGCCCAGCCGGGGCGAGTTAACCAGGGGTATCGGCTCGCCATAGTCCTCGTGCGGATGATCCTGCACGTGCTCTTCGCACAGAAAGCCGGACGCGCCCTCCTCGTACATGCACTCCTGGCACAGATAGGCCGCCGGCTGGCCGCACACCTGGCACTCCACCTGGGGGATGTCGTTGCGCGCCATCAGGTAGATGGGGTGTCGGGTCAGCGGTTTGCCCTCCCGCACGCCCACGACCTTGATCAGCGTCTCGGACGAGGTCCCGAAATCGTAGATGTGGGTGAGCACCAGGCCGGGCTGGAACACCTGATCGGCTCGCCGCTTTTTGCCGATCTCGCGGCCGCTCCAGCCGCCAATGGAGAACTGGCTCAAATGCCCACAACACTCCAACCAGATGGCGCGCAGGTAATGGTCTAGGTCCGCCAGGGTGGCCGAGCCGTTCATCTCCAGGTGCAGCCAGAAATCGCCGCCCCAGGCGTCCTGCACTTGCAGGTGATAGAGCCGCTGCGTCTGGCCCGACCCCTCGTTGGCTGTCTGGATGGCCGCCTGCCGTTGGGGGCAAGAGGCCAGGTGTTTCGCCAGGCCGCTGCGGGTCATCTGGCGACCGCAAAATACACAGGAACCTTGCGTTTGGGTTTTTCGCGCCACGTCTTTCCTCCTTGTCTGAAGGGCTGCCAGCCCTTCAAAGAATCTCGGCCCATTCCAGGGGCAATTGTCGCATCGCCGGCGCCGGCTTGTCGCTCCGGGCGAGGACGCGATCCTCGGTCATGCCTGTGGTGCGCGCTGCGGCGCAGACCTCGCCCCAACTGATGAAATACTCGTCGTAATACTGGATCGGGTACTTGCCGTGCCGGGCCAGCTCCTCACGAGAAGGCAGGTGGCCCAACAGGCTCGCCACCCGTTTGACTTCCAATTGCAACGTCTTTTTGGGAACCTGATACTTTTGCTTCGGCAGGCGAGGCACCGGGCTGTTCTTGGCCGTCAACGTGCGTTCCGCTTTGCGAAACGGGTCCAATCCCTTCTGTATCTCCTCGTGGCGACTGCGGGCCATCTCGCAGTATCTGGGCGATTTTTCGATCCCGATGAAACATCGTTCCAGTTGATGTGCCGCCAGGGTTGTCGTCCCTGCGCCGTTAAAACAATCCAGGACGATCTCGCCGCGCCGGGTAAAGACGGCGATCAGCCGATACATCAGGTGGGGTGGGAGTTGCGTGGGATGATCCACCCGGCGGGTATTGTGTTTCAGGCGGTGAACGTCCCACCACAGATCGGTCAGTGGCCCGCGATCATCTATGCGCCTGGCTCGCCGATTCTCGATGCATCCCGCTCGCAGGCAGTACCCTTCGGCCAATGGCTGGAGGGCCTGAAAGGTGTCTGGAGCACTGGGCACGGTGGTTGGCTCTGCCTGCCCCACCAGACCAGGTAATTCGCGGGGTTCACCCTTGGAGAACGTCAGGATGGTGTAATGAGCTGGCATGATCAGGCGCACTGGAAAGGCCAGGGCATCCCACACGATCCAGTTCTGGAACCGAAGGATCGAATCCAGGAACAAAAAGTGCCGGATCGCCCAGAGCGGGATATTCAACAGGGCCAGGGTATGCCCCGGTTTCAGCACCCGGGCCAGCTCAGCGAGCCACTGGTCGCACCAGTCAAAGTATGCCCGGATTTCCAGGTCGTCCGAGTAGCCAACGTACTTTTTGCCCAGGTTATACGGCGGATCCGCAAATACAAAGTCAATGCTATCATCCGAGATCTCGCGGAGCCGCTCCAGACAGTCGCCCTGTAACACCTGGTTGATCAGGGACCGGGGCACGCGGCACTCGGCGGCCCGCTCGCTCATATGACTGCCAGACGCTTGGAACAAGGACGCCTGCCACGCCGTGTCGTATGGGAGCGACTCTTCCCTCCCGATAACCACATGGGCATCCCAGTCCGCCTGGACACGATACTGCACTGGCGTCCGCTCCACATCCAGCGCCCGACAGTCCAGCACCAGCAATTCCTTGTATGGGTCTACACCCAACAAGTCCCGAAATCGGTCAATCAGAGGCGCCAGATCGCCGGCCAAATCGCAGGGTACATCGCGCCATACATCTGATAGCAATGTGCCATAGTGATGATAGGTGTGCTTCTTACCGCCGTAATCTTTGGTGGTCTTGTCACAGGCCGGGCAGTAGGTGTACGGTATCCTGGTTTTCGCGTGGCGTAAGGACTGCCTATACTTGGTGTGGATCAAGGCACCGAAATGATAATTGGGCAAGGAGCGATGATCAACCACTTTAGGTGACATACGCTTGATAGCGATCCAGTGCTGATAGCGGGCGATTGGTGGCATGGCCGCCTGAATCTGCACCAGGTCAATCACTTCGCCGACGGTGATCAGCGTAGCCTCTGGCCCCAGCCTTTCCGCGACGCCCGCGACGATAGCACCCACGCCTTGTAGCGCATTTTGATACCCGCCGGGTTCCGCGCACGGGGGCAATATCAACAGGCAGGCATCCGTAAAGCCTTGTGCGACCTGATACAAGGCTTCCCGGTCTTGGATAACCACCTGTCTCACCGTCAACGGTTGGCTGTTCTCTGCCAGGTGGGCCATCACGAGCCTCCATCCTCAGCCTTCGGCAAAGAAATCCCGCAAGAAATCGCAAAGGATATCCAATTCCCCCCCGAGAGAAAGCCACCGAACAGTGGCTGTGCGCCAACATGGTCCGCATAGCGGTTTCTCTCTGAAAGTTCCCAGCGCCATCAATAACGTAGGCGATGCGATGCCCGGCCTGAACGATTTGCTCGTAGCGACTCTTGGCCTGCCCTGCTTTGCGCTCGATCGTGCTATTGGTGGTCACCTGAAAGCTCACCTCCACTGCCACGTATTTTGTCCCATTTGTCACCACCAAATCAAACGAGGTCTCGCGCCCGGTCAGTGCATCCGTATGGGTAACTCCTGGTAGTCGTCCACCCGGCTGGACTTCAACGTCCAATCCCAGATGATCTCTGATGTACCCAGCCACGAACGTTTGCGCCAACTGCCCCAGGGTGTTTGCTTTGGCGCCCCCAGTGATACGGCTTACCCAGATGTACCGCTGCTTGATGAACGTTGCCAGTTCATCTGGTTTGCCCAAATAATCCCCGATCTCGCATCTGGCCAGTGCTGCCGCTGCCTCCTGATCCCCACCAGCATGTGCATTACCGAACAGCAGCAGAACTATCGCGTCTCGCTTCAGATCATCGAGGGGGTGTTGTTCTAACAGATGCCGACCGTCAATGTGAAGGCTTTGATTGCTGAACTTTAGACGGGGCAAGGCCCGAAACGGGTAACTGCAAGGCTCTCCCTGCCAATAGTAGCTCAATCTGCCGGCCGGGAACAGTTTTGCAAACTCGCGGTTGATCCGCTGGAGCTGTTCGCCTCCAAAGTCAGCGAGGATGACCAGATGCTTGAGGAACAGGTTGGCTGGCAAGCTGGACGCCTCTATGATGTCAAACAGCCCGTCCAGGCATGGCGTTTTGATACCGACAATGCTGATGAATTGGTCCTGCGTTTCCAGCAATAACGGGATGACGCTCAGCTTGGCCTCAAGCTCGGATAGCTCGGCCGGCCAGAACTTGGAAGCCACCAGATCCAGTTGCTCAAACGTCCGGCGATAATCTCTGAGGTCGGTCATCAGCTATTTGCTCCCGACCGCGGCCGTCTCTCGCCGGCTGGGTCCTACCTGGTGACAATGCCGGCACCGCGCCTCGTACACTTCGCTGGCCCCCACCAGGATCACCGGGTCGTCGTAGGAAGCCGGCTGCCCATTGATGAGCCGCTGGGTGCGGCTGGCCGGCGAGCCGCAGACCACGCAAATGGCCGAGAGCTTGTCCACCATCTCGGCCTGGGCCATGAGCAGCGGCATGGGGCCGAACGGCTCGCCGCGAAAGTCCATATCCAGCCCGGCCAGGATCACCCGCTTGCCGCTCTCCGCCAGCTCGTTCACCAAGTCGGCGATGCGCCAGTCAAAGAATTGCACCTCGTCAATGGCGACCACATCGCAATCTGGCTCGACCTGGGCCTCTATGTCCGCCACATTCTCCACCACCACGGCAGCAAAATGCGCACCGTCGTGCGAAGTCACCTTTTCCGCCATGTACCGGTCATCCAGGCGCGGCTTGAAGACCTGGACCCGCTGTTTGGCGATCTGCGCCCGGCGTACCCGGCGGATCAGCTCCTCGGTCTTGCCGCTGAACATGCACCCGCAGATGACTTCTACCCAGCCTTCGCGGTGTGACCATTGCATTTGTTTCCTCCTATGGTCTCCAGTCCTCAGTCCTCAGTCCTCAGTCCTCAGTCTCCAGTCCGCAGTCTTCAGTCCGCAGTTTGCAGGCTACCGACTGAGGGCGGGTGACTGGGGACTGTCATTTTCCCAGCCGAATCTCAACCCAGGTGGTCTGGCCCGCGCGCACCACCAGGAACTTGCTATAGGCCCGTTTGTCAATGTGAATCTCCAGATCGTAGGCCCCTTGTTCCAGGTCCCAGATGACCAAGTTCTCGCGCCAGTCGTCGTCCGGGTTCACGCCGTGGTCCAGGTACGTGTAGATGGTGATAGGTGTGCCGCCGCTGGCCTTGCGCAAGACCAACTTTTGCTCCGGCACCAGGCGGCCCTGCATGTCCACCACCCGGCCCACCAGGACGCCGCAGCCTTCCAGGGGCTTGAGCCACAAGGCCGGGTTGCGCGTGCTGGCATACGTGTTCTCGCCCACGCGCACCTCAAAGTGCAGGTGCGGCCCCATGGCGATGCCGGTCTCGCCCACCGTGCCCAGCTCGTCGCCCGCCTGCACCCGCTGGCCTTCCTGGACGCGCACGCTGTTCAGGTGGCCGTAGAGACAGAACACCGGCTGTCCCTCATATTCCTGGTCCAGACGGATGATCACCAGATTGCCGTAGAAATTGGTTCGCGGCCCCCATGCCGTCTCCTGGTCGTTCCCGGCCACGACGACGACCCCAGCGGCGACGGCGACGATGGGCGTGCCGGTGTCGTTGGTGGTGTCCATGCCGTGGTGGAGCAGGTACTGGCCCTCAGCGGTGGTGCCGTAGGGGTAATAGCGGCTGGGTTCCACGTTGGCGGACGGCGGCAGTGGCCGATCCAGCCAATAGTGTCCGGCCGCATTCTGGGTGGGCGTGATGACCTCGATGACCGGCGTGGGCGTCTGTCCTGGCGGCCAGGTGGGGAACGGCGTGGCCGTTGGCGGGGCCGGCGTCGGCGTAGGGGTGGGCGACGGGGTGGCCGTGGGAGAGGGCGTGGGGCTGAACCGGGGCGTAGCCGTCGGGCGCGGCGTGGGCGTCAACGTAGGGGTCAACGTGGGGGTGAAGGTAGGCGAGGGCAACAACGACCAGACGACCTGGCGAGCAGTGGCCGGCCGGATTGACGCGGCATCGCCTCCCCAGCCGGACGCATAACCCAGCGCCACGGCGCTGAGCATCATCGCCACCAGGCCGGCCAGGCCCATCAGCCCCGACCACCGCACGAGTTTGTCTTCCATGTACTGCCTCCACGATACGCCCGCCCTGGACGCATCGCGGCCAATTATACCCTAGCCCGCAGGAGTTGGCAACGGCGTCTCCAGAAACCTGAAAGCTAGAGAAACCCGTTTTCTGATACGCCGGCAGACCAGATACGCCGACATCAGGCATCGCCGACACAAAGGGAGGCGAATTTCGGGGGAGAAAACGGGTTTCTGCCCACCGCTCTGATTCAAGTCCGAAGGTTACACATGCGTCTGTGATCGGACCCGATCTCGCCGAAACAGACCGATTGTGCCAGCGAAATTGACCGCAAACCTTCGCCAGGGCGAGCAGTCACAGAAAACGGCTTGCTGGGCTTCCGAATCCGGCACACGATGAGGGCCGGAACCCTGTGGGTTCCGGCCCTCGGCGTGTGATCATCTTGCGGATGGTTGCTGGTATACCTACCAGCCCCGGAAGCCGCCTTTCCCCCGGCCGCCATGGCCCATCATGCCCGGCCTGAACGGCCCACCGAACTTGCCGGTGCCTTCCAGGTAACTGGGCGCCATGACGCGCGCCACCTTGAGCAGGGCATCCGCCTGCGCCTGGGTCAGCCGACCGTCAGCCACGGCCTGGTCCAGTCGCGCTTTCTCTGCCGCCACCAGCGCATTCACGATGGTCTCGGTGGAGACACCCTTTTCCTGGGCCAGTTGGGCGATGGTCTTGCCCTCGCGCATCGCCTGGAGCAGCTCGCTCTCTGTCATCCCCAGGGTCTTGGCGATCACGCTCATGGGGGTGTTGCGTGCAAAAGACTGCTCCAGGTACGTGGGGGCAAAGACACGCACGGCCTCCAGGATGGCGTCGGCCTGGGTCTGGGTCAGGTAGCCATTGGTGACGGCCAGGTCCAGGCTGGTCTTGTATGCCGCCACAATGGCGTTGACGATGGTGTCAGTCGAAACCCCTTTGTCTTTGGCCAGGTCGGCGATGGTCTTGCCGTTTTGGAGTTCCGTCTGCAAGTCCGCCGGTTCCATCCCCAGGGCTTTGGCGACCACGTTCAGGACGTTGACGTCGCCGCCCCAGCCCTTTATGCCAAAGCCAAAGCCACCGGGTCGTCCGCACCCCAGGCCCAAGTTGAATCCCCAGCCGCCGAACCATCCGCCAGGACCGCCTTTGCCCGGTGTGCCCGGCTCTGGCGTGGGCGCCTGCGCCAGGGCCACGCCACCCACAACCAGCGTCAGCACCATCGCCAGCGTCAGGACACCAGCCAGACCAAAGCTCAAGATACCGATTCGTTTCCAGTTCATGCTTTGTACCTCCTCGCGTCTTTTTGTCGTGCTCTCGGAAGCCATCGAGGGACCGCCCCTCGACTCTGCCCAGAGTATAACACATGATTGTGGAAAACTGATGGAAAAGTTGTCGGGATCGTGTGGAATTTTTCATAGCAAGACCAGAACCCCGTTTTCTGCAAGAAAACGGGGTTTCTCGAGACGTCAGGCCCGGGTCAGGCGCACCGCCTCGCCGCTGCGCACGGCACGAAAGGCGGTGGCGTCGCCCAGCACGCGCCCCAGGATGTTGACGGCGCTGGCCGCGCGGGGCTGGTCGGTGGTGCTGGCTGGCGTGCGTCCGAAAAAGATGCAGAAGGCGTGGCCCACCGGCCAGTACCCCAGCTCACCCACCGTCACGTCGGCCCGGGCGCCCGGTTCCTGTTCGGCATAGACCGGGATCTCGAAATAGATCTCGTCCCCCCAAGTGCGGACGGTGCCCTCGATGGGCAGCGCGTCCCAGATCTGTTGCGCCGTGGCGCTGTCGTTCAGCTCGGCGGTCATGGTCACCGGGCCGGCCGTGATGACGATCTGGCTCATGTGCGTACCTCCTCGTAGTATGTGCTCGCCAGGGGTTTGTCACCCCACACCCGACGGCGAGGGCAAAGCCTCCTGTGGATACACCGGCCGTGGGCACGAATCGGGTTCATGTTTGCCCCCCGGTTGCGCAGGTCTGAACGATGGTGTATAATTAACGCCGGGAGTGGAAGGGTCCCGGTGGGCCCCGCGGGCTTCAAACCCGTTTGTTGGGCATGGCAAAGATGTCCAAGGTGGGTTCGACTCCCATGCACTCCCGCCAGAATGATACGAGGTTGTCGGTCAACGCCGGCGACCTCGTTTTTGATGGCCCCCTATCCCTTCCCCTTCTCGTCAATCGTAGCGCACGCTTCGCGTGTCAGCTTGCCTGCGCCCGGCGGTTTCCACCCTCACCCCGGCCCTCTCCCTGATAGGGAGAGGGGGAGCCACCCTCACCCCGGCCACCTGCACCCGTCAGGGTGTCTCCCTACTAGGGAGAGGGAGCCTGCCGCGCCCGGCCGATTTTCGTGCCACGGGGTGCGTCGGGGCGCGCATGGGTCTCCCCCATATTGGAAGACTACCAGTGCTTGCGCCAGTTCAGCGTGGCGATGGACATCCAGCCCACGTCGGTGGTCTCGACCAGCACGGAGGGGGATAGCGCATTCCCCTCCGCATCCACGATGGTCACAAGCCACTTGCAGTTGCGTGACCAATCACCCAGGGAGAAATCGTAGCAGCCTGGGCCGCACGACCCGGAGGGCAGGGAGGTCCAGCACTGGTTGGTGCAGCACTGCACCAGCACGCCATCCACCGGCTGGCCGGCGGCGTCGCGGATGACGCCCAGGATCCGCGTGAGGCCCGGGTTGGACGTGTACGTGACCGGCCCGTCCGGCGTGTATTGCCAGGCAGGAGCAGGCGTGGGGGTTGGTGTTCTCGTGGCCGGGCGGCGCGTGGGGGGCGGGGTCCCGGTAGCGGTCGGCGGTGTGGTGGGCGACGGCGTGACGGGCGGCTCCGGGCCGATGACGTGACCGGGGATCAGCCAACCGAGCCAGCCATTGTGGACCGGGGCCAGCGACCCCGGGTCCATAGTGTGGCGTCGAGCCATGGCGGCTGTGCCCTCGCCGAAAGGCCCGGCCACCGCCACGCCCCCCCGCACCAGATGTTGCCCGGCGCAGACGGATTCAGGACCCGGGATGGGGCGCGTCGCGCCGGTTTGCCACAGGTGGTCGCTCACATCCGGCGCGAGTGTCTGGCCCCCGGCCAGTTGGGCCAGGCCGGCCGTCACCACCATGCACCACAACAGCGCTGCCCGGCCGCGGCACCGGGTCAAGAGTTCAATCATCTGAGGACGGAGCCGGGAGCCGTGCGCCCCCCACCATGCGGTAATAGATGCCCAGATAGGCGCGGCCGCGTTCCTCCGGATGCTCGGCCAGACGAACACGGATGGATTCGGTGCGCCCGCCTCGCCAGACCTCCAACGTAACCTCGTCGCCGGGCCGATATTGGTGGATGATCTGCTTCAGGTCCTGTTCCGGCCCCAGTCGTTGGCGATCCACACGGAGGATGAGGTCGCCAGGGCGCAGGCCGGCGGCCTGGGCCGGGCTGTCTGGCACCACCTCCGTGATCAATGCCCCCACCCGGCCAGTGTCTGGCATCCAGGGCGTGGGACGCACCGGCGGCGCCGGCGCGGGTGTCACCGGATACGGCCGGGCGGTTGGGGTGGGAGGTGCTGAAAATCGGGCCGTGGCGACCGTCTCGCCGCTCGTGATCATGCAACAGCTACAGAACAGGCCGCCCAACACGCAGCCGCTCAGCAGTCCCACCAGCAGGGTGACCAGCAGGATCAGGATGCCGATCAGTGCCAATGCCACGTTGCGCGTTTCCATGGATTCACCTCCCATGCGTCATGCGTCAAACGTCAGGCGTCAGATGACGTTTGACGTTTGACGTTTGACGTTTTACGCTTCACGTTTCACCTTCGCCCGTTCTGGATCAGCGAGATGAACTCGGCACGAGTGGCCGGCCGGCTGCGGAACAGTCCCCGGTTGGCCGAGGTGATGACTACGGAGCCGGGCTTCTTCACCCCCCGCATGGTCATGCAGTTCCCCGACACCGCCGTTTTTCCATTGCGTCGCACCAGTACAGCACCGGTGGGGACGCTGACGCAGTACACCAGGCCCTCGTAATCAACTACCGACCGATGTGTGGGGAGGAGCAGGGCATACCATTTATACCCAACGCCTCCTTTTCGCTTGTGAGTCCTTGTCTCTATTCGGGCACAATGGTCATGGCTCTGCAGCCCCCCGGCAATGCCCATGCGGATCAAAATCTCTTGAATATCGTCTACCATTTGCGGCGACTTGGACACGTATTGCCACCGCGGGGGGCGGTCACTGTCATGATACCCATCGCCCATTCCGTACCACTCAAGAAACAGCCCGAGTTGCCGCGGTGTTGCGTTCTTTATATCTGCGGGGATAAACTTGTCCCCTGATTTACCAAAAGGCGCTAGAGATTCGTATAGCGCTTTGTTGGAGATGATGAACTGGCGGACGCCCGAGGGTGTGCTACTTTCCACCCAGTTCCAGGCAAGACGATCGAACAAAGCGCGGATTTTGCCAGCCACATCGCCAGAAGCCTGGCTCACTACCACCTGATAACCCTGATGATCAGGCCTTTCACAGGCACATCCCTCACTCAGCCAGATGCCCATGAAGCGGAGGTAATCATCGCCGGCAATTTTTTGTCCTGCCAGCTCATAGGTAGCAGGGATTGGCGTTCCCGACCATGAACACGCCTGCGGTATAATGTATCTACCCCTGGTCAGAATGTTTCGAGCGGGCACAAAGCGCCACGCCCCATCGCCCTTGTAAAAGTGCCAGTCGCTTTTAAGCAACATGCGATGGTCGGGTGTAACCAGAAGGTCCACACAATCGGAGTGATAGCGGTGCATAGGCCCACTGTAATGGTAGGCGATCTTGGCAAGCGGTTTGACGAATGTCATCTCCAGGGTTTGTGGGTCCACTTGCGCCACGCGTTCACTGGCTAGATCCGCAAACTTGCGCCACCCCTGATCGGTCAAAATCTCAGTCTTTTGATCATAGCACAGATGCTCCGCCTCCACCACTACACCGACCCCATCCGGCTGCAAGGTCTCGTCAATGGTGTCCGCGATCTGGCTGGTGAGTCGCTCCTGCACCTGAGGTCGGCGCGACAAGATATCCACCAGCCGCGCCAGCTTGCTCAACCCCACGATCCGACCATTGGGGATATACCCCACGTGCGCCACCCCATGAAAAGGCAGAAAATGATGTTCGCACATCGAATAGAAAGGGATGTCGCGGACGATGACCATCTCCTTGTGTCGCTCTTCCTCAAAGCCCACCAGGAGAACCTGGCGGGGGTCCTGGCTCAAGCCCCAGAACACCTCCTCGTACATCTGGGCGATGCGTTGGGGGGTGCCCACCAGCCCCTCCCGGTTGCCATCCTCACCGATAGCCTCGATGATCAGCCGCACAGCTTGTTGGATCTTTTCTTGATTGACCATTGCTACCTCCCGTCGTGGGCAGCTCGCGCAGCATTATTTGGACAATGGGGGACCCGGCAAGCTCGTGGCCCCTATACCCCAGCGGAGCCAGACACCAGGCCCGCATCAACGGCCCCGTCCAGCCAGGCCAGGTAACGGGCCGACCCGGCCACCAGGGGCAGGGCGATGATCTCGGGCACGTCGTAGGAGTGCAGCTCTCCCACGCGCCGGGCCAACTCCTCGAAGCGGTCCGCCCGGGTCTTGAGGATCAGCAGGGCTTCTGGGTCATCGTGAACCGTGCCCTGCCAGCGGTAGATGCTGCGGATACCTGGCACGATGTTGCCGCAGGCCGCCAACCGCTCCTCGACCAGCGCGCGAGCGATGGCCGCCGCCTCGTCCGCAGAGCCGGCCGTGACGAAAACAACCAGGTGTGGGGGAACGCCCATGGAGCACCTTCCTTATCGCGTGATTCAGCATGATTATACCCGATGGCACGGAAGCAAGCAAGCCACTGATGGAAATCGGGGCTATGGGCAATCCCCGGCGGCGCGATTCATCCGCCGCCGGGACTGGCCCCGCATAAATGCCGGGGCCGGGGGCAATCCCCGGCGGCGCGATTCATCCGCCGCCGGGGTTGGCCCTTGCTTGCGTTCCTGCGCGAAACCGGCTATAATGGATCACCACGGGCGTCCGCTGCACGCCCAAACACTGACGGGAGAGACGACATGGCTACGCAAAAAGGTGAGCAAGAACCCACGCGGCGCCGCTACGACCCGCGCGACTCGTACACCGTGGGCGAACGCATAGACTTTGGCCCCCTGGGAACGGGCACCGTCACTGACGTGCTGTCCTGGGCTGCGCCCCCCGCGCCGGGGCGACATTCGCTGGTGGTGACCCTGGACGATGGCCGGTTGGTGTACTTTGCGGCCGGCATGGGAGAGGAGGCCGAGACGGTGGACATGACGGCCATGCCGGCCATGTTGCCCGCCGCGGAGGCCCCGGCGGACGTCGGCTCAGGCTCGGGGCCGTGGCGGGCTGCCCTGGCCCAGTTGATCGGCCACGAGGCGCCGATCCCAGGATCGCGCAAGCACCTGCAGGTAAAGACCCTGTCCGGCGACGGGGTGCAGGTGGTCGTCGGGCATGGCCCGGAGATTCTCCTGCCCTGGCGCAGCCTGGAGGTCAGCCGTCGCCGCCTGCAGGATTATGGCTATCTGGCGCTGAGCGACCTGGAAGCCCTGGTGCCCGACGTAGATGCCAGTCTGGTGGCCGCCCTGCTCATGGTGATACCCAACGTGGTGCTGGACGGCAAACCACCCACGTTCTACTACCCGGACGCGCTGACGCGTGACGAGACGGCCAGCTTTGCCCTCTCATTGCGACCGGTGCACCTGTCCAAATCGTTCATCTCCATCCCTTCCGATGCGTGGCCGGCCCTGCCCCTGCCGCCGCTGGGTGAGCACGTGTATATCCCCGTCATCGTCGAGGACGTGTTTACTCTATGCCGGCTCTCGCACCGGGATGCCCCAGCGGAGGCCCGGCTCTACCTGCGCGACGCGGCCGGCGAGTGGCTGCGCACGCACTGCCAGGAGGGCGACACGTTGCAAGTGTGGCCCCTGCGTAACACCCAGGGCGACGTCATGGCCCTGGCCGTGGAGAAAATCGAGCCAGCCCTGGTGAACAAAACCTGAGCCGATGGCGCGGTTGAAACTCGCACGGGGTTTGCACTCCGCGCCCGGCGCGGCGAGTGGCAACGCGGCGGGTGGCACACCCACCGCGAGCCAGTGGATCATTCATGCATGAAGGAGGTCTTATGCCTACACCGTCTGCGGCGGCGGCCTTGCGCATCCTGCGCGATGGCAGCCAGTTCCAATGGTACGTCATCCCCCTCTTTGCCCTGGTGGTCTACGTGTATGCGGTGGAGATCGAACGGCAGAATTGGAGCCTGGTCTGCGCCGGCCTGGCGTACTGGGGCATGGATTGGTTCAACGAGATCTGGAACGGGTTGGTCTTTCACTTCACCGGCTATGCGCCAGTCTGGGGCGCGCCGGGCCAGACCGCGTTCCTGATCCTCATCGGATTGAACATCGAGATCTGCTTCATGTTCGCCATCGCTGGCATCGGCTTTGCCAAGATGCTCCCGCCCAGGAGCTTCCGGCCCCTGGGCATCTCGAACCGGCTCATCTTTGCTGTGCTTGGCTCCATCTTTTGCGTGTTCGTGGAGCTTTTGCTGAACGCCGTGGGCGCATTGACCTGGGACTATCCATGGTGGAATGCAGGCGCACCGTGGCTGATCTTTCTCATCGGCTACCTGCCCTTTTTCCTGGTCTCGTTCTGGGTCTATGACATGGCGCGCGTCCGCAACAAGGCCATCACCGTGGGCGCGATCCTGGGCTTTGATGCCCTCTGCCTACTCCTTTTTGGCGTGATCCTGGGGTGGATCTAGCCGTGACAGTGCATCGCCTTCACCCAGACGATGACGTGGCGGTGGCCCTGGCTGACCTGCCCGCCGGGGCCACGATAGTCCTCGCAGGCACACCGCCGCTGGTGACGCGTGCGGCTATCCCCTTCGGGCACAAGGTGGCCCTGCGCGCCCTTGTCCCCGGCGAGCCGGTACGCAAGTACGGCGAGGTCATCGGCCGGGCCACCGCGCCCATCACCCCCGGCGACCACGTCCACACCCACAACCTGGCCTCCTCCTCCATACTTCCACGCTCCCACACCCCTGTCCTTCCGCTCCCCTGCTCCCCTGCTCCTCCGCTTCCCACCACCTTTCCCGGCTACCCCCGTCCCACCGGCCCGGCCGGCTGCCGCAACCACGTGGCGGTGATCCCGGCCTCCCTCTGCGCCAACGAGGTAGCCCGCCGGATCGCGGCAGGTATGCCCGGCGCAGTGGCACTCCCCCACGGTCACGGCTGCTGTCAGATGGGCGCAGACCTGGCAACCACCCGGCGCACGCTGGCTGGTCTGGGACGGCATCCCAACGTGGCCGCTGTCCTGGTGGTGGGCCTGGGCTGTGAGACGTTGGCAGCGGACGAGCTGGCGGCGGACATTGCGCCGGCCCGGCCGGTGGAAACGCTCGTCATCCAGGAGGCCGGGGGTAGCCGCCAGGCCATCGCGCGCGGGCGTGAGCTGCTCCGACCCCTCCTGGCCGATGCGGCGCGCCTCTCGCGCACCGCTTGCCCGACTGCCGACCTCATCCTGGCCACCGAGTGCGGTGGCTCCGACGCCACCTCCGGCCTGGCCGCCAATCCCCTGGTGGGCCACCTGGCCGATGCGCTCATCGCGGCCGGGGGGACCGTGTTGCTTTCCGAGGCGGCCGAGTTGATGGGCGCGGAGCACATCCTGGCGCGCCGGGCCACATCGCCACAGGCCGGAGAACGCATCTGGGCCATCACGGCCGCTGCGCAAGCGGTGGCCGAAGGGTTGGGTGTGAATATGCGGGGCGCGCAGCCGACGCCGGGGAACATCGTCGGGGGCATCACCACCATCGAGGAGAAATCGCTGGGCTGCGTGCTCAAGGCCGGAAGCGCGCCGATCCAGGGGGTGCTGGACTATGCCGGGCCGCCGCCGGGTCGGGGACTGTACGTCATGGACACCCCCGGCCACGACGCCGAGAGCGTCACCGGGATGGTGGCTGGCGGCGCGCAGGTCGTCGTATTCACCACCGGGCGCGGGACGCCGCTGGGGTTTCCCCTCGTGCCCGTGTTCAAGCTCACGGCCAACGCCCGCACCGGGGCCGCTCAGCGCGACGACCTGGACTTTGACGCCTCCGGCCTCATCCACGGGACGGCGCCGATGGATGCGCTGGTCCGGGCCTTGTTGGACCGGCTGTGGGCCGTGCTGGCCGGGCAGCCCACCGCTGCCGAAACCCTCGGCCCTGGCGA
>FWPV01001179.1_pt1 | contig 75145 bp, 73 predicted proteins | sample 2228371 | NCBI WGS metagenome assembly FWPV01 (sample SAMEA103939776, study PRJEB20133) | metagenome
GAAGGCCCTGGTGGACCTGGCCGAGCGCGAGGCGGACACCATCCTGCCGGGCTTCACCCACCTGCAGGTGGCGCAGCCGATCAGCTTCGGCCACCACATGCTGGCCTGGTTCGAGATGCTCGACCGCGACCATGACCGCCTGCTCGACTGCCGCAAGCGGGTGAACGTGATGCCGCTCGGCTCCGCCGCCCTGGCCGGCACCAGCTACCCGCTGGATCGGGCCTACACCGCCGAACTCCTGGGCTTCGAGCGGCCCTCGCGCAACTCGCTGGATGCCGTCTCCGACCGCGACTTCATCATCGAATTCCTGTCCGCCGCGAGCCTCATCATGGTGCACCTCTCGCGCATGGCGGAGGAGCTGATCCTCTGGTCGTCCGCCCAGTTCGGCTTCGTCGACCTGCCCGACCGCTTCTGCACCGGCAGCTCGATCATGCCGCAGAAGAAGAACCCGGACGTGCCCGAGCTGGTGCGCGGCAAGAGCGGCCGCGTGGTCGGCGCGCTGGTCAGCCTGCTGATGCTGATGAAGAGCCAGCCGCTGGCGTACAACAAGGACAACCAGGAGGACAAGGAGCCGCTGTTCGATGCGGTGGACACCCTGCAGGGTTCCCTGCGCGCCTTCGCCGACATGCTGCCGCACCTGATCGTCGACCGCGAGGCGATGCGTCAGGCGGCCCTGCGCGGCTTCTCCACCGCCACCGACCTTGCCGACTACTTGGTGCGCAAGGGGCTGCCCTTCCGCGATGCCCACGAGGTGGTGGGCAAGGCCGTGCGCTTCGGTGTGGAGAGCGGGCGCGACCTGTCCGAGATGTCGCTCGAGGAGCTCAAGCGCTTCGATGCGCGCATCGAGGCCGACGTGTTCGAGGTGCTGACGCTGGAGGGCTCGGTCGCCGCGCGCGACATCGAGGGCGGCACCGCGCCGAAGCAGGTGCGCCGCCAGGTGGCGGCCGCGCGGGAGCGTCTGGGGTTCTGATCGTCTGGGTCGAGCCCCAAATCCCCTGCCGCGCGGTGCGGGGGCATCGCCCCGGGGGCGGGGCTCCTACGCTGGGATAAAAGCATGGCGAGGAGGTCGCCCGTCCTTCGTCGCTGGCTGCTGCGCGGCCTGCTGATCCTGTCTTTGCTGTTCCTGCTGGTGCAGGGCTGGTATCTCGCCCACATCGTGGCCTGGCGCTGGGTCGATCCCGGCTCGACGGCCTTCATGGATGCCCGCCTCGCACAACTGCGCGAGACCACGCCCGAGGCCCGCCTGCGCCAGCAGTGGGTGGACTATGCGGCCATCTCGCTCCACCTCAAGCGCGCCATCCTCGCCGCCGAGGATGCGAAGTTCCTCGAACACGAGGGGTTCGACTGGGAAGGCATGCAGAACGCGCTGGAGAAGAACCTGCGCAGGGGGCGGGTGGTGGCGGGGGGCTCCACCATCAGCCAGCAGCTCGCCAAGAACCTGTTCCTGTCGGGCGAGCGCTCCTTCATCCGCAAGGGGCAGGAGGCCCTCATCACCCTCATGCTCGAGGGCGTGCTGCCCAAGCGCCGGATCCTGGAGCTGTACCTGAACCTGATCGAGTGGGGCGACGGCGTGTTCGGCGCGGAGGCGGCGGCGCGGCACTACTTCGGGATTTCGGCCGCGCGACTCTCGCCTTCCCAGGCGGCCTGGATGGCCGCCATCGTGCCCAATCCGCGCTACTACGACGGTGGACCGGCGACGGCCGCGCTGAACCGGCGGATCGAGCGGATCCAGCGGGACATGGGGGCGGTGAAGGTGCCGTAGGCGGCGCTTGTGCCCTACGCTCGCTCCAACAACCTGATCCAGCGTTGCCGGAGATTGAGCGGCAATCTCATCGCCTCGAACAGAGGCTCCACCTGCCCCAGCCTGGGCCGCTGCCAGTGGGTGCGCACCTCGCTTCCCAGTGGCACGTCACACACGATACCGGTCAGCCGGCGCGCCAGGCGCACGGTCTCCTCGTGCTCCAGCATCAGCCTCTGCGCTCGCGGCGCGCCGCGGAATTTCTGTGCGCCGATGGCATGCAGGTTGGTGAGCACCCCGTCCAGGCTGCCCCACTTGCGCAGCATGCGCGCGGCGGTGGTGCGGCCGATGCCGGGTACGCCGGGGATGTTGTCGACCGCATCCCCGGTGATGGCGAGCAGGTCGGCGATGAGTCTGGGCGGCACGCCCCACACACGCTCCACGCCGCGCGCGTCCAGCACCTCGGTGCGGCCGTGGTTCCACCAGCGGTCCTGGTCCTCGAGCAGCTGGGCGAGGTCCTTGTCGGCGGTCAGCAGGGTGATGGCCAGGCCCTCGGCGCGCAGGCGCGTGGCCAGCGTGCCGATCACGTCGTCGGCCTCGAAGCGGTCGGAGACGTGCACCGGCAGGCCGACGCCTTCGGCGAAGGCGCGGCACAGTTCGAACTGCGGGCGCAGGTCGGCGGGCGGGGGCGGGCGGTGGGCCTTGTAGTCGGGGTAGATCTCGCGGCGGTAGGGGCGCTCCTGGGGAACGTCGAAGGCGAGCACGACGCGATCGGTGCCCACGTCCTCGAGGATGCGCAGCAGGAATTCGGCGTAGCCGTGCACGGCGTTGAGGGCGCGGCCCTCGGCGTCACGCAGGAAGACCGGCGACGCGTGCCAGGCGCGGAAGACGTAGATATTGCTGTCGATCAGGTAGGCCCGGCCGCCCGGCCGGGTCGTGGGAGGGACGGCGTCAGGCACGGGGATAAGGCGTGTAGGGCTGGCGTGCCACGCCCTCGCGCGCGGCGGCCTCGGCCACGGCCTTCGGCAGGCGCTCGATCAGGCGCGGGTCGAAGGGCTTGGGCAGGATGTAGTCCGGGCCGAAGCTCAGCGACTCGACGCCGTAGGCCGCCAGTACCTCGGCCGGCACCGGCTCGCGCGCCAGTTCCGCCAGGGCCTGCACGCAGGCGATCTTCATGCCTTCGGTGATGCGGCTGGCGCGGCAGTCCAGCGCGCCGCGGAAGATGTAGGGGAAGGCCAGCACGTTGTTGACCTGGTTGGGGTAGTCGCTGCGGCCGGTGGCCATGATCAGGTCGTCGCGCACGCTGTGGGCCAACTCCGGGTTGATCTCCGGGTCCGGGTTGGCGAGGGCGAACACCACCGGGCTGGCGGCCATGCTCGCCAGCATCTCCGGGGTGAGCAGGTTGGGCGCGGACAGGCCGATGAACACGTCGGCCCCGCGGCAGGCGTCTTCCAGGGTGCGGTCTGTGGTCTCGACGGCGAACTGGGCGTGGTGCGGTGGCAGGTCCGTAAGTCCCGTGTGCAGCACCCCCACGCGGTCCACGGCACGGATGTTCTCGCGCTTCGCCCCCATGGCGATGAGCAGCTTGAGGGCGTTGGTGCCCGCCGCGCCCACGCCCACCAGCACGATGCGCGCCTCGGAGAGATGCTTGCCCTGGATGTCGAGTGCATTCAGCAGGGCGGCGGCGATGATGATCGCGGTGCCGTGCTGGTCGTCGTGGAACACGGGGATGTCGAGCGCCTCGATCAGCTGCTCCTCGATGGCGAAGCAGTGCGGTGCGGCGATGTCCTCGAGGTTGATGCCGCCGAAGGTGGGGGCGATGGCCTTGACCACGTCGACGAAGTGCTCAGGGGACTGCTTCTCGACCTCGATGTCGAACACATCGATGTTGGCGAAGCGCTTGAACAGCACGCCCTTGCCTTCCATCACCGGCTTGGAAGCCAGCGGGCCGAGGTTGCCTAGGCCGAGGATGGCGGTGCCGTCCGAGATGACCGCCACGAGGTTGCCCTTGCCGGTGTAGGCGTAGGCATCGTCGGCGTCCTGCGCGATGGCCCGCACCGGCTCGGCCACGCCGGGCGAGTAGGCCAGGGCGAGGTCGCGGGCGGTAGCGGTCGGCTTGGTGATCGCGGTGGCGATCTTGCCGGGCTGCGGGTTGCGGTGATAGTCGAGGGCGGCTTGTTTGAGGTCGGACATGGGGTTTCAGTCGAGAATGCGTAGCATGGACGGATGGGTGAGGCGGATGCGCGGCTCCTTGCCTCCGGGGCGGGTCAGCCAGCCGCGCACCTCGACACGCTTGCCCTGCAGGCGCTGGATGTCGAGCCCTTCGAACCAGGGCAGCAGGTCATGGTCGACGCGCAGGGCGACCCCACCCTCGAGGTTGATCCATTGGGCGTGGCGACTGCCGCCGACGCGCTCGACCCGTCCCTGCAGCAGCATGTAGCCCTGCGCATCGGCGGGAAGCCGGCGTGAGTCGACCGGCGTGCGGTAGGGCGGAAGGGCCCACAGGCCGCGTCCGGCCGCGCGCGCCGCATCCTCCACCCGGGCCAGGCAGGCCTGGTCCCAGAGGTTGGGAGGGATCGCGACGCGTGTGGCGAGGCCTTCGTCCAGTACGCGTGCCTCGATGCTCTCCCCGTCGGGCAGGTAGACATGGGCAAGGATGCGGCCGTGGCGATCGCGGGGTTCCTCGCCAAGGCGCAGACCGATGCGGCCGTCGGCCTCCCGCACCAGCCTCTGCAGCAGCGCGTGTGCCTCCTCGGCCAGCGGTTCGGCGGGCCGGCCGTCGTGCGCGCGCTCCGGTGTGTTGATGCCGATGATGCGCACCCGGCGGCCATCGGACAGGCGCAGGGTGTCGCCGTCCGGCATGCTGGCCACGCGCACCTGCTCATCGATGCGGTCGGCCGGGCAGAGCGGGGCGGCGAGGACGGGAAGGGCGCAAAGCAAAAGGGCGCCCGCGAGGGACGCCCTTAGGAGGCCGGTCAGTCCGGTCATTACATGCCGTAGCGCTTGCGGAACTTGTCCACCTGCTTGGCGGTGGCGATGTTCTGCTGCTGGCCGGTGAAGAACGGGTGGGACTTGTAGGAGACCTCCACTTTCACCAGCGGGTACTCGTTGCCGTCTTCCCACTTCACCGTTTCCTTGGTGGCGATGGTGGAGCGGGTGATGAAGCTGAAGCCGCTGGCCAGGTCTTGGAAGACCACCGGGCGATAATTCGGATGGATATCGGGTTTCATGGTGTCTAACCTTGCAGTTCACCGACCCGGCACGGCGCCAGGACTGGTGGGAAAACGTGCATTATTCATGCACCTGCCGGGCTTGGCAAGTAGGAGGGGCGTGCGCCCTCAGGCCGCGGCGCAGGCCGGGGGCTCGAGGGCCAGGGTGAGCCGCCGTGCCGCCTCAGCCTCGCCCAGGGTCTTCACCAGATAGCGGACCTGCTGGCGGGCGTCGCTGCGGAGCAGCTTCAGGGTCTCCTCCAGGTGCAGTTCCGAGAGCTCGTGGGCAATGGTCTCGGGGAGATCGTGGGTCAGGCGCGCGCAGGCATGGTGGGCGGCGTCCCATACCAGTTCGGCAAGGCGCTGGGCGTCGTGTTCGGCGTGCTCGATGAAGCGGGCGAGGGTCGGGTTCATGGTCGTATCCACTCCACGGTGAATGGGTGTCTGGGCGACCTCCTGTCACGGGAAGCGCGATGCGCTTGTTACAAGAATATTACCTGAGTGCGAAAAAATGCCACTGCTTTGTGATCATTTTTTTCTATCAGGCAGAAAGTGCTGCATCAGGTCGTTGAGATAGCGCCAGCCGTGGGCGCTCGGCGCGATGCGCCGCACGTCCCAGTCGATCAGCCCTGCCGCCTCGGCCTGCTGGAGCGCATCCTGGACCAGGCCGAGCGGGATGCCGGCCCGCTCCTGGAACAGGTGCGGGGCGAAGCCCTCCTTCAGGCGCAGGGCGTTGAGCATGAATTCGAAGGCGGCCTCACGCGGCTTGACGGCCTCCTCCTCGAAGGCGGCCGGGGTGCCGGCCAGGGCCTGGTAGTCGCGTGGGTTCTTCACCCGGGCGCGGCGCAGGATGCGCTGTTCGGCCGGCAGGGTCAGCTTGCCGTGCGCGCCCGCGCCGATGCCGACGTAGTCGCCGAATTCCCAGTAGTTGAGGTTGTGCGCGCAGCGGAAGCCCTCCTTGGCATAGGCCGAAACCTCGTACTGGAGGTAGCCCGCCTGCGCGAGCAGGGCCTGGCCGGCCTCCTCGATGTCGGCCAGCAGCTCGTCGTCCGGCAGGCGCGGCGGGCGGGCGTGGAACAGGGTGTTGGGTTCAAGGGTGAGCTGGTAGTAGGAGATGTGGCTGGGGGCGAGGGCGATGGCCTGTTCGACATCCGCCCGGCCGCTCTCGACCGTCTGCCCGGGCAGGCCGTGCATCAGGTCGAGGTTGAAGTCGGAAAAGCCCGCGGCATGCGCGGCCTCGGCGGCGGCGATGGCCTCGCGCCCGCCGTGGATGCGGCCCAGGGCGGCAAGCTGGGCATCCTGGAAACTCTGCACGCCGATCGACAGGCGGTTGATGCCGAGCGCGCGGAACTCGCGGAATTTGCCGGCCTCGACCGTGCCGGGGTTGGCCTCCAGGGTGATCTCGATGTCGGGCAGCAGCTTGAGGCGCGCGCGCAGGCCGGAGAACAGCGCATCGAGGGCCTCGGGCGAGAACAGGCTGGGCGTGCCCCCGCCGATGAAGATGCTGACGATGGGGCGGCCCCAGATCAGCGGCAGCTCCTGCTCGAGGTCGCGCAGCAGGGCCTCCACGTACTCGGTCTCGGGCAGCGCGCCGGGCGCCTGATGCGAGTTGAAGTCGCAGTAGGGGCACTTGCGCACGCACCAGGGGAGGTGGATGTAGAGCGCGAGGGGGGGGAGGCTGGTGAAGTTGTACATCGCTGGGGTCGAGCTTGTTTTCGCGCGCAGCACGGATGGTGCGCGCTGCATGGCAGCCTTGGATGGGAGAAGTCGCGTTTTGTTCGCGGGCGGGATCAGCGACGTCTGCCGAGCTGGTCCAGCAGGGCACGCATGGCCTGGCCGCGGTGGCTGAGGGCGTTCTTGGTGGCGGCGTCCAGTTCGGCCGAGCTGCATTCATGCGTCGGCACCCAGAACAGCGGGTCGTAGCCGAAGCCGCGCTCGCCGCGCGGGGCCTCCAGAATCCTGCCCTCCCAGGTCCCCTGGGCGACCAGTGGGGTCGGGTCCTCGGCGTGGCGAAGGTAAGCGATCACGCACTGGAAGCGCGCGGTGCGTGCCTCCCAGGGGATGCCTTGCAAGGCGCCGAGCAGTTTGTCGTTGTTCGCTGCATCGCCCTTGCCTGGGTCGGCGTAGCGTGCCGAGTAGATGCCGGGGGCGCCGTTCAGGGCGTCGACCTCGAGGCCTGAATCGTCGGCGATGGCCGCAAGGCCGGTGTGCCGTGCGGCGTTGCGCGCCTTGAGGATGGCGTTCTCGATGAAGGAGAGGCCGGTCTCCTCGGCCTCCGGCACGGCGAAGTCCGATTGCGGGCGAACATGCAGGCCGAGCCCCTCGAGCAGGCCGGCGAATTCGCGAACCTTGCCGGCGTTGCCGGTGGCCAATACGATCGTCTGGGTCATGCTGGAAATCATGCTTTAAACCGCGGATAAATCATAGATTGAGCGCACAGAGGCCCCGCTGTCGCGGTGGCGGCCCTTCAGGGCAATCGCATGAAGGCGTGGAGCGATCGCGCAAGGTGAGAATCCAGCGTGCGAAGGGGGTCATCCTTGCTCTCGTTGGCTGTAGGAGGCCCGCCCTCGGGCCGATAGCCCGTTCAGGGCTGCCTTATCGCGGCGGGGGCGCCGCTCCTACGCGCCAAGACCGCCTCCGCCCTCATGAACAAAAGCGGACATTTCTAACTTGTCAGAAGCGGACATTACTATCTTGCTCCTACATTGCCATGGGCGGCCCTTGAAGGCTTGCGTATTCTCCGCTAACATGCGCGACCTTATTTTGTTCCGCCACGCCGTCGCTCGCGACGTTGTCCAGAGATTTCGTGTCATGAAGATTCTGTCCTCCCTGAAGTCCGCCAAGACCCGCCACAAGGATTGCCAGGTCGTTCGCCGTCGCGGCAAGGTCTACGTGATCTGCAAGAGCAACCCGCGCTTCAAGGCGCGCCAGCGCTGATTCTTGCAGCGCGCCGCCCCAGACCGGGCAAGGCGCGCATGAGTGCACCGACGGTGCGCTCCAGGCAAAGTCCTTTCTTGACCCGCCCAAGGCGGCATCCGTTCGGGTGTCATGGGCGGGTTTTGTCGTTTTCGTTTGGCCCCTGAGCCGTGGCTTTCAAGGATTACTACGCCATCCTGGGTATCCCCCCGGGGGCCTCGCATGAGGCGGTGCGCCAGGCCTATCGCAGGCTTGCGCGCCAGTATCATCCGGACCTCAACCGGGAGGCTGGCGCCGAAGACCGTTTCAAAGCGGTCAACGAGGCCCACGATGTGCTCTCCGACGTCGCGAAGCGGGCCGCCTATGACCAGATGCGCCAGCAGGTGCAGGCGCGCTCCGACTTGGGCTCCGCCTCGCGGCGCGGCTTCGAGGATCTGCTCGCCAGTTTCGCGTCACTCAAGGACAAGGCCCTCGACCCGGGATGGAGGGAGATGCTGCGCGGGTTCTTCACCGACGCCGGCCTGACTGGACGAGGGGGGCGGTCAGGGCGGGGCGAGGATCAGCATGCCACCCTGCGGCTGACGCTTGCCGACATGGCGCGCGGTGCGCACCGGGAGTGCACGGTGCGCATCGAGGGGCGGGCCGAGGACGGTACGCCGCGTCCCATCGACAAGCGGGTGAAGGTGCGTGTCCCGGCGGGCATCACCCCGGGCAAGCGTATCCGTCTGGCAGGCATGGGGGGGGAAGGCGAGCCGGCGGGCGACCTGTTCCTTACGGTCGAACTTGAACCGGACCCCCATTTCACCCTGGACGGGCGCAACGTCATCCTGCGCCTGCCCCTGGCGCCGTGGGAGGCGGCGCTGGGGGCGACGCTGCGGGTGCCGACCCCGCACGGGGCGGTCCAGCTCAAGGTGCCGGCCGGCAGCCAGTCGGGCCGGCGCCTGCGCCTGGCGGGCAAGGGCCTGCCAGGGCAGCCGGCGGGCGACCTGCTGGTCGAGTTGCAGATCCATGTTCCGCCGGCACTGACGCCGGAGGCGCGGGCCTTGTATCAGGAAATGGCGGCGACACTGCCTTTCCATCCCCGCCAGGACCTTGGGGGGGAATAGGGGCGGATTCATGCTCCGTCGGTTCCTGGCGGCTGGCCCCGGGTCGACGGATACTTTATCTTTGCGGGGTTTTCTTCGCGCTATCACCAGATCGGCATGCATTCGGACGAGCACATTCAGACCCTGCGCCAGGCGCGCCAGATAGCCCGCCTGCTCGAGCAGTTGCATGCCGAGCGCGGCCAGCTCACGCTGGTGGCGGATGGTGGGCGGCTGGAGAAAGTGGCGAACCTGCTGTTGGTCGATCCCGATCGCCGGGTATTGGTGATCGATGCCTTCGATGGCGCCGAGGGGGCGGTCTTTGAGCGTGCGGGCGACATCCTGGTGAAGGCCGTGATCGATCGCATCCAGACCTGGTTCAATTTGCCCGGCGTAACACGCCTGCACGAGCGCGGCGACTATTACTATCACCTGCCCTTCCCGGACGTGCTCTACCGCCTGCAGCGCCGGGGGGCGTTCCGCGTGCGTCCCCCCGCCGGGGTCCAGGCGCAGGCGCTGATGCAGGCCCCTGGGCGGGGGAGCGCCCTGCGCGGACTCATCCACGACATCTCGGCGACCGGCGTCTGCTTCCGCTTCCCGCGGGAGGAGCTGGAGCACTTCGCGGCTGGCCTGTGCTTCGATCGCGTGCAGATCGTCTGCGACTGCCGGCTCGACGTGAACGTGCGGGTGGAGGTGATCAATCTCCGCGAGGAGGGCGAGCAGAGCATCCTGGTCGGCATGCGCTTCGTTGACCTGCCCCCGGACGCGGAGCGCGCCATCGACCGGGCGGTGCAGGCCATCCAGCGGGAGATGCTGGTGATGCCCTGAGGGAGGGGCGAGCTGGCCTGTAGGAGGCCCGCCCCCGGGCCGATGCCCCGGCGTCCGATCGCGGCGGGGGCGCCGCTCCTACGCAGGATGTGCCCCGGGGTCACCCAAGCGGCGAGGCGAAGATCTCGCTGACCAGGCGGTGCACCCCGCCCGGCGGCAGCAGCACGCGGTCCTCCCCGGCATTGGTGGTCTCCACGCACAGCATGTGGCGGTACTCGTCGGCACGCATGTCCGGGAACGCCCCGGCTTTCTCCTCCCACGGATTCCACACCACCGTCGAACGGCTGCCCTCCTTGCGCACGTGCAGGCGGCGGTGCAGCACCGGGTCTTCGACGATGACCTCGGCCAGGGTGTCGAGGTAGATGCGGTCGGTCTCGCCCGTCAGGCGCAGCGCCTGCTCGTGCTGGACGTCGCGGATCATGTCGCGGGTCTTGTCGAGGAAGGGGGTGTCGACGAGGCCCAGGATGGCCGCCTCGCGGATGTCGCCCACCCGCAGGTAGGTGTGCAGCCCCTGGGTGATCTCGCACGGCGCATCGCCGCGATGCTCGGTGGTGAGGGTCAGGCGCAGGCTCGCCCCCAACCGGACCTCCAGGGCGAGGCGGAAGTCGTGCGGCCAGAAGCTCCGCGTGGCCTCCGAGGGCAAAAGCTCGAGTGTCAGCCAGACCTCGCCGGTCTCGAGCCCGCCGTTCGCCACCTGCCACATGAGGTTGCGGGCGAAACCGTGCGCCGGCCGGCCATCGGTCGTGGCGCCGAACCACGGCCAGCAGACCGGCACGCCGCCGCGCACGCTCTTGCCGGTGAGAAAGGTCGCCTCATCGCTCACCCAGATCACCGGGCCGAAGCCGGCGGGCTGATAGTGGACGACCTGCGCCCCTTGCAGCAGCACGCGCGCCTCCGCCCCCTCGGCGCGCAGCACCGCCTGGGTCAGGCCGCCAGGACCGGTGATGAAGTGCAGGGCATCGCCCTGGCCGAAGGATGCGTTCAGGGCGTCGATGGTGCTCATGGCGGTCTCCTGGTGAAGCTTGCCCTCATCTTACAGGAGGGCGGGCTGCCGGGAGAGCGGTCAGACGCGGATGACGGAATTCTCGCCGGTGCCGAAGGGGTTGGGGATGTAGGCGTCGGCGGCATCGTCGTTGGCGTACCGCTCGCCGCCGAGCTGGTAGAGGAACTGGTACTCGCGCCCCGGCTCAAGCTCGACCTCGACGCTCCAGCTGCCGTCCTTGCGCTGCTTCATCGGCATGGCGTCGGCATCCCAGCCGTTGAAGTCGCCGATCAGGCTGACCTTGTCCGCGCCGTTATGGCGCAGCGGGGGGAGGGTGAAGGTGGCTTTGCAGACGGGGCGGGTCTTGAGGTACTTCTTGGCAAGGCTCATGGCGAATCCTCCGGGTCGATGGGGCGACCTTACTCAACCCCAAGTCTGTGACAGGGGCATGAACAGGGTACCTCGAGAAACCTACTGCGCGGGCAGATTGCTGCGTCGCATCCTCGCTCACCCCTCGCCTATCTATATTGATATGTCTCGGGGATTCGCTGCGGGGCTCCTTGCACTCTGTCCGCTCGTGACGGTTTCTCGAGGTACCCATACGGTCGCAAAATATCCCTATAGACCATGGGCCCGGTGTTGTCAGCCTCGACCCTTCTCCCGCAGCAGCCCGAGCAGCCGCCCCTCCTGGATCATGCAGCCGATGCCGAGCAGCAGGAGGAACAGCACCAGCAAGGCGACCAGGCCGAACATCAGCGGCGTGAGCATGGCCAGCACCGACAGGGTGGAGGGATCGACCGCGTTCTGCTCGAGCTGGCGCAGAAGATGCAGCGGGTTGGTCATCAGCGGATGGCGCAGCACCAGCCAGACCAGCGCGCCCAGCCACACCGCAAGGCCGCCCAAGAGCAGCTTGCGGCCGAGTGCGATCTGGCGCTGGCGGCGCTCGATCCAGTCCGGCGTCGCATCCCGTGTCATCTCAGCCCCCCGTGACCGGCGGGAAGAAGGCGACTTCGTCACCGTCCCGCACGGCCTGATCGCGGGCCACGTACTCGTGGTTGACCGCCACCAGGGTATTGGCCGGCATGTCGAAGTCGGTGGCGGCCGCCCACACGTCGGCGACCGTGGCGAGGCCCGCGGCCGGGAGTGCCATGTCGGCCTTGCCTGCGCGCTCGCGCAGGCTGGCAAAGAATTTCACCTGAATCATGGTCTGGAAGTCCTGAATGTCAGCCCTGCGCCAGCAGATTGCGCAGGTCGATAACCGCGGCATTGGCGCGCGAGACATAGGATGCCATCACCAGCGAGTGGTTGGCGACAAAACCGAAGCCGCTGCCGTTGAGGATGACGGGGCTCCAGACCGTGGCCTGGCTGGCCTCCAGCTCGCGGATGATCTGGCGCAGGCTGACCAGCGCGTTCTTCTTCTCCAGTACGGGGGCGAAGTCGGCCTCCGCCGCGCGCAGGAAGTGCAGCAGGGCCCAGGTGGCGCCGCGCGCCTCGAAGAACACGTCGTCGACCTCGTACCAGGGGGTGCGCACCATCAGCTGCCCGGGGGTGCTGGTGGACTGGCGCGCCGCCTCGTCTCCGCCAAGGTCCGTGTTCACCCGCACCTGGCCGACGCTGGCGGAAAGCCGCTGCGACAGGGAGCCGAGGCGCTTCTCGACCATCCCCAGCCAGTCGCGCAGGTTGTCGGCGCGGGCGTAGAACTGGGCATCGCCGGCATCGGCATCCCCCAGGCGCATGTCGAAACGCTCCAGGGCGCGGATGGCCTTGCGGTACTCGCCCTCGGTCGAGGGCAGCATCCACGAGGCATTGTCGAAGTTGAACAGCGGCTCGGCGATGATCAGGTCGCGGTCCTCCACCGACTGGGACTGCGAGCGGGAGAAGTCGTTGCGCATGGCGCGCGCGAGGTCACGGACCTGCACCAGCACGCCGAATTCCCAGTTGGGCATGTTGTCGATCAGCACGCCGGGCGGGGTGATGTCGTTGGAGAGGTAGCCGCCCGGCTTGTCGAGCAGGGTGCTGGCGACCTCGATCAGCGTGCCGGCCATGACCTGGCCGGTGACCGGCTCCTGCTGGGTCGAGTTCATGTGCGCGCGGGCTGCTTCGCGTACGTCGAATTCGTCCGGTGCCATGCTCCAGCGGATGGCGAGCACGACCATCACCACGATGTAGGTCGCGCCGAGCAGGCCGGCGCTCCAGAACAGGCCGCGCTCGCGCATGGTGCGCGGATGGTAGAGACGGGCGGTGGTTTTTGCACCGTGCAGCAGGCGGTCGAGAAGTTCGCGCGGATTCATGGCCATTTCCGAAGACGCCCAAAGATGTAGCTATCATGATGATAGAGACAAGAAGCCCGCAAGGGCAGGGGAGGGGGTGATGATCAAGCGCGTGTTGCAGATTGGGCTGGGCGTGGTGGCGCTCGGCATCGCGGGACTCGCGGTGTTCGTCGCCACCTTCGATGCCAACCGCTACAAACCGGAGATCGAGGCACTCGCACAGCAGCATCTCGGCCGCACGCTGAGTCTCGGCGGCGACGTAAGCCTCACCCTGTGGCCGGTGCTCGGTCTGCGCGCCGAGCAGGTGAGCCTTGGCAACGCGGATGGCTTCACCGATCCCCTGTTCGCCGAGGCCGAGAGCCTGGTGCTCGGCGTCCAGCCGATGCCACTGCTTGAGAAGCGGCTCGAGGTGAACGAGGTGGCGCTGGACGGACTGAAGCTGTTCCTCGAGCGCCGCAAGGACGGCGGCAACAACTGGCAGCTGGCCCCGCGGGCCCCTGCGCCGAAGCCTGGCGCCGAAGCCCCGGCCGCGGCGACAGGCGCGGCCGGCGGCTTCGGCCTGCTGGTCGGCGGGGTCACCCTGAGCCGGGCCGAGGTCAGTTTCCGCGACGGTGCCAGCGGCGAGGTCTGGCGCATTGCCCCGGTCGACCTTTCGACCGGCACCATCGAGCCGGGCAAGCCCTTCGACGTGAGCCTCGCGGCGGGCATCAGCCAGGCGGACAAAAAGCTCCAGGGACAGCTGCGCCTTGATGGGAGGATGAGCGTCGATCCTGCACTTCCCTCGGTGGATGTGGGCAACCTTCGCCTCGAGGGCGATGCCTCCAACTTGCCAGGCGGGGTCGGCAGGCTGGTGTTCAAGGCCCGGGCCGACAGGCTGGGCGTGTCTGGCGAGACCCTGCGGCTCTCGAGCACGCCCCTGTCACTCGATGCGCGCCTGCAAAACGGTCCGGCTCCGCTCGAGTTGCTGGACGCGAAGCTGAAGTTCGGGCTCGCGGGCGACCTCGCGCCCGGACGCCTGAGGCTGGCACCGTTCGAGGGCGAGCTGCACGCCGAGGGTGAGGGCTTGGGTGCCAAGGGCGTCAATGCCCGGCTGACGGGCGAGGGGGCGCTGGACCTTGCGGCCGGCACCGCCCAGCTGGGCCGCCTCGCCCTCGACGCCGACGGCCTGCGCGCGAGCCTTGCCGGCAAGCTCGAGGGCATCAAGACCGCGCCGCGCTTTGCCGGCCGGGCGGAGGTGGCCGACTTCAATCCGCGTGCCTGGCTGGCGGCGCATGGCCGGCCCCTCCTTGGGCTGCCCGAGGGTACCCTGGCCCAGGCCGGGGCGAAGGCGGACGTGGTCTTCGCCGACGGCAGCCTGCGCCTGAGCGCGCTGGAGGCGAAGGTGGACGAGACCCGCGCCCAGGGCAGCGTCGGGGTCGGCAAGGCTGGGCTCAGCGCCGATCTCGCCCTCGACCGGCTGAATGTCGACCGCTACCTGCCGCCCAAACCGCAGGCCGTCCCGACCCCGCCCAAGGAGGGCGGCGGCAGTCCCGCGCCGGGGCCGGGGGCCGATACGCCGATTGATCTGCCGGTTGCCATGCTGCGCGAACTGAGCGGCCAGGCGAACCTGCGCGTGGCGCACCTGACCGTGCAGCGCGTCGACGTGCGCGACCTGCGCCTCGCCGGCAAGGCCCGTGGCGGCGACCTCGTCATCGACACCCTGGCAGGGCGGGCCTTCGACGGACAGTTCGATGCCCGCGGCGGGCTTGACGTGCGCGGCCAGGCCCCGGCCTGGCGCGCGGCCGGCAAGGCCTCCGGGGTGGACGTGGGCGCGATCCTCCGCCAGTTTGCCGAAAGCGATCGCCTGAGTGGCCACGGCGAACTGAATTTCGACCTGCGCACGCGCGGCGCTTCGGTGAACGCCCTCAAGGCCGGGCTCGACGGCACGGCGCGAGCGCGCTTCTACGACGGCGCCCTCAAGGGGGTGAACATCGGCCAGCTGCTGCGCCGCGCTGATGCCGCCCTCAAGGGCCAGCCCGCCCCGCCGCCCGAACCCGCGCAGACCGACTTCACCGAGCTTTCCGGCAGCGCGACCATCGCCAACGGCGTGATCAACAATCCGGATCTTGACGGCAAGTCGCCGCTGCTGCGCGTGCAGGGGGCCGGCACCATCGATCTGCCCAGGAACGGCATCGACTACGGCCTGACCGTGACCGTGGTGCAGACCGCGACCGGCCAGGCCGGCAAGGAACTGGCCAACCTGCGCGGGGTACCCATCCCGCTCAAGATCAGCGGCGCGCTCAGCGACCCCTCGTATCGCGTCGATCTCGGCAAGGTGGTGGAGGAGCGGGCGAAGAAGGAGGTCGAGAAGCGCGTCGGAGAGGAGTTGCAGAAGCGACTCGGCGTACCGGCCCCGTCCGGTTCGACGCAGGAGCCTGCCCAGCCTGCCCCCTCGACGCCGCCGGTGCAGGACCTGCTGAAGGGGCTGATCGGTCGCTGATGGATGCCTTCGCGTATCGCCTGCTCGCCTGGTGGGACGAGCACGGCCGTCATGACCTGCCCTGGCAACACCCGCGCGAGCCCTGGCGGGTGTGGGTGTCCGAGGTGATGCTGCAGCAGACCCAGGTGGCCACCGTCATGGCCTATTTCTCGCGCTTCATGGCGCGCTTTCCCGACATCGCATCGCTGGCCGCGGCGGATGAGGACGAGGTGCTGGCCCACTGGGCCGGCCTCGGCTACTACCGCCGCGCGCGCTTCCTGCACGCCGCCGCGCGGCAGGTGGCCGAGCGTCACGGGGGCGAGTTCCCGCGCGACATCGAGGCGGCGACGGCCTTGCCGGGGCTCGGCCGCTCCACCGCCGGCGCCATCCTGGCCCAGTCCTTCGGCCTGCCGCATGCCATCCTCGATGGCAACGTGAAGCGTGTGCTGGCGCGCTATCACGGCATCGAAGGTTGGCCGGGCGAGGGCGCGGTCGAGCGCGAGCTCTGGCGCCAGGCCGAGGCGCACACCCCGCGTGAGCGGGTGGCGGACTACACCCAGGCGATCATGGACCTCGGCGCCACCCTGTGCACCCCGCGCAACCCCGGCTGCGGTCGCTGTCCGCAGCGGGAGGGGTGCGTCGCCCTGCGGGACGGGCGGGTGGATGAGCTGCCCACCCCGCGCCCGCGCAAGGCCCTGCCGGTGCGGCGCACGGTGATGCTGCTGATCGAGGGGGAGGCGGGCGTGCTGCTCGAGCGCCGCCCGCCCGTTGGCGTCTGGCCCGGCCTGTACAGCCTGCCCGAGTGTCCGCCGGACGATGCGGCGTCCTGTCTGGAGCGGCTGGGGATCACGTCCGGCGAGCCCCTTCCGGTGCTGCGCCACACCTTTAGCCACTACCACCTGGACATCGAGCCGCGCCGGGCGCGCCTGAAAGACCCCGCCGCCCGCATCATGGATGACGGGCGCCTGCTCTGGTATAACCCGGACCGGCCACCGCCCGGCCTGCCCGCGCCGGTGCGCAGGCTGATCGAACAGTACATCGAGAGGACTTCCACATGACCCGCATGGTGCATTGCGCCCGCCTGAAGCAGGAGGCCGAGGGCCTCGACCGCCCGCCGTACTTCGGCGAGCTCGGCCAGCGCATCTTTGAGAACGTCAGTAAGCAGGCCTGGCAGGAATGGCTGCGCCACCAGACCATGCTGATCAACGAGTACCGCCTCACCCCTGTCGACCCCAAGGCGCGCAAATTCCTCGAGCAGGAGATGGAGAAATTCTTCTTCGGCGAGGGCTCGGCCGCGCCGGAGGGGTACGTCGCACCGAAGTGAATGAAATGCCCCGCTTCCGGTTTGAAGCGCGGCCCCTTGCCGCGACAGGGCTCATCCGCTCCCGGTCATGCAGCGGCGAGGGCGGCCTTGATCGCTGCAGCTCATAGTATTTGTTGATCGTTTTCACGGAACTTTAATGATCGGCGCCTAGCCTTGGCGGTCCAGTTTTCCATGCGGGGGCACGTAGCCACCCCCGCCACCCTCCACGGAGAGCGAGACCGCCATGCTGCAAGCCAGCAACCATCCGCCGATCACGCGCCCGGCGTCCCTGCCACGCTGCGCGCTGGACCTCAAGCTGGACGTCCCCGTCGCCACCCCCGCGCAGCATAACGAGGACGTCATGCACCTCTTCCACGAGCATGCCGAACTCGTCGCGCTGCCGGTGGTGGAGGCGGACCAGCCGCTCGGCATCATCAACCGCAACATCTTCATGAACGAGATGGCGCGTCCCTTCGTGCGCGAGATCTACGCGCGCAAGAGTTGCATCGCGTTCATGGACAAGCGCCCGCTCACCGTCGAGGCGCACACGCCGATCCAGGAGCTCAGCTTCCAGGCCCTGGCTGCGGGCAGCAAGGCCCTCTCCGATGGTTTCATCATTGTCGATAACGGACGCTACCTTGGCGCCGCGACAGGCTTCGACCTGGTGAGCGCAGTGACCAACCTGCAGGCGGAGAAGAACCGCCTGGTGATGGAGAGCATCGACTACGCGAGCGTGATCCAGAAGTCCTTCCTGAGCCCCTCGCGTCTGGAGTTGGCTGCCACCCTGCCCGACCATCTGCTGCACTGGGAGCCGCGCGACGTGGTCGGGGGTGACTTCTTTGTCTTCCGCAGCTTTGCGGACGGCTTCTTCGCCGCGGTCATCGACTGCACCGGCCATGGCGTGCCCGGGGCCTTCATGACCCTGATCACGGCCTCCTATCTTGACCGCCTGCTGGCGCACGGCGATCCGCGCGATCCGGCGCGGGTGCTGGGCGAGATGAACCGCATGGTCAAGGCATCCCTGGCCCAGGATGGCGAGCATGGGGAGGGGTCGGACGACGGCATGGACGCCGCCTTTCTCTGGTTCGACCATGCCACGCGCAGCCTGACCTGGGCCGGGGCCAAGACCGCCCTGTTCGTGCTGGAGCCCGGGGCCGTTGATGTGGCGCAGCTCGATGGCGATCGCATGGGGGTCGGCTACCGCACGACGCCGATGGCGCATGCCTGGACCAACCGGGCCCAGGTGCTCGAGCCCGGGACCGGGGTGTTCATCACCACCGATGGCGTGATCGACCAGGTGGGCGGACCCAAGCGCATCGCCTTCGGCAAGAGGCGCCTGCGCGGGATGCTGCTTGAGCACCGCGCGCTACCGCTCGCCGAGCAGGGCGAACGCATCATGCGGGCCTTCCGCGACTACCAGGGTGAGCAGATACGGCGCGATGACGTCACCCTGTTCGGTTTCCGGATCTGATCCGGGCGTTTTCGAGCTTCAGGACCATGCAATTGGACGTCTTCAACGCATTTCGCGACTGTGCCCTGCGCGAAGGGGTGCAGTTCTATTTCAACGGCTATCTCTCGCACAACGTCATCGGCGCGATGGGTGACACCCTGCGTCATCGCCTCGAGGCCCAGGGCACCAAGGGCACGGTCACCCGCCGGGTGTTCTCCACCTTCGTCGAGATGGCGCAGAACATCCTCAACTATGCCTCCGATGCCGAATCTGTTGCGGGGGACAGGAGGATGAGTCAGGGCGCGGTGGCGATCGGTCAGCTCGGGGACCACTTCTACATCATCTGCGGCAACCACATCGAGCGCGCGCATGTCGAGCGCGTCTCTGAGAAGCTCGAGGCCATCCGCGCCATGTCGGTCGACGAGATCAAGCAGGCGTACAAGCAACAACTGCGCAACGAGGAGCACGGGCAGGATCCGATCAGCAAGGGGGCGGGGCTCGGCTTCCTGACCGTGGCGCGCGACTCGAGCGCCCCCATCGAATACTGCTTCGTCGAGGAGGATGCCGGCCAGGACCAGGTCGGCTTCTACCTCAAGGCCACCATCTGAAGGAGGGGGACACCCCATGCAAGACCTGTACATCGCTGCCACCAGCACCTCGCCCGAGGTGGACTTCCGCTTTTCCGCAGACCGCCTGTCGCTGATCGGCGAGTCCTATCCCGAGAACGCCGCCGCCTTCTACGGGCCAGTGCTCGATGCCCTGCGCGCCTACCTCGCGCAGGCCTGCGGGCGGGACATCGAGGTCAATGTCGAGCTCAAGTACTTCAACAGCAGCAGCACCAAGGTGTTGTTCAACATCTTCGAACTGCTGCACGCGGCGACCGGCGCCAACGACGTGCGGCTGCACTGGTACTACGACGAGGAGGACGACACCATCCTCGAGTTCGGCAACGACCTGCACGAGGACTTCCCGGAGATCCGCTATATCCCGATGGCCGTGGCCTGAGTCTGCACCCCCATGCAGAGGGAGGGCTTCAGCCTGTTCGAGTCCGAGGAGGACCTGCTGGACCGCGTCCTGCTCGTGCTCGGCGAGGGCTCGGCCTCGGCCGAGACCCTGCGCGCGGAACTCGCCCTGCTCGCCCAAGGCTACCGCCGTCTGTTCCGCGAGACCCAGCGCCTGATCAAGCTGAGTGACCGCAAGGAAGAGGAGCTCAACCGGCTCAACCGCGAGCTGGCCGCCCTCAGCGCGAGACTGGAGCATCAGGCGACCCACGATGCGCTGACCGGCATCCTCAACAAGGGCGCTCTCACCCGCTATCTGGTCGAGGAGCAGGAAGCGCTGGGCTATGGCCTGATCCTGTTCGACATCGACCACTTCAAACAGGTCAACGACCGCCACGGCCACCCGGCCGGCGATGCCGTCCTGCAGTCCTTGGTCGCGCGTATCCGGGGCAAGCTCCCTGCGGAGGCGCGCTTCGGCCGCTTCGGTGGCGAGGAGTTCGCCATCGTCCTGCCCCATGGCATGTCCGACACCCTGCGTCCGCTGGCCGGGCGCCTGCGCGAGGTCATCGCGGCCGAACCCTGCGTGGCGGAAGGGCGGACGATCCCCGTCACCATCAGCCTCGGCGCCACGCGCGCCGCGCCCGGCGAGTCCTTCTCCTCGGTCTATTCGCGGGCCGATGACGCCCTCTACCGCGCCAAACAGGGCGGCCGCAACCGGGTCGAGATCGCCTGATCCGGCTTGGCCGTTTCCCACAGAAAGCATTTCGACGGCGTCATCCTCCCGGCTTGGTGGCAGCGGGAGGGCGGCCCATGTCCTATAAAACTCTTGAGTCCTCACGACGGGGCCGGGTACGGCCAGTAGCCGTTGAAAAATCTTTTCAACATTCTGGTGCGGCAAGCCATGGACGGATTGCACGAAGATTACTCACGATAAGTGATTGATCTCCTGAGCCTGTCGCGGACATGTGCCGCGACGGGGCGAGTTGAAAAAGGGCACGACGACCCTTTTTCAACATCCTGCGGCTAGAGGGCTTCTTACATGGCGGAGGAGGGCATGGGCGAGATGGCGTTGACAGCAAAGCCCCAAGCAGATGTGGCACTCGCCCTGGGGGACCGCCTGGTGGCGCGGGGCAAGCTCTCGAGCGCCGATCTCGAACGTGCCCGGCTATTGGCCGAGGACGGGGGGCTGGTCCCCGTACTGCTCCGGCTCGGGCTGGTGTCCGAGCAGGACGTGGCCGAGCTCCTGGCCGAGCTGCTGGGGCTTCCCATGGCCGGTCCGGCCGACTATCCCACCGTACCCGTCATGGAAGAGCAGCTCGCCCCGCGCTTCCTGCGCCAGTATCGGGTGGTGCCGCTGGAGGTCGGGGATGAGGAAATCGAAATCGCCTTGGCCAACCCCTTGGACGACTATGTCATCCGGGCCATCGAGCTTTTCTCCGGCAAGGCCGTGTCCTGCCGGATCGGTTTGCCGTCGGAGATCGACGCCGCGCTCGACCGCCTTTACGGCGGGGGGCGTACGGCGATGGACCAGATCGTGGGCGACATCATTCCCGCCGGCGAGGGCGAGCGCGAGGAGGACGTCGCCCATCTCAAGGACCTCGCCAGTGAGGCCCCGGTCATCCGCCTGGTGAGCCTCATCATCGAGCGGGCGGTGGAGCAGGGGGCCTCGGATATCCACATCGAGCCGTTCGAGGACGAGCTCAAGGTGCGCTATCGCGTGGACGGCCTACTGCACGAGGTGGAGGCCCCTCCGGCCCGCCTTTTCCCGGCGGTGGTGTCGCGCATCAAGATCATGGCCCGGCTGGATATCGCCGAGCATCGCTTGCCGCAGGACGGCCGCATCCGCATGCGGGTCCAGGGGCGCGAGCTCGACCTGCGCGTTTCGACCTTCCCGACCATGCACGGCGAGAGCGTGGTCATGCGCTTGCTCTACAAGGATGGTGCGGTGGGCGATTTCACCGAGCTCGGCTTCAGTGAGCACACCCTCGCCGACTTCAAGGCCTGCCTGATGCGGCCGTACGGCATCCTGCTGGTGACCGGCCCGACCGGCTCGGGCAAGACCACCACCCTCTACGCCGCGCTGCGGGTGCTCAATGACCCCAGCCGCAAGATCCTCACCGTGGAGGACCCGGTCGAGTACCAGATTCCCGGCGTCAACCAGATGCAGGTCAAGCCGCAGATCGGTCTGACCTTCGCCCGCGCCCTGCGCTCCATGGTGCGGCAGGACCCGGACGTCATCATGATCGGCGAGATGCGCGACCTCGAGACGGCCGAGATCGCCGTGCAGTCGGCCCTCACCGGTCATCTGGTGCTCTCCACCCTGCACACCAACGATGCCCCGAGCAGCATCACCCGTCTGCTGGACATGGGCGTGGCGGGCTATCTCGTGACCTCCGTGGTCAACGGGGTGCTGGCGCAGCGCCTGGTGCGGCGGCTGTGCCCCGCGTGCCGCGAGGCCTACCGCCCCTTGCCCGAACTGGTGCGCCGCACCCGGCTGGATCGGGTGGCGGGGCGGGAGGACGTGACCCTCTACCGCCCGGTGGGCTGCGAGGCCTGCCTGGGCACCGGCTACCACGGCCGCATCGCGATCATGGAGATGCTGGTGATGAACGACCCCCTGCGCCGCCTGGTACTGGAGCAGGCCGATGCGCGCAGGCTCGCGCAGGCGGCCATGGAGGGCGGCATGGTCCCGCTGTATGAGGATGGGCTGGCCAAGGCCCTGGCCGGTGTCACCAGCATCGAGGAGGTGCTGCGGGTGAGCCAGGACCTGGGGGACTGACATGCCGGCCTTCCGCTACAAGGCGGTGAGCGCCTCGGGCGAGGTGCTGGAGGGAGAGATGGCCGCGGCCTCGCGCGAGGCGGTCATCGCCCGCCTGCAGGGGCTCGGCCACATCCCCTTGCATGCCGAGGAGGTGTCCGCCCGGTCGGGGGGATGGCTCCTGCGCCGCCGTCGGCTCGATACGGCCCGCTTCATCCGCGATCTCTCCACCCTGCTGCGCGCCGGCGTGCCGCTGGACCGCGCCCTCGAGATGTTGATCGATCTCGCCGAGACGGAGGCGGAACGGCGGCTGCTGGCTGATCTGCTGGGTGACGTGCGCGGCGGCAGTGCCCTGGCGGATGCGATGGAGGCTCGCCCGGAGGTGTTCGGCCGCTTTCAGGTCAGCATGGTGCGCGCCGCCGAGGCGGGCGGGGCGTTGGATCAGGTGCTTGCCCGACTCGCCGATTTCATCGAGCAGCTTCAGGAGCTCAAGGCGAGCGTGAGGACGGCCCTGATCTATCCGGCGATCCTGGTGGCGGTGACCCTGCTCTCGCTGCTGGTCCTGCTGGTCTATGTCATCCCGCAGTTCGCCACCCTGTTCGAGGGGGTTGGCCAGGCCCTCCCCCTGCCGACGCGGGTGGTGATGGGCGTGGCCGGATTCGTGCGTGACTGGGGCTGGCTGCTGCTGGCGCTGCCGCTGCTGGCCCTCCTGGGGCTGCGCCGTGCGCTGCGCAGCCCCGCCTTCCGCCGGCGCCTGGACGGCTGGCTGCTCGGCCTGCCGCTGGTGGGCGACCTCTTGCTCAAGATCCAGACCTCGGTCTTTGCCCGCACCCTTGGCACCCTGCTCTCCAGCGGTGTGCCGCTGCTTGCCGCCCTGCGCATCGTGCGCGACACCCTGACCAACCGCGTGTTGGCGGAGGCCGTGGAGCGGGTCATCGAGAGCGCGCGCGAGGGCGGTGGACTGGCCGCCCCCATTCAGGCCAGTCACCGCTTCCCGCCGTTGGCGGTCCATCTGATCGGGGTGGGGGAGGAGAGCGGTCAGCTGGATGCCATGCTGGTCCAGCTGGCCGAGGTCTACGACCGCGAGGTGCGCCTTGCGATCCGGCGTCTGCTCGCCCTGCTGGAGCCCATGCTCATCATGGGCCTGGGCCTGGTCGTCGGCGGGATCATCATGTCCATTCTGGTCGCCATCCTTGGCATCAACGAGCTGGCCTTCTAGGCCGGCATGGGAGGGTGCATGTTCATGACAGGACTCTACCGCATGGCTCACGAAGTCATTCCGGCACGACGAGGGGGGGGATTCACGCTCATCGAACTGCTGGTCGTGCTCGTCATCCTCGGCCTGCTGGCGGGGCTGGTCGGGCCGCAGGTGCTGAAGTACGTGGGGCGCTCCAAGACCGATACCGCCCGGCTGCAGGTCGCTCAGCTGGGGGCGGCGCTGGACCTCTACCTGATCGACATCGGTCGTTACCCGACCACCGACGAAGGCTTGGGCGCCCTGGTGTCCGCGCCCGGCGGCGTGCGCAACTGGAACGGCCCCTATCTGAAGAAGGGCTTCGTGCCCAAGGACCCGTGGGGGCGCGACTATGCCTACCGTTCCCCCGGCCAGCACAGCCCCTACGACCTGTTCAGTCTGGGGGCGGACAACCGTCCCGGCGGCACGGGCGAGGATGCCGATGTGAACAGTTGGGAATAGGCCATGCGCGCACCTGGGCCGGGACGGGGCTTCACCTTGGTCGAGTTGCTGGTGGTCGTGCTGATCGCCGGCCTCGTCTTGGCCGTGACCCCGCCCCTGCTCACCGCCGCGCTGCCGGGGCTGCAGGCCCGCGCCTCGGCGCAGCAGCTTGCGGCCGGCCTGCGCATGGCGCGCGTCCAGGCGATGGCCGGGGGGGGGGAGGCCGTCCTGCTGATCGACCTTGCGCGTCACAGCTTCCGCGTGGGGGGGCGCCCGGAGGTGCGCCTTGCCCAAGGCGTCGATCTCAGCCTGGACACGGCCCGCACGGAGACGGACGGGGAGCGGTTCGGCGGCATCCGCTTTTTCGGCGACGGCAGCTCCACCGGCGGGCGCATCACGCTGCGCGCCGGCCCCCACGCCTGGCGGGTCGATGTGGACTGGCTGACCGGCCGGGTGCGTCTCGATGAGGCGGTCTAGCCCCCGGGGCGGCTTGGCGCGGGGGTTCTCCCTGCTCGAGGTTGTCGTCGCCTTCTCCATCCTTGCCATGGCCATGGGGGTGCTGATGGCCCTCTTTTCCCAGGGGCTGCGCAACGCCCAGGTGGCGCGAGATTACGGCCGTGCGCTCGTGCTCGCCCAGTCGCGCCTGGCCGAGGTCGGCGTGACCTCCCCCTTGCGTCCGGGGACGGAGGAAGGGCTCTCCGGCGGTCTGGTTTGGCGGGTGGAGGTGGCCGAGCTGCCGCGGGAAGGCAAGCATCCCCTGCGCGCCTATCAGGTCACGGTGGAGGTGGTGGCGGGCGAAGGCCGGGCCGTGACGCTGCACTCCATGCGCCTGGCGGGGGGCGGACGATGAGCGTGGGACGTGGAGGGGTGTCCTACCCCCGGCGCGGGGAGGGGTTCACCCTGATCGAGATGGTCATCGCTGTGAGTCTGACTGCGGTGATCGCCCTGCTGGCCTACTCCGGCCTGCACTTGGGCGGCAAAGGCTGGTCGCGGGCGGCCGAAGTAGCGGCGCAGAGCGATGAGGCGCGCGTGGCCTGGTCATTCGTCCGCGCTCGCCTGTCCGAGGCCCGGCCCCTGCGTGGGGTGGACGATGACCAGGAGGCGATCGAGTTCGAGGGGCAGCCCGACCACCTGCGCTTCATCGCTCCTGCGCCGAGGCAACGCACCGCCCCCGGCGGGCTGTATGCCTACGTGCTGGAGCTGCGCGATGGCGCCCTGTGGCTCGATTACGGCCTCTATCTCCCGGAGCGGAAGGATGTACCCCTGGAGCCTCCGCGTCGGCTGGTCGAGGGGGTGGAGGGCCTGCGCGGCTTCGCATATTTCGGTGCCCGGCGCGAGGACGAGGGGCCGCGCTGGCACGAGCGATGGGACCGTCCCGATGCCCTGCCCGAATTGGTGCGGATCGAACTCTCGGTGGCGGGAGTCGATTGGCCGGCATGGGTGATCCCCATCCATGGAGGGCGAGGGCGATGAAACGGCGCCATGGCATGGCCCTGGTCCTGGTGCTGTGGGTGCTGGCCCTGCTCGGCACCCTGGCGATGGGGGCGACGGCGCTCAACCAGGCGGAGGTCTTGCTGGTGCGCAACGCCCTGGACACCGCCCGCCTGCGGGCCGCGGCCGAGGCTGGCGTGGCCTTGGCCGTCCAGGGGCTGACCCAGCCCGATCCGGCCTTGCGCTGGCGGGCGGATGGCACCCCCTACGCGGGGCGATTCGCGGGCGTGGACCTGCGGCTGGCCGTGCTCGACGAGACCGGCCGGATCGACCTCAACGAGGCCGACGACGACCTCATCGGCGCGGCCCTCAGTCGGGCGGGGGTGGAACCGGCGCAGCGGGATGCCTTGCTGGCTGCTATCTTGGATTTCAAGGACGAGGATGGTGAGCGGAGGCCCCATGGGCTGGAGGACGATGATTACCGGGCACTCGGCCTCCCGTATGGGGCCAAGGACGCCCCCTTCGAGGATCTGGGCGAACTGCTGCTGGTGCCCGGCATGACGCAGGAGACCTTCCGGCGCCTGCGGCCCTTTCTGACCATCCATCCAAAGCACGGCGGAGTGAATCCGTGGCGGGCGGAGCCGGAGGTGCTGTTCGCCCTGCCCGGCGCCACGGTCGAGGCGGTGGAGGCCTTTCTTGCGGCCCGCGCGCTCGCGGCCCTCGACCCCGGGCTTCCGCCGCCACCGGCCCCTTTGGGCATTGACCAGCGGTTTCTCACCGGCCGGACCAGCGGATTCCTCACCGTCCGGGTGGAGGCCATCCTGCCGGGGGGGGCGGCGCTGTGGGTCGAGGTCGTGATCCGGCTGAATGGCTCGGCGGGCGGGGGCGACGGACAGCCCTACGATGTGTTGAGCTGGGAGGAGGGGGCGCGTTCCGAATCGCCCCCGCGGGAGGGGGAGGCAGCATGACCGCAGTCGACAAGATCGGATGGCCAGAGCGCGTGCTCGATGCCCTGCGTCGCTTCCTGCGGTGGTGGGGCAGGGAGCTCAAGTCCAGCCTTTCCCTTCCCCCCTTCAGCCTGCTGTTCGGCAATGGCGACCGGGTCATCATCGATCTGGAGGGCGAGCGGCTGTCGATCACCAAATGCCATGGTGGCGAGGACACGCCGCTCGGTGCCTTCCCCTTCCGGGACCGGCTGGAGTCCTCGGCGCTGGCGGTGCTGCGCGGTCAGGTCAGGCGCGGCACGGAGGCGGTGATTCGCCTGCCGCGCCCCCAGCTTCTGTGCCGCAATCTCAGCCTGCCGCTGGAGGCCGAACCCAATCTGCGCGAGGTGCTGGGTTATGAGATGGACCGCCAGACCCCCTTCCGCGCCGACCAGGTCTTTTACGACCACCAGGTGCTGGAGCGGCGGGAGGACGATCGCCGGCTGCTGGTGCAGATGCTGGTCGTCCCCCAGTCCCCGCTCGCCCCCATGCTGCGCACCCTGGAGGAGCTCGGGCTCGTGCCGTCGATGATCACCACCGTCGAAGTGGGCACGCCCCAGTGCGACATCGCCGCCATCAACCTGCTGCCCGAGCCCATGCGCAGGCGGCCCGCCGGGGCCTGGGGGCGCGTCAACCGCGCCCTCGCCCTTTCCGCCCTCGTGCTGCTGACGGCCGCCGCCGTGCTTCCCCTCCAGCGCCAGCAGGCGGTCATCACTGAGCTGGAGGGGCGCCTCGCGGCCTTGGCCCCGCAGGTCGAATCCGCGCGCAAGATGCGCGCCGCCATCGATGATATGCGCGAGGAACTGGCGCTGTTCGTCGCGCAGAAGCGTCAATCCCCGGTCGCCATCGACGTGATCGAAGAGGTCAGCCGCATCCTGCCGGACGACACCTGGCTGGTGCGCCTGGAACTGCATGGCCGCAGGCTCCGCCTGCAGGGGTTCACCTTCGAGGCACCGGCCCTCATCGGCTTGCTCGAGGGGGCGCCGCTCCTGGCCAACGTCACCTTCACCTCGCCCGTGGTGCGCGATCCGCGCTTCGGCCGCTTCCAGTTCAGCCTTGAGGCCGACGTGGTCGGCGGGAGGGGCGGCTGATGCGCGCCCTCCGTCCCGCCGAGAGCCGCGCCCTGGCCCTCGGCCTGCTGGTCCTGGTGCTGGCCGGTCTTTATCTCCTGCTCGTCCAGCCCCTGGTGGCCGCCTACCGGGACAACGACGAACGCATCGGCGAACTCGCCCTGCGCCAGGCCCACAGCCAACGGCTGGCCCTGGAGCAGCCCGCGCTCGAGGCCGAACACGCCCGCCTGCTCCGCAGCCGGCCCGCCGGCGGGTATTACCTCACCAGCCAGAGCGAGGCCCTGGCGACGGCCGAGCTGCAGGCCTATGTGAAGCGGCTCATCGAGTCCGCCGGAGGTGGCCTGGTCAGCATCCAACCCATCGCCCAGTCCTCCGCCGATGCCCGCCGCAGGGTCAAGGCCCAGGTGCGCATGCAGGGCAACATCGCGGCCGTGCGCGCGGTGCTGCATGGCCTCGAGTCGGGCAGCCCCTGGCTGCTGGTGGACGAGGTGGACCTGATGCAGGGGCGTGCCATGGGGGGGCGTAGGGTCCCGGGGGCCGAGACCGCCGGCCAGCTCGAGGTCAGTTTCAATCTGACCGGTTTCATGCGCGGAGAGGGGCCATGAATCTCTTCCGCCGTCGCCAGGATCTGATCGGCCCCCTCCTGCTGCTGCTGAACGCGGGCCTGGTCCTCGTCCTGTTGTGGGAGCTCAGGGCCAGTCCCCCAGACGTCCCGGTCCCGGCCGGGAGTCCATCCCCGCCGCGCGAGGACCCACCCCCCGCCCAGTTTGACCTGCCGCCGCTGGAGGCCTATGCCCAGACCGTCGAACGCCCCCTGTTCAACATGAGCCGGCGTCCGGAAGAGGACGATGCGGGCATGCGTGTCGCGGAGGGGGATTTCACCCTGACCGGAGTGGTCATCACTGCGGATGGACGGCGCGAGGCCCTGCTGGTGCCCCGCAGGGGGCGGGCGGTGCTGCGCGGAGGGGTCGGCGACTGGTTGGAGGGCTGGCGGGTCGAGCTCATCGAGGCCGAGCGCGTGGTGCTCCGGCGGGGCCTGAAGGAGATGGTCCTGGTTCTGGAGCGGCCCGCGAAGGCGAGCGGGGCCCCGCAGCCCGGCCCGACGGCCCCGGCACCCCAGGCCGCACCACCCGCGGCCGCGCCGGCGGGAGGGTAGCGGCTCCAGCGATGAGACGCCAGGAATGTTCGGGCGTTGCGGAACACGATCGAAGGACGCGCTGAATTTTTCACTGCGTCCATAAGGCATTGGGAGAGGACATCATGCATTACCTGGAATCCCGTCGCACCCTGTTGGGGCTGGCCATCGCCTTGGCGCTGGGCGGCTGCAGCACCACCCCAAGACAGCTCCATCTGCCGGAGCCCCTCGTTTCGTCCGCCGTCCCGGTCGAGGAGTCCGCGCTCCTCGTCGGGGAGCGCCCTGCCGGACCTCCGCCCAAGGATGAAATCTACAAGGGCACGGGGCAGTTCGTGCGCAGCCCGGTCACCCGCGTGCCCGACAGCGGCGCGCCAGGGGTGGGCGAGGTCACCCTGAACTTCGAGAATACCGACGTGCACGAGGTGGTCAAGGTCGTCATCGGCGACCTGCTCAAGCAGAACTACGCCATCGACCCGGCGGTGAAGGGCAGCATCTCGGTGCAGACCAGCCGCCCCATCCGCACCGAGGACCTGCTTCCCTTGATGGAGAACCTGTTGCGCATGAACGGCGCCGCGCTTGTGCGGAATGGCGAGGGCTACCGCATCGTGCCCCTGGCGGGGGCCATGCGCGGGGCCGCGCCCTCCCTGGACCGGCGCCTGCCGACCGGCTTTCGCGTACAGGTCGTGCCGCTGCGTTACATCGCGGTGCAGGAGATGCAGAAGATCCTTGAGCCCTTCGTCACCGACGGCGGCCTGCTGAAGGTGGATGAGCGCCGCAACCTGCTCATCCTGGCTGGCTCCAGCGCCGAGCTGCAGGGCTGGCTCGATACCATCGACACCTTCGACGTGGACTGGCTCAAGGGCTATTCGGTCGGGATGTTCCCGCTGGAGAACGCGGATGCCAAGAGCGTGGCCGCCGAGTTGCAGAAGATCATCGGCGGCGAGGGCAAGGACAGCATGATCCGCCTGGAGCCGATCGAGCGCCTCAACGCCCTGCTCGTGGTCACCCCGCAGCCCGCCTACCTGGAGCAGATGAAGACCTGGGTGGACCGCCTGGACCGTGCGGGCAGCGGCCCCGGCAGCCGCCTGTATGTCTACCAGGCGAAGAACCGCAAGGCCTCCGAGCTGGCCGACGTGCTGGGCGAGCTATTCTTCGGCCGCAAGCGCGCCAAGACCGAACCGGTCCGGCTCGCCCCAGGCCTTGAGCCCGCGCGTCTCACCACCGCGCAGTTCCTCCAGCAGCCCGGCCTGCGTGACCCTCGGCGGGAGACGCTCCAGGGCGCCTATGGCGCGCCCGGCCTGAGCGGCGCGGGACAGCCCGGGGCCCAGCAGCCTCTGAATCCGCCCGGCGGGGGCGAGAGCGCGCCGACCGTGGTGGAGGGCGCGGGGGTGCGGGTGGTGGCCGACGAGGCCAACAACTCCATCCTCGTCTATGCCTCGGCCGAGGATTACCGGATCATCGAGCAGGCCCTCAAACGCCTGGACGTGGAGCCCCAGCAGGTGCTGGTGGAGGCATCCATCATCGAGGTCAGCCTGACCGACGAGCTCAAGTACGGGCTCGAGTGGTTCTTCAAGAACCGGGGGATCGTCAATAACCGCACCGGCCAGGCCCTGCTCGACCTGAACAAGGCCACCAGCGGGCCCGAGACCCTTGCCTCCATCATCCCCGGCTTCTCCTACAGCCTGGTGAACGCGGCCGGGGAGATCACCGCCGTGCTCAACGCCCTGGCGGCGGAGTCCAAGGTCAACGTGCTCTCAAGCCCCTCGCTGATGGTGCTCGACAACCGCACGGCGGAGATCAGGGTCGGGGACCAAGTGCCGGTCATCCTCTCCAACCAGGAGAGCTACAGCGGTCTGAGCCTGTTGCAGGCCTACCAGTACCGCGACACCGGGGTGCGGCTCAAGGTGACGCCACGGGTCAACAGCGGCGGGCTGGTGACCCTGGACATCGTGCAGGAGGTCACTGACATCGGCGGCAAGGACCCCGACACCAAGCAATACACCTTCCTCCAGCGCTCCATCGAGAGCGTGGTGGCGGTGCAGGGCGGGCAGACCATCGTGCTCGGCGGCCTGATCCTGGAGAACCGCACCGATGCCGAACGGGGCATCCCGGGCGTGTACAAGGTGCCGGTGTTCGGCAAGCTGTTCGGGGCCACGGAAGAGAGCACCAAGCGCACCGAGCTTTTGGTCATGCTCACCCCACGCGTGGTGCGCAACCAGAAGGAGGCCGCCGAGGTGACCGAGGAGTTCCGCCAGCGTCTGAGGAGCCTGCAGCCTGCGCCCCAGCCCACGGCCCCGGCCAGCGAGCCGGGCAAGACCACCGGGGCGAGCGAAGCCGAGGGTGGCTGAGACCTCTCCCTAACCCTCCCCCGCCAGGGGGAGGGGATCAGCCACCTTCGGAGTTCAGAGTTGCCCTAAGGCAAGGCGCAGTGGCATGCCGCCGGGCCTTTCTCGGCGGCCGCTGCCGACGGATCGCCACGGCCCTCCATGCCTCGCGATGACGCGGGGCTGGGCCCATCCTCCTTCTTGCCTGCAAGAAGAAGGGCGATGGTTGCCCATCGCCCTTGGCATGTTCGGCCCCTGTGGGCCGGTTGCGCCGCCCGCCGGTTACGGCGTCGTCGGGCAGGCGTTGGTCGAGGTCTGCTTGACGTTGACGATGTCGCAGGTCACCTCATCGCCGGGCTGGAGGTTGCCGAGATTGAGGGACGGCGTGGTGCTGGCGTCATAGACCCCGCGGGTGCCGTTGTTGCACATGATGGTGGTGAGGTAGGTACCCGCGCCGCGCTCTTCGCTCACCGTGGCCGGGAAGTTGCCGTTCACCGGCTCGATGTTCACCGCCGTGCCCGCGCTGACCGCGTTGCCGTTCACCTTCAGGGTGAAGCCGGTGGAGGACGAGGTGCAGCTGGTGCCGTCGCAGATGGCCTTGTTGACCTTCACGCGCGGCTTGCGGACGTTGCTGATCGAGCACTCATAGTTCTGGATGGCGCTGGTGGTCACCTGGCCACTCGCGTTGCAGCTGCCGCCGATGGTGGTGACCCAGTCGGAGGCGCTGCTGCCGCTGATGGCCTCGCTCACCGTATGGCTGGCGCCCAGGGCGACGTAGTGCTGGCCGGTATTGCCGCCTGGCTGGCTCACGGTGGCCTTGGTGTCCCCATCGATCTTCAGGGCGAAGGTGCTTGCCTCGGTCGTGCAGCTGTTCACCGTTTTGCTGACCTTCAACTTTGGCTGGGTGTTGTAGAAGGTGCAGGTGACGTCTTCGCTGATGCCGAGCTCCAGACTGACGGAGTTGGGTAGGTAGGTACCACCCGGCACCGAGGTCGTGGTCCCGGTATAGACACAGTTGGCATTGCTGGCGGAGCCGAAGCCCGCGGCATCCGTTTCGGTGATGCTGATCGGGCCGGTGCTGATGTCCTCGAAGGTCTTGGAGGCCGAGCCGGAACCACCGCTGATCGTCGGGCTGAGGGTGAAGTTGCCAAGCGCCCCGCTGGCATAGCTGAAGGTCGGGGTGCCATCCTGGCCGGTGGCCTGTTTGACGACGGTGAGCTGACCGCAGACTTCGAACGAGCCGAGCACGAAGTCCTTCAGCTCGGCGGTGAACGACTGCGACGAACGGGTCTTGACCGTCACGCTGCTGATGCAGGGGATGACGCCGGTGCCGCCGAGCAGCTGCGAGACATTCATCCCGCCCTCGGTGAAGCCATTGCGGAGGATGAAGTCGGTCGGCTGGCCCAGCTTGTCGAAGTTCTGCCAAGGGCCGCCATCGATCGTGCCGTTGTTGTTGAAGGCGCAGATCGTGCCGGCCGGGTAGCTGCCAGCGGGGTTGCAACCCTCGCCGTCCAGGGCATGTGCGGTGGTCCAGGAGCCGGTCAGGGCATTGCCTTCCCAGACGTGGATCTCGACCGAGCCCACGTCACCCCCCTTGGTGAAGTCCATACTGACCAGGATGTCCCCCTCCGTTCGCCCGCCGCTGAATTTGCAGGTTGCGTTCTTCGGGCAACCCTGCCAGGTGGGGTCTTCCAGCATGGCGGGAGGGACGGGCATGCCGTTGATGGTCAGGCCGATGTCCGACTGGTTGAATTCGATGTCGATGTGGCTGTCGCCGTCGTTGGCGATGCGTTCGAAGCCGCCGTAGATCAGAAGCTCGTTCGCCGCGTTGCGCCTGGCCATGAAGTAGCCGTTGGAGACGTCATCCTTGGAGGGCACGCTGCCACCCTTCCAGGAGTAGCTGCTGATCGGGTCGCTGTTCTTGTTGGTGCCGGCGAAGACGGTGCGGTCGCCGATGATCTTCGGGTTGAGGTTGATGCTCTCGCCGGCGAGGTCGTCGCGGACGAAGGTGGCGATGATCGCGCCGTAGTCCTTGTAGTCTGGAATGCCGTTGGCGGGGTTCACGTCCAGGTAGCCATGGTTCGCGCCGAACAGGTCGGCCCAGTCGGGGCCGAGCGGTGTCGCGGCGCCGAGGATGTTCGCCTGGAATGGGCCCGCTCCGTCGTTGATCGTGTCCTCGTTGGCGCCGATCTCCAGTAGGTGCTCACTGGGGTCGTCCACCGAGGCGGCCATGACCATGGGAGGGAGCATTCCCCCCATAAGGACGAGGCCCGTCGCCATGGCGATCGAGCGTTTCAGGGTCGGGATGTGCATGTTCGTTCCCTCCGTTGGTAGGGCTTGAGTCCGGCGTGTTGACTGGACGACGTCGGGCAGTTGGGGCCGAGGGCGGGCGGCGTTCTTTTTGCGCCGCCTTCGTGATGATGTATTAGGTGGCGATGGGGGCATCGGCCATGGTCCATCCGTACTAGCCGAGGGGCCCGAGTGGTGCGGAAAAGAACATGGCGCCGTTGCCGGCGCCATGCGGGAGGTGGGCCTCATCAGGACCCGGGTGGAACCCTCCACCCGGGCCACGGGCCTCAGAAGGGGCAGCCCAGCTCGTTGGCGTCGGACAGCTTCTTGAGGGCGGAGGCGACGGTCTCCGGGCCTTGGATCAGGCCCACCGCATCCCAGTACAGGACCTTCACGCCCTGCACCGAGTACGGGTAGTTGACCGCATCGGCACTGGCCAGGGCGGCGGCCGTGTGGCGGTTGAGGGCCTTGAGGCCGCCGCCGCCGAGGTTCACCGCATCCATCAGGGTGACGCTGTCCGCGAGATCGGACTGGGCCGAGGTCACGTTGATGGGGGTGCCCATGTAGGTCCCGTCGAGGGCCACGTTGAAGGCCATCTGGTACTTGATGGTGGCAGTCTTGTCGTCCGAACCCATGCCGTCCCAGTACTCCGGATGGTTCTTCCAGAAGCCCGGGGTGCAGCCCTGGTCGCCCACGTAGGCCTCGCAGGTGGCGCTCGCGGTGCGGGTGATCTGGTTCGGGAAGCCGGCCACCTGGTAGGTCGCGCTCACGTTGTTGGTGACCGGGCCCGCAGCCATGGGGTAGTAGGTCGCATTGACCACCGTGGCCGCAGCCCCCGTGACCAGCGTGGCCGGGAAGGCTGCACCCGCGGAGGGCGCCTTGTCGTCGGTCACGCTCACCTTGTTCAGGTTCGGGCTGTCGCTTGAGCCGGTGTTCTGCAGGGTGTAGGTGTAGGTCAGCGGGTCACCCACCTTGACCCGGGCGGGGGCACAGCTCTTGCTCAAGCTGAAGTCCGGCTGGAACAGGTTCACCGCGTGACCAGCCTGGTGGCTGATGTCGTTCGGGAAGCCGTCCGGATGGTAGTGCACGGTCACCGTGTTGTTGTACGGGTCGGATGCGCCAGCCGGGACGGTGTGCTTCACGCTGAAACTGCAGCTCGCGCCGCTTGCCAGCGTACCGCAGTTGTTGGCCGAGGCCGTCGCGGTCAGGGAGCCCAGTTTGTCGTCGCTGATGCTGTCCAGTTTGAGCGCCGGGCTGTCCGACGAGCCGCTGTTGGTGATGGTGAAGTTGTAGGTCACCTCATCGCCGACCTTGGACAGGGCGTTGCCAGTCTTGCTGACGGTGACGGCCGGCTGGAACAGATTTACCGAGTGATCGTCGCTGGCGATGATGTCGTTCGGGAAGCCGTCCGGGTGGAAGTGCACGGTCACCGTGTTGTTGTACGGGTCGGATGCGTCGGCCGGGACGGTGTGCTTCACGCTGAAGCTGCAGTTCGCGCCGCTTGCCAGCGTGGCGCAGTTGTTGGCTGAGGCCGTCGCGGTCAGGGTGCCCAGTTTGTCGTCGCTGACGCTGTCCAGCTTGAGCGCCGGGCTGTCCGAGGAGCTGTTGTTCTGGATGGTGAAGTTGTAGGTCACCTCGTCGCCGATCTTGGACAGGGCGTCGCCGGTCTTGCTGACGCTGACGGCCGGCTGGAACAGGTTGACCGCGTGGTCGTTGCTGGCGACCACCTCATCACCCTGGAGATCCGCCTGCGAGTCGTAGGTCACGGTGACGGTGTTTTGCAGCGGGTCCGGATCGCCCGAGGCCACGCGCCGCCACGCCGTGATGCCGCAGCTCGCATCGGGGGCCAGCGAGGCACCGCAGGTGTTCGACTCGACGCAGGACTGGCCTTGGGCAAGGTTGTTCTTGTCGCCGCCCGGGCAGTTACCGCTGGCGTTGGTTAAGGTGCCCAGGAGGGTGTCGACGATGCTCTGCTTGTAGAGCGTCACCACGCCGGTGTTCTCGATCTGGATGTTGTAGGAGGCCAGATCGCCGACCTTGGACAGCATCGAGCCACTCTTGTCGGCGCTGATGCCGCACAGTGGCACGGAGCCGATCAGGAAGTCCTTCAGCTCGGCCGTGTAGGACTGGCCGGAGGTGCGCGTCTCGAACAGGAAGTCCGACAGGCAGCCCACGCTCTGCCCGTTCATGCGCAGCACGGCGCTGAGGTTGAGGATGCCCTCGGCGAAGGCCGTGGCGGGGAAGTAGGCGCTGTAGGGATTGGCCGTCTTGTCGTTCTTGGCGATGTAGGGCCAGGGAGCCTTCTCGGGGCCGTTGTTGTTGGAGATGGCGCAGCCGAGGAAGTTGTCGGTGGCCGGCGAGCAGCGCAGTCCCTGGCCGGAGAAGAGCTCCTGCAGGGTGCCGCCGCCGGCATTGCCGCCCGTGCCCACCCAGCGGGCCACGGAGAAGGTGACATCCGAGCCGCCGTTGGTGAATTCGGCCACCACTAGGATGTCGCCGACGGTGCGGCCGTGGGTGAATGCGTTGCCGCTGATCTCGAGCTTGTTGCGGGTGAACCAGCCGCCCCACGAAGCGGAGCCGTTCTCGGCATGCAGGTCGCCGCCCATGAGGACGATCAGGTCGCCGGGGAGGTGCTGCACGGGGGCACCGTTGTAGCTGACAGGGTTGCCGAGAGGATCGACCACGTTGGTGGCCGGTCCCTCGTAGGCATAGAAGGCTGCGTAGCCGTTGGTGATCTGGTTCTTGTCCGGGATCCCGCCGGTGATGACCTTGCAGCCCGAAAGGTCCAGCACGTCCTTGCACTGGATGCCGAACGCCGGGTCATCCTGCACGCGGGTGAAGGGCACGCCGGGCAGCCCGGGGAAGTCGGGGACGAACACGCGCACGGCGGCCTTGCCGTTGTAGCTGCCCGGGGCCTTGTTGTGTTCGGTGTTGACGAAAGACCAGTCCTCGGGGCCCCCTGCGGGGGAGTCCATGGCATCGGCGTTGTTGGGGTTGCCGTTCTCCGAGGTCGTTTCGTGCAGCTCGAAGATGCTGGAGAAGACCCCCGCGCTGGCCGTGACCGGCGCGCCGATCGCGGCGGCGATGGCTGCCGCCAGCATGTACGTGGGGGGCTTCCTGAAGGGCATAGATGATGTGTACATCGTGTTCCTCCCGCGGCGTGGCCGCCTGAAAAAGTGCATGGTCAGCAGGGGCTTGGCCCTGCCATGTTTTATTTTTTTAGACCATGGGCGGGAGGGCGCCATGGTCCATCTGTACTAGTCGCTAGAGGGCTGGGAATGCGGGATCAATGGGAGGAGGGCGCGCTGCTGCCTGCCCGCGCGGCCCTGACCAGCAGGCCGAGCTGCAGCATGCCGTTGAGGCCAAGCTTGCGGTAGATGTTGCGCAGGTGGTTGCGCACGGTGTTCTCGGAGATGTCCAGGCGCCTGGCGATGGACTTGTAGCACAGCCCATCGCTCACAAGGTCCGCCACCTCGCGTTCACGTTCGCTGAGCGCATCCAGGCCCATGTGCGACCCGCATGAGGGCGTGGGGGCGATACCGGTGGGGCAGGTGTCGCTGGCCACCAGCTGGAGGATGATGGCCTCCAGCACCCGCCGTTCGGCCCACAGGCCGTCCATGCTCATGAGGCGTACGGCGCGGCGGATGAGGGGAGCGTCGGCCGTGCGGGGGATGTGACCGTGGGCCCCGGCCTTGATGGCCTCCACTGCTTCCTCCAGCGAGTTGTTGGCGGTGACGGCCATGACCCGCACGCGGGGGTAGTCCTGGTGGATCCGGCAGATGCCCCGGGTCCCGCCGACCAGCTCGAGGTCGAGCAGGACGCTCATGGGCTGGCTTTCGCGGAGGGCGTCCTCGAGTTCGCGCACGCTGTCCACCGGGCGCGACTCGGCCACAGGGGTGAGCGCATCGATCCAGCGCCGCAGCAGGTCGGGATCGGCGGTGGCGACGACGATGCAGCCGATGGGGTGGTCGATGTCCATGGGGGATCCTCTCCCGTGGCGAGGATGGGAAGGGCCTTCCGGAGTGATCCCGGACCTTGTTCCCGAGCTTCATGATTCATAGCACATCCCCTGCCCCGGTGCGGCGCAGGCCGTTCTCAAGCCTGGCCGGCCTTATGCGGGTGCGTCCCGGCCGCCCCGGCACTTGGGCGAGGACTCGGTGACGCCGCCCCGCGCCGCCCACTCCTCGGGCGTGAGGGTGTGGAGCGTGATGGCATGCACCGGGCCGGCCAGTTCCTCGGCCAGCGCCTTGTTGACCGCACGGTGACGGGCCACGAGCCCCTGGCCCTCGAAGGCGTGGCTGACGATGGTGATGTGGAAGTGGGAATCGGTCGCCTTCATCGCATGGCGGTGGCTCTCGTTGACGATGGACAGGTGTGCTGGCAAAAAGGCGGCTTCCAGCTTGGCCTGGATGGTTTGTTGTACGCTCATGGTTGCGATCGCTCAGGGGGCATGGGGATAAGGATGGACGGTTCGTTCGGCTGGTTGCTGCTGCTGGTGCTCGTCGTGGCCATTCCGCTTGGCTGGCAGCTGCTGGAGATGCGCCGTGCGGCCCGGGCAAAGGGGCTGCCCGCACCGGAGCATGCGGAGGTTCCGCGCGAGGGGCTGGCCTTATTCTATTTCCACAGCCCGTTGTGCGGGCCATGCCGTGGCATGACGCCGGAGATGCGTGCCTGGGCGGAGGAGGATGCCCGGGTGCGGGTGGTCGATATCGGCATCAAGCCGGATCTTGCGCGCGCCTTCGGCGTGCGGGTGACGCCGACTGTGGTGATCGTGCGCGATGGCCGCGTCGACGCCGTGCTGCTCGGTGCGCGCACGCGCGCCCGGCTGGAGGAGTCCTGCCGCTGAACTGCGGCTGGAAAGCAACAGTCGGCCCGGAACTTCCCTGGGGTATGGCAGCCTAATCTCACGTAAAATTTTTCCGCCACCCCTTTCGGAGTACGACACGATGAAGATGCTCTCCGCCATGCTCCTGGGCGCCGGGATGCTGGTCGCCCTGCCCAGCCACGCCGACAGCGGCCAACTCATGCTCGGCGCAGGCCTGGGGGGCGCGCTGGGCGCGGTGGTCGGGCAGCAGATCGGTGGTCATGACGGCGCCATCGTCGGCGGGGCGCTGGGCGCCGCGACCGGTGCGGCCGTCGCCTATGACAGCCAGGGGCGACCGGTGCGTTATGTTGAGCGCTACGAGCGTTATCCCGCGCCCTATTATGGCCGTGGCCCGGTGACCTATGTCTATGTCGATGATGACCGCGGCTACGGTCATCGCCACCGCCATCACCACCGGCACCACCATCACCACCACGGCTACCGCGATTCCGGCACGGTGGTCATCGTGCGCTGATCCCTGCGCGCTGGTCCGGCAAGGGGCCGCATCGGGAAGCGCTGAACAATTGATTCTCCCCTCCCCCCCTTGAAGGGGGAGGGGACGTGCCGCATGCCAGGTCTTTCAGCGTTTCCCCTGGTTCGCCCCTTTCTTATGTGTGGCGTTGGATGACCTCCAGAAACGCCTCGCCATAGGCATCGAGCTTGCGTTGCCCCACCCCCGGCAGCTCGGCCATGGCTGCGAGGTTGTGCGGCCGGGCCTCCATCATCGCCATCAGGGTGGCGTCGTGGAAGATGACGTAGGGCGGCACGCCCTGTTCTTGCGCGAGCTCGCGCCGCCTGGCGCGCAGGGCGTCCCACAGCGCCTGGTCGGCCCCGGGGGGCAGGGTGCGACCACTGGCGGCGCGCTTGGCGCCGCGCACAGGGCGGTTTTCCTTGCGCAGCCAGAGAGGCTCATCCCCGCGCAGCACCGGGCGGCAGGCCTCGGTCAGGCGCAGCGCGCCATGGCCCTCGAGGTCGACGGCAAGCAGGCCGCGCGCGATCAGCTGGCGGAACAGGCCGCGCCAGCTGGCGGCGTTCAACTCGGTGCCGATGCCGAAGGTGCTGAGCCTGTCGTGGCCGTTGCGCTGGATGCGCTCGTCCGTCTTGCCCAGCAGCACATCGACCAGATAGGTCACGCCGAAGCGCTGGCCGGTGCGGTGCACGCAGGAGAGGGCCTTCTGTGCCGGGATGGTGGCATCCCAGGTGGTGGGCGGCTCGAGGCAGGTATCGCAGTTGCCGCAGGGTTCGCTCAAGGGCTCGCCGAAATAGGCGAGCAGGGCCTGGCGGCGGCAGGTGGTGAGCTCGCACAGGCCGAGCATGGCATCCAGCTTGTGGCGTTCGACCCGCTTGTGCTCGTCGCCCGCCTCGGAGGCCTCCAGCATTTGGCGCAGGGTGATGACATCCTGCAGGCCGTAGCTCATCCACGCATCGGCGGGCAGGCCGTCGCGCCCGGCCCGGCCGGTCTCCTGGTAATAGGCCTCCACGCTCTTGGGCAGGTTGAGGTGGGCGACAAAGCGCACGTTCGGCTTGTCGATGCCCATGCCGAAGGCGATGGTGGCCACCATCACCAGCCCCTCCTCGTTGAGGAAGCGCGCCTGGTTCTTCTCGCGCGTCTCGGCCGGCAGGCCGGCGTGGTAGGGCAGGGCGGGGACGCCCTTGCTCGCCAGCCAGTCGGCCACCTCCTCGACCCTCTTGCGCGACAGGCAGTAGACGATGCCCGCCTCGCCCGCGTGTTCCTCGCGGATGAAGCGCAGCAGGCTTTCCCGCGCGTTGCCGTCGCTCTGGGCGATGCGGTAGCGGATGTTGGGACGGTCGAAGCTGGAGAGGAACACCCGCGCGTTGTCCAGCCCCAGGCGGGTGATGATCTCCCGCCGGGTCGGCTCGTCCGCGGTGGCGGTCAGGGCGATGCGCGGCACCTGGGGGAAGCGCTCGTGCAGGATGGAGAGCTGGATGTATTCGGGGCGGAAGTCGTGCCCCCACTGCGAGACGCAGTGCGCCTCGTCGATGGCGAACAGGGCAATCGGGATCGGCTCCAGCAGCTCCAGGGTGCGCCCGTTCAACAGCCGCTCGGGGGCGACGTAGAGCAGGTCGAGTTCGCCCATCAGCAGCTGCTGCTCGATGGCGCGTGCCTCAAGGGGCGCGAGGGTGGAATTCAGGTAGGCCGCGCGCACGCCGGCCTGGCGCAGGGCGGCAACCTGGTCCTGCATCAGCGCGATCAGCGGCGAGACCACGATGCCGGTGCCGGGGCGGGCGATGGCCGGGATCTGGTAGCACAGCGACTTGCCGCCGCCGGTCGGCATCAGCACCAGCGCATCCTCGCCCGCCATCAGGGTTGCGATGACCTCGTCCTGCGGCGCGCGGAAGCGATCAAAGCCGAAGGTGTCGCGCAGGATGTCGAGGGGCTGGAGTGTGTTCATGGACGGGCGTGTTGCTGCAGGAAGCGGTCGAGCTGGTTGGCGAAGGCCTGCCGGTCGGCCTGGCTGAGCGGGGCGTGGCCGCCGGTGTGTACGCCTGCGTCGCGCAGCTGCGCCAGCATGTCGCGCACGCGCAGGCGTTCGCGGATGGTGGCGTGGACATAGCGCTCGCCGCGCGGGCTCAGGGCGTGGCCGCCCTTTTCCAGCACCTCCCAGGCCAGCGGGATGTCGCCGGTGATGACGAGGTCACCCGCCTGCACCCGGCGCACGATCTCCGCGTCCGCCTCGTCGAACCCTCCGGGCACGACCAGGATGCGGACATGCGGGGAGCGCGGCACGTGCAGCGGCTGGTTGGCCACCAGCACCAGCGGCAGCTTCACCCGTTCGGCGGCGCGGTAGAGGATGTCCTTGATGGCGTTGGGACAGGCGTCGGCGTCGACCCAGATGTGCATGCGGTGACTCGGGGGGAAAAACAACAGGGTCGTCCCGGAGGGAACGCCCGCTCCGCGGTCCGGTCCTAATTGAATGGTAAATTAATAACGACTTCACCTTAGCAGAGATCACAGCCATGAAAATCCTGACCGTATCCGCGCTGGCCCTGGGCGTGGGCCTTTCTTCCGCCGTGCTGGCGGGCTCCGGCGAGACCATGCTGGGGGCGGGGGTGGGCGGTGCGCTCGGTGCCGTGGTCGGCGAGCAGGTCGGCGGCCAGACCGGGGCGATCGTCGGCGCCGGCGTGGGCGCGGCGGCGGGCGCGGCGCTGACCACGGACGGCAACGATGGCCGCCGGGTCGTGGTGCGCGAGCCGGCCTATTACGGCCCGCACGACAACGGCCTGCACCGCGGCCATCACAAGCACAAGCACCATCACGACTGATCCGCCGCGTCCTTGGGCAAGTTCAAGGGCCGCTCCCCGGGGCGGCCCTTGGCTTTTCCGGCGGACTCCGAGAATCAATCACTTGCCGCGATGATGCCCAGGATAGGAGGTCGGCCCGAGGGCGGGCCTCCTACCCCTTTGCCCGTATCGCCAGGTGGTCTGCTCTGCGGCGTTGGTCAGACCTTGCGGTAGACCTCCGCGCCGGTCTTCACGAACTGCACGGCCTTCTCCTCCATGCCCTTTTTCAGCGCCTCCTGCTCGTCCACGCCCAGGCTTGCGGCATAGTCGCGCACGTCCTGGGTGATCTTCATGGAGCAGAAGTGCGGGCCGCACATGGAGCAGAAGTGGGCGACCTTGGCGTTTTCCTGCGGCAGGGTCTCGTCGTGGTACTCGCGGGCGCGGTCCGGGTCCAGGCCGAGGTTGAACTGGTCCTCCCAGCGGAACTCGAAGCGCGCCTTGGACAGGGCGTTGTCGCGCAGTTGCGCGCCCGGGAAGCCCTTGGCGAGGTCGGCGGCGTGGGCAGCGAGCTTGTAGGTGATGATGCCCTCGCGCACGTCCGCCTTGTTGGGCAGGCCGAGGTGCTCCTTCGGCGTGACGTAGCAGAGCATGGCGGTGCCGAACCAGCCGATCTGCGCGGCGCCGATGCCGGAGGTGATGTGGTCGTAGCCGGGGGCGATGTCGGTGACCAGGGGGCCCAAGGTGTAGAACGGCGCCTCGAAGCAGTCGGCCAGCTCCTTGTCCATGTTCTCCTTGATCATCTGCATGGGCACGTGGCCGGGGCCTTCGATCATCACCTGCACGTCGTGTTCCCAGGCCTTCTTGGTCAGCTCGCCCAGGGTTTCGAGCTCGCCGAAGTGGGCCGCGTCGTTGGCGTCCATGATGGAGCCGGGGCGCAGGCCGTCGCCTAAGGAGAAGCTCACGTCGTACGCCTTCATGATCTCGCAGATCTCGTCGAAGTGCGTGTAGAGGAAGTTCTCCTGGTGGTGCGCCAGGCACCATTTGGCCATGATGGAACCGCCGCGGCTGACGATGCCGGTGACGCGGTTGGCGGTCAGCGGCACGTAGCGCAAGAGCACCCCGGCATGGATGGTGAAGTAGTCCACCCCCTGCTCGGCCTGTTCGATCAGGGTGTCGCGGAACAGCTCCCAGGTCAGCTCCTCGGCCTTGCCCTTGACCTTCTCCAGCGCCTGGTAGATGGGCACGGTGCCGACCGGGACCGGGCAGTTGCGGATGATCCACTCGCGCGTCTCGTGGATGTGCTTGCCGGTGGAGAGGTCCATCAGCGTGTCGCCGCCCCAGCGGGTGGACCAGACCATCTTTTCCACCTCCTCGGCAATGGAGGAGGTGGTGGCGGAGTTGCCGATGTTGGTGTTGATCTTCACCCGGAAGTTGCGGCCGATGATCATCGGCTCAAGCTCGGTGTGGTTGATGTTGGCCGGGATGATGGCGCGGCCGCGGGCGATCTCCTCGCGCACGAACTCGGGGGTGATCTCCGCCGGGATCTTGGCGCCAAAGCTCATGCCCGGGTGCTGGCGCAACAGGTCGCGGTAACGCGGGTCCTCGCGCAGCTCCTGCAGGCGCAGGTTCTCGCGGATGGCAACGAACTCCATCTCCGGGGTGATGATGCCGCGGCGGGCGTAGTGCATCTGGGTGACGTTGTGACCGGGCTTGGCGCGGCGCGGGGGGCGGATGTGCTCGAAGCGCAGGTGGGCGGTCTTGGGGTCCTGGGCGCGGGCCCGGCCGAACTCGGAGGTCGGGCCGTCCAGCAGCTCGGTGTCGCCGCGCGCCTCGATCCAGCCGCGGCGCACTTCAGGCAGGCCCTTGAGCAGGTCGATGGAAACGCTCGGGTCGGTGTACGGGCCCGAGGTGTCGTAGACGTAGATCGGTGGGTTCGGCTCCAGGCCGCCGTTGATGCGGGTCGGGGTCTGGCTGATCTCGCGCATCGGCACGCGGACGTCCGGGGTCGAGCCCTCGACAAAGATCTTGCGCGAGCCGGTGAACGGCTTGGTGACCTCCGCCGAGAGTTCCGCGGATTTCTTGAAGATGTCTTCTGCGACGGCGGCCATGCGCGTGTCCTCATTAAGAAATGGGGGCGCAGGGCAGCGGACGGGATGAGGCGTGCGCGGCTTCCCTACGCCGGTGTGATCCGGATCAGGTTCGAAGGGTGTGTCTCAGCGCCGGCGGCATGACCGTGGTCTCTATGGCCGTGGCGCACCCCTAGCCAATAGCGCGCACGTTAGCGGAGGGGGGGGGCAGGATGCAAGCCGGCAATCTGCCAAGCCCTTGAATCCACAGGGTTGAAGGATGGGGTCAGTCGCGTTCGTCGCCCTGGGCAAGGCGTGCCTCAAGCGCGGTGCAGATGATCTCGAGGATGCGGATGCGACCATGCCGCTTGTCTTCCGCGGGGATCAGGTGCCAGGGGGCCTCCGGGCTGTCGGTGCGTAGCACCATCTCGTTGACCGCCTGCTCGTAGAGTTCGCGCTTCTCGCGGTTGCGCCAGTCGTCCGGGGTGATCTTGTACTGCTTCCACGGGGTGTTCTGCCGCTCCTCGAAGCGGCGCAGCTGCTCCTCGGGCGAGATGTGCAGCCAGAACTTCAGCACCAGGCCGTTTTGTTCGGCGAGCTGGGCCTCGAACTGGTTGATCTCGTGATAGGCACGCTGCCATTCCGCCGGGCTGCACAGCCCCTCGACCCGCTCGACCAGCACGCGTCCGTACCAGGAGCGGTCGAACACGGCGACACGGCCGGCGCGGGGCACTTGGCGCCAGAAGCGCCACAGGTAGTGGTGTTCGAGCTCGTGCGAGCTGGGGGCGCCGTAGGGGATGACCCGGTACAGGCGGGCATCCATGCCGCCGGCCAGGCGACGGATGGTGCCGCCCTTGCCGGCGGCGTCCCAACCCTCGAACACGATGTAGGTGGTCAGGCCCCGTCCATGGGCCTGCCACAGGTGCTCGCGCAGGCGCTCCTGCAGCTTGGCGAGGCGTTTTTCGTAGCGCGCATCGCTGAGCCTGGCGCTAAGGTCGACCCGGTCGAGCACGGTCACGCGGGCGCTCTCGGCCTTCGGCAGGGCGGGCTCGGGCGGCGGCAGGGGACGGCCGCGGCGCTCCTTGTGCGTTTGGTGCTCCTTCAGCCGGTTTTCCATCGCCTCCAGCAGGGTATAGCCGGTGGCGAGATCGCGGTAGCGCTCGTCCGCGGCCTCGATGACGAACCAGGGGGCGTCGGCGGTGTCGGTGAGGCGCAGGATGCGCTCGGCCCAGGTCCGGAGCTGCTTGCGCCCCCTGAGCGCGGCGGCGGCCGATGGCCAGCGGTCGTCCGGGGTGCGGTGCTCGCGGTGCAGGCGTGCCTCCTGCTCCTGGCGCGGCAGGTGATACCAGAATTTGAGGATGAGGGTGCGATCCGCCGCGAGCAGGTTTTCGGTGTGCAGCACGGGCGCGAGGCGCGTCTCGAGCTCCGGGGGCTTGAGGCGCTTGTGCACGCCGTCGCTCAGGATGTCGCGGTACCAGCCGCCGAGGAACAGGGCGATCTCACCGGCGCCGGGCAGGACGCGCCAGAAGCGCCAGAAATAGGGGCGTTCGCGTTCCTCGTCGGAGGGATCCCAGAAGGTATGGGTCTGGATGCCGCGCGGGTCGAGCCATTCGTGCAGACGGTTGGCGATCTCCGCCCGTCCGGAACCGTCCATGCCCTCGATCACCACGAGCGTGCTCAGGCCGGCGGCCCGCAAGTCGCGCTGGGCCTTCAGCAGGCGTGTGCGCAGCTCGGGTAGCTCGCGCTTGTAGTCGGCCTTGCTGACCTTGCGCCCGATCTCCGCCGTGTTGAGCATCCACAGGTCTCCTCTCTTGCCGGGGCAGGGTAAACCCCTTAACCTTCGCCGGATAGTCCTTCCTCTTCCGGAATATAGCGTCCCATGTCAGCGCTGAACGTCGAACAGGCCCGTTTCAACATGATCGAGCAGCAGGTCCGCCCCTGGGACGTGCTCGACTTCCGCGTCCTTGATACCCTGCGCGTCGTGCGCCGCGAGGACTTCGTTCCGCAGCGGCTGCGCGAGCAGGCCTTCTCCGACATGATGCTGCCGATCGGCCATGGCCAGGTGATGATGCCGCCGGTGGTCGAGGGGCGCATGCTGCAGGCTCTGGCCGTGCAGCCGGGCGAGCAGGTGCTGGAGATCGGCACCGGTACCGGCTTCACTGCGGCCTGCCTTGCGCACATGGGCGGGCAGGTCACCAGTGTCGATATCTTTGCCGACTTCACCGAGGCCGCACGCGCCCGCCTGCCCGGCGTCACCCTGGCGACCGGCGATGCCAGCGCCGGTTGGGATGACGGCCGGCGTTATGATGTGATCGCCATCACCGGCGCCCTGGCGGAGGTGCCCGAAAGCTACCGGCTCAAGCTCAACGACGGTGGCCGTCTGTTCGTCATCGTTGGCGAGGCGCCCATCATGCAGGCCCTGCTGATCACCCGCGAGGGCGAGGATCGCTGGACCTGCGAGAGCCTGTTCGAAACCTGCCTACCGCATCTCGTCCACGCCGAGCCGAGGCCTGCCTTCACGTTCTGATCGCAGGCTGAAGGGGCGGCCAGAGGAGGCCCGATCATGCAAAGACATCTGCCCCTGTCGGGAGTGCTGTTCCTGGGCTGGGCGGTGGCCGCCCACGCCGAGGGACTGGTCGACGTGTACCGCCTCGCCGAGCAGAACGATGCCAGCCTGCGCGCCGCCGCCCAAGCGCGTCTCGCCACCCGCGAGGCCTACCCGCAGGCCCGGGCCCAACTCCTGCCGAACGTCGCCCTCAATGCCGGCCTGACCCGGGATTGGCTGGAATACCCCAACATGCCGGCGCGGGATGGCAGCTTCACTGGCAAGAACTACACGCTGAATCTCAGCCAGCCGCTGTTCGACCGCGCCCGCCTGGTCGCGCGCGACCAGGCCGAAGGGGTGGTCCGCCAGGCCGACGTGGATTACGCCAATAGCCAGCAGGAGCTCATGCTGCGCGCGGCGGAGGGCTACTTCACTGTCCTGCGCGCCCAGGCCGAGCTGCGCCTTGCCGAGGCGGATCTCGCCGCCAACGAGAGCCGGCTGGCGCAGACCGAGAAGCGCTTCGAGGTGGGTCTGATCGCCATCACCGACCTCGCCGATGCCCGCGCCGCGCGTGATCAGGCCCTCGCACGTCGGATCAGTGCCGAGGCCAGCCTGGCCGATGCGCATGAGGCCCTGCGGGTGCTGACCGCGCAGGGCGTGGAACGCCTGGATGATGTGCGCGTCGATCTCACCCCTGTCCGTCCCGATCCGGTCGATCCCGCCGCCTGGGTGAGTTTTGCCGAGCAGCAGAATCTCGCCCTGCAGAGTGCGCGTCTGGGACTGGACATCGCCCGTCAGGAGATCGAGAAGCAGCGTTCCGGCCACTATCCCACGGTCAGCCTGAATGCCTCCTATGGCTACCAGGATACCCAGCTGGCCGGCACTCCGCTGGAGAACTACGACACCCGCGTGGGCGTGCAGCTGAACGTGCCGGTGTACGCCGGTGGCGGGGTCGAGTCGCGCTCGCGTGAGGCGACCTACCGTTTCCAGCAGGCGCAGGATGGCTACGAGGCAACCCGTCGCGATGCCGTGCGTGCCACCCGCGACGCCTTCCGGGCGGTGACCTCCAAGATCAGCGAGATCGAGGCCTTCGAGCAGGGCGTGAAGTCTGCCGAGACCCAGCTCGCCGCCAACGAGGCGGGGTACGAGGTGGGTACCCGCACCATCGTCGACGTCATCACCGCCCAGAGCCAGCTGACCCAGGCGCGCCGCAACCTGTTCAACGCCCGCTACGACTACCTGCTCGCCACCCTGCGCCTCAAGCGCGCCGCTGGCACGCTCCAGCTGGCCGATCTCGAGGCCCTGCAGCAGCAGGCGCTGCGCTGAGCCGTCCGGGAGGCCGGGCGACACCCGAAGGGTGGAATCCATGGATGGATCCACCGTGTCCCGCATGACCCCTCTGCATCTTCCATGCTGACCGCCTCATGTCTTCCCTGACCGCCTGGCTCGATCCGCGCCAATGGCCGCTCGCCCTCGGCCTGGGGCTGCTGTGGCTGGCCGCGCGCCTGCCGCTTCCGGTGGCCCAGGCCTTGGGCCGAGGGCTGGGCCTGCTCGCCTGGGCCATCCTCCCCTGCCGACGGCGGATCGTCCGCCGGAACCTTGAGTTGTGTTTCCCCGGCATGAGCGAGGCGGAGCGGCATCGGCTTGAGCGGGCGAGCTTCGCCTCTGCGGGCATGGGGCTGATCGAGGGCGGCATCGCCTGGTGGGGCGCCCCGGAGCGACTGGCGGGCTGGGTGCGCTATGAAGGACTGGAGCATCTCGAAGCCGCGCGCTCCGCGGGCCGGGGCGTGCTGCTGCTCGGCGCGCACTTCACTGCGCTGGAGATCGGGGGGCGGCTGATGGCCCTCAAGGTGCCGATGAACACCGTCTACAAGGCGGCGCGCAATGCCCGCTTCGACGCCGTCATGCGCGCGCGGCGCGCGCGCTATTTCGGCGAACTGGTCGCCAATGACAGCCTGCGCGGCATGCTCAGGGTGCTGAAGGAGGGCGGGATCTGCTGGTACGGCGTGGACCAGGACTTCGGCCGCGAGGGGAGCGTGTTCGCCCCGTTCTTCGGCGTGCCGACCGCGACCCTGGCCCTGACCTCGAAGATTGCGGAGCGCGCAGGCTGTCGGGTGGTCTTCATCTATCCGGAGAGGCTGCCGCAAGCCCGGGGCTACGTCATGCACCTTGTGCCGGTGCCTGAGATCCCGAGCGGCGACCCGGTGCGCGACGCCACGGTCTACAACGCCCTGATCGAGCGTTTCGCGCGTGAGCGTCCGGCGGACTACTTCTGGCTGCACCGGCGGTTCAAGACGCGCCCGGCGGGCGAGCGATCCCCCTACGCGTAGGAGGCCCGCCCTCGGGCCGCTCGCCCCGCTCGTCATCGCGCGGGAGGCGGCGCTCCTACAAGGGACTCCAGCCGCGCGACCAGCCGCTCCAGCGCGCCGCGATGCGCGGCCAGCCACGTTGCACCAGCCTCGCCCATGGACCGCCGCAGGGTTGCCTCCCCCAACAGTTCGGCCACCGCCATCCCCAGCGCGTGGGCATCCATGACCTCCCGCGCCGCCCCCGTGGCGCACATGGCGGCAAAGACATCGCTGAAATTGTGGACATGCGGCCCGGTCAGCACCGGTAGCCCCAGCGCGGCAGGCTCCAGCGGGTTGTGGCCACCGTGCGGCACCAGACTGCCGCCGACGAAGGCGATATCGCTCGCGGCATAGAAATCCATCAGCTCGCCGAGCGTGTCGATGACCATCACATCCGGCCTTGCGGCCTCTTGCCCAGAGGATTCGCGAGGGCCGTACCCTGACGGGTTTTCCGGCATGGATGCCGGAAGGGCCGGAGATGAGGGGGCAAGGGGGTGGGATGGGGAGGGGAGGCTCGAGCGCCGCATGGGCACGAGTCCTTGGGTCTCGACCCGCCGGACGACCTCGTCCGCCCGCTCCGGGTGACGCGGGGCGAGCAGCAGCATGGCGTCCGGATGCGTGGCGAGGACCATGCGATGCGCGGCCAGCACCTGCTCATCCTCGCCAGGGTGGGTGCTGGCGGCGATCCAGACCGGCCGCCCCCCGCCTAGGGCCGTGCGCCAGGCCTGGCCAAGCGCAGCCGCCTCGGGCGGGACATCCAGGTCGAACTTGAGGTTGCCAAGCGCCTCGACCCTGTCCGGGGCGGCGCCCAGGGCGAGGAAGCGTGCCGCATCCTCCTCACCGCGGGCGGCAACCAGGCGCAGGTGGCCGAGCGTTGACCGCACCAGCCCGCCCACCTTGGAATAGCCGCGCATGGATCGCTCGGAGAGGCGCGCGTTGGCAAGCACCAGCGGCACGCCCCGGCGGTCCGCCTCGGCGAACAGGTTCGGCCACAGTTCCGTCTCCATAATCACGCCGAGCGTCGGCCGCGCATGCGCCAGGAAACGCCGTACCGCGCCCGGCAGATCAAAGGGCAGGTAGACATGCTCGACAACAGCGCCGTCGGGAACGGTGCCGGGACGTGAAGCGTCACCCGGAGGGCGCAATCCAGGGATGGATTGCACCGCATCACCGAACAGGCGACGCACCTGCGCGGAGCCGGTGGGGGTGGTGGTGGTGACCAGCACGGCCCAGTCCGGGTGACGGGCCCGCCATGCCCTGACCAGCGGCGCGGCGGCGATGACCTCGCCCACTGACACTGCATGCACCCACAGGCGCGGGCGGTCGGGCAGGTCGGGAATGCGGCCGAGGCGCTCGCCCCAGCGTTCGCGGTAGGCCGGGTTGAGCCGCCCCTTCCACCACAATCGGGCGAGGGCGAGGGGGGCGATGACGCCCAGGAGGCCGGAGTAAAGCCGGGGCATCAGCCTTGGCGGTTGCGGAGTCCAGCCCTGGATTGCGCCCTTCGGGTGACGCTTCACGTCCCGGCGCCGCTCCCGGCCGCACTGTTCCGGATGGTGTCGATGACGCTACTGGTCGAGCAGCCCTCGACGAAGCCGAGCACGCGCACCTCGCCGCCGCGCCCGACAACGCAATCATGACCCGCAATCTGATCCACGCGGTAGTCACCGCCCTTGACCAGGATGTCGGGATTGAGCCGGCAGATGAGACGCTCCGGGGTGTCCTCCCCGAAGGGTACGACCCAGTCCACGCTGCGCAGCCCGGCCAGCACCGCCATGCGTTGGGCCAGACCGTTGACCGGGCGGTCCGGCCCCTTGAGGCGCCGCACCGAGTCATCGCTGTTGACCGCCACGATCAGACGGTCGCCGAGTTCGCGCGCCTGCGCAAGGTAAGCCACATGGCCGGGGTGGAGGATGTCGAAGCAGCCGTTGGTCATGACGATGCGCTCGCCCCGCGCGCGGGCCGCCTCGATCTGGCTCAGCAGGGCCTCCTCGTCGATCACGCCGTGGCGCGGGGCAGCCGGGCCTTCCAGCGCGTTGCGCAGCTCGTCCTGGCTCACCGTGGCGGTGCCGAACTTGCCCACCACGATGCCCGCCGCGACATTGGCTAGCTTCGCGGCCTCGGCAAGGTCCAGGCCGGCGGCGAGGGAGGCGGCCAGGGTGGCGACCACGGTGTCACCCGCGCCGGTGACATCGAACACCTCGCGCGCCTGGGCCGGCAGGTGGAGTGGCGCCTCATGCTGGCGCAGGAGGGTCATGCCCCGTTCGCTGCGGGTGACCAGCAGGCAGTCGATGCCGCACTGTTCCAGCAGGTTCAGCCCCTTGGCGACCAGCGCCGCATCATCGGGGCAGGGGCCCACCGCGGCCTGGAACTCCTGCATGTTGGGCGTGACCACGGTGGCCCCGCGGTAGACCGAGAAATCGGCCTGCTTGGGATCGACCACCACCGGCTTGCCGGCAGCGCGGGCGCGCTCGATCAGGGGGGCGGGCGCGCGCAGCAGGCCCTTGGCATAGTCCGAGAGCACCACCGCATCGGCCTGCGGGAGGGCATCCGCGAAGGTTGCGAGCAGCCTGTCCGCCGAGAGGCTCGCGAAGTCCTCCTCGAAGTCGAGGCGCAGCAGCTGCTGGTGACGGCTGATCACGCGCAGCTTGGTGATGGTGGGATGCCCTGCCACCTCCATGAATCGAGTCGTGCAGCCCGCCTGCTCGAGCATCGCTCTGAGGCGTGCGCCGGCCTCGTCCACGCCGGCCGCGCCGATCACCGTTGCCAGCGCACCCAGGGCGGTGATGTTGAGAGCCACGTTGCCTGCCCCGCCCGCGCGGTACTCCTCGTCACGGACGCGTACCACCGGCACCGGCGCCTCCGGCGAGATGCGCGCGGTGTCACCGTGCCAGTAGCGGTCCAGCATGAGGTCGCCGACGATGAGGATGCGCGTTGACAGGTGGGGGGATCTGAAAAAATTCATGGACATGGGTCAGCTACGAAGCACGTGGCGATAGAGTTCGTCGTAGGCCTGGACGATGGCAGCCTTGCCGTGGCGCTGGCGGAGTGTCTGCCGCCCCTCCTGCGCGAGGTTTGACCGCAGCCGGTCGTCACTCAGCACGTCCTGCAGCATGCGCGCCATGGCATGGGCGTCGTCGACCGGTACGAGCAGCCCATCGATGCCGGGCCGGATCAGTTCCAAGCCGCCGTCGGTCGCGGTCGAGATGACGGGCACGCCATGGGACCAGGCCTCCAGGATCACGTTGCCCAAGGGCTCGTGGCGCGAAGGGCAGACGAAGACATCCGCGAGCGCAAAGAAGGGGGCGGGATCGGTCTGCCAGCCGGTCCAGTGCACGCGCCCCGCGAGTCCAAGCCGTTCGGCCTGCCGATGCAGGGCGTCGGCCTCGTCGCCTGCCCCCAGCAGCACCAGGTGGACGGGGCGCTGCCCTACTTCCGCAGGGGCGCGGGCGAGTGCCTCCAGCAGGACGTCGAAACCCTTCTTGCGCGTGAAGCGGCCAAGGGCGAGGACGATACGCGCGTATTCAGGCAGGCTGAATGAGTGGCGCAGGGCGAGTCTTTCTTCCTCCTCAATCACGCGCCCATCGTCCACGAAGTTCGAGATGAAAAAGACCTTGTCCGATGGCAGGCCGTGGCCGATGAGATAGTCGCAGATCCCGCGGGTGTTGCCGATCCAGTAGTCTGCGTGGCGGAAGTACTTCAGCTTGTAGAAGCCGCCCAGGCGCGCGATGTGAACTGTGTGGCTGGCGCGCGGCACACGGGTGAGGTCAGTGGCGCGGCTCATGTAGGTCTGCACGATCTCGGGCCGGTGCTGACGGATGAGTCGGCGGATATGCCACATCGACAGGAAGTCGCGGTGCCCCCTCATGGCAACTTGTGCTTGCGGTATGGCCCCGCTGAGCTCCCTGCCGAGGGCTGATCTTCTTCGGTTGACGGCAAGCACTTGGTGGTTTTCCGTTTCGTGCAATGCCTTCACTAGCCGCATGTAGAAACTTTCCGCCCCCCCGAGCGCGGGGCTGGCGATGATGTGCATAGACCTGATCATGGCTGATTGATCCCTAGTGCTTCGCGGTAGATGGCGAGATTCCCCTCCACCATGTGGGATGTGGAGAACTCTTTACTCGCTCGTATCCGTCCCGCGAGGCCCATGGCCTTGCGCATTTCAGGGGCGTCCAGCAGGGTAAGGATTGCGGCCTGGAGGCCCGTGGGGTCACCGGGCTCGATCACTAGGCCTGTGACGCCATGCTCCACGGCTTCGGGGATGCCCCCTGCTCGGGTGGCGACGACCGGTACCGCGGATGCAGAAGCCTGAAGGAGGGAGACGCCTAATCCTTCCATGTCGGCCGGGTGAACCACTATGTCAACACAGGGTAGCCAGCGTGCAAGGTCTGTGCGGAACCCCGCGAAGAGCACATGATTCTTCAGGCCAACGCGCAGAACTTCATCCTCGAGAGTCTGTCGCAACCCCCCCTTGCCGAAAACGAGCACCCGGGTTTCCGGGTGGCGCCTTATGATCTCGGGTAGGACGGCAAACAGGTGGCGATGTCCCTTGCGCTGGATGAGCTGGGCAATGACAGCGAGCGTTACCGATTCCTCGGGCAAGCCGAACGTCTGCCGGAACTCCTCGCATTCGCAATCGTGCAGGTAAGGCGCGGAATCGACGGCACTGCGTACGGTGACGACGTGGGAGGGGGGGATGCCTTCATGAAGGATCACTTGGCGGATGCCTTCCGAAATGGTGATCACCCGCGTGTACATGCCATATTTCCAGCGCGCGAGCCAACCAGGCTCGGGGTTGTCCACTCGGCGGGACACAACGGCGGGAATGCCTGCCTTGCGGGCGGCCAGGGCGGCCCACCAGTCCGCACCCCGGCGGCGACTGTGGACGTGAACCAGGTCGGGGCGCTCCCTCGCGAATATTTCCCTCAGATCCCTGTAGAAGCCAAGATTGAGTCCCTTGTGCAGGTCGACATGGATGAGCTTGTCCACGTAGGGGGTGGCTGCCTGGCCGATGGCGCTGCCATTTGGACAGACCAGAAAATTGGTCACACCCCGATCGCGTAATCCTTGCAGAAGGTAGAGAACCTGCTGTGGTCCGCCGTACAGATTCATCCCCGTTTCGATGTGAAGAATTTTCATGGGGTTTCAAGTGATCTCAATGATGTCCTTGGTCATCGTCAGCACCTCATCGCAGGTGATCCCGCGCATGCAGGTGAACGCGCCCCCGCAGGTGGGCCGGCGGCGGCAGGGTGAGCACTCCAGCGCGTGATAGATGACTCGTGTCCGCGCACTGCCGGTCTCGAGATAGGGACAGGTCGAACCGAACAGGGCGACCGTCGGTCGCGCAAAGGCCGTGCCCATGTGGGTGAGGCCAGTGTCGACGCCGATGAGGAGTTTGGCGCGGCGGATGATCTCGGCCGCTTCCAGCAGCGTGGTGCGGCCCGCGAGGTCATGCACATCGAGCCCTTCGGCGATGCGGTCGGCTGCCTCGCGGTCGGCAGGGCCGCCGAGCATGACCACCGGCAGTCCGAGCTCGCGGGTGAGGCGCGGGATCAGCTCGCGCCAGGCGTCCTCGAACCAGTGCTTTTGCGGGCGGGTGGTGAAGGGGGCGATCACGGCATAGGGCCTATTCAGGTCCTCGCGCACGCGCAGGGCGTCCACCGAGGCGCGGGTGGCGTCGTCGATGTGGATGGCGGGCCGGAAATCCCCCGTGTCGAGGCCGAGGTGCTCGGCCAGGAATCGGTATTCGGATGACATACGCCCTGGGTCGCCACCGCGCGGCAGGGCCTCCGTCATCAGCAGCTGGCTGCCCTCCCGCGAGCCCAGACCCACCCGCCGACGCGCACCGGACAGCCAGGCCCAGATCGCGCTCTTGAGCAGTCCCTGCATGTCCAGCGCGGTGTCGAAGCGATGCTTGCGCAGTTCGCGGACGAAGGTGCGTATATGGTGGGCCAGTTCGCGCCATGCCCGCGCCTTCCACAGCCGTTTCCATTCCCCCTTCGGCCAGACGATGACCTCGTCGAGCATGGGGTGGTGGCGCAGCAGGTCGGCTACCGCCGGCTCAGCCAGCCAGGCGATGTACGCGTCTGGATAAGTGCGCCGCAGGGCCGCGATGATCGGCGAAGCGAACACCACGTCGCCGATGGCGGAAAGGCGGATAACAAGAACGCGTTTCAATCAGTTACCACGATCACTCAGCGAAACCGGGAGCACGAATTTCTTCGAGCTTTACGAGGATGGCTTCGACGGTGATGGCCTCCATGTTTGGTGCCTGTAGTGCGTGCATTAGCGGGTCATGGGTAAGAGGTGGGGTGCTACCGAACAAGCCAAGCGCGGGTATGTCGTTCGCTACCGCCATATTGAGCACCCCGGTATCGTTGCCGAGGCAAAAGTCACAGTGCCGCAGTATGGCGGCGGAAAACTGAATCGATGACTGAGTCACGGCCACCACGTTGTGCTGAAGATCAATCGGCAAATAACCGATAATCTCCTTTGCTACTCCTGTTTCCGCAGGTCCTCCCAACAAGACGACGTTTATACCGCGCTGGATGAGGTGGCGTGTCAAATCCGCATAGCGTTCATTGCCCCAGTGTTTTCGCGGGTCGGATGTGCCGATGGAGAAGGCATAGCGAGGTCTAGGCAGCATGTGCAAAGATTGCTCGGCTGCATCCAAGGCGGTGCGCAGGACGCGCATCTTGGGGGCGATCGGAGCCTTTGCGAACCCGTGGGCAAGACTAAATTCTGTCGCCTCCGGATACACCCAGTTGCCTTCTCCCGTATGCGGGCGGACAAAGGGAGGATGGTTCAGTAGCAATCGCTCAACAGCGGAAAATCCAAAGCCTGCCCGAACGGGGATGCCCGCCAAGATCGCCAAGATTGCGTAGCGTACGCGGCTAGAAAAGATGTAGACACGCTCAAATTTAAGCCGGCGTAGTTCCCGAACAAAATCAAGCTGTGCTTGCCAGCTGTCGTGTTTTCCATGCCGTGCTTCGCTCTTGCGTGGCTTGTGGTCGAACTCGATGACCGCCTCAATACAATCTTCGGCGGCCAAAACGTCCGCCGCACGGCAGGAGGGGCGCGCAATCAGAGTGATCTTGTTATTGGCGCTGCTTGCAGCAATGGCTCGCAGATAAGGAATGTGCCAGATGAGATCCCCGATGCCACTGCGATGATGGATCACGAGTGTGCGTGGTGCATGGCTGCGAGGTGGCGTGGATTCAGCGGTCATGACCAATTGCACCAGCAAGTAATTCGGTGTAGGTCTGGGTGACTTCCCGCTTGTGCTCAATAATGCCTCGGCTGCGCGACTCAATGCCATCGACGGCTTCGAGCACACGGTGAAGGACATCCTCGGGCGGTGTGCCTACTTGGATCATGTCTGCTCCGAAACCGCGCGCTGTTTCACCGCGCATATCATGCGAGATGCATATCCCAGGCGTCCCTTGGGAGGCAGAAATGCCGATGCCGTGTACACGATGGCCGATGACCAGATCGTACCGGGCGTAGATGTCTGCATAGTCTCGGGCATCGTAGGAGTAGCGCAGCGTGGCTTGCGGGAAATCATCGGGGAAATATCGAAGTTCATCGATGTAGTGCGCAATGAATTCAAACTCGAAGCGATCGCCGAGTCTCTGGATGAGGTGCTTGTACAAGCGAGAGAGATAGTCGTGGGTGGCGGGGCTGATATTGTTGTGGCGCACGGCTCTGTCGCTGCCATAGATGAGTCCAATGCGCTTGACCTCGTGCTTGAGCGTTTCCTCGGGGCAGGAAACCAGGGCAGGGCATGTCAGATGGTGTACAGGGAGAGGATGCAATGAATTTGTGGTCAGCGTGTCCCGGCATGTAATGAGGCGTGCCTTTTGGAAGACAGCCATTTCCTCTTTCGAAAAGTGCGCTGAGGTGAAAGAGAAGGGGCGATTGGTGCCCAGTCCAAGGAAAATCGTGGGAAGGTCTTGCTCGATGATCCTTCGATAAAGCGGGGCGAGACGTTTCCCGCGCCACTCGGGAGAACCCGCGAAAACGACGAGATCCGCGAAATCCAGGGGGTCGTTGTCCTTGACCGAGTTGTCCAGAAACGGCGCGATTCGACCTCCGAACAATGCATCGTCGATCCTGTGCAGGCGTGCGGCCTTGCCCGTGCGACGGATCTGCGGGTTGCGGTTGAAGATCACTGGGTTGAAATCCAAGCCAGCAAGCTTCAAGGAGCGGATGCAGCCCATAAGGATGAATTCGTCGCCAGGATTCCATTGGCGCGTGGTCGAAAAAACGATGTTCATGGAAGGTTAAACGGGTTTGTGCAATGCGTTTTCAGTAGGAAGTTTGCGCCGCCCCCACCCTGTGTACAAGATGGCACTAAACAGGACGAACATCAGGCTGGTGTTCGAGCGGATGAGGTAGGACTCGCTCAGGCAGATGATCGCGAAGAGCAGTGGGAGCGCGATGCGGAGACGGCTCCACTCATCGTCCGCGTGTCGCGCAAGATAGGGGGGGGCGGCCAGCAGGATGAGCAGCGCGATGCCGCCCAGCAGGCCCGCGGATGTGAGCATCAGCAGGTATTGGTTGTGGGGGTTCCACCCTGCATCCCATTGTGGCGTGTGCTCTGCATTGATGCGGGCATACTCTTTCGGGAAGTCGCCGGCACCCACACCCAAAAAGGGGTTTTCGAGGAATAGGCGAAAGGAGTTGATGGCGAGGTTGATACGCAACCCGACGGAGGAATTGACCGCCTGTTCATAGTTCTGAACCTCATGAACGGCCAGATCCACGCGATGCTTGAAAAGGTCGCTGGTCTGGTAGGCCGTCATGAACAGTCCCGCCGTGAGGGCCAGCGCCACGGTTCCCGCGAGAACGGGGCGGCGGGCGAAGCGCTGCAGGACGAGCAGTGCCATCATGGCGAGGAAGGCTACCTGTCCTGCACGGCCCCCCGAGATGAACATGTTGGCGGTCATGGTAACCAGGAATCCGGCATATACGACGCGCTTGACGGTGCTCAGGCGCTCGAACAGCAGGGCGTGGCCGAGCAGGTAGGCACCGAAGGCCAGGATGGGGTTGTACATCACGTGGTTGACGAAGGGGGTGATCTCCCACGGGGCATGGTCGTTCCTGATGCCCGGTGGCAGGTCGGTCAGGTAATGCAGCTGCAGCCAGTTGTAGTAGGCCATCATCTCGCTGATGGTGACCGCGGCGATGAAGGCTGTGACATAGAGCTTCACATGTTCGCGCCTGGCCACGGACAGGTAGAGCGGGAAGAGCAGGAAAAACAGTCCCTTACCGGACATCTTCCAGCCCCAGGCAAGGTTGTCGCTCCAAAGAAGGCTGATGGGGAGCACGAGGAAATAGCCCCAGAACACCCAGAACACGGGGTGGTGGCGCAGGTCAGCGAACTTTTCCCTGAATCGCCCCTCGATCAGCCAGAGCAGCAGGATAAATGCGCTGAGGATGTAGGCGGGCGCGACGTGGGTGGGAATCGTGAAGAAGACCGCCGCGAGCAGCCAGGAGTTGATCAGCGGGATGCGGCTGCGGAAGCTTTCAAGTCCGTTCATGAGGGAATGATCTCGACTCCGGTCGCTTCGAACGCGGCTTGCATCGCGGCCTGCTCTTCGGGCGATTTGAAATGGATGTATTGCCAGCCGAACGCCATGATCCGGGCGGAGTCACCGTAGATTTGCCGGGCTAGGGGCAGTACGGATGATCGCACGCCGAGGATGTGCGAATAAGTTGAACGGGCCAGGAAGGACTCCAGGGGTTCGTCCAATTCGATCAGCCGGTAGCCGGGGCGATTCAGCTCGCGGCGTGGATCCTTGGGGTGGGGCTTGTAGTCTACGTCCCGGATGCCCTGCTCACGCAGCCAGTGCTCGATGGCCAAGGCCGTGGCCTCCACGTCTTCTGCTCGCATCAGGCCGGCTCCATGCAGGGGTTGGCCAACGATCAGGGCCTTCGGTGCATGCCCTTCGCTGGATGCAATCGCATCGACCAGCGGGGGGAGCGTGACGGCTTTCGCTTCGAGGTACTCATGGGGCAGGCCGGTCAGGACATAGATGCGGTCGACGAAACTCGCATCGGAGCCGATCCGATCCCCAGCGAAGCAGGCGTAATCCAGTTCCGGAGCGACTAGGCGGCGCAGCTTGCGCAGGCACTGGGCCCATTGCTTCAGTCGCGTCAGGGGGTAGCGGCGGATGCTGATGATGCCGTCCGGCAGGATGCGCGCGCGCAGCGTTTTCGCACCTGTTAGGCGCGGTAGGCCGCGCACGAAATAATTGATGGCCTCGGTGTCGAATACCGCACTGTGCAGATGGATTTCGTCCACGTTGCCGATGAGATCCGCGATGTCGCGCAGGTTTTTTCGCAGCCTGCGCAGGCGGCCGAAGGGACCGGGGAGGGGCTCGAATCGCGGCCACGGCATGTAGGCGACTGCGTCCCAGTCCTCGGCGCGTACCACTGGGGCGACGCCATGCTTGTAGTAAACCAGGATCTGGCGAGCCTCGGGCTCGAACCGTTCGGCGATCTGGCGCGCAGCAAGGTACTGGAGCGGGGAGGCGACGAAATAGATCGCAACCAGCGGGTTTCCAGTAGTGGTCGGGGCAGTCATCGGGGGGAGGGGGCTGGCCATGAGGAGGGGCGGCGGACTAGGTCGGAGGTTCGACTCGACATTACAATGTTTGGCCTTGCCCATAGGGTTCCCCCGGGCGTGTATTCCGGAATATGCCATGTCAGCGGCTGCCAGCCATTTTCATAGCCATCTCGAAGTCGTAGGCGCACTCCGTTCGCACATCCAGCCTATCGAATCCATGGGTTCCATGGCCATCGAGGCACTGAACAATGGGGGACGGCTCTATCTCTGCGGCAACGGCGGCAGCGCGGCGGATGCGCAGCACATCGCGGCCGAATTGGTCGGGCGCTTCGCCCATGCGCGGCGCGGCCTGCCCGCCATCGCCCTGACCACCGACACCTCGGCGCTGACCTCGATCGGCAACGACTTCGGCTTCGATCACGTCTTTGCCCGTCAGGTCGAGGCGCTGGCGCGTGAGGGGGACATTCTGATCGGGATTTCCACCTCGGGCAACAGTCGGAATGTGATCGAGGCGGTGAAGGTGGCGCGCAAGCTGGGCGTGACCACCATCGGCCTGCTCGGCGGCAGCGGTGGGGTGCTCAAGGACTTGGTGGATCACGTCCTGATTGTGCCGTCCCATGACACACCGCGGATTCAGGAATGCCATATCCTGATCGGCCATATCTGGTGCGCGATGATCGACGAGGCCTTCCGGGAGGATGGGGCATGACCGACTGCGGGAAGCTGGTCATCCTCGACCGCGACGGGGTCGTCAACGAGGATTCCGACGATTTCATCAAGTCACCCGAGGAGTGGGTGCCGCTGCCGGGCAGCATCGAGGCCATCGCGCGCCTCAAGCAGGCCGGCTGGACGGTCGGTATCGCCACCAACCAGTCAGGCATTGCGCGTGGCCTGTTCGATCTGGCCACCCTGAACGCGATGCACGACAAGCTGGCCGCCCTGCTGGCGGAGCATGGCGCGGCGGTTGATTACATCACCTGGTGCCCGCACGGGCCGGGCTCGACCTGCCGCTGCCGCAAGCCGTTGCCCGGTATGTATGAGGAGATCGCGGAGCACTTTGGCTGTAGCCTCACCGGGGTGCCGGTGATTGGCGACAGCCTGCGCGACCTGGAAGCCGCCGTCGCGGCGGGGGCGCGGCCGATGTTGGTGCGCACCGGCAAGGGTGAGCGAACCTTGGCCAAGGGGGGCTTGCCTGCGGATACGCCGGTGTTCGATGACCTGGCGCAGGCGGTGGAGGCCTTGCTGGCGCCGGCGGGATGAATCGGCCCGAGGGCGGGCCTCCTACAGCAGGGGTGGGCGCGGCGCCCTCGCCGCCATCGTGCCTCCTACGCGGGGTGCGGGATATGGTGCATCACCCTCGCCCGCAGCTGCCCGCAGCCGCCATCCACGCTCTGCCCGGCCGAGTGGCGCACGGTGACGTAGACGCCTCGCCCGTGCAGGGCACGAGCGATGGTGGTGAGGCGCTCGGGGCTGGGGCGGTGGTAAGGCAGGCCTTCCGTGGTGTTGTAGGGAATCAGGTTGATCAGGGCGCGCTTGCCCTTGAGCAGGCGGACGATGCCCTCGATTTCTTCTTCGCCGTCGTTGATGCCGGCCAGCACCGTCCATTGATACATCACCGGATGGCCGACCGCCTGGGCATAGGCTTCGCCCATCTCGACCAGCGCCTCGGGATCGATGCGCGGGGCCTTGGGCAGCAGGCGGGCGCGCAGTTCGGCGCGCGTGCTGTGCAGGGAGAGCGCCAGTGCCGGTCTCACCCGGCCGTGCGGCAGGCGCTCGAACACGCGCACATCGCCCACCGTGGAAAACACCAGGTTCTTGTGGCCGAAGCCACCGTGGGTGCCGAGCAGGTCGATGGCCTCCAACACATTGTCGAGGTTGTGCGCGGGTTCGCCCATGCCCATGAACACCACCTTCTTCACCGGGCGCAGGCGCCGCGCCAGGACGACCTGGGCGACGATCTCGGCGCTGCCGAGCTGGCGGATGAGCCCCTCGCGCCCGGTCATGCAGAAGGTGCAGCCGACCGCGCAGCCGACCTGGGTGGAGACGCACAGCCCATCGCGTGGCAGGAGCACGGTTTCCACCGTCTGGCCGTCCGCCAGCCCCACCAGGAGCCGCTCGGCCCCATCCTCGGCAGGGTGGCGGGTATGCAGGCGTACAAGGCCCTCGAGTTCGGCCCACAGGCCGGGCAAAGCGGCGCGGACGGCTTGCGGCAAAAAGGTTTCCGCCGGGCTGTGGCGGTTGTCGAGCGATCTGACTTGCGCCCAGGCCTGCAGCACACGCTGCTCGTGGCAGGGCAGGGCGCCATGATCGCGCAGGCGTTGGCGGAGGTGTGTGATGCGCATGGGGGTAAAAGGGGGGGAGGCTCGTTGGCAGTGCAAGCGCTGGAGGGGGTGATCGCCGCGGCACGCCGCGATGACCCGCGGTCCGCTCGTTTCCCCTCTCCCTAGCCCTCCCCCCGAGGGGGGAGGGATTGTGCCATGTCTTGAGGGTTCTGCTGCGCATCCCCGTCCTTGGCCGCCTTGCGCAGCACATGGCGGATGCCGAAGAAGAAGGCGACATGCAACAGGATCGTCACCACAATGACGACGATCCAGAGGGGGTGGTCGAGCAGCAGTTGCATGCGTGGCCTCGTGGGCATCGGCCCGGGGCGGGCCTCCTACAAGCAGGGTGTGGGAGCGGCGCCCTCGCCGCGATGTGGAACTCAGTCCACCAGCTCGTACACCGCGCCGCAGTAGATGCAGATGGCGCGGCCGCCGTTTTCCTCCACCGGGATGTACACCCGCGGGTGGGAGTTCCACAGGCTCTCGCCTTCGCGCGGGCAGTGCACCGGCAGCTCGCGGCGGGAGACCTTCACCACCTTGGCGGTGTTCGGGGTCTTGAAGTCCTGCGGGTGGGATGCGGTGTCCGGGTTCATGCCTCTCCTCCCCTGAAAATCAGGCCACGTGAGTCAGCCAGCCCAGGTGCTTGGGATGGCGGCCGTGGACGACGTCGAAGTAGAGGGCCTGCAGGCGCTCGGTGATGGGGCCGCGGCTGCCGGCGCCGATCGGGCGGTTGTCCACCTCGCGGATCGGGGTGACCTCGGCCGCGGTGCCGGTGAAGAAGGCCTCGTCGGCAACATAGACCTCGTCGCGGGTGATGCGCTTTTCGACGATCTTCAGGCCCAGTTCGTCGGCCAGCAGGAAGATAGTCTTGCGGGTGATGCCGTCCAGCGCGGAGGTGAGGTCGGGGGTGTAGATCACGCCGTCGCGCACGATGAAGATGTTCTCGCCCGAGCCTTCGGCCACGTAGCCCTCGGCGTCCAGCAGCATGGCCTCGTCATAGCCGTCCTGCAGCGCCTCGCGCAGGGCCAGCATGGAGTTCATGTAGTTGCCGTTGGCCTTGGCCTTGCACATGGTGATGTTGACGTGGTGGCGGGTGAAGGAGGAGGTCTTCACCCGGATGCCGCGCTCCATGCCCTCGGCGCCCAGGTAGCTGCCCCAGGTCCAGGCGGCGACGATGCAGTGCACCTTGAGGTTGTCGGCGCGCAAGCCCATGCCTTCCGGGCCGTAGAAGCACATCGGACGGATGTAGGCGGACTCGAGCTTGTTCTCGCGCACCACGGCGCGCTGGGCCTCGTTCAGCTCGGCGGCGGACCAGGGCACGTCCATGCGCAGGATCTTGGCGGAGTTGAGCAGGCGCTTGGTGTGCTCTTCCAGGCGGAAGATGGCGGTGCCCTTGTCGGTCTTGTAGGCGCGCACGCCCTCGAACACGCCCATGCCATAGTGCAGGGTGTGGGTGAGGACGTGGGTCTTGGCCTCACGCCAGTCAACCAGCTGGCCGTCGTACCAGATCAGGCCGTCGCGGTCGGCCATGGTGGGCATTGCCATCGAAAAACTCCTGAAGAATGCGCTGCGAAAAGATCGCTGGATTATGGCATGGAAGGGGGGAGGGCTGAAGGTGGGGCCGCCGTGGGCGGCCTCTCCGGCCGATACCCTGGAGCCTGATCGCGACGGGGGCGTCGCTCCTACGGGTCAGACGGTAGGAGGCCCGCCCGCGGGGTGATCGCTTCCTCGGGTTTTGGCGCGACGGGGGCGTCATTGGTGGTCAGGCCATCATCCGCCGCGCCCACACCTCGCGCACCAAGGCGCGCTCCTCGGCAAACTCGCTCCCGTCCACCACGGTCTTGCGGCCTTCGAGCACCAGCCGGTGGCCACGGTCGCGCAGGCGGCGGTAGATCTCGGCTAAGGACAAGCTCTCCTCGGCGGCGAGGATGCCGGCGGCGGCGAGGTCCTCGAGCTGACGGATGTTGTCGCTAAAGCGCACGATCTGCGGGTGCGCATGGGCATGGGCGAGCAGGTGGTACTGGACGAGGAACTCGATGTCGGTCAGCCCGCCCGTGCCGGTCTTGAGGTGAAACTTGCTGGGGTCTTTCTGGTCGAGCTCGGCACGCATCTTCTCGCGCATGTCGACCACCTCGCGGCGCAGGGTTTCGGCATCGCGCGGCAGGCAGAGGATGGCCTCGCGCACGGCCTCGAAGGCCCCGCGCAGGCGCGCCTCGCCCGCCACCCAGCGTGCCCGGCACAGCGCCTGGTGCTCCCAGGTCCAGGCATGCCCGCGCTGGTAATCCTCGAAGGCGGCGAGGCTGGAGACGAGCAGGCCCGCGGCGCCGTCCGGGCGCAGGCGGGTGTCGACCTCGTAGAGGATGCCGCCCGGGGTCTGGGTGGTCATGCGCAGGATCATCTTCTGCGTGAGGCGGGCAAAGAAGGCCGCGTTGTCGAGCGGTCGGTCGCCGTCCGTTTCCTGCTGCTCACCCATGGAGTCGTGCAGGAACACGAGGTCGAGGTCGGAGCCGTAGCCGAGCTCGATGCCGCCGAGCTTGCCGTAGCCGATCACGGCGAGGCCGGGGGTGTGGGTGAGGCCGTCGACGATGCAGCGGGGCCTGCCGTGGCGGGCGACCAGTTCGGCCAGCGCCTCGCGGTGCACCTCGTCGAGCAGGGCCTCGGCGATCCAGGTCAGGTGGTCGCTGACCTTCATGATCGGCAGCACGTCCATGATGTCCGCGGCGGCCACGCGCAGGACATTGATCTGCTTGAAGCGGCGCAGCTCGTCCATCTGTCGCTCCATGTCGCCCTCCGGCACGTTGGCGAGCATGGCGGACAGTTCCTCGCGCAGCTCGTCCGGGCCGGGCGGGGCGTACAGGGTGCGGGCATCGAGCAGTTCGTCGAGCAGGATGGGATGGCGGGTGAGCTGCTCGGCGATCCAGGGGCTGGCGGCGACCAGGCGCACCAGCTGGTCGAGCGCGGGTGGGTTTTCCAGCAGCAGGGCGAGGTAGACGCTGCGTCCGCCGATGCGCGCCAGAAGCTCGAAGATGCGCGGCAGGATCTCGATGGCGCGCGTCTGGCTGGCTAAGCGGGTGAGCAGGCGCGGCAGGAGCTGGAACAGGCGCTCGCGCGCGGTGTCGCTGAGGGTGCGGAGGAAGCGCTCGCGCAAAAAGCCCTGCAGCAGCTCGAGTACCCGGGGGGCATCCTCCTCGGCAAAGCCCTCGGCGTGCAGGGCCTCCGTGGCCGCCTCGCCCGCCAGGATGCCGCTGCACACATCGGACAGCAGGCTGCGCTCCTCGCCCTTGCCCTCGTCCAGCACGCGGAACACGCGGCGGAAGATGCGGTGCACCTCGGCGCGGACGTGGTTGAAGGCGGCGATGAATGCCTCCCAGTCCGCGTGGCCCATGCTGACGGCCAGGCGCAGGCGCTCGTGGTCGTCCTCGGGCAGCAGCTGGGTCTGCTGGTCGCGCGCGGCCTGCAGGCGGTTTTCCACCCGACGCAGCACGTCGTAGCCTCGTTCCAGGGTGGCAACTTCATCCGCGCTCAGGATGTCGTCCTCACCCAGCACGCGCAGGATGGGCAGGATGCCGCGCTGCTGCAGAGGCTTTTCTCGCCCGCCGCGCAGGAGCTGGAAGACCTGGCCGATGAACTCGACCTCGCGGATGCCGCCGGGCCCGAGTTTGACGTTGTCGCGCATGCCCTTCTTCGCCATCTCGCGCTCGATCATCGCCTTCATCTCGCGCAGCTGGCCGAAGGCGCCGTAGTCGAGATAGCGGCGGTAGACGAAGGGATGCAGTTGCTTCATCAGCCGTTCGCCCGCCGCCAGATCCCCGGCGATGGGGCGGGCCTTGATCAGGGCGTAGCGCTCCCATTCGCGCCCGTGCAGGGTGTAGTACAGCTCCATCTGCTCGAAGGTCATGACCAGTGGGCCCTCGTCGCCCCACGGGCGCAGGCGCATGTCCACGCGGAACACGAAGCCGTCCTCGGTGAGCTGGTTGATGGCGCGGATCAGGCGCTGGCCGAGGCGGGTGAAGTACTCGCTGTTGTCCAAGGGCTTCGGGCCGTCGGTCGCGCCTTCCTCATCGAAGGCGAAGATCAGGTCGATGTCGGAGGAGAAGTTGAGTTCGTGTCCGCCGAGCTTGCCCATGCCGAGCACGACGAGGCCCACCGCCTGGCCTTGGGCATCGCGCGGGGTGCCGTGGCGGCGTTGGAGTTCCATATCCCACCAGCCGAGCGCGCCCTGCACGCAGGTGTCGGCCAGCCAGGTCAGCTCGCGCAGGGTCTCGCTCGTTGCCGCCCAGCCGGCCAGGTCGCGCCAGGCGATGCGCACCATCTCGCGGCGGCGGAAGCGGCGCAGGGCGCGTAGCAGGCTGGCCTCATCACCTACCGCGTCCAGCACGGCGCGCAGATGCTCGGAGAGGGCGGTCGCGGGGTAGGGTTCGAACAGGTCCCCGCTGTCGATCAGGTCCTGCAGCAGACCGGTCTGGCGGGCGAAGGACTCGGCGACGAAGGGGCTGGCGGCCAGCACGCGGGGGAGGGCCTCGGCGGCTTGCGCGTGGGACTTGAGGGCGGTGCGGTCGTCCTTGTGCAGGCGTTCGAGTGCGCGCTGAACTTCTTCGCGCAGGGCGGGGGGTAGGGTCTCCATGAACGGCCTCCCGAGGCGGATGGGGTTTACAGGCTACCGGGCGGCGCCTGCCGGGCCAAGAGGCGGCCTAGGCTCGTCGCAGTGAGATCGCCGCGCCTACGGCCTTAGGCCTTGACCGTGGATGGTGTAGGAGGCCCGCCCTCGGGCCGATGAGGGCCTTCGTAGCGCAGTTCGCGGGGCATGGCGGTTTTGCCCAGCTCAACCGCCCGTAAGCCGCTCCACCCGCCATGGCGCATCCTTGGTGTGGGCGAGGTGGTCGTGCAACCAGGCGGTGGCATCACTCAGGGTCTCCTCGAGCTTCCACGGCGTGTTGACGATCACCATGCCGCTGCCGTTCAGGCGGGTCCCGGTAGTCGGCGGGTGGATGCACAATTCGCTCACCGTAAGGTCGGGCAGGCCGGCCGCGCGCAGCTTGCGCAAAAAACGATCGAGCGGCGGACGGTCCTTGATCGGGTACCAGGCTGCCAGCACGCCCTGCGGCCAGCGCTTGTGGGCGGCGATCAGCGCCTCCGCCATCCGGTCGAGTTCGTTGGCCGCCTCGAACGGCGGGTCGATCAGCACCAGCCCCCGCTTGGCCTCGCGCGGTGGCAGCAGGGCCTTGAGCGCCTCCCAGCCGTCGCGCGCGTGGATGGCGATACCCTTGCGCCCCTTCAGCGCCTCACGCAGGGCGGCGTGGGTGCCTGGCTCAAGCTCGCACAGCACCAGCCGATCCTGTGGCCGGAGGGTGGCAGCGGCCAGTGCGGGCGAGCCGGGATAGGTGCGCAATACCCCGCCGGGGTTGAGCGCGCGCACCTGCTGCAGGTAGGCGCGCACCACGGTGGGGGCCTTGGCCTCGGCGAAGATGCGCCCGATGCCGTCGGTCCACTCGCCGGTGCGGTTGGCCTCGCCGCCCCTCAGGTCGTAGATGCCCGCGCCGGCATGGGTCTCCAGTACCACGAAGGGGGCCTCCTTGCGCAGCAGGCTCTCGATCAGGGCCAGCAGGGTGGTGTGCTTGTGGGCATCGGCGAAATTGCCGGCATGGAAGGCGTGACGGTAGTTCATGCCGCTATGCTAAAGGAAAGTTACAGAAGGATGTCGTCGATGACCTCAAGAAGGGAGTTTGTCGCCCTGCTGGTCCTGGTGCTGGGAGTGATGGCCTGGTCGTGGATCGAGCCCGCAGATCGCCTGACCTGGTGGCTGGAGGCGCTGCCGGTGGTGATCGGCCTGCCGCTGATGCTCTTCACCGTGCGTGCCTTCCCGCTCAGCCCGCTGCTCAACCGCATCATCGCCCTGCACATGGTCTTTCTCCTGGTCGGTGCGCATTACACCTATGCGCTGACCCCGCCGGGGCTGTGGCTTCAGGATGTTTTCGATCTTTCCCGCAACCCCTACGATCGCCTCGGACACGTGCTTCAAGGTATCACCCCGGCCTTGCTCGCGCGTGAGTTGTTCATTCGTCTGCAGGTGGTGAAGGAGAACGGCTGGTCGTTCTTTCTCGCTGCGAGCGTGGCACTCGCCTTCAGCGCCTTCTATGAATTGATGGAGTGGGCCGCGGCTATGGCCTATGGCGCGGAGGCCGAGCACTTCCTCGCCATGCAGGGGGATATCTGGGATACGCAGTGGGATATGCTGCTGGCGCTGCTTGGGGCGGTGGTCGCCCTTTGGGCGTTCGGCGGCATCCACCGGCGCCAGATTCGTGAATTTGAAAGGGGGCCTCATGAATAAGTTGGCCGAAACATCCGTGCCGATCCTCGCGCAAATAGCGGCGCGCTGGAGCCCGCGCGCCTTCGATTCCGCACGTCCTGTCGAACCCAAGAAGCTGGCTGCCCTGTTCGAGGCTGCGCGCTGGGCCCCCTCCTGCTGGGGAGACGAGCCGTGGCGCTACATCGTGTGCGACCGGGGGCGGGATGCGGAGGCCTGGCAGCGGGCGTTCGACGTGCTGGACAAGGGCAACCAGGCCTGGTGCAAGGATGTGCCGGTGCTGCTGATCTCCCTCGCCGATACCCTGTTCACGCGCAATGACAAGCCCAACCGCTGGGGCACCCACGACACGGGGGCGGCGAGCGAGAACCTGTGCCTCGAAGCCGTGCACCAGGGGCTCATCGCCCACCAGATGGGCGGCTTCGACGTGCAGGCCGTGCGCGAGGCCTTCCAGGTGCCGGAGCGCTATCAGCCGATGGCGATGATTGCTGTCGGTTACCCCGGGCGGGCGGAGCAGCTCGAGGGCAGCCGTTACGAGGACGAGGTCGCCCCGCGCCAGCGCCGGCCCCTGGCCGAGTCCTTCTTTGCCGGTCGGTTCGGCCAGTCATGGACGGCAGACTGAGGCATGGAGTGGCTCATCGCCCTGGTCACCGCCAGCGTCGGGCTCGCCCTTGATGCCGCGCCGTGGCTGCTGCTGGGGCTGGTGCTGGCCGGTCTGCTCAAGGCCTTCCTGCCGGAGGCCTGGATGGTGCGCTGGGTGGGCGGCGAGGGCGTCGGGGCCGTGGTGCGCGCGGCGCTGGTCGGCGCGCCGCTGCCGCTCTGTTCCTGCAGCGTGCTGCCGACCGCGCTCGGCCTGCGCCGCCAGGGTGCGGGCAAGGGACCAACCCTTGCCTTCATGATCGCCACGCCGGAAACCGGGGTCGATTCCGTGGCTGTCACCTACGCCCTGCTTGGTCCGGTGTATGCCGTGCTGCGGCCCCTCGGCGCGCTCATCTCCGCGGTCGCGGTGGGATGGGTGGCCTCCCGTATGGGCGAAGACGAGGGCCATCCCTCCGCGGGGTCGGCCTGCGCCACGGGCTGCTGCGGCACAGGATGCGCCACGCCGTCTCCGCCGCCGCCCCCATCATGCGATGCGGGCTGTGCGGGCGGATGCCCGCCCTCCCCCAGCCGTGACCATTCCGTGCTGGCGCGGATCGTGGAGGGGGTGCGCTACGCCCTGACCAGTCTGTGGGACGACCTCGCCCCCTGGCTGGGGATGGCCCTGCTGGCCGCCGGGGCGCTGTCCGCCTTTGTCCCGCCCCAGGCCCTTGCCGGCCTGGGGCAGGGGCTGCCGGGGATGCTGCTGATGTTCGTCCTTGGCCTGCCCATGTACGTCTGCGCCACGGCCGCGACGCCGGTGGCCGCCGCCCTGCTGGCGGTCGGCGTGGGGCCGGGCGCGGTGCTGGTGTTCCTGCTCGCAGGTCCTGCGGCCAATCTCGGTACCCTCGGCGTGCTTAAGCGCGAGTTTGGCGGGCGGCTGCTGGTGGCCTATCTCATCGCCCTCGCGGCCATCACCCTGCTGCTTGGCCTCCTGACCGAATGGCTGGTCGGCGTGCTTGGCTTGCACATCATCCCCGTCACCGGCGAGGCCGAGGCGGCCTCGCCGCTGGCCTGGGCGGCGCTGGTCGTGCTTGTGCTCCTGGCGCTGGCAGGGCTTGCGCGCAGGGGGCGGGGATGATCCGGGTCGCCTTGGTGGCGGATACCCACGGCGCGCTCGACGAGCGCATTGCCGAGATCGTGGCCGGCTGCGATCTGGCCGTGCATGCGGGGGATATCGGCACGCCGCGCGTGCTGGCCGCGCTGCAGCCGCTCAGTGGGCGGGTGATTGCCGTGCGCGGCAACAACGACACCCCCTTGCAGTGGCCGCGCGGCTCGGAGGGCTGGCTGCGCGAGCTGCCGGAGCAGGTTGAGATCGACCTGCCCGGCGGCATCCTCGTGGTCGAGCATGGCCATCGCGTCCTCCCCGCTGTCCAGCGCCATGCGCGTCTGCGCGAGCGCCATCCTGCTGCCCGGGCCGTGGTCTATGGCCACACCCATCGGCTGGTTATCGACCGGGAGGCCGAACCGTGGGTGCTCAACCCCGGTGCGGCGGGGCGCATCCGCACCTACGGCGCGCCCTCCTGTCTGGTGCTGAACGCCGGGGCGGACCAGTGGAGCGTGGACATCCACGCCTTTCGCGGCTAATTTCCGAGACTCTTTACTGCATCACCAAGCGAGAAGCATGGCACGCATCCTTGGCACCGGCATCGCCACCCTCGACATCATCAACACGGTGGATGGCTATCCCGCCGAGGACAGCGAGGTGCGCGCCGTGGAGCAGGCCGTGCGTCTGGGCGGGAACACCGCCAACACGCTCGGCATCCTTGCCCAGGCCGGGCATCAGTGCCACCTTGCCGGGGTGCTGGCGGGCGACATGGGGGGGCAGCGCATCGCGGCCGAGCTTACGGCGCGCGGCATCGGCCTGGAGCATGCCCGGCGGATGGCAGGCGGTGCCGCGCCCACCTCGTACATTGCCCTCAACCGGCGCAATGGCTCGCGCACCATCATCCACCACCGCGACCTGCCGGAGTTCGGCATGGACGACTTCATGGAGATCCCCGTGGAGACGTTCGACTGGCTGCACTTCGAGGCGCGCAACTGCGACGAACTCGCGGCCATGCTCGCCTATGCGCGCAGTATGGTGAGTGATCAGCCGATCTCGCTCGAGGTGGAGAAGGAGCGCGAGGGGCTGGAGCAGCTGTGGGAGTACCCGGATCTCATCATCTTCTCACGCGCCTTTGCCCGCGGCCGCGGCTTCGAGCAGCCGCAAGAGTTCCTGGCCGAGGCGCGTGCCTGGGCGCCGCGCGCCATCCTGATCCTGCCCTGGGGCGACCAGGGGGCCTGGGCGCTGCAGGGCGACCAGCTGCTGCACAGCCCGGCCTTCCCGCCGCCTGAGGTGGTCGATACCCTTGGCGCGGGCGACACCTTCAACGCCGGGCTGATCCACGCCATGCTCTCCGGCCGCGCCCTCGGGCACGCCGTGGAGGACGCCTGCCGCCTGGCTGGGCGCAAGGTGGGGCAGGTTGGGCTCGACGGCCTGTTCGAGCCGGCTGCCACGGCCGCGGGCGAGCGCCTCTGCCCCCTCGCCAGCCTGTCCGAACCCGGCAGCCGCGGCTTCGAGGTCGAGATTGACGGGGCGATGCGCCCGATCTTCGTCGTCCGCCGGGGCAACGAGGTGAAGGGCTACCTCAACTCCTGCCCGCACATTGGCGCCGAGCTCAACTGGCAGCCGGACGACTTCCTCGACGCCGACCGGCGCTACATCCTGTGCGCGGTGCATGGCGCGCTGTTCCAGATCGACGACGGCCGCTGCATCGCCGGCCCCTGCCGGGGCGAGGCCCTGACGCCGGTCGAGGTGACGGTGGAGCGGGGGCAGGTCGTCCTCGCTCGGCATGGGGGGGAGCGCTCATGAGCGTCCAGATCGATTTGCCGGGATCAAATCGGGGATCGCCGCGAGGCGAACCCGAAGGGGGACGGCCAGGGATGGTCGGCATCCGCGGTCGGGACGGGAGCAACGCCGTAGGGAACCGCGCTGGGTCGCTTGGCGACACCCAGAGGGCCGAGGCCATGGATGGATCCGGCAACAAGCTCGTTGGGGCCTGGTGCTGGGACATCGGCCAAGAGGAGGTTGATTGCACCCAGGGCATGTATGCCATCTATGGCCTGGATCCGGCCAGGCCGCAGCCGCTTGCGCGCGACTGGCATGCCATGGTCCTGGCCGAGGACCGGCCGGCCTATTTCCATGCCGTCGACGAGGCCCTGCGCTCGCATTGCCCCCTGTGCATCACCTATCGCATCCGTCGCCCCGATGGCGCCGTGCGCCTGCTGCTCGACCAGGGGCAGGTGGTGGCGGGGGAGGACGGCCGGCCGCTGCGCATGTTCGGCAGCACGCAGGACATCACCGCGCAGGCGGCCGCCGAGCGCGAGCTGGCGAGGACCTTGAGCCACCTGCGCACCGTGATGAAGGCCACGCCGGACATCATCTGTCTGAAGAATGCCGAAGGGCGCTGGCTGGAGGCCAACGAGTCGGTTCTCCACCTGTTCGGCCTGGAGAAGGTCGATTACCGCGGCAAGACGGATGCGGAGCTGGCGGACTATGCCCTGCCGCAATACCGCGAGGCCTTCCTGACCTGCATGGAGACCGACGAGCGGGCGTGGCGCGCCGGCTCGCCCAGCCGTGGCCGCGAGGACATCCCCGATCGCCATGGCAAGATCCACCACTTCGACGTGTTGAAGGTCCCCCTGTTCGACGAGCAGGGGCGGCGCTCGGCCCTCGTCGTGTACGGGCGCGACAACTCCATCCTCGAGCGGGCGATCGCCTCGCTTGGCGAGAGCGAGCGCCTGCTGCGCAGCCTGATGGAGGCCTCGCCCGACTTCATGCTGATCAAGGACGGCGAGGGGTGCTGGCGGGAGATGAATCCGGCCGGCGAGCGGCTCTATGGCCTGGCGGACAAGCCGTGGCGGGGGCTGACCGACGAGGGGGTGGCGGAACTGGCCTTCCCGGTCTGCCGTGAGGGGCTGCGGGGCTGCACGGCCTCCGACGAGATCGCGTGGGCGGCGGGAGGCGCGACGCGCGGGATCGAGCTGTTGCCGCAGCCGGACGATGGCCTGCGCGTGTTCGACGTGATCAAGGTGCCTCTGTTCGATGCGCGTGGCCGGCGCGAGAACCTCGTGATCCTGGGGCGCGATATCACCGAACGCGCCCAGGCCGAGGCCAGGCTCGAGCATGCGGCGATGCACGACGCCCTGACCGGCCTGGCCAACCGCAGCCACTTCGTCGACCGGCTCAACCATGCCCTGAGCGTGCTGCCCGAGCAGCAGAGCCTGGCGGTGATCTTCCTTGATCTCGACCACTTCAAGGCGATCAACGACACCTACGGCCACCATGTGGGGGATGCGCTCCTGCAGCAGGTGGCCTCGCGCTTCCGCTCCGCCCTGCGCGAGGGCGACCTGCTGGCGCGCCTCGGCGGGGACGAGTTCGTCGTGCTGCTCGAGGGGCTGGGCGACCGGGGCGAGGCCGAGGAGATCGCGCGGCGCCTGATCCGCGGCCTGGGGTCCCCCTTTCAGGTGGATGCGCTCAGCCTGTTCGTGACGGGCAGCGCCGGCATCAGCTTTGCCCCGCGCGATGCGGGCAATGCCACCACGCTGATGATGTATGCCGACAGCGCCATGTACCGCGCCAAGGAACTCGGGCGCAACACTTACGCCTTCTACGAGGGGGGGCTGAACGACGCGGCGAGCGAACGCCTGATGATGCTGGGGGATCTGCGCTCCGCCCTGGAGAAGGGGGAGCTCAGGCTGAACTACCAGCCCCAGCTGGACGCGGCCGGCCTGAAGGTGGAGAGCGTCGAGGCCCTTGCGCGCTGGCATCACCCGCAGCGCGGCCCCATCCCCCCGGACCGTTTCGTCGCCATGGCGGAGGACGGCGGACTGATCCTGCAGTTGGGCGCGTGGGTGCTGCGCACCGCGTGCGAGCAGGCGGTGCATTGGCAGGAGCGCCTGGGAAGCCGGGTGCGCATGGCGGTCAACGTCTCTCCCCTGCAGCTCCAGCATCCCGATTTTCTGGCGCAGGTGATCGCGACCCTGGACGAGACGGGACTGGCGCCCGACCTGCTCGAGATCGAGATCACCGAATCGGCCCTCCTGCGTGATCCGGAGCGTGCGCTGCAGACCCTGCTCGAGCTGAAGGCCTTGGGCGTGCGCGTCGCCCTTGATGACTTCGGCACGGGCTATTCGTCACTCGGCTACCTCAAGCGCTTCCCCTTCGACCTGATCAAGATCGACCGCAGCTTCGTGCGCGACATCCTCGCCGATCCGGGCGACCTTGCGATCGTGCGCGCCATCATCGCGATGGGACACAGCCTGGGCCTGCTCGTGGTGGCCGAGGGGGTGGAGACGAACGAGCAGCGGCTCTATCTCGAATCGCTCGGCTGCGACCTGTTGCAGGGCTATCTGATCGGCCGGCCGGTACCTGCGGCAGAGGTGGAGCGGCTGTTCGACCAGTGCTTGCTCTGACCCGTCCCGGCTGAGGCCCTGGCCAGCGTTACCGTCACCAACCCTTCATCTGCGCATCGCATCCTTGGCCGCACCTGCTGCTGCCCAAGGGTGTGCACGATGCGCATTGCGCTGGTCACCGAAACCTATGCCCCCGACCTGAACGGCGTCGCCCGCACGCTCGTGGCCATGGTGCGCGAGCTGCGCGGACTGGGCCATCGCGTGGACCTCGTGCGTCCGGAGCCGCGGGGCGATGGCGCGCCGCTCGAGGAGGGGGAGTTGCGCGTCCGCGGCGTGCCGGTGCCCGGCTATGCCGCCATGCAGTTCGGCCTGCCGGCCGGTCACCGCCTGCGCGCCCGCTGGACCTGCCTGCGCCCGGATGTGGTGCACATCGACACCGAGGGCCCGCTCGGCTACTCCGCGCTGCGCACGGCGCGTGCCCTCGGCATCCCTGTCACGTCCAGCCTGCACACCCATTTCCATGTCTATGCCCGCCATTACGGTGTGCCCTGGCTGAGTGGCCCGGTGCTGGCCTACCTGCGCCATTTCCACAACGCCACCGCCTTCACCCTGATCCCGACCGAGGACCAGCGCGAGCAATGCGCTGCAGAGGGCTTCGAGCGGCTGCGGGTGCTGGGGCGCGGGGTCGACGCCGAGTTGTTCCACCCCGCCCGGCGCGATCCCGCGCTGCGCGAGCGCTGGGGCGCCGGGCCGGATACCCCGGTGGCGCTGTATGTCGGGCGGCTGGCGGCGGAGAAGAACCTTGACCTGTTCGTGCGCGCCATCCAGGCCATGCGTGAGCGATGCCCCGAGCTGCGCGCGGTGATGGTGGGGGACGGCCCGCTCGCCGCCGGCCTGCGCCAGTCCCATCCGGACATCCACTTCGCCGGTGCCCAGGTCGGCGAGGCGCTGGCGGCCCATTACGCCAGCGCCGACCTGTTCGTCTTCCCGAGCCTGTCCGAGACCTTCGGCAACGTCCTGCTCGAGGCCATGGCCTCCGGTCTCGCCGTGCTGGCCTTCGACTACGCGGCGGCACGCCTGCTGATCGACGACGACCGCTGCGGCCTGGTGGCCCCCGTCGGCGACGAGGAGCTTTTCCTGCGCCAGGCCGTCCGCCTCGTCGAGGATGACGGGCTGGCGGCACGGCTGGGCCAGGCCGCACGCGAGCGCGCCGAACAGCAAAGCTGGACTGCCATCGCACGTCAGCTCGAGTCGATGTGGCTCGAGGTGCTCGCTGCCGCAACCGCTTCACCGAGGAGGGTCGCCTGATGAATGTCCCACGTCTTGCCCACCCCGCAGCATTGCTCAGGATGGGGTTGCACCGTTATCTCGGCTGGGAGCAGGCCGTCACCCTGGCCGCCAACCGCCTGAGCGGCTTCCGCCCCGTGCGCGCGGTGTTCGCCACGGCCAGCCGGCTGGGGGATGGCATCGGCTGGTATGCCCTCTTGTTCTGGCTGGCCTGGCGTGATGGGCTGGCTGCCTTCCAGCCGGTCGGCTGGATGCTGGCCACCGCCCTGGCAGGGCTGCTGCTGTACTGGTCGATCAAGAAGCTCACCGCCCGTCCGCGGCCCTGTGCGGTGTGTGACGGCATCCGGCTGAGCGTGCCACCGCTCGACAAGTACAGTTTTCCCTCCGGGCACACCCTGCACGCGGTCAACTTCTCGGTGCAGTTGCTGGCGTACGCGCCGGAGCTGGCCTGGCTGGTGGTGCCGTTTGCGCTTTTGGTGGCCGCCTCGCGCATGGTGCTTGGGCTGCACTATCTCTCCGACGTGCTGGCCGGAGCCCTGCTGGGCGGATTGCTGGCCGGTCTCGCCCTGCTGGCGCAGGCTGGGGGCTAGCAGCCGGTTCGGCTCAAGTCCGACGGGCTGCCAGAAGCAAGAACCCCCGCTTCGCAGGCGGGGGTTCGGGTTGCG